>Ga0315910_10000167_pt1 | contig 76574 bp, 122 predicted proteins | sample EdamamesoilMG_FD_204470 | JGI IMG/M metagenome (GOLD analysis project Ga0315910, IMG submission 204470) | Garden soil microbial communities collected in Santa Monica, California, United States - Edamame soil | ecosystem: Environmental > Terrestrial > Soil > Garden | place: USA: California...
CCCACGGAGGGAAAATTTAAAGGGTCCTGATTCCATTCTGCGTCAACGTGGAGGGATCCACGATGGCTAAGGTGGAGCGAGTCACGCGACTGATCACGCGTCAAGTCACGTACATCGGCAAGAAGCAGCTCGCTCAAGAAGCTGGGATGTCTGCGCACGAGGGGACGTCGTGGGAAACGATCATGAAGCCGCCGAAGGACTACGTCCCTGTCGCGCTGCCCGACGAGGGATGGGACTTCTCGTGCAAGGACTGGGAGGACCGCATCATGAACATGCGGCCTCTGCTGGTCACCAAGAAGTACCCGCTCAACAAGCACCTCGCTGACCGCGCCATTCGCGCCTTCGCCAAGCTCAAGCTCGCCGACGTAATCGGAACCCCTGCGCTCGACGAAGCTGGGGAGCGCTGGTTCCGCGACATAGTGCGCGTCGTGTTCGGCTGCTACGACGAGGTCCGCAAGATTCGGCTCATCAAGGAGCTGTTCATTCTGGTGCCGAAGAAGAACGCCAAGACTACATACGGCGCTCTGCTCATGCTGCTCGTTCTCATGTTCAACGAGCGACCGCGAGGTCAGGCGATCCTCGCCGCGCCAGAACGCAAAGTCGCTGGCATCGCATTCGATGCGATCGCAGGCGCGATCCAATTGGACGAGGTGCTGCGCGCAAGGTTCATCGTCAAGGAGCAGCAGAAGATCATCATCGATCGGTGGAACGAGGCCGAACTGCTGGTGATGACGTTCGACCCGTCGGCGCTCACCGGACAATTGGTGTTTGCCGCGCTCATCGACGAGCTCCACGTGATGATGAAGCTGGCGAAGGCGGCTTCCGCCCTGCGGCAGATACGCGGCGGTATGCTGCCCTTTCCGGAGGCTATCCTCATCTTCATCACCACGCAATCCGAGGAAGCTCCAGTCGGCGTGTTCAAGGCGGAGCTCAACAATGCTCGCGCTGTCCGCGACGGCCTCCGCCCGAAAGCCAAGGTGCTGCCGATCCTGTACGAGTTCCCGGAGAAGGTCCAGAAGGCCAAGCCAGAGGACGAGCTCAACTGGCGGAACCCGGCAATCTGGGATCGTGTGACACCCAATCTTGGGAAGTCCATTGAGATCGGCGCTCTCACGGAGCTGTACGAGGAAGCTTCGGGCAAGGGCGATGCGGAGATGAAGTCGTGGGCGTCTCAGCATCTTAATGTAGAGATCGGCGTCGCGCTGCGTTCCGATTCATGGACCGGAGCATCGCTATGGGAAGCCGCCAAGTACGAGAAGGCAGCGTCGCTTGAATCGCTGCTCGCTGTTTGCGAGGTCGTCTGTGCGGGCGTAGACGGTGGCGGTCTCGATGACTTTCTCAGCCTGTCGATCGTCGGACGTGAAAGTGGAACCGGCAAGTGGCTCGTTTGGACTCGTTCATGGCTAGCCAAGGTCGCCGCCGAAGCGCGGAAGTCCGAGACGCAACGACTTGAGGACTTTGTAAAGGCTGGCGATCTGGTGGTCGTCGATCAGATGGGTGAGGACGTCGATCAACTGGTCGAGTGTATCGCCAAGTGCGAGAAAGCTGGGCTGCTTGAGAAGATCGGGCTTGACCCATACGGAGTCGGTAGCATCGTTGACGCGCTGCTCGCCGATGGTATTGGTGAGGACCGTATCGTAGGTATCTCGCAGGGATGGAGATTGGGCGGTGCGATCAAGACAGTAGAGCGCGAGCTTGCTACTGGCAGGCTCGTGCATGGCGGGCAGCCGATCATGGCGTTCGCAGTGGGCAACGCCAAGACTGAGCCACGTGGAAACGCCACGCTGATTACCAAGGCTGCATCGGGAGTGGGCAAGATTGACCCGCTGATGGCGACGTTCAATGCGGTGCATTTGATCGCAGCGAACCCAGCTTCGAAGTCCAAGAAGTACCAGTTGATTGTTCTTGGTGGAAAGAAGTCGAAACCGGCTGCGGCCTAACTGGAGAGAAACAGGTGAACTGGAGAAACCGATGAAAGTGAAGTTGCTGAAGAACAAGATGGAGAATGGGAAGCTGAAGACCACGATCCGCATGTCCAAGAAGAAGGTCATCGGCTGGTTCGAAGGCACCATCCTCGAAGTCGGCGACCCGACTGGCGAGAAGCTGATCGCCAACGGCGAGGCGGAACTGTACGTCGAGCCGACCAAGGCGGGAGCGTAACCCATGAGCGCAACAGATACCTTCGAAAACAAGATCCTGTCGCTGTACTTCATGAACGCGGCGGCGGCCAACATCGGCGACGCCTCCGGTCTGCAGCCAGCGGCCACGGCCGGCAGCATCTACGTTTCGCTGCACGAAGCGGATCCGGGCGAAGACGGCGACCAGACGGACCAGGAAACGGACTACACCAACTACGCTCGCGTCGGCAAGGCCCGATCGGCGTCGGAGTGGAGTGTAGCATCCGGCGTTGCCGACAACGACAACATCATCGAGTTCGCGACGTGCGGCGCGACCGGCGCGACGATCACGCACTTCGGCCTGGGATTCGCGGCGTCGAGCACCGGCAGTCGAGACATCAACGGCACTGCGTCGCTGGTCGTTTCGAACGGCATCACGCCGCAGTTCGCCGCCGGCGCTCTCGACACGTCGATGGATTGACGCCCATGTCGCTGCTGCAGAAACAGGGATACGTAATCGCAGCCAAGGGAGAGCTCGTGGTCGTTGCGATCGCGAGCTTCTCTTGCACCCTGGAGTTCCAGGATGCTATTGGCTTGTCCGCGATGATCCGTCGCGAAGCTCGCTATGCGAAGGCGAGCTCCGGCGATCGTTCGCGTCTTCACTCGTCGATCGGCATACTCAGCGATGCTGCCGCGCAGAAGTGGAGGCAGGCGCGGTGGCGCAAGCTGCCCGAACAGCTGAAGCTGAAGAAACTGTTTGTTCGCCATGCCGGAGCGATGGTGACCATCAACATCGGAAGGCAGGGAATGACCATGCCCTACAACGCGGCATTCGAAATCGCGCAGCAGCTGCGAGTCTACGGCAAGCTCGCTCGCAACCATGCGAATGAGAAAGCCGGCTGGCAGCGTATCAATGAACTCGCGACACCGGTAACGGAGCACTGAGCCATGTGTGAGCTACTCGTCCGCGTCGTCGATAAGGTCAACGCGAAAGACCCGGACAAGGATGCACGGTGCTTGAAGCGCGGCGATGTCGTGGTGATCTGTGAAGATGGCCACCAGTGGAGCAAGCGGGAACTGGCCAACCCGAGCTGGCGCGTCATCAAGCTGCCTGGTACGAATCGTCGCGAGGTCCAGCATCTTATGTACCAGGAGGTGGGTGCAGACCGCCGAGTGGGCATGAGCCGCGCCTTCAAGGTGGACGTAGACCACATTTCCATTCGCTCGCAGGTCGAGAGTGCCAAGGAGCCGGTGGCCCTGCAAAAGGCCGCTCTCGACGCTGTGGTGGTGCTCAAGCCCGGAATCACTGATCCGCGCCTCGACCCGGCCACGCGGGCCAAGTCGAAGGGGTAGGGGCGTGGCCACGACATACACGGTGGGGACTGGGGGCGGACGAGACTACTCCACGCCGCAGGCTGCGATTGACGATATCCCGTCTACGCCCACCGGCGGATACATCGTGGATGTGTACAACGATTCGGAGTACACAGCCGGGTTTGTAATTGATGGATTCACCACGAGCTCGACGGACTTCCTAACAGTCCGAGCTGCCGATGGTGAATCATTCATGGACCATGCTGGCGCGGCCAGCAATCCACAGCGCTACGACCAGACGAAGGGGGTGGGATTCGACATCCCTTATGCGGTGTTCGGATACGGGGCGAACCTGCAAGGGAATCTCCCATACGTCACCATCGAGCGCATGCAGTTCAAGTGCTCCGAAGGACTGGCAACGAGTGTGCTGGTCTTTGAGTCGTACAACATCGACACCTCGATTGTGCGGAACTGCATCTTCGAGAAGTCCTATAACGACGGGTTTGGGTCAGGCATTGGGTTTGCGCGTGGCGGCGTCATCCAGAATTGTCTGTTCTATTACACGCATGCGGCTGAAACTATTGGTTTCAATTGCCAGTCCTCTCCTCCTAGGTTTGTCAACTGCGCGTTCCTTGCGCCTAGTGGGTGCTCTGAGGCGGCGGTTGTCTCCGATGGTGACAACGGCGTCGAACTGATCAACGTAGCGATATTCGGCTACTCGGCTGTTTCCTCTGGCGCCAACGTCAATGCTGACAACTGCGCGACCAACCTTGCGAGCGGGTTCACGGGGGATAACAACGAGTACAGCAAGGTCTTCGCTGACGAGTACGAGGCGAGTGATGATTTCCGGTTGAAGTCCGGCAATAGCATGCTGTTCGGCCAGGACACCAGTGCATACACCGGCGGTCTGGACATTATCGGCCAGCCACAACCAGGAAGCCCGCCGATCTACGTAGGGCACTGGGCGTTTCAGGGCGGCGGGCCAAGCGGTGAGATGAACGGTAGCGCTTCTTTTTCGATGTCTCCAACGAGCACTCTGTCTGGGGATGGCGCTCTTACCGGAACGGCTGCGTTAGCGATTGCCGGTGTTGGCACAATCAACGGACGCGCGCCGATGGCGGGCGCTGCTACGCTCAATATCGCTGGAACTTCTGCGTTGTCAGCTAGAGGCGCGTTGATCGGTAGCGCTTCATTGACCGTCACGCCAACTGGCAGTCTAACTGGCGACGGCGCGCTCATCGGCAATGCTTCTATTACTGTCACGCCAGTTGGTTCGCTCTCTGGTCGCGGCGCACTGACAGGGCTGGCGTCTATCACGTTGACGCCAACTGGCGCGCTTGCTGGCGGTGGCGCTGTTACTGGCACTGCGAATATCACCATCGTTGCCTCAGCGACGCTGGCTGGTCGCGGGGCCTTGGCAGGCGCCGCTTCGGTTACGATCACGCCATCGGGGGCGCTTATTGGTGACGGCGCTCTTATAGGAGACGCAGATCTAGCGCTGTCACCAGAAGGTGATCTCAGCAACGCTGACGCTGGAAGCATGGCCGGTTCTGCATCGCTGCTACTGACTCCGTCTGGTACGCTTGTCGGCGACGGCGCGCTACTCGGGTTGAGCACGATTACCATCACGCCGTCTGGCGCTCTTTCTGGTCGCGGCGCCTTGACCGGGTTGGCTGCCATCACCGTGGCACCAGTCGGTACGCTCAATGGTAGAGGACCGCTGTCTGGGTCCGCAGGATTGACCATCACCGGAACCGCAGCATTGGGCGGTCGCGGGCGGTTGCTTGGTAGTGCTTCGCTCACCATCACTGGTATCGGTACGCTCACCTACACAAGCGAAGACTATATGATCGGCGCAGCGTCGATCACAATAGCTGGTAGCGGAACGATGTCTGGTCGCGGACGTCTGCTTGGCACAGCAGCGCTCGCAGTGACTGGTATCGGTAGCATCAACGGTAGGACGCCGATATCCGGGTCTGCGTCTTTCGCCATTACGTCTGTGTCGCTACTGCGCGGGCGCGGCGCGCTGATCGGCAGTGCTTCGCTTCTTATGACGCCCACTGGTAATCTGACCGAGAAGATTCCTGGTGAGGCCAGCGGTAACGCGTACATTACGTGGGCCGCGACTGGCGCGATGATGATTGAAACCGAAACTGAAGCCACTATCATTCACATCATCGGCGTCGTCAATTCTAATAGAGCGCTGCTTGGAACTGTGGCTACGAATATTTCCCTACTTGGAGTGCGAAGCTAATGGCGCGCCAGCAAGACATCAAGCTGTTCAGCGGTAATGACTTCGTTCTGAGAGCGACGATCATCGACGCTGATACTGGTCTAGCGTACGATCTTTCAGACATCACCGGGCTGGTTTGGGCGATGGCGCCGAAGGCGTGCCCGCCACCAGCGTCGTCAAGGTACGGTCGCTGCACCTGCAGAACGGATCCTAACTGTGGAAGGATCTTCGGCGATGCCATCGTTACCAAGAACCTCGACGACGGTGTTCTGGTCACTGATCCGACGAATGGGAAGGCGGAGGTTACGATCAACAGCGATGATCTCGAACCTCTATGCGGAAAGTATTACTACGAGATGCAGGTTGTTTCCAGTACAGGTAAGCGATCTACTGTTCTGTTCGGGTTTGTTTCGGTGCAAGAGAATTTGATCGCGGCAGCATAGCCGTTAAGGAGTACATGTGAGCGTGTTGAAGAGAGCGTATGGTGTCGTCGAACTCAAAGAGTTCGATGACAACAAGCGTGAGTTCGAGGGAATCGCTACCACGATTTCTACGGATCGCTACGGCGATATCGTGGAGTCGAGCGGTGCTGTGTTCGAGCTCCCGCTTCCATTGCTGTGGCAGCACAATGCCTCGGCACCTGTGGGCCACGTCACTTCGGCGACGCCCACGAAGAAGCACATCAAGGTGAAGGGCAACCTCGCAAAGACCGAGGTTGCTGGCAATCTGAAGGACCGACTCGATGACGCATGGCAGAGCCTCAAGCTCGGTCTTGTGCGGCACCTCTCGATCGGGTTCAATCCGATCAAGTACGAGCCGGTCCCGGAAAGCGACAAGTACGGCCTCCACTTCCTGGAGTGGGAATGGTTGGAGCTGTCGTTCGTGACTATCCCTGCCAATGCTGGCGCGGGCATCACGGCAATCAAGTCTCTCAATGCTCTGAACGCGGAGCAGCTGAGGGTCTTGCGCGAGTACGACCGAAACCTCATGCGAGCCGCGTCAGGCAAGAGCGGAGGCAACGGCGCAGTACGACTCGACGAGTACTTCAAGCCCGGCGTCACGGGTGTCGACAAGTCCAAGTCGGGGCAGCGTAAACGCGCTGTGTCTCTCAAGGTCAACTGAGTACAACTGGAGAAGAAAGATGAAGCTGAGTGAACAGATCAAGGCTCTGCAGGCTGCTCGCGCTGCGAAGGCCGCCCGTCTGCAGGCGATCCTGGCGAAGGCTGCCGAGGAGACCCGCTCCCTGGAAGCCGACGAGGCCGAAGAGTTCGATGCCACCGACACCGAGATCAAGACGATCGACGCCGATCTCGTGCGCCTGAAGCGTGCCGAATCCATCCTGGTGGAAGAGGCCGAGGAAGTCGACGAGGACGAGGTGGTCACTCGTCGCGTGACGAGCCAGAAGAAGAGCAAGGAGACGAACCGCGGACCGACGATCATCATCGCCGATCCGAAGAACAAGGACGAGAAGTTCAAGGGCCAGAACTTCACGCGGCTCTGCATCGCACAGGCTGCGGCGCACATCAAGAACCACGCGTTCACGCCGGCACAGTACGCCGAGCATCGCTGGGGCGCGAAGGAAGCCGCCGGCGTCATCATGATCCTGCGCGCCGGCGTGCCGTCGGGCGGGTCGGAGAGCGGCCAGTGGGGCGCGGAGCTCGCGGCTGTGGACTCGCGCTACCGCGGTGACTTCATCGAGTTCCTGTACTCGCGGACGGTGTACGACCGTCTGGCGCTGCGCGAAGTCCCGGACAACGTGCTGATCAAGGGCCAGGATGGCGCGGCGACGGGATACTGGGTCGGTGAGAAGAAGGCCATCCCGGTGTCGTCGATGGACTTCCTGGATGTCGAGCTCCGCGCGCTGAAGGTCGGCGCGATCGCGGCCATCTCGAACGAGCTGATCCTGCGTTCTGATCCCTCAGCGGAGGCGCTGGTGCGTGACGGTCTCGTGAACGCGAGCGCGCAGCGTGTCGATACCACGTTCATCTCGGCCAACGCGGCAGTGTCCAATGTGTCCCCGGCCGGTATCCTGAATGGCGTCAGCGCCATCGCAGCGACCGGCGAGGACGCTCAGTCCCTGTTCAACGACATCGGCCTGCTGTACGCGCCGTTCATCACGGCCAAGAACGCCACGGGGCTGACTTACGTGATGCACCCGGGTCTGGCCAAGAGCATCTCGCTGATGCGCAATGCCCTGAGCCAGAAGGAGTTCCCGGAGCTGACCGCGAACGGCGGCATGCTGGAAGGCGACCCGGTCGTGACCGGCGAGAACGTGGCCACCGACGACCTGATCCTGCTGAAGCCGAGCGACATCTATCGCATCGGCGACCGCGGGTTCGAGGTGTCGGTCTCGAAGGAGGCCACCATCGAGATGGACTCGGCGCCGACCGGTGACGGCCACACGCCGACGGCTGCGTCCGCGAACCTGCTCTCGATGTTCCAGAACGAGATGACCGCCTTCAAGGTGGTGCGTCCGATCTCGTTCGCGAAGCGTCGGTCAAGCGCGGTGCAGTTCATCGGCAACGCGACCTACGGCGGTTCGGCGACCTGATAAGTCGCAGATGGAAAGCCGGGCACTGTAATGGTGCCCGGCTACTTTCGCAGCAAAGAGCAGGTGCGCTATGAAAGAACTCAAAGTGCTGAAGCCGTTTCCATATGGCGGCAAGATGCGAAACAAGAACGAGCGAATCATGGCGTCTAACAAGCACGCTGCGGTTCTCTCGTTGACTGGCAAGGCCAAAGAGCTTCCCAAGGAACGGAAGGCCAAAGAGTACAAGACCGCAGTGATGACACCGGAACCAGAAGGCTCTGGGCGGGCAGCGCCACGATCGAACAGACAGCAGCGCCGTGCTGAGAGAAGGGCGCAGCAGAAGCCGGGCTACCAGCGCTCGGATATGGCAGCTGAATCGTGAAACGCAAGAACTTCATCAGCCGAGCGTTCCAGCGGCGCGTGGTGCTGCCGCTCGCCAAGAAGTTGCTTGAAGCATATCCAGTCGACGGTAGGGGGAGCGGCTGGCGCAGAATTCTCGAGACCTACACCGGGGCGTGGCAGCAGGATGTTGAAGTCAACTACGCGGTAGTCGACGCCTATTGGGCGGACTTCTCTTGCAAGACTCTGATCGCAGGCGACATCTCAAAAATGCCGCCGTATGTGATGGAGTATGACGAGGCCCAGCAGATCTGGAAGCGGACAAAGAAGCGACCGGTACTGCGTAAGCCGAACCACTACCAGACCACCATCGAGTTCATTTTCGCGTGGATCATCAGTCAGCTTCGCCACGGCAATACCTACGTGCTGAAGGTTCGCGACGACAAGAGGTTCATCGTCGCGCTTCACGTTCTCGATCCGTGCCGCGTGATGCCACTGATTACCAAGGACGGCGACGTCTACTATCGTCTCGACAGCGAAAAGCTGGCCGGGCTCGGCGATGGGCGCCAGATAGTGGTGCCAGCTAGCGAGATCATTCACGATCGGATGTACTGCTTGTTCCATCATCTCGTCGGTGTGTCGCCAGTATTCGCGTGCGGCATACAGGCGATGCAAGGCTCGGCGATCATCAATACGTCGTCAGCGTTCTTCACCAATCGCGGAATGCCCGCCGGTATCCTCACTGCACCGGGACACATTAGCGATGACACTGCCAATCGTCTGAAGACTTATTTCGACGACAACTTCACCGGGCAGAACGCCGGCAAGGTCGCAGTGCTTGGTGATGATCTGAAATTCGAATCGCTGGGAACAAGCGCCACGGACTCGCAGTTGATCGAACAGCTGAAAATGACCGGCGAAATGATCGCTGCATGCTACCATGTGCCGGGCTACAAGATCGGCGTAGGACAGATGCCGACGGTCAACAATCTCGCTGCGCTCAACCAGCAGTATTACGAGCAGTGCTTGCAGTATCTGGTGGAGAAGATGGAGCAGAGGCTCGACGAAGGACTTGAGCTCAATACCGATATCGAGCAGTGCTGGTTTGACACGTCGGTGCTTATGCGCATGGATCCACAGACTCGTTCGACGGTACAGGGCCAGAAAGTCAAGGATGGTATTCTTGCGCCGGATGAAGCGCGGCGTGAGGATGATCTACCGCCTGTTCCTGGCGGGGGAATCCCGTACATGCAGCAGCAGAACTACTCGCTGCAGGATCTGGCGCTGCGTTCGCAGCGTGACGCGGCCAAGGGCGACGACACGAATGTCCAGTCGCAGGCTATGAACGGCGCGCAAGTGAAGGCGATGCAGGAGATCATCGCGGCAGTCGCGAGCAAACAGCTACCGCCAGACGCTGCGAAGGCCGCGCTACTGGCTGCGTTCCCTCTGCTTGACAAGGAAGAAGTTGACGCGATGATTGATCCTCTCGCGAACTTCACTCCGGCTCCGGTCGAGGCACCAGAGTCAGCTGAAGAGCCCGCTAATGAGGCCGAGGATGAGGATGCGGATGAGGATGAGGCTGAGGATGAGGATGAAGAGCCTGATGAAGAATCTGAAGAAAGCCTCAAGGCAATGGTTAGCAGCAGAATGATGGAGGTGGTCCCGTGAGCGTTAACATGCGCCAAGCAATCGACATCATTTCTGGCGAGCTCGCCAAAGCGGTGCTGCGGCTCAAAGCATTGTTCGATGAGCGACTGTCCAGCGTTGAGAAGCGTGTTCAGACGCTTGCTGAGATCGAGGACAGACGTGCCGCCAATGCCGGCACTGCAGCTCTCAAGATAGAAGTCGACTCTGAAGAGATGCAGAGACTTCTAAGAGAGTGTACCCAGATTGTCGAGCAGAAGAACGCTGAATTCATGCGCGAACTTTCTGAGAAGTTGCGCGAGGTGGAAAATGAGGCCGCTGCGCGGGCCGCTGCGCAGAGCGAGCTGATCGCTGAGCTGCGAGCGCTTACTGCTGAGAGGACCGCCGCTCCTACCATGGATGCTATCGTACGACAGATTGTCGTAGGTATGGCTTCCGACGAAGGACGTCGTCTTGCTGAAGTTCGAGCCATGTGCGATCAGATCATGGCGCCGCACTTGCGGCAGCAATCTGAGCATCTTACAACGGTAGCGCGTAGAGTCGACGAGCTCGCCGCCGCCATACCAACCGTGCCAAGTATGGCTGAGATCGCCGCCAGTGCTGCCGCACTTGTGCCAGTACCGACCAATGGAAAAGACGGCGTTGACGGGCGAGACGGGCGAGACGGTAAGGACGGTAAGGACGGTGTTGATGGCGTCAACGGCAAGGACGGCGCTGATGGGCTCAATGGTAAGGACGGAGCCGCCGGGTTGAACGGCCGAGACGGCGTCGATGGCGCGGCTGGTAAGGATGGTGTTGATGGCCAGAGCGTTGACATCAAGACAGTGCGTGCTATGATCGATGAATCCGTTGCCGAAGCTGTGTCTAAGTTGCCGGCACCGGCAGATGGCAAGGATGGCGCTGATGGTAAAGACGGAGCTGCTGGGCTCAACGGTAAGGACGGCGTCGATGGGCGCGATGGAAAGGACGGTGTCAATGGTGCCGATGGCAAGGACGGAACGTCGTTCACGCTGCGTGACGCAGAAGAAGTAATAGCCAAGGCGGTAGCCGCGCTGCCGATTCCCAGCGCGGCCGATGTCGCTGCGCTGATGAAGCCTGCGATCGCAGAGTGGGCGCTTGACTTCGAGCGTCGGGCACAGGGTCTGTTGCACGACGTCATGTCCAGGATACCGAAGGACGGCAAGGACGGCAAGGACGGCAAGGACGGTAGGGACGGTAAGGACGGTATTGAAGTCAAGATGCTGCGCCCGGTCCTGCTCGAAGACGGAGTAACTCTGCGGTACGAATTCAAAGCTGGCGACGAAACCATTACGCATGATATCGCGTTGCCGATACCGGAATGGGTCGGCCACTACAAAGCTGGTGACACCTATCCGCGCGCTAAGATGGTCACGTACGGCGGATCCGTGTTCATGGCGATGCGAGAGACTTCGTCTAAACCGGAGACCGACGATTCGTGGAAGTTGGTCGTCAAGCGCGGTCGTGAGGGTAAACAGGGTATGAAAGGCGACAAGGGCGACAAGGGTGAGAAGGGCGAGCGCGGCGACAAGGGCGCACCTCCGTTCTCGCCGATCGCTGGGAGGTAGATAACATGGGACTCGTAACGCTTGAAGCCGCAAAGCGCCACCTGAAGCCGCCTGGAACGGTTGATGACACGCGCATTACTGACATCATTGCGCAAGCCACGAGCATCGTTCTGGAATACATCAAGAAGCCGGAAGGTGAATACCAGAACGCGGAAGGCGCGCCGATCGCTCAGCTCGTGCCGCCTAACGTACAGGCTGCATGCCTGCTCGTAATTGGCTCGCTGTATGACAACGCTGACGGTCAGAACAAAGACAAGGATCCATTGTCACCGGCTGTCAAGAGCCTGCTGCACGCGAGAAGGATGCCGTCAATTGCCTAAGATCGGCGATAACACGAATCCTGTATGGGCCGGTGCCACAGTGACGTGCATCGCATCAGGTCCGTCATTGACGCAGGCGGATGTCGATTTCGTGCGCGGCAAGTCTAGGGTCATCGCCGTCAATAGGGAGTACGAGACTGCTCCTTGGGCGGATGTCTGCTACGCCGCTGACTATGATTTCTGGCGCGTGTATCTTGCTGAAGGTCTTCGTGACGTATTCAAAGGGCAGCTGTGGACAATGAGCGAGCAGGCGAGAAAGGAGTTTGGCATCAGCTGCATCGGTCGCTGTAACGGCGACGGATATTCAATCATACCGAACACCATCACCACTGGTGGAAACAGCGGCTATCAAGCGGTGCATCTGGCGGCCTATTGGGGCGCATCGCGAATAGTCATGTTGGGGTATGACATGCAGAAAACCGGCGGCAAGGAACACCACTATGGAAAGCACAAGGGACAACTTCGCAATGGCCGCAGCTACCCGTTCTGGATAAAGCGAATGCACCCACTCATACGCGATCTGAAACGTCGTGGCGTGACGCTCATCAACGCTACGCGCTCAACCATGATCCCAGAGAAATGGGTGCCAAGAGTCACCGTGGAGAATATCGCATGGTAGGGTTCCAGAGAGGGCAGGCTGCGCGTGCTGTCAGCACGATTATACGCAACAGACTTCGCGCTGATCGCGAGTCGATGAAAATGAAGGCTTTCGAGAAGTATCGCCCAGACTGGGACTGGAAAGGAATGGCCGGTAGCGCAGCGTGCATCAAGTGGTGCTTCAGGGATTTGGAAAACCTTGATGCGGCGCTGCAATTGTTCAGTGGTCGTAACGTAGCTGTGCAAGCTGGCGGTAACATCGGGATCTTTGCCAAGCGCCTAGCTGAGGAATTCGAGGCTGTCCACACCTTTGAGCCTGATGATCTGCTATTTGAGCAGATGCGACTCAACGTACCTGAGAAGAATGTCGCGATGTATAAAGCTGCGCTTGGCGATCGTAGGGACGGTGTTCAGATGCGCTGCACGCGCCGTGATAATTCCGGGCGCGCGGTGCATGAGGGTCTGACACATGTCGCTGGCCCCGGCAATACGCCGCAGATGTTGATTGATGATCTCGGTCTTAGGGCGTGCAATCTGATATATCTGGATATCGAAGGTTACGAGCTTCGTGCCCTGCACGGCGCTGCCGAAACTATCGCCGCGTATCGGCCGGTGATCGCAGTAGAGATCAATGGCGCCAGCGCGCACTATGGTTCCAGTAGGGATCAGATACGAGACTTCTTCGCGCGCCATAACTACGTGATGCGACTGGCACAGCATAGCGACGAGGTGTACGTTCCATGGGGGCTCGGAAAATGACCAGAGACCTCTACACTGAAGCACGCTATCGCGAACTGTTTGATTTCGCGCGCATGTTTGAGTATCCGGTTGTGGACGAGATAGAGCGACGCATCGGCTATTCTGTGAGCCGTGAGTGGCTGGACGAGGCAGCGCGCGTACTGAACTGTCCGGTTAAGGTCAACCCGCCTAACTGGCAGCATGGGCGTGTGATCTACGCCTACTTGCGCATGGTACTAGCCAATCGTGCGCCAGATGACGGCGCTAACCCGGAAGTATTCTTGGACATCGGCACCGCAAAAGGATTTTCCGCGTGCGTGATGGCAAAGGCCATCGCTGACAGTGGCTCGGAGTGGGCTGATGTACCAGTGCACACAGTTGACGTGATCGACCCGAACGCAAGAGTTCGCCGTAATACCGTGGTCGAACTGTCAGGGTTGAAAACGCTGTATGAGACAATGGAATCTTTCATGCCAGAAGGCATCAAGATCATCGCATCCGGTGCTGGGTCTGCGGAACTTCTTACCGGCCTGCGCAACATGCGCGTCCAAATTCCGTTTGCGTTTGTGGACGGTAAGCATGCGCGCGCAGTCGTGAAGATGGAAGGCGAGGCTATCTACGACATGCAGCGTCCGGGTGACGTAGTTCTTTTCGACGACTGCCAGATAAGCGAAGTCATGGCTGGTGTTCGTGATCTGCAGAGGCGACACTACGAGGTAGAGTTCATCGATATCGGGCCGCGCACTTACGGCCTCGGCACGAGACTATCATGAAACCTATTGTGTCATGCGTGCTGGTAAGAGGTAATGTGCCCTACTCGCCGCTCTACGTCCACAGATTGCGTTCGATGGCGGCGCGGCACATTGCCGGCGACTTCGATTTCCTGTGCCTAACCGACCAGCCGGAAGCATTCGACAACCTGAATATTCTGACGCATAGAATACCGACGCCGCTGCCGAGCGTGTTTGGCTGGTGGTCAAAGCTGTACCTGTTCTCGCCGGAGGTTCAGCAGCTGCAGATGAAGCGTCGCTGCTTGTATCTCGATCTCGACGTGATAGTGATGCGCTCACTGATGCCAATCATTGACAGTACGGACAAGTTCTTGCTGGCGCCAGACGACGCGCCGAACTTTCTTGGTAAGGGCAAGCGCGTTACGGTCAAGCGATACAACTCATCCGTGATGGCGTGGAACGGCGGCGAGCAGAATGACTTGTTCACAGAGTTCAGATTCGCAGTTACGCATCGTCTGTGGGGAGACCAAGACTGGATCGGGGAGCGGCGCACGGATGCAACGGTCATGCCGAAGGCGTGGTTTCCACGCTTGTCACAGTGCGGTAACGAACGACCAAACGAAGCGGTCGTGCTGCTGTGCAAGAAGCCAAAGCCGCACCTTGCAGTATCGGTGTATCCGTGGGTCAGGGAGGCATGGGTCTGATGGGCGCTCCAGGTTTCGATGACGCACCGATGTTTGAGAGCAGCGAAGCGTGTCTGCCCAGACCCATGACTCTCATTTATCCGTATTACGAGAACCCGAAGTTCCTTCGGCGTCAGATTGACGGCTGGTCTTCGCTACCGTCCTACTGCCAGAAGTTGATCAGGGTGATCGTTGTTGATGATGGCTCACCGAAGAATCCAGCGTTGTCGGTTCTTGCTGAGCTGTCTGGGCTGGAGTTCAACCTGTCGCTGTACCGTATAGAGGTGGACGTGCGTTGGAACTGGCTGGCCGCGCGAAACATCGGAGCGCATCACGCGCCTAGTGGCTGGTGCGTGTTCACTGACATGGACCATGTTCTGCCAGAACGAACCATCGACGTGCTCGCAAACCGAGTCTACGACCCGAACGCCATCTATAGGTTCAGCAGAGAAGAGCATACTGGCGCGGTCATTCATCCGCACCCGAATTCCATGTTCATGACCAAGGACATGTTCTGGAAAGTTGGCGGGTACGATGAGGCGTTGTCTGGGCACTATGGCACCGACGGTGACTGGCGTCGACGCTGCGCCGCTACCGCCAAAGTCTTTACGCTGCGCCAGCCGCTAATCCGTCATGAGTATCAAGGCGATAGCTCGACCGTCGACTATCTTCGCAAGCAGCCGCAAGATGCCGCCAAGAAGGCAATCATCAAGACTCGTAAGCCCGGCTGGCGTCCGAAGACGCTCAGCTTCCCATATCATCAGGTGGCGCTATGAGTGAAGTGATAGACATCCTGTGGTGGAAGTGGAACAAGCCGGGGTATCGCTCGTCTTACGACGGTAATACGGTCAACACCGCTATGAACATGATAGATCGGCACCTGTCGCTGCCGCATCGCTTCACATGCGTGACAGATGACCCGAGCGGCATCAGTGAGCGCGTGCGTGTCGTTGATATTCGGTCTCTGCCGTCGTACGCATGGATGAACGTGCCGAACCCGAGCAACGCTCGAAACCCGAGCTGTTACGTGCGTCTGTTCTTGTTCAGCGCTGCCGCGAAAGAGCTCTTTGGAGACCGCGTACTAAGCGTTGATCTTGATCTCGTCGTTACTGGTGACATGTCGCCGATAGTGTCGCGGGCCGAGGACTTCGTTATGTGGGGCGGTCAGGCGCTTGGTCCGGGGAAACTCGGCGCGTACAATTGGGTCAACGGTAGCGTGCAGCTTCTAAGAACTGGGACTCGCCAGAAAGTGTTCGACACGTTCAACCCGAGAGTATCGCCGCTAAAGGCGCACATGTCCGGCTGTCGCGGATCGGATCAGGGATGGATTGCGCATTGTCTGGGTAAGGAAGCGATCACCACGTTCGGCATGGAAGAAGGGATCCACTCGTTCAGAAATCATATCGTGCCTAACAAGGGACGGTTGTTTGAGAACACGAAGATCGTGGCGTTCCATGGCAAGCATGACCCTTGGCACAGAGAAGTGCAGGTCGCTTATCCTTGGGTCAAGGAGCACTACCGATGAGCAAACCAAAGCCGTCAAAGCCATGCGCTCTGTGCAAGAAAGCAAGGGCTATGTTCAACAGGATGATGCGCCCACGCAAGGAGAAGAAGTCGTGACTCAGGCTGGTGAGTTTCGCGAGGTCATCGACATCCAACTGCCTGTCGAAACACAGGACACCGCTGGACAGATGGATACTGCCTATGAGAATCTCTACACTGGCGTTCGCGCTGGCATAGTGGCGCTCAGTGGCAGAGAGTATCAAGCCGCGATGCAGATCAATGCGGAAATCACCACGCGAATAAAGATTCGCTACCGCCGAGGGATCGTCTCCAACTGTCGGATTCTCCACACGATTGAAGATGACTCACCGCCGACTATCGAAGTGTACGACGTGCTGGCGGTGCTTCCTGATCCAGTCAGTGGGCGTCGGTACTTGAACCTGATGTGCGCGCGCAGATTTTCAGATGGGTGGCGACATGGCGAATGAGCACGTTGAAGGCGCAGAAGTCCTTAAACAGGCGCTAAAAGAACTCGGTGATATGAAGTCCTCGGACTGGAAAAGCACGCTGCGTGCTGCGGTCCGAGTGCCAATGATGCGCGTGCGAAAGCAAGCGATAGCCAATCTTTCTGCCATTTCTCCCGGCAAGACTCCGATCCATAGAACGTACCTCGGCCGCGAGGTGACTGCCGGGTTTGCGGTGCGTAGCGTTGCGTTGGTGGTAAAGCTGTTTCCTGCAAAGGGAGTTGTTAGCGCGATTCTAGGCGTCAAGAAAGAAGCGTTCTACGCGCTGTCTTTCTTCGAGCTTGGTACGTCAACTATTCCGCGACATCCGTGGCTGGCGCCGGCGCTCGAAGCTAGCACTGACAGTTCTATCAAAGAAGTTGGCGAAGCGATGCGTCGAAGGATTAACCAGATCGCCAAGAAACGTAATGCGCAGACAAAGGGAGCCAAGCGATGATCGAAGCGGCGCTTGCCAGTTTCTTGCGTGAGGATGCCGCTGTGGCAGCGTTGCTGACAGTTGGCGAACACTCGCGAATCTTTCCGCTCGTCATACCACAGAAGATCGCCGGTCGTCCGCAGGTCCCGTGTCTTGTGTACGCTGTCACCGGGGAGAACAGGAATAAGACGTTCTGTGGAACGATTGGGCTGTCTGAGATTATCGTTGCCTTAGATAGCTATGCCAGCACTGTACTGGCCGCGCGCAATCTTAGCAACGTCGTGCGCGCTGCGTTGCTGGATTATCGCGGCGCGATGGGATCGTTCAATGTCAAGGATGTGTCTTTGATCAGTAGCATAGTGTTGCCGGACATGGACCCCGGCTTGTTCAGAGTTTCGGATACCGTTTCAATCTGGTGCGAATAGGAGTAAAGCGATGAATACGTTGATTGGTAATGACTGGAAGGTTCAGATCGGAAACGAGGATTCCCCGCCAGTGTTCTCGGACCTGTGCGCGGCGTTCGACTTCGGCTCGATCGGTGAAGAGAAGCCGCTCGTAGACGTCACCACTTACTGTGATGATGCTCGCTCCTACCGCAATGGTCTGGCGGATGGCGTCGAGATTCCTCTGCAGCTCAACTATGTGGAAGGCGACGTACTGGCCAAGCAGCTCTACGACGCGTACTCCAACGACGAGCTGGTGCTCATCAGAATTCTGAAGAAGGCTGGCGCAGATGATTCGCCGGAAGAAGAGCCAGTGTACTTCGAGTTCGCTGCTACCGTGCGCGCGTGGAACGTTACCGGTCCGATCGGCGAGAAGAGCGTGCTCACCTTCACGCTGAAGGTATCTGGTCGCGTCAATTGGGTCACGGCAACCGAGGAAGAGTGAGATGATCGACAAGAGCAAACTTCTGGCTGACGCTGCAGCACTCCGCACCGATACGGTCGTCATCGAGGGACAGACGTTGACCGTGCGCGAGTTCGCTGCGGATGCGTTCGCGGAGTATGGCGCGGCTGCCGATGCTGGCAAGAAAGCGCAGTTCGCTATCGCCATCAAGGCGTGCGTGATCGATGAGGAAGGGAACGAAGTGTTTACCGCAGAAGAGGCTGCGGTCATGGCGCGCACTACGCGTACTTCCATGAAGATCATCAACAAGGTCATGGAACTCAGCGGCTTCAAGGAGGATACCGAAAAACATTCTGACGCCGGCTGAGCTCTTCGACCTTCGGCTGGCGTCTTTACATGGGTATCTGGACATCGACGTTATGAAGGCGTCGATGTCTCAGAGAATGTATGTTCTGTGGCAGCGGTACTACGAGCAGGAGCCTTGGGGGCCATGGAGAGACAACGTGCACACGGCGTTGATTGCAGCGGAAGTGCGTCGAGTCTGGCAGCGACCGCGCTCGCATCCGAAGCTGTCGGATTTTATGGTGCGAAGTCCGCTAGAGCGCACTGCCGACGTTGAGAAAGCTCTGTTCACAGTTCTTCGTAACATGGCTACTACTGTCTCGCCGAAAGAGTCGCAGCGGTTGTTGAGCGCGCACATGAAGAAGCGGCGCATGCGTAAGAGGAGAAATGGAAAGTGACAGATCTTGCAAAGCTGGTCGTAAGACTAGAAGCTCAGACTGCACAGTACATGCAGCAGCTCGATGCCGCGACTAAGAAGCTGGACAAGTTTACCAAGCAGACCAATGTGTCAGCGAAGAATATCGCGGCTGGGGTGGCTGCGGCAGCAGTGGGGGCTGCTACCGCATTCGCAGCGATGGGTAAAGCTGCGATTGACAATGCTGACAAGCTCTATAAGATGTCGCAGTCTACTGGCGTCAGTGTTGAGGCACTGTCTCAGCTAGAGTATGTTGCTGATCTGTCTGGGTCGTCAGCTGACGACTTGAGTAAGTCACTTGCCAAACTGTCACGTAACGCAGTTGAAGCTGCGAAGGGGGCTGCCGCTCCCGCTGAGGCATTCGATCAGTTGGGTATCGCGGTTGAAGGCGCTGATGGCAAGATCCGGAACACGGAAGATCTGCTGCTTGATGTAGCGGACAAGTTCTCAAAGATGGAAGATGGGGCTGCCAAGTCTGCGCTGGCGATGGAGATATTCGGTAAGTCTGGCGTGCAGTTGATCCCATTTCTTAATCAGGGAAGAGCCGGTATCGAAGCACTCAAGAAAGAGGCAGACGCGTTCGGGCTTACGATCGGTACTGATGCGGCGCAAGCTGCCGAAGTATTCAACGATAATCTTTCCCGTGTACAAGCGGCCGGCAAGGGTCTGGCTAACCAGTTCATCCAAGAGAATATCCCGATGTTGACGTCGCTGTCACAGCGACTCGTAGAATCTGCCAAGTCTGGCGGAGCGCTGCATGCGTCGGTGATGTTGCTGAGCGGCGTCTTTAAGACACTGGTATCTGCTGGTGCCATCGTCGGGGCTGTGTTTCAGAACCTCGGCCGTGTGATTTACGGCGTAGGCGCGGCCATCGTGCGCGTTGCCCAAGGCGAGTTCAAGCTGGCGATGGGCGAGCTCAAAGACGCTTTTGGTGACGTAGGAAACAACGTTGAGGAGACTGCATCATTCATAGCCGATGTGTGGGCTGAGAATGTGCAGACAGTGTCTACTGCCGCCAAGGCTGTTGACCAGGATTTGAAGGAGACCATTTTCTTCAACGACAAGAAAGCGGAAGATGCCGCCAAGAAAGCTGCTGAGGCAGCGTCGCGATCACTGACCGATATGATTGCTGACCTGACGCAGCAGATCGAAACATTTGGTATGGCTGAGGGCGCAATTATTCGCTATCGGTTAGCGCACGGCGACCTTGCAGAAGCAGTACGTCTTTCCGGCGAGGCTGGCGCGTACTACGCTCAGAATATTATCGCGCTGACAGATGCCACGGTCAGACAGACTGAAGCTGAAGAGGCTAACAAGAAGGCTCAGGAAGACATCAATGCGCTGATGTCAGAAGGCGCTTCTTTGACTGAGTCTCTGCGAACGCCGACTGAAGAATACGCTGACACCATACAGAGGTTGAACGAGTTGCTCGATGCGGGCGCGATTAGTGCCGATACCTACTACAGGGCGCAAGGCGAGGCAAAGGAAGCTTTTGACGATGCCTCTAAGGTACATAACAAGTTCCTTGAAGAGGCTAACAAGAATGCTGTATCAATACTCGGCGATGGTCTGTACACTGCCGTCAATGATGGGATGAAGCGCGGGGTCAAAGGAGCTGCGCAAGCATTCGCAGACATGCTCACCAGACTGGCCGCTGAAGCTGCCGCCGCTAGCTTGATGAAGAAGCTCTTCGGTAGTGAAGGTATCGGTAGTGGCGGTGGTCTGCTCGGCGCCGGCATTGATTTCGTCGGCGGCTTGTTCAGAGACACCGGCGGGCGCGGACAAAAGGGTCGCCCATACATGATTGGAACTGGTGCTCAGCCAGAAATGTTTGTACCAGATACCGCTGGCGAGTTTTATCCGGCCGACCAGTGGATGGGTATGGGCGGCCGCGCGCTGACCCAGAATATCTACGTACCGGAGCGTCTCTCCAGCAGAAGCGCGCGGCAGCTAGCGCTGGATTCTTCACGCGGCCAGCGTATCGCCGCCAGACTTGGAGGCTAGCCATGAGCTTCTTGAACGCGCGTCTTCTTGAGTGCGTTACTTTCGGTACAAGCGGTGGACCAACATGGTTCACTAGGAAGGTATCGCTTCGGTCAGGGGTCACGCGCCGCAACGCCAATCGTGCGATGCCGTTGTATAGATATTCTGTCCTGTACAGGAACCTTCTTCCGGAATTCCATCAGGCTGTAATAGACGCGTATAATGCTTGCCTCGGCGGTGTGCATTCTTTCAGATTCAAGGACTGGGCTGATTTCGAAGCCGATGAAGAAGTGCTACCAGACATCGGAACTGGCAGCGCGCAGGAAGTTCAGCTCTACAAAGCCTACACTTTTGGTGGCGAAACTTTGTATCGTAGAATACGGAAGCCGGTGCCCGGTACGGTCACGATGTATGCCGACGGAGTTGAAATACCGGCGACGGTGGATTACGATACTGGCGTCGTTACGCTCACAGCGACTATCGGCGACGTTCTGTCGTGGAGCGGTGAGTTCGATGTTCCAGTCATGTTTGAGGACGACGAGCTGCAGTTCTCTGGCGATGACAAGGGAGTTGGCGGCCTGTTCCTGACAAGCAACGTTGCGCTTTGCGAGGATATCGCAGTATGAGCCGTTCAGTATCTAGCGAGCTGCAAGCGCATCTTGACAGCGGTATGACGACAACCTGCAGACTGCTGAAGGTTAAATCTGGTGGCGATACGCCGGTAATCTTCGGGCTGACCTCACTCGATATCGATGTCGCCTATGACGACGGATCTGGCGACGGCGAGGTCGTGTACTCTGCAACTCGAGGATTCGATCCCACCGCCATGCGCTCTACTGTTGGGTACGGTATCGACAATGCCGAAGCTAAAGCTCTGTTGTCCGCGGATGTTGAAGGCGTCACCGCCGCTATGGTAGATGCGGGTGTCTTCGATGACGGCACATGGGTCTGCTATATGGTCAACTACAAAGACTTGACAATGGGGCACATTGAGCTTGGCGGCGGCGATATCGGTGACATACATACGCGCTACGGTATGGTTTGGATTCCCGAGTTACTAGACACGATGGTTCGATTGAAGCAGCCTGTCGGTGTAGTCACTTCTCGTAAATGTCGCGCGATCTTCGGTAATCCGGCTACCCAAGAATACCGACAGACTGGCTGCGGCGTCGACGTGTCGGCGATGTGGACCGCCGGAGTAGTTCAGTCCGTGGATGGCGCTGAGTCGAACAGAATATTCACTGGCGACGCTCTGGCGACTCCTCATTCGTACCCGGGCCGAGTTCGGTTTACTACCGGTGACAACGTTGGGCGCGTCTTCGCTGTCGAGGTAGTCACGGGGTTTGAGATAGAGCTCGTTGAGACTACGCCGTATCCAATCCAGGCTGGCGATGAGTATGAGATAAGACCAGACTGCGGTAAGCGTTATGAAGAGGACTGCATCGAAGTGTGGAATAATGGCCCGAACTTCAAGGGAGAGCCGTTGATGCCTGACGGAAGCGAAGTGGCGGCACCACAATGATCGCAGAAGACTTCGCAATGGCGGCCAAGACTTTTGTTGGCGCAAGATGGCGACACCGTGGACGTCAGCCCGGCGCAATGGATTGTCTCGGGCTGCTGTATCTGTCATCGGTCGCCGCTGGTGCGCCGTTTGAAGATGTGCGTGGCTACGGCCGGGAACCTTGGGACAATCAATTAACCACGGAGCTTGAACGGCGATTTGGACTGCCGCTGTCTCTCAAGGACGTCAGAGTCGGGGATATCGCTCTGATCCGATGGGGGCTTGCTGAGCCGTCACATGTCGGCATTGTCAGTCGCCATCCAGACGGCGGTCTCACGTTGGTTCATGTACACACACTACTCGGATGCGTAGAGCAATCTTTAGTCGAGCCGATCTCAAGAGCGGTAGTCGCGGTGTACCGCCCGTGGGGTGACGAATGAGCACCAGAGTCGTAATAGGTGGTCTTGGCGCTGCCGTAGGATTTGTCGTAGGCGGTGGTCCACAAGGAGCCATGTGGGGATGGCAGATTGGTTCGATGATCGGCAATGTCGTGGATCCACAGATTATCAAAGGACCTTCTGTCGGCGACGTCAGCCAGCAGACTAGCCAGGAAGGAATCCCGATTCCCATCACATACGGTCTGTCGCCGCCAATCGCAGGGAACATTTCCGCGGCCGCGCCGCCAAATATCGTGCGCTCGCGTGAGAGCGGTAAGGGCGGGCCGAAGTACGAAACCGAAACTATTTACCGGACCTACGCCATCAATTTCTGTGAAGGACCAATCGGTGGGTTCAGACGAGTCTGGCGAAACAATGTCAAGGTATACGACATTGATGACCCTGTTTTCAACTTGGGTATAGACTTTTCTGACGTCATTGATGGCGCGGTCATTGAATCTAGAAATACGAAGTTTCTGCAGAAGGCGCGCTTCTTCCTCGGCACGTATTCTCAAGCTGCGTCAACTGATCTTGAGGCAGTGTTCGGGGTCGGGGCTACGCCGGCGCATCGCGGCATCGCTTACATGGTCATCGTCGACGAGGATACGACGGCTGAGGGCGGGATCATCCCGTACTGGCAGGCGCAGGTAGACGCCACGGCGCCAGCAGTGCTTACGAATCCAACGCCGCTCGGTGTGCAAGATGACATCACGCCGGTAGAAATCGGCGCGGTGACTTCGCAGGTATCTGGAACTTTCTACGTTGTTGTTGGTCTTGGCTCTGATCTCGTTGGAGTCACAGCCGCGCAGATCAAAGCTGGACAGAAAGCTAATGGCGCGGCAGCCATCGCCGCCGAAGATTCTTCGGTGGGCGACAGCACGCCGAGCGTTTCAATCTCTGGATTGTCAGCCGGGCTGTTGTACAAGTTCGCTGCCGTGCAGGAGAACGCCAACGGGTTCAGCAATCTTGTATACGGCAATTTCAAGGAATTGAACCTGCCGACATTGACATCTCCAGTGCCGTCTGGGGAACTTGAAGACATGACCGAGGCTACGGTCGGTGCTACTACCGATCAGGTTGCTGGTGGTATCTATATTGTCTTAGGAACCGGCTCGACGCTTACGGGGATCACTGCCGCGCAGATCCTTGACGGGCGACAGGCAAACGGAGCGCCAGCGCAGCATGCGGCAAACGATTTCGTAAGTAGCTCGACGCCAACTATCCATTTCGAGGGGTTGAACGTTGGTACGCTGTATCATTACGCGATAGTTCAGCAGACTACTGTAGGACTTAGTAACGTGGTGACCGGTGAATTTACGACGTGGGACGGTCTCGCGCCTCCTGGTGAGGTTGAATATACGGAGGACGGTACGTGGAATAAACCAGCGAACCTCGACTACATCATCGTTACGTTGATCGGTGCTGGTGGCGGCGGTGGCTCCGGCAACGTTACTAACAATATCAGTAACGGTAGTATGACGCCGCGTAATGGCGGTGGAAGCGGCGCGTACAGAAGAGTCCAGATTTACGAAGCTTACCTGCCTTCCTCTATGCCGGTAATCGTCGGTGTTGGTGGTGCTGGAGCATCGGCCAATACTGCGTCCCCACCCGGCGGAGGTACACCGACCGTCGCTGGCTCGGATGGAACGAGAGGAACAGCGTCCATTTTTGGTGACGTCGCCAGTGGCGCGGCTAACAAGTATTTTGCGGCGGGTGGGTATGACCCTAGCATCGGCATCAATACGCAAGGCGGCGCAGCGACGTCGTGGACGTTTGGGCAGTACGTAAACTTAGAGGTATATCAGGGCTCTCCGTCGTCAGGCAACCCCGGTCTCAAGGCGGCAGGTGGCGGGGGCGGGGGTGGCAACGTTTCCGTTAGCAGCGGTACGCCGATCCCTGTTGCGGGTGGAACTGGGGTTAACTGCGACAACCATGCTGTCAATGGTGGAACTGGAGGAACTGGAGGAACGTGGATGGGCGGTGACGGGTCAGTAGGCGGGTCGTCGTCTGACCCCGTAGCCGGTGGCGGCGGTGGCGGCGGTGGTGGCGCTGGCATCGTAGGATCAGGATCGGTCGCAGGCAACGGTGCCGACGGCGGAACTCCTGGTGGCGGCGGCGGTACAGGAGGCAATTGCCTGCTTAGTTCTAGCGGCGTCGGTAGTGGGTCAGGAACTGGCGGCGCCGGCGGTCGCGGTGGCGATGGTCGCGTTATCATCGAGCATTTTTACCTACCCTAGGACACGGACACATGCCGACACTTCAGGAAATCTGCAGCGATATCTGTACCCGCGCTGGTGTCACTTCAGATCTGGTCGACGTTACTGGCTTGCCGGATGTAGACGTAGACGGATTCGTAATGACCAATCAGTATCCGGCGTCACAGGCGTTGCAGGCGCTCGGGCAGATTTTTCTATTTGACGTCGCTAAGTACGACGGCAAGATTCGTTTCATACCACGCGGTGGTAACTCAGTCGCTACTATCGCAGAATCGCAGCTCGTTGAAGATGAAGCGGAGATAGAAAGCCAGAAGCGCGGCGACTCTGTAGCCGTGCCGCGCACACTGCACTTGGCATACTACGATACAGATAGTGACGCTCTGTCACCGCATAAACAAAGTAGCGATTTGACAGAGCACCGCAGATCTGTTGGTGAGATGGTCATCGACTCTGCTGTGGTGATGGACAAGGATCGCGCCGCTCGTACCGTGGTCATTGCGCACAAAGTAGCGCTAGAGGATAGAAAAGGGGAACTGAATTTTAGTCTGCCGGACAATTACATCTGGCTGACGCCTGCTGATATCGTTATCCTGCAGCACGATGGTAAGAGTGAGCGGATTCGGTTGCAGCAGGAAGATGTCATGGATGGATACCAGCAGTACATAGCGCTACGCGACAGACAGAGCGCGGTGACTTCTGTTGTCGAAGGTATTCCGCCACCGATCATCGCACCGCCCCCATCCGAAGTCGTTGGTCCTACACTGGTACTGCCGATTGATATTCCGCTGCTTTCGGATACTGATGACGTGACTGGCTTGATGACCTACGCTGGCGTCACTGGGTTCACGGATGACTGGGCCGGAGCACTGGTTGAAATGTCACGTGACGGTGGATCGAATTACACTGAAAGCCGAAATGCGCCAGTAGCGGCTACTATCGGTGAGCTGACTAGCGTGCTGCCGAATCATCCTGCTGAGTATCCGGATGATACGCATGAATTCAGTGTCGAGCTCTACATGCCCGACGCAGAGCTGATTGAATCAACGTTCGAAGGGATGCTGAACGGTGAGAATCTCATAGCGATTGGCTCGCCGACGCTGGGCTGGGAACTATTGAACTTCTCTTCGGCCCAACAGAATGATACCAGCCCGCAGGTGTGGAACATATCCGGGCTATTGCGCGGGCGTAAGCATAGCGGTACTAGAGAGCACGCGGTTGGCGAATACTTTGTTGTTCTTGATCGTTCTAAGCTAGGTATCGTTCCGCTCGGTGTCGCGGATATCAGACGAGACCTGATGTTCAGAGCGACCAGCGCTGGCGAGGCGCTACCGACGTCGCCGGTGTCGATGGAATTCGTTGGTAAGACCCAAACCGAATATCCGGTAGGCTACCTGACTGCTGAGCGTGATGGGGCTGACATTCTTGTAGATTGGCAGGGAGCGCCGCGTCTCGGTTCTTGGATGTCGGTGGCCAACGGAGTTAGCTTTGTAGGGTACAGAGTCACGGCTACGGACGGCGTCGATACGGTCACAGTTGATACACTGACGCCAGGAGCCACAGTCGATGCGTCTGGTCTCAGCGGCGAGGTTACGATTTCAGTTTCTGCGCGTAACAGTTTGACCGGGCTTGGCCCGGCTTCGGAGGTGATTGTTCCATGAGCACGTACACAGAAATTCCATACATACCGGAGAACACGGATGATCCGGTCGCGGCGCTTAATCTAGCGCTTCGTGTAATCCGAGCGCTCACGCAAACATGCGTCATAAGCATGGCGTTGACTGCACCTCCTGGTAGCGTTAACGACGGCGACAAGTACATTGTGGGTAGCGGAGCTACCGGGGACTGGGCAGGCATGGACGGCTATCTCGCGGAATACGTCGCACTGAGCGATACGTGGGATTTCTTCGCGCCCGGTACGCTCGCTAATTTCGTCGTCAATCTTGCGGATGGTAAGGCGTATTACCATGATGCTGATGGCTCGCCTTCGGAGTGGATAGAACTGACTTGATTTGCGGAGAAGTCCATGCCTGATAAGCTCGGTCTCTTGTCTGAAGGGTTTAAACTCAACACAGAGGAGCGCGGATTGATTATCCGCGTACTATGGGTGGTCATTGTGACTGTCAACATTTTCTGGTTCCATGGATGGCTGGCTTTCGCGGGGCTGGCGTCGCCATTCGCGACGGCCACTGACGTGAAGAAGGTCGAGGAAGCTGTAGTCGCCAGCACACAGCCGCTAGCTGCGGGATTCAAGGCGAACATAGAAGCCGCGATCATCGCTCTCGAAGAAGACATTGATGTCATGAGCGCACGGCAAGCAGCCGCGCCTTCTCAATGGACTGAACTCGACCAGCGAATACTCAGCAGAAAGAGACAGCAGTTGGCGAGCCAGAGAAGCGCGCTCGCTGCGATCGTAGAGTCTCAGGTAGAGTCGAAGAAGACTGCAAGATGACCGTCAAGTGCTTCTTGGTTAAGCCGGTAGGTCGCGTGCGTCTTTACGCGCGGCGCTACCGGCTCTCGTCAAAAGACGCGTGTCCCGGCAAGATGTCCTACCACGACGAAAGGGTCCTCATAGACACGGTGCCTGCATCCGTTGTCGACGGTGTACTGAAGTACGATGAGCCAGTACTCGCCGAGGATGATCAACGTTGGCCAGCCGCTTGCAACTGTGGCCGCGCGTTTACCGCCGATGACGAGCGCCAGATCTTTGCCGAAGAAATCTACGCCGACGAGAAGGGACGCGAGTACGTCCTGTCTGACAACATTCCAGGCATGATGTACGACGCTACGTGGATGCACGACCACAAAGCGTTCTGTGGACCGGATGGCAGATCTATCCATGTCGTTTGTCCAGATGGCCACGCATGGTGCATTGATTCGCGGTGTCGCAATTGTACGCTGCCGAATGACAACGAGCACAAGTGCTGGGTTCGGCACGGAGAGCCGCCGGTGATTACAGTCAACAAGAAGGGCAAGACCTGTTCTGCTGGCGGCGGATCGATTGACACAGGAACCTACCACGGGTTTCTACAGGATGGAAAGTTCACATGAGTAAGGCGATGGTCGGACCGGTTCGCGGGTTTGAGTGGGAGCTATGGAAGCGGTGGCTTAAACCCGGCGCCTCAATTCTTGAGCTCGGCAACAAAAAGAACTCGGTAGGAGTCTACAAGCCGTTCCTAGAATCGCTAGGATATCGACATGTCAGCGTCGATATCAATGGGCTCGATGGCGCAATCCCACTTGATCTACGCGAGCCGGTCCGGCCAGAGCTTGCAGCGCTCGGGCTGCCAATTGAATACGATGTCTTGACGAACAGCGGCGTCATCGAACACGTCATCCCAAATCAAGCGGCAGCGTGGCGCAACGCTTTCGAGCTTGTCAAAGTCGGCGGAGTACAGATCCACGTTACGCCGGCGGCTGGGCACTGGATCGCGCATGGTCTGTATCATCCCACCGAAGAATTCTTCAGGCAGATGGTCGCTCTCAACGGAATGAGCCTACTCTTCATGGATGAGTATCGCTGGACAAAGGGTAAGGTTCTCACTCGTGCCGTGCTTAGGAAGGAGCATGACAGCGCGTTCAATTACCCGGGTGACGAGCATCTTTTCAAGACGCCCGACTGCATAGAATTAGAAAGCAGAGGAGAAGGACAGTGAAGGGATTGACTTCTGATGACTTCAAGATCGCGGCCGGTATCCTAGGCACTAATGTCTACGCCGTCATGGCGGTGGCAGAAGTGGAGGCTGCTGGTAGCGGGTTCTTTCCGAACGGCCAGCCGAAGATTCTGTTTGAAGCGCATATTTTCAGTCGCCTCACGAATCACCGGTATGACCTCACTCATCCGAATATCTCGTCACCGAAGTGGAGCAAGGTGCTGTACCTCGGTGGTGCCCAAGAACACACGCGTCTGCAGGCAGCGGTAACGCTCGACCGCGACGCTGCTCTACAGTCTGCGTCGTGGGGGATGTTCCAGATCATGGGGTTCAATTACACACGATGTGGTATGCCTGATCTTCAGACATTCATCAACCGGATGTACGAATCCGAAGGGCAGCAGCTTCGGTTATTCTGTAATTTCGTCGTGTCGATGGGACTGGCTGACGAGCTTCAGCGGAATGACTGGGCTGGCTTCGCGCGCGTGTACAACGGGCCGAGCTACGCAGAGAACCAGTATGACACCAAACTGTCGCGCGCGTATACGCGGCTTACGAATGCTGAGACTGCGGTAGCCAGATGATGAACAGCAACAGACTTGTAGCGGCAGCGCAGATCGCGCTGTCAATTGTCTACACGTGGGGATACTTTGATGTTCTGAAGATATTCCTCGAAGGGCGCGTGAAGACCCCGAGTGAATGGAAAGATGTTGTGACTGCGTTGATAACGCTGCTGACTGCCGGAGTCTTGATGATTCTGCAGTTCTGGTTCCTTCGCAGTCGCCAGCAGGAGGCGCCGCCGGCGCCGAAAGAATTGGGTTGAGTAGTAAAGTGTGGAAGTAAAGGAGAGATGACATGTGGCTCATTTGGATGTTGATTGGTGCTGCTCTCGGTTTCGTGGGAGCGTTGGTCTGGGAACGTATCGCGCCGAACAAGGTCGACAAGTTCGTCGCGAAGCACGAGGCTGAGATCAAGGAATCACTGGTGAAGAAGGGAGTGCTGAAGGCTGTGGCCGTGTTCGGTGTCGCGTGCATGCTGGCCAGTCTGGCGGCGCAAGCTACCAATACGCCTCCGCCAGCGGAGAAGCCGGTGGCCAACGCGAATGCGAACGCATACGCTGGCGCAAAGTCCCACGCCGACGCGGATGCAACCGCTACGCAGAGCCAGACTGTTACTGTCACGCCTACTGCGAATGGCGGTGCCGGTGGCGCTGGCGGTGCTGCGGACGCCAATGCATCGCAGGAGCAGAGCGCTTACTCCGGTGACGTCAGCAACGATATCTCGTACAGCAGTTCGTACACGGAGCGACGGCAGGCCCCGTCAATCAGTGCGCCGACTGTTTACGCGAGCGGCAGTTGCTCTTACGGATGGTCGGTCGGTCTGAGCCTTCCGGGCGGGGGTGCTTCTGGCGGCAAGTCGACGCCGGACAAGGACTGCAACCGCCGCGAGCTCGCACGCATGGTGGCGCCATTGAACCCGTGGCTAGCATTGAAGGTGCTGTGCGAGGACCCGATTATCGTAGAGATGCGTCTGCGCAATCTGTCGTCGGAGCTGGACTGCGAGTACGTTCCACCAAAGCCGACAGTAGCAGCGGCGACGCCCGTCGAACCACCGAAGGCCGAGCGTGAGTACAAGGACTACGTGACGCGGCCTGAGATGGAAGAGGTCATAAGGCGGTCTCTGTCCAAGTGAACAGAGTCGCGCTGATCGTCGCTGCTGTCATCATTGCCGGACTGGCTATCGCGTGGCGCACTGATCGTGCCAAGTACGGAAGTCAACGGTTCGATGACGGCAAGGCGGAAGTTCAAGCGCAATGGGATGCGTCGGTGGTCAAGGCTACTGCCGATGCTCTCGTTGAAGAGGAACGAAGGAGACTATACAATGCGAGTGTTCTCGAGGAGCGCGATGCGAGGCTTGCTGCCGCTGCTGGTCGCGCCGATGATCTTGAGCGTCGGTTGCGGCGGGCACTTGCCCGCTCGTGTAGCAGCGGTGTGCCCCAAGCTGGAAGTCAGCCCGGAGCTTCTGTCGGAGTCGTCGATTCAGGAAGCGACGAGAGCGAGGGAGGAGCTTCTGAAATCGTTGCCCGAATGAAGCGGTATGACGCGGCGTGCTTGACGCTGATCGAGGATCACAGCGCCTTGATCAAGGAAGTCAAACCGCAAATGTGAGCGGGCAAAATCAAAGGCCCTCAGCCATGCGGGCTGAGGGCCTTGATACGCAACAATAAGCATTGCAACGGTAACGCCCGCGCCTAGCATGCTGGCGGCCAGCATTGCAAGGGTTTATTTAACAATAATGGGCCGCGCCAGCCGGCCTAGGGGCCTCTAATGGCCGGAATGGGCGGCCCCGCCATACCGCTACGGCAGCCAGCCTAGGCAGCCTGCTAGGCCGGTGCCCGGGGCTGCTTAGGCGGGGCCTGTGCCCTACTGGCGGCCCGGTGCGGCCCCGCCAGCCGGTGCCTGCCCCGGTGCCCCGCCCCCGGGGGCGGCCCCTGTAGGTGCTAATAGGCCGGCTGGCGCGGCCCGGTTAAGGGCGCGGCAAACCGCCTGAGCCATCTCAGCGTCGTCAGCGCGGCACACCCATGCGTTGAGCTTGTGGTCGCGCACTGACAGGCCATCGGCTCCGATCAGGTAGCGGTCAATCGGCTCGACCGGAGGTTCGGCAGGATGCAGGTTCGAACCTTCATCGCGATGCGCGTCCCAGGTGTGTTCAAGCATCCGCCGGTTTAGCTCCGCTGCCTCGGCTTCGGGCATGACTTTGATGTCTTGCAGCCGGGTGGCGTCGATGTACCGGTCGATGACAAAGCTGGCTTCTTGCAGCTCTGCCTGATTGCCGGTGGCCTGCCACTTGAGAAGGAACCCAACGACCGTGCCTTGGTAGTAGTCGAGATCGAATAGCGCGATGATCTCGTCCAACGTGTACGCGCCATCCGGTGGCGCGTTGACGATGACAATGCGTGGGTCGCTGCAGAGCTCTACGTACTTGGCGAGGTAATGCTTGGACTTCTCCAAGTCTTGCAGACCGTTCTTGTCACGCCACCTGAACAGGTACTTGGTGATGTTGCCGACGTAGTAGCCCCATCCGTTCTTGGCCACCAGATCCCAGTGCTGCACGCTACCGCGCTTGCTGTAATGATTGCCGCCGATTTGAACCTTGTTTGCTTCGCTCATGCCAATCTCCAAACGAGCACCGCCACCAGCGCCCCTACTATAAGACCCGCACTGACCTTCCCGATGAAGGCCCACGCACTCTCCGTCATCAGACCGACAACAGACTGTTGAACATCGGTCTCAGGTACTGAAGGCGCTGCGACTGCAGTGCCAATCTGAGCACCGCAGTCGCTGCAGCGATACATCACGCCGCCCGACAGTGTACTGATGTCAATCCACTTGCCACCGCACTTCGGTGTCTTGTGCATGTGCGCCAGATCGTCGCTGCTGAACCCGAGACGATCAAGGTCCATAGAGCGTACCATCGCGAACACGCTTGTACCGAGTAATGACCAGTTCGGTCAGCGACTGGATATTGTCCGTCAGCGGCGTCGGCTTGTCGAACTTCCATATACCGTATCGATGATCGAACATCGGATCAAGCGTGCTCAGCACGCGATCCACCATCAACCGAGCCTGCTGATTGCCGCGTGCCCAGTCCTCAAGACAGAACATCGCCAGCTCAAGCCTGTCAGCCAGCTTGAGCAGCCACGCTTCGTCATCCGGCAGCTTGACAGCCAAGTCGTACGTCTTGTTGACCTCTTCCTCAGCCGCCTTGTACGCTGTCCTGAACGCCGGCATGCGGTGCAGTATCGGCGACGGTGTGTCCCCGACAATGGCCTCGGCCACGTCGTGAAAGAGCGCAGCCTGCAGCAACCGCGATGACACCTGCCCGTCGGTGAGTTCCACCAGAAGCATGCACACCCCGAAGGTGTGCGCGCCCACGTTCTGCTGTTCGACCACCGGCATCGTGTGATATCGGATGATGCGCTGCGCGTCACGCCCGAGCATCAGTCTCTGGCGGTTCACTCGACACCTCCACCACGGCGCGTCATCCACTGGATGCCAGCGAACTGCCAGTCGCAGTCTGGCATGGCGTTCTCCATGATTGCGATAGCGTTCATGGCGCGCCGGTGCTTCTCGGGCACCGAATCGTTCTTGTACACACGCCACGCCAGCCGCATCGGTTCGGCCACCTCTTTGAAGAAGCGGAAGCTGGTGCCGCGTCCTTCACAGAAGCTGACGCACTCCGCCAGCCACTTCTGCCAGTCGGCAGGCTGCAGCCCGGTGAACAGCGGGAACGTGCCGGTGCCGATATCCTGGTACGGATCGATCCGGTAGTCCGGGTTCTCGCACACATTCTTCCACGCTGGCTGATCCGTGTACACGTGGAAGCTGTCGCTCACCTGTCGGTAGATTCCGACCGGCACGCCGACGGCGCTGGCGATGAACTCCTGCAGCGTGCTGAACTGTACGATATTGGCACCATACGCGCCCCATATGATGTCGTTGCTGCGGCAGGCCACGGTCATGTCGAGCGCGCCGTCCCTGATCTTGAACATCAGCAGGTCATTGCACGGCATGTCCTTGGTCTTCCTGCCAAGATCAAGGTACGGGTTCCAGATCGACAACACCACCTGCCGCGTGCTGTGGTCCTTGCTCAGCAGGTCGATGGCCACGGCGATCTGGTCAAGCGTACCGGATTCGCTCATCGGGCCGATGCCGGTGTCGTACTCGATGTCCGGTACATCCCAGTTCCGCAGCCGGTAGCCGTAAGGCGCATGGAACTCTTCGCCGTTGTCGCTGTACGCGGCGATGTTGGTGTTGAACTCCTTCAGGAAGGCCACGTCTTTGCGACCTGCCAGAATCCACAGACTCTCCATCAGATGGAAGAACGGGTTGGCGTCACGGTGTGGAGACCAGAGGACACGTTCCACTGGCTCCTGGTATTCGGTGATGACAGGCCCTCGGTATTCGAGGGTCTGAAGTCCACGTGGTGAGATGTCGCGCCAGTAGTAGTCGCGGCGCGGGTCACGAAGCATCGAGCGTACCCTCGACAGGGCTTGGTTGACATTGCGAACGCGGATGATGGTCGCCTCATTCAAAGTGCTCATTAACGAATCTCCAGCTTGGTCGGCGGTTCAATGAAAGTAACAGTCTTATCTTCCGCAATGGCCTGCGGTGTGCCCCATTCATGGAGCTGATTACGGTCGATCATGCTGGCAAGCTTCGGTCCTTCGATATACTTGAACAGCCCGGAAAGGTATGGCTCGTCATCCGGCTTTGAGTCACGACGCCACTCGGCCCACGCATCAAGAAGAATGCGTGCTGACCGAAAGAAGAATGCCCCGGCCAGCGCGTACCGAGATATCGGCTTCTTCTCAATGCCGAAGTTGAAGTCTGGGTACGCGTCGATGTACCCGAAGCGATACTCATTGGCGTCAAACACGACAGCGCCGGCGCTGGCCTTTGAGTTCGCGTACCAGTTGTGAGCGAACGTAGTTAGCCGGTGCTCCTTGACAGCGAATGCGTTGTCCGAGTTCACCACGAGTAGCTGGTCATAGGCGCCAATGTGCGGTGCGCATGCCAGTCGTGCGACTGTGTCAGCCTGTCCCATGCTTGCACCGACCGGAATCACAACGTAGTCGGCCGGCAGCGCCGCAGCGAACGCTTCCCAGTCCTGCGGTCTGCATCCGATCAGTGGTGCCAGTGAATCCGACACAGATTCAACGACGTGTTCGATCATAGTGCGCCGTTTACCACGCCAGCCCATTTTCAACAGGCCCTTCGGCTTTTGGTATCCAGCCTCGGCAAACCTCCGGCTCTCGCCGGCAGCAGGTATCAACAGTTGCAGCATATTGTCCACCCCGTAGCAGCGCGCAGATACTTCGATGATTCAACGTTGTCTTCGAACATGATGCCGGCAGTATCGTACTGATTGAGAAAGGAAGCCTTGTCCTTCACGCCACACCCGGCCAGTATGGTGCCAACCTGAAGGCGAAACTTCTCGGCCAGAAGATAAACGGATTCATACGATGCGCCGGTCAGAATGATCGGCTGCCTGTCCGTGGCAGCAAGGTGCCTGTACAACGACAGCAACGGCAGTGCCGTGACCATGCCCTCATAGATCCTTGTCCTGTACGCGGCGGCCTTGGCCTTCCGCAACGCCTTGGCCTCTTCTTCGGTTCCCTTGAACCACTCAACGAATGGCTTGCCGAAGAAATCCAGTGGCGGTGAGACGCCAGCGTCCACATACGCTTGCCTGACAGCATCCTTGGTGTCAAGAAGAGTGCCGTCTAGGTCGAAAGCGTATCGCACATCGCCTCCTTTGACTTGTACCTGCCATTGATGAGGACGTCGTAGATCATCGCCGCATTGCGACGGCCCCACGTATAAGCCTGTACGTCGCCGGCCTTCGTGGCGTATGGCATCAACCGCAGGCAATGCACCATGCACCAGAACCACGCACGCTCATGGTGCTCTTCAGGCAGCCGTTCGAGGATGATCGCCACGGCCGGACGCATGTTGTACTGCCAGCCTAGACGCAGAGTTTCCCAGCCGATCGCCGACTGCAGCATCTTACCGAGATCGACCGTGGTGTCGTTTGTCACGCGGCACGACCATATCGGATCGATGATGGCCATGCTGCCGTCTTCTCGGAACATCATGTTCGACAACGTCGGGTCGCCATGCACCATGCACCAGCTATCGAGATCGACGTGCAACCGGTTCACCAGCTGAATCGACTGGTCAAACGATTTCGGTGAGCGATCGTGCAGTTCAGCGATCAGATGCACCACGGCATCGTCCCAATCCACCGCCGGCACAGCCTTACGCCGCCACACGTTGAGATGCAGAATGTCGACGGCCAATGCGAGCATATCGCCGACGTTCTGGTCGTTCATTCGCCGGCCGAAGTGTTCGGTCGGCTCGATCAGCTTCTCCATCATGTAGCCGGTTCGCGATGCCGCTATCACACGAGGCGTAACGGGGTACATGATGCAGCAGAGCGCTGCTTGAGCACCGAGGTTGTCGCCTTCTTTCAACACGCTGCTTGCCAACGCCGTCACGTTGGCCCCACTAAAACCTTTCTTCATCGGTATGCCCACTCCGGAGGACTGTAGTCGTAACGCTTGGCCATCTTGGCGATCTTGCTGCACATGCCTGGGTCCATGTCGTACAGGTCGTTCCATGTAACCCGCTTGGCCTTGAAGATTCCGCGCGACGCGTTCTTGGCGGTCTTCGGCACCTTCGGAATACTGAATGGCGGAAGACCCAGATCATCCAGCATGTTCTCCCACACATGCTGATCTTTCATGTCTTCGAGACGATACCGATTCTTCGTCAAACGCTCGCATCGCTTGTTCACCTCGTACCACGCATGCATGGCCTTGCGCAGTTTCGGTTTGAGGTCTTTTGGAATGACGCCATGCTTCTCAAGCCACTTCTGATGCTCGGTGCCCATCGTCTTCCAGATGGAACCAATGGTCTTCAACGGATCACGCACAAGATGCAGCACATGCTTGAATTCGTAATCGCGCATACGCTGCCCGACATGGGCTATCAGCCCCTTCGGTGGCGTCGATGGCGACAACGGGTACTTCGGCGTGTCCATGAAGAAGTAGCATGATACGGTGCCGTCTTCGAGGACGTACTCGTGACCTACCCGCAGACCGACCTCCTTCAACATCCGGCACACGTAGGTAGTGCCGCTGCGACTGTTGCCGACAATCAACACGCGCCTTTTACTTGGAGCTTTCATACGCTTTCTTCCACTGCACCACCACCTCTTTTCTCGGAACGGACTTCAAGTAGGCACGATCAACGACCTTGACAAAGCCCTTGTGCAGCTTGGCCAACTTCTCGGCGTCGGCGTTGGATGCTTCCATGCTGCGTTCTTCGCTGGCACCGCCGCGCGAGTTGTAGACTTGGTCTACCGTGAGCTCAGCCAGCACGCGATTCTCCCACCCCTTGCGCAGCAGTTGCAGGCAGTAGTCCATGTCTTCACGATGCTCGATACGCCCGAGCTTGCACTCTGCTTCCACGATAGCGCAGTCGTAGCCGAGTGCGTAGACCATGCGGTAGTTGCGCAGCCATCGCAACCTTCTGATGGTTTCGTCGACTTCAAGATCGCCGAACTTCTTACTCAGGTTACGACGCTGCAGCGCTTCAACGCGGTTATTACCTTGGCGAGTACTGATGCCGACATGGGCGTACTCTGTGAGAGCCTTACCTACTCGCCGAAGACCACGTCCCACGTCCTCAACCGTAGGCTTGACCAGCTTGGTCGGGGCTTGCGTATAGTCACGCACGCTAAACCGCAGATCATCGTCGAGCATGAGGATATAGCTGTCACGCTCGCGTGCCCACCGATCAATGATCCACGCCCGCTTGCTGGCGATGGTCGTGATCTTCTTCGGCACCACTACCATGTCGCACCCGGACTGCTTGGGTAGCCCAAGCCTTTCGAACTCGCGCGCGTCGCTGCTGTCGCAGACCAGCGTCGTCTTCTTGCGCCACTCAGGAGGCAGCTCACGCAGCGTAATCTGTCTGGTAACGCGCCGGTATGTCGGTATGACGATTCTCATTTCAATTTCCCCAATACCTTGGATATCACACTCGGGTGGTGATTGTCAAGCGTCTTCTCAACGGCACGTCGCATGTCGCGGTAGTCTGGCCAGCCGATGTTCTCCACCAGATTGACAAGCTCTTGCGCGTCGGTTACCACGTAGCAGTTCTTGTCGATCTCCATGTCGCCCTTCTCTTTGGCCCAGCGCTTGTGCAGGATGTTGATGCATCCGGCATCCATGGCCTCGAGGAATGAGTACTGCGTACCACCACCATCGCCCGAGTAGACAGAAAGATCCACGTTGATGCGGAAGTCTTTGGCCAGTGCTACCGCCTGCGCAGATCCCACGAAACCGATGCCCGGCTTGTAGTGCCTGTATCGGTCCATCAAGTTCATGCGCAAGAAGTGTGTAGTCTCCTTGCCAAGGAACACGATACGCTTGTCAGCCTTGAGAGCTTGATTCGCATCGCACAGCATGTACGGGTGCTTGTTCGTAGCGATCATCGCGATAGAGCATGCAGCCTTTCGACGTACCCACTGCTCCTGTGCCGCAGTGCCGAACCTGCTGCGCACATACGGATGCGGCACGTACTTCGAGCGCTTGAAGTAACCCTGCAATCGCTCGCGGATGACGAGCACGCGCTCACCAGCCTCGCGCAACTTCAGTTCTTCAAGATGCGGGAACTGCTTGAACTCCTGCGTCGACTGTACGAAGATGTAGGCGCCGGCACGGAACAGCTTCTTGACCGTGTCCTCGTCTGCGAGATCGTCCGGGCGTGCAACCGCCGTGATGAGCGTGAGATCCTTCTTTGCAGCGCGCACAGCCTGCGCCACCGTGACGTTCTGGTACACGGTGCCGTGGTGCTTCATGGTGCGAGCGTGTCCTTCCTCGCGATCTTTGTTGCACCTCAGTACGTTCACGTCCCAGCCTTCGGCCTTCAAGCCGTGGTACATGTGAGCAGTGAACGTGGCAAAGCCGCCAACGTTCCACGGGCTCAGGTAAATCAAATTGATCTTTGGCATGGCTACCCTTTGTTCTTTCGATACTTCCACATCAGGAAGAGCCAGACTGCGTTGACCGTAGTCATGGACACGCCGCCGGCAAACGACGCCCACTGGCCAAGCGACGGATAGTAGTAAAGATTCCACACGCCCCACGCTACAAAGAACGTGGTGGCCACCTTGGAAACTCCATGAGACTTCTTGTCGATCAGCATGCGTCGAACGTTCAGCAGTGCGAACATGCTGGCCAACAGTTCGAAGCTGGCATTGATGAGGTCATTAACTTGCACGGTGCTGCACCTTCTTGAGAACACGCTTCAGCAGTCGCTTGAGCGACTCCGACTCGCCGGGCTCGAATGAACTGCCGTCATCAATCGGTTTCAACAGATGACGCGCCACTAGTAGCGTCACGCCGTCAGCGTCCGCGCGCACCGAATACATGTCCCACCTATATTTGTAGTCGCCGATTTTGCCGGGGCCGTGAAACGTGACGACTGTGCCGGTGTCACCGACGTACTTACGGCAGTCAGGATCTATATTCAAGCCGCCGATGATTCGAACACGCTGCATGGGCTTCAGCTGCATGACTACTCCTCGTCGTCGTACACGACGCGCGGTTCGCGTGGCGGATGGTAACGGCTGCGCGGCCTGCCCTCGTCCATCTTGACCCGCATGTACTTGTCGAACTCGCATAGCGAATGCTCGATTTCACGCAGCTCAAGCGGGCAATCGACACCAGTGCGCAGGTGCTTGCGCAAATCCTCCGGCATCGCCGCTAATAGCATGCGCATCGCTTCGATGTAGTCGATGCCTCCTACCTTCGTATGCTTACCATACATCAGGCGACGGATGCCGCGCATGGCACCGGGTCCCGGGTTGGCCCACGAAAGTACGTCCTTCGCGCGGTGCAGCACCTTGGTGAACCGCAGGTCGCAGGCCAGCTCGTAACCGATGAATCCGCCGATGGTAGGTACACTCATCAGCACTTCAACGGCGTACTGCATTGAAGGTCCTTCGTATTGATTGGTGCCCGGTATCTTGCGGCCGCGCCGTATCTTGTTGGCCAGCTTGATCTTGCGCTTCCACACATAGTCGACTGCGTCGCAGATGACTTCGATCTTCGGGTCGTCGCGCCCGCCGTTCGGAATGATGTACGCGCCGGTGAAGATCTGCTCGTGGTCTTCGTCCTTGCGCTTGGTGAGGATGCGTATCGCGTCCTTCTTGTCCCACTTCTTCATGCCGAAGTACAGCGCATCGTAGGTCTCTGGCAGATTGAACAGCCGGAACATCACGTTGTGAAAAAGGATGTCGCTGGCCAGAACCTTCTTGGTGCCATTAGCCGAATTGATCAGGTTGATATAGCGGTCTTGCCAAGCTAGACTGACGCGGTCGAGCTGGCGGTACACGTTGGTGAACTTGAACTCGTTTAGGATTCGATCCTGCGTCCATGGGTACGGCGCTTTGTCCTTGAAGCGCTTCAGGTAGATGGCGTGGCGCTCGCTCATCCAATACCAGAACAGCTTCAGCTGCGCTGCCAGAAACTTGATCTTGGGTTTCTTCTTCGGCTTCTCCACCGACTTCGGCGAGTGCTTGCTGGCTATGCCGACGCGCGTAGCCTTCAGTCTGATTACACCGCGCACCAGCTTAGCTTTCTTCTTTCGCTTCACTTGTGACCTCACTTCGGAACACAGAAGGCTTTGACTCGCGTGCCGAACGGATTGTTCGCTTCGGCTGCGCGTGCGGCTACCTCGCAGGTAGTCTTGGTGGTGAACTCGGCGGTAGTAACAGCGCCGCCGCCCTCGGTCTTGATAGCGGCCAGCATGATAATCAGAACGTACATAGGTACTCCAGAAAATGGAGGGCGCCGTTGCCAGCGCCCTCCGCTGCCGATTACTCGGCGACGATGAAGCCCTTCTTGATGAAGCGTGGAACCCACGTCTTCACCTTGGCCGGCGCGATGCCTTCTTCCTTGGCAGCCGCCAGCAGCTTCTTGAACGTGATGCCCGACTTGGGGATCAGTTCGTTGGCCAGCTTGGACTTCGGCCCACCGCCGGGGCGCTTCTTGCCGCGCTTCAGCTTGGTGGAATCCTCCAGCTTGAACTTGGCCGGCTTCTCAGCCTTCTCGGCCTTCGCCTTCTTGGCCGGTTTCTCGGCCTTCGCCTTCTTGCCCTTCTTCGCTCTCACTTCCTTCTCCTCGTCGTCTTCGTCGTCCTCGTCGTCCTCGCCGTCTTCCGAGTCATCGTCCTCGTCGTCGGCGTCCTTGGCCTTCTTGCCCTTGGCTTTCTTGCCCTTGGCGAAGCCCTTGGCCTTGGGCTTCTTCTTGCCCTTCTTGGGCTCTTCGTCATCCTCGTCTTCCGAGTCCTCGTCTTCCGAGTCCTCGTCTTCCGAGTCTTCGTCTTCGTCGTCCGACTCATCGTCCTCGTCGTCCGACTCGTCATCCTTGGCCTTCTTGCCACCCTTCGCCTTCTTGCCCTTCTTGCCCTTGGGCTTCTCGTCTTCGTCCTCGTCTTCCGACTCGTCGCCACCTTCGACGGTTTCTTCGTCCTCGTCTTCGTCGTCGGCCGCCTCGGCCTCCATCGCCTTCATGGATGCCTTGCGCAACTCTTCATCACTCATCTTGTCCTCCTTCGAGGGACGTTTCTTGGATTCGACGGGCCACTCATCAAGCACAGTGCGGTCCGTCAGCCGCAGCGTGCCTTTCTTCTCCACGACCTTGAATGCTTGCAGCATCAAGTGTCTGGCGAAATTGAATGCTTCAGACCATGTCTTCGTGTTCAGACCAATGGGCGCTTCATCAGCGGTCAGCGCCGTGCGTATCAGAATCGAGAGTTCGGTCCACGACAGCGCGCTCAATATCGAGATAATCTCGTACATGAACTCGCCGTCGGCCTTCTTCTCTTCCAGATACTCGCGGTACTTCGGGGGCTTGCGCTCCTTCCGCTTGCACGCATCAATGAACTCATCAAACAAGTTGCTGGTGTAGACCGGGATCTTTTCCTCGTTGATCAACGCCAGCCGTAGGTCCTCGCCACGCAGACTGGTGCCGTGTCGCTTCTTGCTCTTGCGTCCCTGCTTGGCTTCGGCGCTGGCTTCTTGTCGGCGCTTTCCGGCTTTGCTGTACTGCTTGAGCTCTTCGCGCGTACTCGGCACAAAGCCTTTGGTCACGGTAGAGCGCTGTTCCACTTCCAAGGTCATGCGCTCTTTGCCCTTGCGGCGTTTCTTCTTGCGAGGGCGCTCTTCTTGATCTTCTGCTTCGTCGTCCTCGTTACGCTGCTTCCCGAAACCCATACGTTTTCTCCATTGCTTTCAGAATGCTTCGCTGCGTCTTGTCCTTCATCTTGATGGACAACCGCATAACTTCATCAACCGTGTTGCGTGCCAGAATCCTGTACAACAGCACGCGCCGTCGCTGGCCTTGCCGCCACACTCGCTGGTAGAACTGTTCGTAGTTCTCCAAGTTCCATGTCATGGCGTAATAGACAACTATACCACCCTTACCTTGAAGGTTCAAACCGTGCGCTATCGACTCTGGGTTGCCGAACACTACCGGGTGCTCGCCTTCTTCCCACTCGTCGATGATACGGTTGACTACCTCGTCCTTCGTACCGCCGTCTATCAGCGGCGCGTTCCAGAACTCTTTCGGCGCACCTTCCTTTTTGAAGTGCGATTGAATACGTTGATAGTCGTGCTTGAACTCGACCGCTACCAGCGCTGGCTCGCCGCTCAGCTCTTCGAGCAGGTCAAGAAGATTTGCCTCCTTCTCATCATGTACCGTCAAGAACTTTCGCTTCTTGAGCTTGCGGTCTTTCTCCCAGTCGCCATCCATGTACCGACCGCGCTGGTCCACGAAGATACCACCGTTGGCGATCTGACGTAGCTTGCCGCTAGCGACCGCAGCATTGGCCGCCACGATCTCCCTGCTTTGCCACTGCACCACGAACTCTTCTTCAAGCTCATCGTACATCTTGCGCGCTTTGGGCGGTAGCTCAACCCATCGGTTGATCACCTTGAGTGGTGGCAGGTCAAGCTGGTCATGCCCGTAGCGAATGACCATCGGCTTGATGCGCTTGAAGATGCGCTTCTCGCCACCGTCCTGTATCACCCACTCGCGGCCCATGTACCCAGACGGCATGAAGTAGTTGTTTCGGTACTCCGTGATCCACTTGCCAAGCGCCGCGCCCATGTCGAGAATGAACACCTGACTGAACAGGTTCATCAGACCACGCGGAGCTGGCGAGCCGGTGCCTATGTACCGTCTGACGAATATCGGCAGTATCTTCTTCAGCGCTCTGAATCGCTGCGTGTTGTGATTGCGCAGCCTCGATGACTCGTCTATGTGCAGCATCACCTTGCCCTTCGACTTGAGCAAGCGCTTCTGCTTCTTCAGCCACGGCAGTCCTTCGAAGTTCATCAGGTAGATGTCGGCCGGGGCCTGCAGCGCCTCCTTGCGCTTGCCATGTACGATGCTGACCTTGATGTTCTCAAGGCCCTTCCACTTCTTCACCTCACGTGGCCACACGTTCTGGATGATCTTCTTCTTTGAGATGACGAAGAGCCGGTCAACCAGCCCTAGGTCGCGCAGTATCTTGAAGATGAACAGGATGATCGCAGTCTTGCCCAAGCCCGGCGCGAGAAAGAACCCGGCTGCCGGTCGGCTAATGCCGAACTTGATTGACTCCTTTTGGAAAGGTTTTGGTACGAAGGATTTTCTTGCAGATACTGAGCGCTTCTTTTGCCGTGTAGACCACATACGTCGGAATCCCCATACTCTTGAATCGTCGCCGGTAGTATTCTTGTATCTTGGTCGGCTGCTTGCCGTCCTGCTTGAACTCGAACGCTACCGGAATGGCGAAGGGCTTGCACGGCAGAAGCACCAGCTTGTCACTGCGCCCTACTCTGCCGTACCTACCTACCATCATCAGCTTGATGACTTCGGCGTCCCATCGCTCTTCTACCTTCTTCTTGAACTTGCGCTCTTCGACTGCTTCGCGCTTGCTCATCGCCGCTTGCCACGGTCACGATAGTCAACGTATCTGCTGACGCCGCTGGCCGGAGCTATGGCTGTCAGCATCTTGCCTTTGGCCGGTATGTCGTACCTGATCGGGCAGTACGGCCCGGTCTTGACGTAGCGGCCATCTTCGATAATACCGTTCAGCACGACGTTGCGCATTGGCCAATCGCGGACACGCGTGGTCTCAACGACGCGCGTGTTGCTCTTGTGGAGCACACTAGTATAGATCATTCGATGACGTCACCGCACATCGGCAGCCCGTCCTTCCCCAAACGTGGCGTCAGGCCAGAGATACCACCGCCCTTCACGTACTGACAGCCGGTCTCGGCGTCTACCATGAAGTAAAGCTTCTGTTCACTTGGGGCCGCTACTTTCAACGCGGTGTCGGGCCGCTCTTTGCACCCGATCAGCACGACGCCCACCAGCACCGCGATACACAGCCCACCAGCGAAACTATTCACGTCTCTACGTTCGCTCATCAGTTACCTCGGCTAAGTCTGTCGATTATCTTCGGCCAGTACCACTCGAAGAAGCTGAGGTTCATCGGTGCGTCCAGCAACTCTGGCACTACCATGCGCGCCTCACGCTTCGCCCTCACAATGCGCCGTACCATTGATTCGCGGGCATGGTACTCAGCCATGAACCGCGAATCAGGGAATGCTAGCTCGATCACGCTGCGAGCATCCACCTCGCCGTCACCGGTGACTTCCATGTCCTGCTCAAGCAGGGTTATCAACTCGCTGCGTTTCATTGCTAGCTTCCCCTATGGTAGTTCTGACATGGACCGCCCTTGTCTGCGCGCAAGAAGCACCACTTGCAGTTGCCTTCCGATGGCGAGGCTGGCCACGTCTTGCGCTTCGAGAGCAGCTCCTTGCCTCGTTCTTCCCACTTGCGCATCGCCGCCTTCAGGTGGCTGCGATCGAACTCATGGTGGATGATGTAGCCTTGATCGGCATACCAGAATTCCGCCTCAACGCCGTCCGCTTTCGGAAACAGCGACAGCCCGATGCAGCCGTACACTTCGCCTTGTTCAATGTGCGTCTTGTACTCGCGGCCGGTCTTCAGGTCGTATATGAACAAGCGATTGTCAGTTATGCGGCTAGGCGCCACCGCACCGTCCATCTTCATCACAAGCCACGATCCGTAGCTCGTAGGTTCCCACCGCTGGTTCACTCCCCAGAACTGCTCAACGATCGGCGACGCTGCCTTGAGTCCGCGGTACTCCGACTTGAAAGAGTCCAGCGGCTTCGGCAGACCCTGCACGTTGCCCTTCAGGTACTGCTCGGCTACCTTGTGCAAAGCATTGCCGCGCTCAAGGAACTGATTGGTGCCTTCCGAGAACCCAAGGATCTTGCAGCAGTAGTACATGAACATGCACTTGTTGAACAAGCCCCACGCCGAGTAGGACCATCCAGTAGGCCAGCGCTCTTCACGACCTTTTAGCGGGTCGCTTTCTCTTTTTGGTTTCGACTTTACTTTCAGCTTGAACTTCTTCGACGACTTCATCAGTGGGCGCCTCCACGATTACCAGACCATCAACTTCGAGCGACTCTTTGTAGAGTTCCATGAACCGATCAAACGTCACCTCGTGTGAACCCTCTATCAGGGATCTTAGCGACGCTTGGTCTCCATCGCGAAGAAGCTTCGGGCGGTACTCTTGCACATACCCATCCTTGCCCTCAGCACGAACAATCAACTGTATCTTCATCCGATCTGTCTGAGCCTCATTTCGATTTCAAGTGATGGGCGGCCGTACACACTGCGATAGTGCATGTCGTCGTATCGTGCGACAGACACTTCGCTCATGTGCATAGAGTGCATCAGTTCGACGACTGCGTAAGTGCCGGCCACGCTGCCGTCATCGTTCAGCAGAGTGAGGCTGGCATTGCAATCGCGAAGATCGCTCAAGTACATCACCGCGCCATGACGTTGCGGTGTCAGCAGCTTGAGCGTCTCGCCTGTCTTCGGTGGCTCAGGTGCCGGCAGCGCCAACTGCGCCGCCAGCTCCTTTGAGATCGCCACGCCAGCCGGCGCGAATGCGGCGCCGATCAGAAAGCCTCGGCGGTTCATTTCTTGAATGCCTCTTTGACTAATCCGGTCCAGTACCCGAGCTTGCTCTTGCCCCGGCCGCGCGGTGGCAGACGCTCAGTAGGAGGTTCTGGCGGTGCAGGCCGAGAGGCCGGTGCCGAAGCACCGACCTCCACGGACACGGTCCGCGTATCAACCACGCTGCTGCCGCTGACGTTGCCGCAGTACGGACAGACGCCACCAGAATCAAAGCGTTCGCGGTGATTGATCACGTGATCGCACCGCCGGCAAAGAACCCTCGCCTCGAAGCGTTTGGGCGCGTGGGTGTTGTTGGCCATGTCGATGAACCTACTTGGTTGGAACATTCACGAACGGCACAGCGCCACCACCGAACATGTACGTCGGCAGCACGCCGTTCCATTTCTGGACCGCTTCCCATTCCACGAGCTTGGCGTTCTGTTCGAGCGCTCTTGCACGGATGGAAATGGATTCAGCCTCGGCCTTCGCGTTCAGGATGGTGGCTTCGGCGTTGCCTCGCGCGGTTTCGATCTGCTGCGTTGCCTGCTCCTTGATCTGAACAGTTCGGTTCTGTTCTTCGATGGCCTTCTGCTCGGCGACTACCTTCGCCTCAACCGCGTTCTCGAACGCCGAAGTGTAGACGATGTCGGTCAGCTGAAAGCCGGCAACGATCACACGCCGCTTGGCCAGCGAAGCTGTGATGTTGGTCTCCATCAGACGTGTCGCAGCGTTGCGATTCTCGATCAGTGGCACCGCGTTGTGCTGCCCGACCTCACGCTTGATCTCCTCGACCACGACCTGCCCGACCAGCTTGGCGGCCCAGTCCTCGCCGACTTCACGGTACACGAGGTGCGCGTCGGATGGCGACAGCGAGTACGTGAGCGTGAAGTTGATGTTGGCCTGCTGCACGTCCTTGGTGTACGAGGACGTCTTGCCCTCCCACTTGAACTGGCGGATATCCATTTTCACCATGCGCTGCGTGAAGGGCATCAGGAAGTACAGGCCCTCGGGCAGCGACTGGTCACCGGGCTTGCCGAGCGTGACCTTCACGCCGCGATGGCCGGCTTCGACTGTGGTCATCGAGCATGACGCCATGATAAAGAAGAACAGAAGGCCGAGACCCAAGGCAACCCATTGCATCACGCGCCGCACGGTCTGCACCGTCTTGGCCCGCTCGATTGCCTGCATCTCTTCGTAACTGCGACTCATTTAGACTCTCCATAGTTGAACAACACACGACGACCGCTGGCGGTAAGGATTGCCAGCGGCCAGATCACGGCGAGCAGAAGCCGGCGCACGAAGATGCGCCAGCCGCTGCCGCCGAATACGAGATCAGACAGCGACCACATGATGAACATGAAAGTCACGCCGATCAAAAGGAGTATCGGGTACCTCACGCCGGCGCCGCCTCTTGCACGGAAGCAACGGCGGCCTTGGCCCGCAATGCGGCGAGCTCATTGTTGAGATCGTGCATCTTCTTGTTCAGGTCGGCGATCGTGCCGTCGCGCTTGGCAATGGTGGCCTGTTGCTCGCCCATCGTCTTGTTGTTGAGAGCCAGCTTTGCCTGCAGCTGACCGATCTGGTTCTTGAGCGTCTGAATCGTTCCCATGTTTGCCTCAGCGGTTGTAGATGTGATTGAGAATGGCGCTGGCGTGGCGTCCCTGATGTGCGGCATCGGCGACAGCGTTGTGCTTCTCGCCCTTGAAGTCGCCGGCTTCAATACCGCGGAAAAGGTTCTTCAGCGTTCGGTAGCAGCGCACGTTGTACCACTTCCACGGCGCGGGTATCTGCTGCCGACGGTAAGCGTTGCCCAAGATGACCGGGTCGAAGTCTGCGCCGTTGCCCCACACCCACAGTTCGACTGTCTTGAAGCTCTTCTCGTAATGCGCTACCTCGGCACTGCACCATGCCGCGAATGATTCGAGCACGTTGTCGAGTGTCAAGCCACGAGTATTAGTGAGCGCAGCTTTGGCGGCTTCCGTTTGATCGGCCCACCACTTCTTGGTGGCTTCTTCGGTGACCGAGCCCGGCTGGTCAGACCCATCACATGTGGCATAGAACCGATTGCCAACTTCTCGCTCGTCGAAGAACACCGCGCCGACGGAACGAATGTAGGCATTGTTATCGAGGGCGAATGTTTCCAGGTCCAGCATGCAGTGCACCACCTTGCGCGTCGGCTTATACTTACTGGCCGTATGAGACGAGATCACGAACGCGATGATCACAGCAATCACCGCCACGAACCCAACTACTGCAATGAAATTCATTTCTTCTTCCTGTAACGTTTGATCAGTATACGTACGATCTCTCGGCTGTCGACTTCTTTGGCGCCGTACTTGACCGCGAGCTTTCGCTTGCTACGGCATATGTCATAGTGCGGCATGTCTAGCCGTTTTAGCTGGAACCACTCGCGCTTCACGCCGATCTTGTCGGCCATAGCGTGCAGTTCTTCCAGCGTGTCGGCAATCATGTGGCACATGATCATGTAGCCGTAGCGATGCGTGGCGTTGTCTACGTAGACCGCCATTGGCCCTCCTTGCTATGGAGCCTCTACTACCTCCGGCTCTGTCTGCTATGGACCGGCCGGCGCGTCGATGTAACCGAAGTCTCCGAACCTGCAACGCACTCGTGTGATCTGCTGATCGAGGTTCGTGCCATTGACCGGCGCACCGCCGCGAGCGACGCACTCATCAGCTAGCTGCTTCCACTGTTCGACAGTGAGTACGTCATTGCCGCCCTTCACGCAGGACGTCGCGGCCAGTGCCGCCAGTAAGAATGCGCGCCTCACGGCCGGATTGCCGAGCCGTCGTCGATGGACGACTCGAACTTCTGCAGCTCGGCGCGCGACTCGCGGTCATACTTGAGAACGGTGGCGATGTCGGGTGGCGTGTAGTTTGGTCCCTTCATCACCTTGCCGTCTTCGCGGTAGATCGGCTTGCCGTCGGCACCGAGCTTGCTCATGTTGGCGCGCTGGATTTCGTTGATGACCTTCTCGGCCGGAAAGCCGTGGATCAGGTTGGCGCCCTGCACCACGTAGTCGAGGTCACCGAGGGCGTCGGCGGCTTCGACGAGATCAACACGGTCGTCGTCCACCACCGGCTGCACCACTACCGATGCATCATCGGACGTACCGTGAACCGTCGGGTCGTAGTGTACGTCGAGCCGGACGCCCAACGCTGCGGCGTACTCCACGAGTTCTTCAGCGATGAGCTGAACGCGCAGCTTGCGCAGCGCCTTGGTCGCTGGCGTGTGCTCATCGGCGATCGGGTGGCCGAACGCTTCATGGAACTTGCGGACCAAGTTGATCGAATGCGGTTGATTCATTATCTCGAGCTCCTGTTGGTGTTAATCATCTTCATGACATCGTTTCCGAATCCATGGCCCACAGATCCTGCTGGCGCTTTGGGTAGCCAGCGTCGCGCTCCTTCAGCCACTTGCATACACTCTGAGCGGCATCGGCAAAGCGGTAGACCATTGATACCCGTTTCATTGCGTTACTGCCTTTGGTCAGGCGCTTGAACACGGCAAAGCCGCCAGTCGGAACCGGCTGTACGCCGATCTGCTGATTGTAGTTCATTTGTCACCCGGTGCAAAGATCGGTCTTTACGACGACGTACGAGTCTTTGTCAGTGGCTATTCGCTGTACGCTTTCGGCGTCTTCGACTGCTGCTTCTGACGAGTACAGGCCGGTCACCACTACGCGGTCATCCCCACCATGAAGGCGTTCTATCTCTTGCAGTCGTCTGATGAAGTCTCTGAGATTCAGTGTCATCATGCGGCCCTCGCCCAGGATGTCCTGGAAGTTTTGGCGGTTGCAGTCATCGGCACGTTGAACTTCATGTCGCACATGGCCCGAGCAATACGCTTGCCGTACTTCTCGTGCGGTGCCATTGCCACGAGCTCGTCGTGCACCTGCACAGCGATGCGGGCTTCCGGTACTTGCTCTTTCACGTTGATCATACCCTGCTTGGTCACGTCGGCCGCGCTTGGCTGAATCTTGTAGTTGAGCATCTTGTACTCGAAGGTCATCCACCGTTTGAACTTCTCGCTGTACTTCGGCTCTTCGCAGTAGTACTCGCGGCCGCCCCATGTGCGCAGTGGCTTGTCGTGGTTGGCCAGACGCTTGAGGTCCTTCATGAGCCGGCGGATTCCGGGCACCGCGTCGAGGATGCCATCACGCACCAGCTTGGCAGTCTTCCTGTCGCTGTCCATGCCGATGGCCAGCTTGTCGACACCCATGCCGTAGATCAGACCGAACACCACGGTCTTGATCGCCTTGCGTGGAAAGTCGAGGCCCGTCAGATCCTTCACCAGCCCACGGCAGAACTCGTGCACGTCGAGGCTCGGGTTCTCAAGGTACGCGCGCATGAGCACGCCTTCCTCGAAGTGGGCAAGGATGCGCAGCTCTTGCTGGTCATAGTCGACGCAGATCATCACCGTGTTTTCATCCGGTATGATGAAGTCGCGTAGCCCGATGAACTGGTAGTCGTACTCTTCCTTGAGGAAGGCTTGCATCTTCAGCAGCACTTCCTTGTTCTTCGACTCGTCGACGTTAGCGCTGATGTTCTGCAGGTTCGGGTCGCTGCTACTGTATCGGCCCGACCGAGCACCACCGCCGCCCTCATCGTAGCCACGCACCTGATTGAACTTGGGCAGTAGCCGGTCGCCGGTGATCTCGCACTGCTCAAGCCACGGGTGCATGAATGAGTTCAGATTCTTGTTCGCGACTGAACGCATCGCCAGCAGGTCGAGCAGCAGCGGGTCGTTGCATCCGTCGCGCAGGTTGGCGATCTTGGTGCTGACCTTGCCGGTAGGCGTGCGTGCTATGCGATCCAGCTTGCCAGCACGCATCATAGCGTCGGCCAGTTGTGCGCCGCTGTTGAGATTGAAGCCCTTCGGGTTGGCGTCGCTCTTCATGGCCTTCGGGTCGAGCCGCAGCTTCTTGGCTATGCGCCGAAGGATATCGCGGTCGAGTTCCTCGAAGACGCTGGTGGCCTTCTTCAGACGCTTGACGTCTATGCGGACACCGCTACGCTCCATCTCCAGCGTGATGGGCACGCACTTGAGCTCGCGCTCGTAGGCCTCGGTCATCCCGCGACGTTCGACCTCGGGCCGCATCTTCTTGTCCAGACGATAGGTCCGGTCCACGTCACCGAGCGCGTAAGGTTTAACGATATGCGCCGGCGCTTTGTCGATGTGCTCGCCCCATTTCGTGGGTTTCGCGCCCTTGACATTCTCAAGTATCCAGTCACGCAGGTTGTCCTGTTCTTCTGGTGGCAGGTCTAGTTCTTTCGCAGCCAAGCCTTTCAAGTCGAGTTCTGGTGCATGCGGGTCCAGAAGGAACGCTTGAAAGAGCGTGTCATCGTACCGCTTCGGCGGCTTCAGGCCGAGGTGGCACTCGGCAACGTCCATGTCGAATGCGCCGTGATGAAAGAGCACGCGATCCGCTTGGTAGGCATCCTTGATCTTTGAGCGTGCCGTTGCGATGTCACAGTTGTTGCCTTCAGGGTGGCCCCACGCAAGGAACTCTTTCTCACCTGAAGGCCACCTAATCGCGGCGCTTACCGGCTTCGGCGGATACTGCGGACGGTTGTCGATCCTGCCCGTTTCAAAGTCGATAGTCGATGTTTCCATTTGGTCTCCGAGTACGAGCATGATCGCGAAGGTTGTGAGTGAACTTTCTTGTGCGCGGGTTGTATAGACAATCCGTCCATCCGATTCCAATAGCCCCGTCAACGTCCCGTATCTCGTAGGTGCGCGACTGGAGTTCTACCAGTGGTATGTACCTGAAGTGACCGTAATGTATACCGTCAGTCCCGCGCGTACTCTGGTAGGCCCACATGCGATCTTTCGGCTGAAGCCAGTATCTCACCTGCTTGTCGATGCATCGTTCAAGCCACGCCTTGTCGCTTCCTTTGTATCTGCTGTGCAGCACTGACGGTATGTCTTCCATCAGCGCGCCAGATCGGCCTCGGCCCTAGCCCTGATGTCCGCCAGCGTCTGGCACTTGGCAATGAAGTGACCATCAGCCCAGACCGGCGTCAGAAGTGACGGCTCGCTCATCACATTGCCTCTGCTGTTGATGCCGTCGATCAGAGTGAGCTCGCCGGTATCCTTGCGGCGCACAACATGCAACCGCCCGATCGCCGACTTCTTGCCGGAGCCGGTGACAGGATCCTTCTGCATCATGTAGCCGCAGCCATCACGCATCGTCCATGTCGCCTTGATGGCGAATGAATGTACGTCACGCGTCGTGTACTGGTAGGTGTAGGAGCCGATACCGAACACCACGTTCGTGGAAGCGAAGCCCATGTACTCCAGCCGTTCACAGATGTCCTGCGCTCTGGCCTCGGTGATCGAGTCGCCATAGATGGCGCCGATGTGCGGATCGAGCACTTTGTAACCCTGCTCGTTTGTCGTACCACCGAACAGATCCCACAACGTCTGAATGACGCCGTAGTAGGCCGGCGATCCAGCTTCAGCTGTCGGGTCACCGCAAAGGATGTCTGCAGGGTCACCGCTGTCTGGTCGGATCACCACCTTGCCATTGCGGGCCATGATCTTGTCCTTGAGCGTCGGCAGGATGTTCGTGAGAACATGCCAGAGATCCCAGGTATCCGACACGATCGACACGATGCCGACCGGGTACAGATCGATGATGCGCCGGTAGGTTTCGAGCTCATCGTCCTGTCCGCCGGCGCACATGACCGAGTGCTCCGTTGCAGGCACGCTGCCGCCGATCAAGCCGGTGGCGTCGTAGCTGGCCCGCAGCAGATCGATTGCCGGCAGACAGTCGGTGCCGGTGAAGAACAGGAGGTGGGCCATGCCTGACAATCCAGCGGCGTGGGCTCCTGGCATCCCGCGGAAGCTGAAGTCATGGCCTTGCCATTGAACGCCGGCGTTGCTGCCGGTCGTCTTGATCGCCCACTTGTCGAGGATCTTGCGGTAGCGCGCGGCAGTAGTTGCCGACGTGCATGGCATCCACAGCTCCGACGAGATCAGCGTCTCGAAGTAGTTGGTCAGCCAGAAGAACTCCGGCAGCGTGTTCTCGATTGTGAACATGGGCACGCCGAGCGGAACAGCGGTGCCTTCCGGCAGAGCACATATGCGCAGCGGCAGGTAGCCGAGGTCATGTAGCGCGCCGATGTGGGCCACACCAATGTCGTTCGGACCGAAGTATCCGTCCAGCAATTCCTGGTATCGCTGCAGCACGACCATCTTCGGCTTCAGGAAGAACTCCTGTCGCGCCTTCTCCATGAAGTACTCCTGCAGGAAGTGCTGCAGGCCGAAGAAGGTGACGTGCGTCTGGCCGTTGATGCGCGAGCTGCGCGCGGTGTAGTTCGAGTACACGAACTGCGTGCCGGCCGGGTATTGGCGCCGATGGTCGAGCTTGTAACCATCGGTCAGGTGAATGAACTCAGGGGACATTGTGAATCATCTCCAGGATCGGGTTGAGTGAATAGGTCGTGACGTTGTTCTGCTCGACGCTGACGACCGGATGGTCGGCCACGGCCGGCATGCGATAGAAGCTGTCGGTCGTGTAGATATGCTTGTAATACTCCAGCAGCGACGACACGCCCTTGCTGAAGATACCATGGCTGACGAAGAGCTCCAGCTCGGCGCCATGCTCCGCCACTTCTTCGCAGTGGAAGGCGTAAGCCAGCAGATTGAACGTACCGCCACCGTCGCAGATGTCGTCGACGACTAGATACTTACCGACCTTGTTCAGTGTCGGTAGCACGTAGTTCGACAGCTTGCCGTCGCTCGGGTTGCGCTCTTTGGTAGCTTCGATCAGCTTGGCGTTTGGGCAGTACGCTTCCATGAAATCGTGCGCCCTTGACAACGCGCCGTGGTCTGGCGCGATGACGAAGTCAACGTCTGGCCGCATCGGTAGCTTGAGGTCGGCCGGCATCCAGTTTGTGGGCCGCCAGTTGTACCCGTGCAGCGGCGAATGGATGTCGAAGACATGCACGTTGCGGCCCGAGTTGAACAGCCGTGTCATCATGCCCTTGGTAATCGGCGCGGTGCCGTCACTCTTGTCTTGACGAGCTGCCGGGCTGTACGGCATGAACAGCACTGGCTCGTAGCGCGAGCCTAGCAGTTCTCGTCTGCGATGCAACGCATCCCACACGCACGCACCAAGCCCAACGTCGTTCCATGTTCGGGCTTTCAGATGCAGAACCACTCGCTCATCGAGCGGGATGTCAGGCAGCTTCGCGTGAGGCTCGCCGCCGGGAAAGAACAAGGTCTCCACACCGGAGGCCCCGTAGTCGTCACTGTCAATGATCATCCTTAACTCCGTCGGCTCTTACGCCGGTATTGAACAACACTCTTACAGCTCGATCGTCCCAAAGCTGGTGCATGTACTGGTCTTTGATATTCGTGATGGGTAGCTCGCGGCCGATGTGCTCTACGCACCACTTGGCAATGGCCGCCCGATTGATCTCCACGTTCATGGATCGGTTCAGCTTGTCAGCATGGCTTGACTTGGCATCGAATGCCAGCGCGACGCGAGCCGTGAAGATGCGAACCTCGATGCCAAGTTCTAGCCATCGCTTGACGCGCGCCACCATTAGCGGTATCGGCCTACCGATCTGTCCAGCCTTGTAGTCGCCAGACTCGTACTCGGCCAGCGTGCCATCAAGGTCAACGCCGATCCAGTCGCCCGGCTGCATGGTCCGCATCGAATCAAGTGTTCCGCGCACTGCCTCGTCGACTGATGTGCTCATATGCCCCTGGCCTTCTCTTCTTTTATGACCTTCACAAAGTATTCGGTTGCCGCAGCGATACGGCGCAGCAGTCCGTTCTGCGCGGCAAGGCGCACGTCCATGGCTTTCAGCAGGCGCAGCGTTTCTGCCCGATGCGTGCAGTGGGGACACGGCCTTACGCCTTCAGGCTTCACCTGCGCGCACTCGTTGCAAATCATTTGGCCTCCTTGAAGCCGGGTATCTTTCGCCAGAATTCTATCGGGTGGTCATCAGAGTAAACCGCCAGCGCACGATTGTACCCCATGGCCTCACTGTCCCACTCTTGGAACCTGCGTATGTCGATGACGACAGAAGTGTACGGTATCTTTTGCGGCGACTTTTCCAATTCAGCGAGCACTTCTTTGAGCGTTGGCAGCGGGCCGTACAGCTTGAGTGGCCATCTACCCGGCCTGACAGCCCAGTCGCTTGGTACTTCAAGAGTGCCAAGTATCTTCTTCGGCGCGCAGCAACATCTGACGTTGAGCGTAGTCAACTGAGCACCACTGCGCCGGTCTTCGGCAAACCCTCCGGTCCGTGCCCGCCGTAGGTTGCCTGTGACTTGATCTCTGCGAAATCAACCGTGATGAAATCCGTGCCGTTTTCTGCGCACTCATTTAGGTAACCGACAGGCATGTCCTGCGGTAGTGTGCCCAGAAGCGCTATCAGCTCTGCGACGTTCATCGGATTGCCTTCCACGTTCGCCGATCGGTCGGCAGCTTGGCCACCTCGGCCAGCAGCTCATCGAAGGTGTCGCCCTCGGCGTAGATCGCGTACCCGACTGGTGCGTCGGTCCACGAGTACAAGATATACTTGCCGCTGTCCTCGCGACTGATCGATGGCCCGCCGTACGGACCGCCGAGCGCCTTGTTAAGCAGATGTGTTTCGATCATCCCTGCCATTGCTGTTCTCCAGAAGCCCGAGCTCGTCTTCGATGCGGCTGTCGACCACGGTGTCTTCGACTTTGTATCGCCGCACTACAAAGCCATGCTCACTCAGAGCGCGAACGCATGCTCTTGTGCGTTCGAGAATCGCCGCCAGCTCCGAGCCGTGAGCGGTGGCGAAGGTGTCATCCTGATGCGGTTGCTCACCGTCAGCCTCGCGTTTCCGCATGATCAGGTTCGCAAGCTTGAACCCGAAAGGCTTGACGATCGCCGCTAACTTGTCACGGTCGGCGTCGAACACCGGATCCATCGTGACATGTGATTCGAAGTACAAACGCGCCTGATTCCCAGGTGCGAACCGACGGGTCTGTACCAGCTCTTGTACTGTCTTCTTCATCGCTTACTCCTTGTTGGTCTGCAGCGTCCTGCCAACGGACGCCACTTGCGACCGATGATTCGCATCCATGCGTACTCAAGTTCAAGCGTCTGGGTCACGCCGCAGTTCTTGCAGGTTCGTTTCTCAGCCTCGATCAATGCCGAGGCCTTGCCAGAACTACTCGGCGTTTCCCATTCGTGCTTCATGGCATGTACTCTGCCAGCTCACGCTCCGCGCGCAGGCGATTGTACCGGGTGTACAGACGCTTGATGAAGTCGCCGCGTCGTTCCGGCTTGTGCCTTCCGACTTCCGTTGCGAGCGCTGCCTTGAGCTCTTCCTCGTTCATGTTTGGCAGCGCCTGCAGTAGTTCGCGCCAGTTCGCCAGAACCACGAGCGGCGCGTACTGCTCGCGGATCCTCACTTTCTTGGTCATCTTGTCCTCCAGAGAAAGGCCCGGCTGTTACACCGGGCCGCCTTGCCTACTTCCCGTCTGTTCCGAGAGGCGTCAGCTCAGTGGTGAGCCGCGCCCTCATGAAGCAGTCCTTTGCTTCAAGGAGCTTCTGCATGCCGAGCGCCCTTTGCGGGTTGTCGGGCAGCAACTTCTCCATCTTGTGTGCCAGTTCGGATATCGGTGCGGTGATGTCCACCATCTTTTCTGGCACATGGTCGTAGCCGATGAAGAGACGTGTGCGCTCAATCATAGCGCGTCACTTCTTGCTGAAGCGTGAGCCCTTGCGGGACTTCACTTTACCCTTGCGGGCAGACTTGCCTTTCGGCTCTTCGTCTTCTTCGTCTTCTTCGTCTTCGTCTTCGTCTTCGTCGTCAGACTCGTCATCGTCGCGAGAAGATTCGCCGCGGCGTTTTCCACCATCCTTGCCACCGCCTCGACCTGACTTGCGACTCCGCGAGGAAGTTTCTTCGTCATCCTCGTCATCTTCTTCGTCGTCTTCGTCATCATCTTCGTCATCTTCTTCATCGTCCTCATCGTCTTCTTCGTCTTCTTCGTCACGACGGGACTTGCGCTTTCCTTTGCCGCGCTTGGGCTTTTCGTCTTCGTCTTCGTCTTCATCCTCATCCTCCTCGTCGTCTTCATCGTCCTCGTCCTCGTCTTCGTCTTCATCCTTGCGCGACTTGGACTTCTTGCCCTTGGCCGGCTTGGCCTTCTTGTCCTTGGACTTCTTGCCCTTGCGCGGCTTGTCGTCATCGTCCTCGTCCTCGTCTTCTTCCGCCGTGTCATCGAACGGCGTCAGGAGCTCGTCGCGAACTTCTTCGCGCTTCTCCTTGATGGCGGATACCACTTCCTTGTCGCTGATCTTCTCGTCGATGTCGAACAGGACCACCGGGTAGTCCTCCTCCGAGTCGAACGACAGCTCGACGACCACCGTGTAATACGGGCGGTTGAGCTTGTCACTGCACTCCTTCACGAACTTCGACCAGTGCTTGACGCTGGTCGGGGCGAGTTCCAGGAATGCGACGTTGGCGTTCTCGATGTCCTCGAGGTCATCCTCATGGATGAGCGCCAGACGCCGGCGCTGCTGGCACGCCTTGGCACGACCACGCCCACTGCCCCACTCGTTCATCGGGCAGCCGTCGCAGGCATCGGCCTTCGGCGTCTTGACGTTCTCGTGCGGAGCGATCTCGTCTTCCTCGGCGTCGATCGCGAAGCACACCGGGATGTTCGGCTTGTCCTCGTCGAACTTCTTGCCGTAGTACGTGTTCAGGTACGCGAAGTCGATGATCACGGCCTTGATGGTCTTGCCGAGGTTCTCGCCATCGAACGTGAAGCGGCGGGCTTTTGTCGAGAGCCGGTTGCCCAGCCCTCCGCCACCGCCGCCCTTCTCGCGAGCGCGCTCATCGCTGGCTTCCTTGGCCAGATCCTTTTCCCAGTCAAAGCTCTTACCGCCCTTTTCTTTCTTGCCCTTGACCTTCTCTTTCGCCATCTTATCCTCTCTTGCGGATTGACACAGACACCTTCTTGAAAATCTCGATACCCGGCACAGCTTCGCCGTCATCGAGCCGAGCCTTCCACGCTTTGGTGGCCACTCTGTTCTGGTACAGATCGAACGCTCCGTGCTTCTTCACGTACTTCTGGAACGCTCTCTGATCCTTGATTGTCGGGATTTCGCGCTTGCTGATGAAGGCCAGCGCTCTACTGCCGGCGGCCTTCTTCAGCTTACCATCCTGCATCTGCCCGAGCAGAGTCATCTCCATTGTGAAGCGCTTGCTCTTAAGCTTCTTCAAAGATGCTTCGATGGTTCGGATGTTCTCGTCAAATCTGTGTAACGAGTCGATCATGTCACCGAGCTTCTTGCTCGGCTTCTCTTCCTTGACCTTCTTTTTCATGTCAGCAACACCCCGCGTCTCGCATGATCCACACCTTTGGCTCAGGCGAGCCTCTTAACATGTAGGACTCTGGTTTCTCGTTGGGCGCAATGGAGCAGTCCTTCACTCCGTTGGCCAATTCTCGCGCAGCCGCTTCATCCTTGGCCACGACTACCACACCTCCTTCGGAATGGTAATTGTCAGTGGCCCGCTTGATGCGCGGCCAGATGAACACCATCATGATCTCTGCTCCAGTATCAGCCCGAGCAGGAACTGCTTGTTCAATCTCGGCAGCTTCCTTTCCTGCTCGACGATGGTCTGCATGAGCACGTCATTGGTCACGTCCAGCTGCGACCATCGCTCGACCACGATGAACTGAACGCCGGCGTAGACAAGCCCACGGATGTGGTCGAAGGTGACGTACCGACTTTCGGCTGTGTCGTACAGCCGACGGTTCGGGTACTTCTTGATGACGCGTACCGCGCCAGTGCCGCTAGTGGCAGTGTTCACGGCTCGGCCTCTCTGGCGGATTGCCGCCGTTCATCATCGTCTCGACTTGATCGGAGATCACCTTGCGAGCGCTGATCTCAACATTGGCCAGCATCTCAATGACGCTGCACTTGGTACGGCTGCGCTCACGCTTGGCGATGGCCTCAGCCAGTTCGATCAGCACGACGTTCAAGACACCGAACAACGCTTCGCCGTTCATTTCGTTTCCCGGCATCTCACCACGCTCGATCATCAGTCCAGCATGGTAGGACGACGTGACCACTCGGCGTGTCGCGCTCACGTGCAGATCGACAACGTGCGTGAGCAGATTGACCACCGCCGTCATGTCATTCTCATGCGCCGGCACGATCCGATGCGCCGCGTGGTCGCACGGGTTCGTGTTGAGGTGCTTGAACACTTCATCGACGCAGGTCGGCGCGGTCTTGGCGACGTTCTCGCGGTAGCGAGTGAGCGCATCTTGCTGCTGCTTGACACGTGCCCGCATGACGCCGAACCTGCCGGCATCTTCGTTACCCATGTCGAGTTCCGTGAAACCGAGCGCTTCAAGAACGCCCGCAATACCCTTTCGGCTCACTTGAGCTTCTCCTTGTCTTTTCTGATCTTGAGGAATCTTGGGTGGCGCAATGAGCCGCCCTTGGTGACGTATTGAAATTCAACTTCAGCAACCATCCTGCCCGACTCGAGCTTCTTGCGCATCTTGAATAACGCGTTACGCTCGTTGTCTGTCATGCCAGACAATCTGACAGGCTTGCCCTTGCGGTCGACGATGATCGCGCCGAGTGTGCCCTTGTACTTGCCCTTACCCGGTTTCCATCCGATGATGGGCAAGTCCTCGGACTGCACCTGCTTGATCTTGAGCCAAGCGTTCGTGCGCTTGGCAACCCAGTGAGCTGACATGTCCTTGAGCATGGCGCCTTCGTACCCGAGCTTCAGCAGTCGCTCGTAGATCTTTGGCACCTCGCTGTCACCAGCGATTGCGAACTGACGGACGATGCAAACGCGCTTGTCTTTTGGAAAACCGATTTCCCTCAGGCCAAGCGCCATCACCAGTTCTTCGCGGCGCATGCGCTGTGGCAGATCGTCCTGCCCTTCCTTGAATGGACGAATCGTCATGGCATGAAAGATGTGAAAGACGGCGCTGTCTTCCGTATGATTCTTACGGTGAATAGCGCCGCCAATCTCGTTGAACGTGCTCCCGCACATTTCACCGTCGAGCATCGCTCCGTGTCTGTACTCTCTGTTAACCAGACACAGATTTCTGTAGAGAAACTTCACAGACTTGTTCAGATGCCCGAACATGTCAAGCTGCCGCCCGTTGCGGCTGTAGAAGGTCGGCTCACCGGCCATGTCAACGATGCAGATGACGCGCACGCCATCGAGCTTCGGTTCGACGCGCCAGTGTTCCCAGTTCGCGATCTGCGCTTTCTTGGGCTTCTTGCCCGGCTTCGGTTTCTTCGGCGGCTTGTACACATGCGCAGCCATGACTTCAAATTCCATTGGTCTGCTCCTTCATCTTGACCTGATGCGCCACGTCTGCGAACTGCGTCAACAGCTCCTTGGCCTGCGGATCGGTGCGCGTGTCTGGGTCGACCATCGTCCACAGATTCACAGTGAGGTGGCGGTACTGCCCGTGCTCACCGCAGAAGCCAGCCTGCCCCATCCATGAGATGTGTGCGCAGTTGATCAGAGCATCCCACCTCTGCGCGCTCGTCACTAGTTCGGCGATGGCTGTATCAATGGTCACGAGATCATCATAGCTGATGCGCGCCGATCCGTCATTGGCCGCGACCAATCGCTTCCTTGTGATGGTCGCCAGTGCCTGCCGTAGTGTGTCATTCATACCGGCGCCTCCTCCTAGTTGGGCTCGCTGGTCTTGCTGCCTTGATGATCGGTCCGTGTCCGACGACAGTGCACGCGCCACTGATCGCCGGCAGTTGCGTATTGTGATGCATCCGCAGTGCATCACGAACTGCCTTCATTGCGCAGGCTCTCTGGTCAGGCGTCAGATAGCCACTAACGTCGACTTCAGTCTCTGGCGCGATGACTTCCATGTTGTAGGTCAGCCCGAACTCGTTCATCTGTTCTTCGGTAAAGGCGCGCCTTCTCCGCAAAACCGCCTCACGAAAGACTTCGTCTATGGACGAGTGTACCCTGTACTCGTGCCAGCCGTAGTCGAAACGACCTCCGCGCTTACCCACGGATCGCACCACTCAGGTCGCGCCGTTGAAGCTCGTGGCTCAGCTGCATGTCCTTCCACCACTGAGGCGTTCGGGCCGGCATCGTCCACGTTGCCAGATGCGCCTTCTCTTCGAAGTAGTAGCGCCGATGGGCAGCCACCGGATCGGCATTCACGAATCGGCCAGCCAACGTGTCTTGCGGAAACTCGGTCAGTTCGCCCATCGGTATCTGCAAAGGCCGGCGCTTCAGCAGATCAACGAGGCACTCGTACAGATGCGCCTTGTGATTGCGCAAGTTGAACTCGAGGATCAGTTGGGCGAACAACTGCGCCGTCCAGTCGTAATTGGCGCTGGACTTGCGCACCCATCGCACGACCGGGTGGTTCATGTATCCATGCGCCACCGGAATGATCGTGTTGCCCAGACGGGCGACCGCAGTGGGCCGCCCGTCCGTCATGATGTGCGCCGACTGCAGGATCTGCGCGGTCTCACGTATCTGGCCAGCAACGTGGCGGTCAACGTGAAACCGAACAGCCCATGCAGGGTCCTTGTCGAGGAAGAAGATGTTCATGATTCGCCCTTCAGCGCCTTGAGCGCGAGCAGTGCGTATGTGTCGGACTTGGTGAACGCCTTCTTGTTGCCCTTGTGAACCTGCTCGATGATTGCTTTCTCGGCATGCTCCAAGAACACGATGGCATCCATTACTCCCGATGGTGTCTTAGCTTTTGCCTCCTGGCGCAGCTTGATGTTGGCGAGCCTCTTGGCGCGGGCCTCCGGTGTCCATGCCGGATGGGGCTTCTTGGTCTTCCGCTTGGCGGGTTTTACGGCCGAGCTCACTTGGCCACCTTCTTGGCGCGGCCGATGGTGCGCTTGGCGATCTTGCTGGTTTCGAGCACCTCGACCATCCTGCAGTCGTAGCGCTTGAGGTTGGCACGGCGAGTGAGCACGGCCGGAACTCCGCGGCGTCTCCACATGCCCATGCTGGCGCGACAGTTGGTGCATGCATCCAACTTTGAGTTGGGTGACAGCGCACGGTCGCACTCGGGGATAACACAGAACTTCGTAGTCATGATGATTCCTTGTCGATGTTTATATGAATGGAGCTATTGCTCGTTGCTCAACTGGCTATCGTCAGGCGTCAACTTCCTCCATGTTAGACTGCGTTGAGGTGAACCTTCCGGTGTGGGTCCCTTCAGCAACTGAGCGGCTGTTCAGTACGCGCATGATCTCCTGATCGAGCGCGGCACCACTGAGCACCGTGACCTGAATGGGCTGTGCCCTACGCTGCTCGGCCCGGCTGGCGTACTGCCGGCCCGGCTGCTGGCGGGCCACTACTGCCGGCGGGGCAGCGGCAGGCCCCTTATAAGGTGTGCCCCGGCCTACGCTGGCGGGCTGTGGGCGGCCTTGCGCCCCGGGGCCTGCCTGCCCTAGCGGCCCCGCTTGCCGGCCCGCCGTGGGGCCTTGCTGTGCGCCCCTACGCTGGCCGCCGGGGCCTGCCTTTGGGGCCGGCTGGCGCGGCGGGGCAAACCCGGGCCGCATGCACTGGCCGCCAGCGTATACAGGCACCGGCTTCAGGCCCGGCTCCAGCGCATACACGTATGCCCTGACCGGCGCGTTGTCTTCATCGTACTCTTTCTGAAGCCTGTCAGCTTCAATGCAGTGCGCGATCAGATCGCCGTTGATCGAGTATGAACGCTGAAGCCGTTCAAACAGAATGATGCACCGGCTGCCACGGTACATCTCAACCTCCACGTTCGAGTCATTGACTACCTTGTTCTCGTCGCTCTTGGTCCTGCAGACGTGTGCCCACACCGAAAAGATCACGTATTTCATTATTCTTCGACCCCTAACTTCTTGGCCAATGACAGCAGCGCTGTCCGGTTCTTCGCGTCAAGGAACCTTCTGATTGATGCCGCAGCATCGGCCCCTTCGCTGACAAGGATACCTTCGATCTCCACCACGCCCATCTCACGCGGTGCCACCGTGTCCAACGGTGGAGGTTTGGGCGGTCGGGCGTTGTAGTCAACGTAATCTCGGACGCTCATGTAAGTGCCTCCTTTGGCAGCTTGAGTTCGCGCGCGATGCCCGCATGCCAGCACGGAGGCTTGCCCGGATGCTTCGCGTCTTCAAGGTACGGCCCGTCCTTGTGCAGCACCATGCCGAGGACCTTCCGTAGCCACATGATCAGGTCACCGCGCGCCCTGAAGGCGTTACCGTCCTGCAGCCACTCTTGATCGTGGCTTCGAACTTCAAGGCAGTGCCATCCCTTGGCGTTGATGCCCGTACGAAACGATGAGAAAGTGATCTCGCGGGCCTTGACTGGCTTCTTGCTGGTCTTCATGCGGCGCTCCTTGCTGGCTTCTTCCGATGCGAAGACTGGTAGTGGTAGTCGAACCTGTACCATGCATCCATGCACATGGCATAGAGTTCGCCACCAGTCAGGCCGAACCGCGCGCCGACCACCTCGGCTACACGCATGGCCTCATCTTCAGCGATCCTACCATGCGCGGCGTCAGAGAACTCACCGCCGTCAAAGTGACGATCGCAAGCGTGGGCCTCGCTGAGACCGTCTTGTATCGGGGTCATCACCCGACTGAAGGCGCGCACTGCTACCATGTTAACGCTTTGCATGGCGGGTCTCCTCGGCGCGGATCTGGAAGTTATCGATGATATCCTCGATACCATCATCACCCTCGAACTCGCCGGCCTCGAAGTCGATGCCAGCTTCATCAGCCACGAATGAGATGATATCGAGGCAGCACTGTACGAGCGCCTTGGCATGGGTCAGCTCATCGTCCGACAGCGGCTGGCTGTTACTAGCCGCCATGTTCTCGAGCTTCTCTTGGCAGAGCCCAAGATCGCGCAGCGTGTTGTAGAACAGATTCGAGTTGTCAGTAACCATATTGAGTGCTCCTTGGCAGTTGATGGTATTGATGTCAGTGTTGCGGTTCAGACAGCTTGATTGCGCGCTCGTACTCCGCCAGCCATGCCTGCTCATTCGCAAGCAGCTTTTGAAGTTGCCGGATTTGGGATTCCGTGCTGCGCTTTTGATTGAGCAGCGACGAGAGCGAGAAACATCGTACCAGTGTACGCACCCTTCGATCGGATGCCGTGCCGTTCGTCCTAGACATGATGGTCTCCTTCCTGGAGTTGCGACGTTGATGTTCAGTAACAGGACTCAAGCAAGTCAAACGCGATCAGCTTGTGCTGATCATCGTTGCCAGAGCCGGCAGGCAGATCCTGCATAGTCTGGCCATGGACGGTGTAGCCGCTGTCGGCTGCACCGCCAAGAAAGTACGCCAAGAGCTCCATACCCTTGCGCTTGCTGGTGTTGTGGAAGTGAGACAGGTACGCTTCGAGTTCCTTCTCGGCGCGCTCCATGTCTTGCGGCTTGAAGCCCGCGAAGTCTTCTTCCTTGAACCGTCCGCCGCTGTTGGTGGCGAACGCTCCGTCAAAGAACTTCACGAGCAGTGGGTAGGTATCTTTCATCATGGCTGATACCTCAGTGCAGACGCGACGACCAGAACGCCGTGTACTTGGCGATATAGTCGTCGAAGAGCGCCTGAATTTCCTTGGCGCTGGTGGACGAGATGAGCGCTGCCTTGTAGGCATCGTTCGCCTGCTTGACGTCAACCGCTGTGACGCGGTTCGGATCGTTCTCCCTGATCATGTGCGCCTCCTTGAGTCCAGTTCGGCTGTCAGCAGTTGCTTGCTGTTGAAGATTGAATCAGCGGTTTCGCGCCACTGAGTTCGCAGCAGTTTGGTCTCAGCAATGAGTGACCACGCCTTGCAGTGCGTGATCAACATTTCACAGTGCGTGATCATCACCCGTAGCGTCTTCACCGTGAGCTTCTTGCGATTGCGCGTTGCGATTTCAATGTTCATGCGGCCTCCTTGCTGGCGGCTTCGACTTCTTCCCACGCACTGCGGTACTCATCGATGACCTGCTTGCGGCTGTAGCACTGCCCGATGCGCAGCACCACCTCCTTCGCCTTCACACGCTCGCGCAGCGTGTACGGAAGACCCGTACCGAGCGCGCCACCGAAGCCCGAGCTTGCAGTCCACGGACCGCAGCCCATCGCAGCGAACCCGGCTGAACGCATGAACCCGACACTGACCATTGCGCACAGCCTGTCAAGCACGACCGGATCATTGGTCTTCTTGACGCACCACGCAGACCACAAACGGGGCGGAGCCTTCTGACCCCACTGGAACGGATTGCTCGTGCTGTCGATGACCCAGATTTCCATGATGCGGCCTGCACGAGCCAAGCTGTCAACGAGCAGAGTGCAAAGCGCCGCACGCCACATGGCCATGTCATTGGTGACGTTGGCGTTAGCCGTCACGTCGAACGCAAGCGTGATGCGCTTGGTATTCGGCGCTTGCCGTTCAACGCGCACCGGCCTCGCCCATGCCGTATCAACCTGACCGTTCCAAACGCGGGTCATGTCGATTGAATCGCCGTGGTCATCGTGCCGAGTCTTGCGCCGGCGCACAGTGGCGTGCGTCGGGAAGATCGGCAGCTCAAGGTCGATACCCTTCAGCATCTTCAGAACCTGCTCACGCAGCTCAGGCCAGCCGTTCTGAACGCGGCGCTGCACTCCGTGGAAGCCGTCGCTGCATCCCCACCAGCGGTCACCGCTCATGCTGGTGATGCTGTTCATGAAGTGCGGCTTCTTCTCCTGTATCTGCTTCAGATCAGGCAGGAATTCTTCATACGAATCCCACTCATACGAGACGCCAGCGAGCTCGCCGTTCTTGCCGGTCATCTCAACGATGCGAACGTTGTCAGTCTTGTTCATCAGATCGTCACGAGCGTGCGCTCGGCCTCCGTCCAACCGGTGAAGTATGCCTTGGCCCACTGCTCAGGACCCCACTTGTGCATGGAGGTCATGGTGGCAAGGTGCTCGATTACTCGCGTTGACATGATGCGGCGCAAGGCGTTCTTGCGGATGTTGGCGCGAATCTTCCATGCCCACTCGCACAGCTCGGTTGAAGCAATGCTGGCTTCAACGTCGCGGCTGTAGTCCATGGTAATCATGCCAATCTTGAAGCGGTCAAGCGTGGCAGCATCGAGCTGATTGCGGCCGACATACATTGCGTCGGCGCCGCTGCCGTAGGTATTGGCAGCAGCGGCCAGCACAAAGTTCGGCGACTTCTTCACGACCGGATTCTTGTACCGCTGCTCTGCGGTATAGCTCTTGTTCGCGATGGCCTTATTGATGTAGGTGAACAGGTTAGGGTCACCGGCATCAATCTCGTCAAGGAGCATCACGCCGCCCTTCTCGTAGCGGCGCATGAAAGGCGATTCAACATGCTCGAACGCACCGTTCTTGCCGACGGGCAGAAGCTTGCCGTTGAACACCGATTCGCTCATGCCCTCGCTGCACGACTGATCGCTGAACTCCATGTTCAGCGCTTCAGCCAGCTTCTCGCACAAGTAGGTCTTGCCGCAACCTGCAGGGCCTACCAGCATGATTGGCACGCGCGCCGTGGCCAGTTCAAGCATCATCTTGAACTCGGGCGGCAGCACGCCCTTGACGGTGCGCGTCTTGCCGGCTTCCTTGATGACAAACGGCGCAACCTTTTCGGCGGCGGTGGCCAGTGCCTTCTTGGCCGCTGCCTCGAAGCCGGCAGTGGCCTGATTGGCCGCTTTGACCACGAACTCTTCGGCCCGTTTCTCAACATCACCAACCGTGGCCATCGCGACGCTGGTGGTGATTTCAAGGAATCGCTTTTCAGAATCAGTGGTCGGCTTGATGCCACCCGGCTGCTGCAGCAGCACGATGGCCTCATACGCTGCTTGAGCGCGTTGCGGCTGTGCCTTGATGGCCTCGACCAGTATGGTGTCGGCGTCAGCGCGCTTCTTGGCTGCCTCGACGCGGTTGCGAACAGCCAGCCAGTCCGCCATGATGCGGACCTGAGCCATGTGCAAGCGACCGACCGGGCAGGATTCTACGTTGTTAGGAAACTTGAAAGCCATGTTAAGTGCTCCTTAGCAGTTGATGGCGTGGATGTTACTGTTGATTGTAATCAGGATAAACCCAGCCGCCGACCTCTGGGTCGTAGCGACCACCGCGCTCCTTGCGGTAGATGTACTCGCCGAGTTCATCGGCTTCAGCGTCGAGCTCAGCTGCCTTCTCGATGTCGCCACGAGCGCGGGCCTCCGCCTCGTCTTCCTGCAGCTTGATCCAGCGTTGCTTCAGTTCGGCGATTGTCATGCGTTCACCCAGTTGATTACAGCGCCGTATGTTTCGTTGGTGCTGAAGTGCACCTGCGTCTTGTGCACGCTCTCAGGCACGGCCTGTACGATGAATTCCTTCGCGGCGATCACTTCGCCAAACTGCACGTCGTGTTCTTTGCACGTAGCGGTGAGGATGTTACCGACGTATGAAACGCGCCAGCCGATGCCGTCGTACTTCATGCCTTTGAGGTGCTTGCGCAAAAGCTTATTCAGTTCGTTGATTTCCATGTTGAGTCTCCTTTGAGAGTTGATGGCGTAGATGCTACAGGTCACCAAGACCGAGCTTGTCGGCTGCTGCGCACAGCGCGGCATCGACGCCCTCTTCGAGGTTGAAGCTGTCGAGTTCAACAGCGCCCTCATTAACCAGCTCAATGGCCAGGACGATCTCTTCGTCCGAAACCAGCTCTTGCTCGCCGTCCTTGGCAAACATTGCGCGCAGAGATTCAAGTACCTGATGCTTAGTTACCATGTTGAGTCTCCTTTGAGAGTTGATGGCATTGATTGAGCGTTCCGTTCAACAGGCTGAATTTCAACCCGCTGAAAGGAACGCTCGGTGCTTTGTTCTTTCACCGAGCGTTACCGTTGCTTCCGTACCAAACACAAACTAGTTACCCGTACTGTCCTGCATTGCGCTGCTGCGATGAGAGGGCCTTGCGACCGGAGCCACGCATAAGCGTGTAGACAACCGGCAAGCGCCACACTGGCAATGCACCGTCGTTGATGCTGAGTAGGCATTTGGATTTTCAAAGCGGGCCGCTGTACTTGCGCCGCTGACCAAGATGCTTCATGGGCCTCTTGGTGCCTGACCACTCGCTTATACCGCTCGGAGCGGACCGGCCGGTGCGCCGGAGTACCGTGCTAGGGTTAGGGTTCAGGTGGCTGGCGTTGCCGCTCAACCGTTTCTAGCAACCGGCGCATAACGCCTGACGCTGCCCCTGTACCGCCCTTCGGCTGGCGCTTGCCCGTTGCGCCGGTACGTTTGGGGCCTAGGCCCCGGGCCACCCGCTAGCTAGGCGGGCACCTTATTATAAGGTGTGCAACAGGGGTTGTTGCAACGGTACTGGCGCACAAAATGGGCACAACAAAAACCGTTGCAAAACAAGCAGTTGCGGACGCCACTACCGGCTGGGAGCGCCCCTAGGCGGCCTCCCGGCCCGTTTGGGGCGGTTTTGGGCCTGCCAGCCGGTGCCAGCGCAACCGCCTAGGCACCGGGCCGCCAGCTCATCTCCCAGGTATCAGCCCTCAGGCTGTACCCTCATACCCTCTTGCGCTGTTTCAGGCGCACCGAGACCCATGCTGACTCCAGCCTGTTGTTTCAGCAGATGCTTGGCTCTGATCTGTGACGTCTTGCTCATGCACCGCACCAGCTCATCTCTGGCGAGGTTCTCCATCTTGAGCCCATGCGCTGAACAGAACGCGGCAAGTGTTACCAGCGTGCCGCCGACTTCTTGCGGCAACTCACCGACCGGTCGGTTGTAGACGTACTCGACAAGCTGCAGCACCCGCTCTTTGGACACGCCAGCCGCCTGCATCAGTTCGAGCGTTTCTTCGAGCACACGATCTGCGCGCTCTTCCTTGCTCTCCACCACTACCTTGCCAAAGCACAGCAGCGCCCATCCGGTGGCGGTGCGTTGGAACTCTGCTATTCTCATGCGAACTCCTTCACCATGAGCAGCAAGGCGCAGTACGCTTCGAGCTCGGTCTCACCGCTGGCCCTGTATCTCGTCGGCGTCACGTCATCACCGGATGAGTCTTCGGCGCATACTTCGATGAGGTCATTAGTTGCCCAATGCGTCGCATGAACGTTGAACCCCGCTTTCTTGAGCGCGGCTCGAACGTGAGAGCACGTCTGCAGCGGCCATGCTTTGACAGCCTGCGCTGAGTAGGTGAAGCCGAGGCGAGCTTGGATGATCTGCGATACTCGTTCATTGTCAATGTCGGCCATGTAGTCCTCTGCTGAATACGGTTTCTTGTCAAGTACCTGAAACACTGTCGTTACCCTAGCGGATGCCGTGCTCTTTCTCCCTCTTTGGCACCAACGGCTGGTTGAACACTCGTTCGAGCCATCCGAAGAAACCCGCGAACAGCTTTGGTGAGACGTCGAAGATCGCGGCCAGTAGATTTCCTACGGGCATGATAGTGACAATAGCGCGACCGATCAACGAGCCAACTGTATCAGTGGGGTTGTACAAGTTGTTCTCGCCGTTGGCCGCGCGTGCCTCGCCTTCCGCACGCTTCTTGGTGTCGATCTGGTAGTTCGCATGTGTCCTCATCAGATAGCCGATGGCGCAGGTCACCAGCGGAATCCAGTAGAGCACCAGCGCGATCCACGGCGTGGTAGCGGCGTTCTTGATCCAGTCAATCATGTTCAATCTCCTTTACAGTCTCTTGGTATCACCATCGGCCGAACGAGTGTCCATGCGACTGTTGTAGTCGCTGTACATCCCCAGTCCGGTGTTCAGAAAGCGGTACGTTCGACAGACAGCAAAGTCTGTCACGTTGAATGAGTAGAGCTGCAGTCCGTAGTTATCCAGCTCATGCGCCAGACTCTCGGCCACGAACTTTTCGAGCTCAGTTGCCGTGATCTGCGACAGTGATCTTTCACGCATGAACGATGCGATGGCGCCTTGGGCTTTCTGCGTGATCGTGTCGTGCGCGTTGTGAAGCTTCGTGTAGAGCTTCAGTATGTCGTGCACCTCATACCGCATTGAGCTGGCGATGCTGATTGGCTTGCCATCGGCAGTCGTGATGATCTGACCTTCCACAAAGTGAGCCCTCAGTCTGGTTGGCTGCACGAATGTCTGGTGGATCAACGGTATGCGCAAGTGAACACCCGGTTGCAGAAGCGTGACGTGCTTACCAAGCTTCACACGTAGCCCTTGCTCCCATGGGGATATGGTGATCCACCATTGGAACAGCTCTTTCAAGCCTTCCTTGATCTGTTGGACGATGTTCACTCGGCGCTCCTGTGCTCGGCGGTCGGCAATTCAACAGTCAGGTCGATGCCCATGCTCTGTAGCTGATCATGCAGCGTGGCCAGCTTCTCTCGCGCCGAGTCACGCGACACACGAGCCTGCGCCAGCTCCACGTCGGAGTGTTCAAGTCTGGTCTGTGTCTGTGACAACCTCTGGTTCAGCACGGCGATGAACTCGTTGGCCGTGGCCAGCTGATGCTGCAGCTCCTTGGCGTCCTCGCTCATCGTCTCCTTGCGCGCCATGAACCCGAGGTCCACGAACACGTCGCCGAACTTGAAGGCCAGCGTATATACAAGCCGGCCATGCGGCTTCATCTCGGTCGGTTCCACGACCTTGATGGCGAACTCCTTCAGCAACTCGTCGACCACTGTCTGTGGCGCAGCGGCTTCTTCGACCCACGGGATGCAGATGCAATCGAAGTCACGCGCTAGTGATCCATGCACCGTCAGCGCATACCCGTGCTTTCGAACGATCTCGGCCATGTCGGCGTAGACGCACGCATAGATCGGTGCGTTGTTTGCTGGCTTCATAGATTCTGGTACTTGCTCGTTGAAATGATGGCGCGCACTACAGCGCGGATCTTTGGATTGGGAGCTTCGGCATTCAGCTTTGCGAGCTTGCCGACGTCGCTCTGGTATTGCTGATACTCGGCTTCAGCTCGCTTCAGCTGCTCCGGTGATATCTTGATTATTGGATCTTTCACAGCCCCGGTCTCCCTGTCTTGCAGAGCCAGTGCGTCGGCTCCCTGTTGCCTTCAAGTTGAATCTGAGTGAACGAGTTCTCGTAATACCACCAGCCGACGTCTGCCGGGTTGCGGTCATCCATCTGCATGGCTTCTTCAAGCGTGCGATACCACGCGCTCCATGTAACCCACACGGTAGCCATGTTTCTACCGACGATCACCTCATCGCCATCCTTCGGCGCAGTCTCAATCGGCTTCCATCGCATCTCAGGCGTCTGGTAGAGCCCTTCTGGCTGAAACGAGAATTCCATGATCTCGGCCTGCTTGATCTTGTCACCGTCATAGATCGACGGCATGAAACCAGGATTGCCAAGTATGGCGCACAGATCATCTCTGCTGACGCCTTCTTGAAAGGTCACCACGATTCTTCCGTTGGCGTTGCTCGTGACGAATCCGAGCGGCGGCTTCGTGTGATCATGCTGCATGAGGATTGGCACGTTCGGGTGATCGCCGATTCTACGGAATCCCTGCATCGGCGCCGTCCTTCCACACTCGCCGCAGACAGTGACTTGGATGTTTCGCCGTCCGCACTTGCAGGTCCAGTTAGAAAGCAGGCTCATCGTGACCTCAGCGCGGCGCGCACTTCCATCCACAGACCACCGAGCACGTTCCTTCCGTTGCGCTTCTCGCCCCAACCCCAGAAGTCGTCACGCCACGAGTTCTCGATCAACACTCGCTCACCGGTCTCCATCAGCTTGCGAGTGACGTACTCATGTTGATCGGCCTTGGCCATGATCATCTGCCCCATGATCCCGACCTTCACTCGGTCCCATTCCTTGCGCCGCTGTTCCTTGTAGTGCTGCGCCAGTTGGAACGCGTCGTGCGCTGAGCGGGCGACAGTGATCAGGTCGCGTATCGTCTGCGACGTCCCTCGGAACTTCTCGGCATGGTAAGCATGCTCGACAGTCGGATAGAGTTGGCCGTGCCACTCCAATGCGAACGCGCTGAAGTTGGACAGGACATAGAACTCCTGCTCATAGAAGAACACGGCGTTGTCAGTATCGAGTCCGTGGCATTCAGGGCTCTGTGCCGCCTTGCCGATACCGATGCCGTGCATGTCGAAGATGCCGGTGTCCTTGTCAACGGCATGCTCGTAACCGGCCTCATGCAACTTCGCGCCGACTTCATAGTAGGCTTGTGGTGACAGTTCCATCACCGCATAGGTATGTGTCGTTCTCATGACTTCGGCGCCTCCTTGAACGTCCGTGCTTCATCGCTCATGTTGGTTACGTCGATCAATCCCTCGTTAACGTACTGCGGGCTATATGCTGAGTCACACGCGACGCAGCGATACCATCCCGGGAAATCACTTCGGTTCAGCGGCTTGAACACGTTGGAGTTGCAGCGGCATCTCACCTTTGCAACAGTGACGTCATCCTTGACCACCGGCTTGAAGCCATCGGGCTCAAGGCGAACGTCCAAGTTCTGCTCACCGACGACTTCAATGTCGACCTCGCAGTGACAGTAGATCTTGGCACGCCATGACCCGCAGACGCTGGCCGTCAGTTCAAGCCCGAACACTCCGGGCATTTCGGATCCATCGGGCATGAGGACCTTGGTGCCCTGTGCGGAGCCTTCCGGCCCTGAGATCACTCTGATACGATTGGTCATGGGTAGTTCCTCATCATCTCGTCGATAGCTTCTCTGCTGTTGTAGGCCCAACGTCGTGCCGGGTATTTCATCACGTACTCAAGACGAGCTGTGTCATCACTGACGGCGTCGATATGATTGATCAGCGGGCGCACCGGGTAGGTGTCACGGTATACGTCACGTATCACTGCCAGCTCGTCAGGAGGCATGGCCTTCGGTGTCTTTTCAACAGTCACACGTCACCTCCGTCACCGATCGTTCGGTACGGATACTTCCTGTCAATCAGCAGACGACGAATCTTGATCTGCCAGCCGAACTCATTCTCGTGAGTATAGCTACCACGCCCTGCGAGCTTGTTCATCCACGACAGGTAGACGCATCTGTCGTAATGACGCTGTATCTTACCGGCCTTGGTCCGCGACTCCCAGTACTTGCCCCACCCGATCTCAATCAGGTGCAAATCGTCGTTCGGCTGACGCTGAAGGAATATGATTCTCATGTTTATTCCTTGTCACTCTTCCTGAAGATCGTCAACGCCGGCGCGTCGCAATTCATAGCGCAGCTTGCGGTGGCTGTACTTTAGCAGCCCGGGATTATCCGCCATGAATCGTCTGATGTCCGAAGTGCTCAACTGCAGGGACGTCTGGAACGCCGCCATGATGTCTGCACGATTGATCGTACCGTGCTCGGTGACATGCTTCATGATGAATTCCTGCCGCTGCTGCATGGCCCACGTTATCCGACCCTTGCCGCGATCGCGTTTGAACGCCACGACCTTCTCAATGGCCTCAAGTGCCGTCCTTGAGCACTCAGTACAGTCGCTCGGATGAAGTGGCACGCCACCGATTGCACCTTCAATGGTGACGCTGCATCCTTTCCGCCATTCAGCAATGATCTCTCTGACTCTCTTTAGCTGCTGCATGATTACTATCCTTTGAAACGGAGCCTTGATCCGTCTCTACTGTTTTCCGCTATGAGCACACGAACATGGTGCCTAAGACTCCGTAGCGTACCGGCAATCCTAGCCCTCGATGAATCTGCTGGTATAGACGCAGCGCTTGCTGCCTTGCGTCCATCCGGCGCTCTTGCAGTAACCCTTACCATCAACGTTTCGATGCCGTCATCGTCGGTCACTACTGTCCTCAAGTGTTTCACTTCCCGTGCTCCCTAAGAGTGTAGTCACCGTGATAGCTGGGATATAGGTGAACGTCAGTAGGCGCAGGCCTGACACCACGCATGCCTAGTCCGCTCTCGTCGTCTATGACGCAGTTGCGCATATCAACTCCGTATAGACGCGACAACTCTGCAGCACCTATGAAATGACGCTGCCCGTCATTCTTGCTTTCGACGTATCCAGGATGGAGTATGTAGCGCTTCATGCCTTGTTCTCCTTATAGTGACGCGCCCACTCAACCTTCCTGCGATCAGCCCACTTGTCTGGGTCGATGACAGCGAACAATGAATACTTGGGGCTGCCCGCCTTGATCTGCGCCTTCTTGAATGGGAAGCCGGCCTTCTCCAAGGCATGGGATATCTTCTTCTCGGTGATGAAGGCCCACCGCCCTTCCGAATGATGATGCAGGAACAGACGGTGGACATCCTCCGCTCGCATCAACTCAAGCGACGTGCTCACTCCGGACTTGGCGGTCAGCAGGCTCATCGGATCGGACTTGAGGCGATCGATGAACTCCTCGAACTGCGACTTGGCCAGCCCGATCACTTCGGTCTTGTACACTGTCCAAAGAGCGTCGCCGTTCGGGTCGAAGTCGGAGCAGTCGACGTCGTTCAGCAGATAATGGAGTATCTCGGCTGGCCCATCGCCCTTCTTTATGTACTCATCGAGCTCTCTGAAGAACTCCATGGGAAGCTTTGATGGAGCTTCAATGACAAAGAACCGACGGTCATTCGGTTCCAATGGCAGCGCATCGGCGTAGTTGCTGGTCAAGTAGTAGTTGCAGAAGTCGTCGAGCACGATCTCCGATCTAAATTTCCGGTTGACTGTGACTGTATTGCGAGTCACCACGTCTTTCAACTCACCCATCAGCTCCCTTCTATCCCTGATCGACGACAGATAGACTTCGTCGAACGCCGCGAACTGAGTGTTGCCATCGAATGAGTTGAACTTGCCGCCAATGTTGCCGGACTTGAACTTCTTGAAGTTCGTGTGCCCGTATATGAACTTGAACAGCGGATCAACTAGAATAGTCTTGCCAGTGCCGTGCATGGCGCTGTAGATGAAGCATGCCTGCAATAGCTTCGTGCCCGGGTGCTGCAATGGATACGCCAGCCACTGCAGGAACCATTTGACATAGTCCGGATGGCGAATGTTCCCTTCATCGTCCTTCCCTCCGCCGATCACATGCTCAACGAGCTTCAACCACAGCTTGGGATTTCCCTTCTTTGGTTGAAGCTCGCTCGGCTTCCATGTATTCAAGTCACCTTCATCCGTGATCGAGGGTGCTCCCGGCAAGTAGGCCAGTGATCTCACTTGGCGACGGGACGGCCACCTGTACCAGTGCTCCACGGCAAGGACCGGCTTGCCATCGGAGCCCGTCATCACGCCGGCGGTGGCATAGGCATCCTTCAACTGCCAGAACCCGCTATACTCAGTGTCATGCTCCACTGAATAGAATTTCCCGATCTTGTTCACGAAGCAAATCTTCTCGTTCAACTGATGGAGCATGGCTGTTGGACGGAATGACTCCCGATCAAGCTCCTGGAAGGCTCCCTTCCCATGGGCCAATAGGTAGTCATCGAGCCCAGCCTTGTCGCCGGCGTTCTCACTGGTCAGATGAACGAATGATATTTCAGCCGGAGCGAACTCATGGGTCAGCACGCTCGCTAACCCATACATGGCATCCCTCACCTCACTCTTCCGAGCGACGTCAGTGTCATAGCAGATTTCTACTTCACGGCCTGCCCACTCAATCTGCGTCAGTTCAGGTATGACGTCCCACAGTCGCTTCTTCGCCTTGTATCCGTACACGCCACCGAGGGCTATGCAGTTCAATCCCTTCTTGCAGGCCAGCGCCGCTTTCTTCTCACCCTCGGTGATCAGGATCTTGGCTGAAGGATCCTTTGCGATCTTCGCCCAGTCCCTGAAGGGTGGCAGATACAGATGGGGTACGGAGTTTTCCGGTTGAGTGTATTTGTTGCTCGCGCTCTTCTTGTTGAACCCGCCCTTCCGGCTCACCTTTAGTAGACGGACACGGGAGTATTGAATCAGGTTCCCTTTCAAGTCAAAGTACGGGATCCTGTACCCCGAACGTTGAGTCTTGAACTCCTTGTCCACCTGATCAGGTGTCAAAGGCTCGATCTTCAGGGCCTTGAAGTCTTTCTTGTCGAGGCCGGATCTTTTCAAATCAGCTAGGGTAACGGAAAGCAGGGAACCGGAGGGTTCCGCTTCCTCATGATCGTGACCGTTGGATTTAGAGGTCCTCTCGGTACGGAGCTTCTTGTTCCCCTGTGAACCCCGTGTGGAGGGTTCCGGGTTCCGCTTTGACTTCGAGGACCCGCCGCTACCGTCGCGGCTGTTGTTCTTTGCGAATGACATCAAACCTCCATCAGGAACACGTCGGGCCAGATGTTGGGTCTGGGCGCGAGCCGAGTAGAACGCAGTAGCGAGGCACGGTAGGTGGCCGTGACGCGTGATGCGACTGCCCGACGTGTTCCTGATGGAGGCTATTTCACTGAAGCCTTCACCGAGCCGAGTCCACTGACGTCAATGCCGCATCGCTGCGGCATCACTGAACCATCACTGAACCATCAACACATCACTGACTCATCGACGCAGACACTGAACACACTAGCCATGCACTGCTGCGACCACCACTGGCCGCACCTAACCCAACGGCAAACATTATGCCATCAACGCTTTGACTGTGCAACTCGCGGAATACTGCGGCCCCCTTATCAACCCCTTCCGTACTTAGCTATATATAGATTCAACTATTGTACGAGCGCGCCGGTGTGATCGTGGGCGCGTTACGAGCGCTCGCGTTATAAATGTAAAAGTAAGAGGGTATGAGGGTATGAGGGTATTCACTGATATTTGCCTAGACGTCAAAGAAGCCTCAATCAGCGAAAATACCCTCCATACCCTCAACGGGCCATTGCCGGCCTCGGGTGGCGGAATTGCTGCCTAGGCCATACAATGCGCGCATCGGGGTATTTGGGGCTGGCAGCGCGTTCGGGGTATTCCTAGGGTATTGCGCTTCACACCTTATATATCCCCGCGCGAGTCAGCTCCATTCAGTGTCATGACGTCAGGACTGAAGTAGATGCGAGGCAGAAGGCCAGCACCGACGCTAACATCAAAACGTCTGCCTCGCTTTGTCCCTCGCGTCACTCAACTGCTCCTGAACAATACTCCACAGCGACGTCTTGCCCCAGACATCGTTGAGCACTCACATTCAGTTCAGCGTCTGCGTGGACGTCCGCTTCAGGACATGCGCGACCGAGTCATGCGTGAAGCTCCCCTCTGTGTTCATTGTCAGAGGAGTGGAGTGATCCGTCAGTGGGATGAGCTCGATCATGTGATCCCTCTGCATCAAGGCGGAACGAATGAGCGATCAAACTTCCAAGGACTCTGCTTTGAATGTCATCGGATCAAGAGCGCTGCTGAGCTGAAAGAGCGTTCCGTTGAAAGAGCTGACCCGGGGGGAGTCAAGAATCCGGGACCGACTCCCTTGGAAAACGCCCCTTTCCGCCCACGGAGGGAAAATTTAA
>Ga0315910_10000168_pt1 | contig 76438 bp, 70 predicted proteins | sample EdamamesoilMG_FD_204470 | JGI IMG/M metagenome (GOLD analysis project Ga0315910, IMG submission 204470) | Garden soil microbial communities collected in Santa Monica, California, United States - Edamame soil | ecosystem: Environmental > Terrestrial > Soil > Garden | place: USA: California...
ACTGAGGGTCGGTCAGGCGGTGGCGAGGCATGCGTGCCGTCATGCTTGGCTTGGATCACGAAATTGCCGCCGCTCCAAGAACTCGGCACTTTCGGGGAAACGGGACAGAGCCTAGCGAGGGCGTTGCGTTACGCCCCTCACGATGTGGCGAGCGATGAACTCGATGTCCGCGAAGGAAACTGGGGAAAGGACCGCGTCCCCTTCGACGATTTCGATGGACTGATAGGCGTCAGTCCTCGGTTCCCTGTGCACATGAACGGCCTGCCGCTTCAGGTCGATGACCCAGTACTCGGGGACATTCGCGTGCGCGTAGATTCTCCCCTTCGCACCCAGATCTCTGCTCAAAGAGGTCTCTGCAACTTCGACGACGAGCAAAGCGGTGGACGGGTGGGCGTTGGTGTAGTCGCCTTCCGGTACGACCGCGATGTCGGGCTCGGGCTCGGAGCCGTCGCTCGCAACGAACGACGATTGTCCGCGAACGATGGCTCGGTCCCCTACCGCAAGGACGAGGGACGTGAGCAGAGCCGAGATGACGTTGTCGTGGAGCGGACCATGCGGTGACATTCGGACGACGAATCCCTCGAGCAGCTCGACCTGCTCGCCGTCAAAGCATCCCTGCGCGACGAGTTGGTCGTACTCGGCCCGGCGAAGTCGCCGAACGTCCTCCAGGCTCGGGACGGGGAGGCTCATGCGGGGTAGCTTACCACCGAGGGGTGACGAAGGGCGACCTCGACCGTTGCTGAGTCCATGCCCCAGGGATGGCGATGGACCCGCTCTCGAAACGCAAGGTGTGGTCGAACGCGCTATCCGCGTGGCCATCACAGAGCGGGAGTTTCGGGCCGCTCGATCGCCGTCCGCGGAAGATCTCTCGACGTCGAGGTCGGTCGGGGTACGCTCCGGCTGGTGGAGCCGGAAGTCATGTCCCCCGCACGTGGTCCTCGGCCCGATTCCTCGGCTCGTTCGTCGACCGATCTCAGGCGAACCGACGCGTACTTCTCCGCCGACGTGGAGACGGACGGGCCGATCCCCGGGCCGTTTTCTATGCTGTCGTTTGGTCTGGTCTACGCCGGCTCCTTCGATGGGCAGCAGTTCTTACGCCCCGAGCTCTTCGACCAGACCTTCTATTCGGAGCTGCGGCCGATCTCGGACGAGTTCGAGGAAGAGGCTCTGCGTGTCAATGGCCTCGACCGCACCCGCCTCCTGCGGGAGGGAGAGCAACCGGAGGACGCGATGTCGCGCGCCAGCGAATGGGTCCGTCGCATCGCCGGCGCCGCGCGGCCAGTGCTCGTGGCCTATCCGCTCAGCTTCGACTGGACCTGGCTCTACTGGTACTTCGTCCGGTTCTCACGCTCAGGGTCTCCCTTCAACCACTCGAGCTGTTTCGATCTCAAAACGGCGTTTGCGGTGAAAGGAAGGCTCCCGGTCGCCCTGGCCGGTCGAAGCCGCCTGCCACCCGAGCTCGAGGTCGCCCGCGTGCACACGCACCACGCCTTGGATGACGCGATCGAACAGGCGGAAATCTTCGCCAACGTCTTCACGTGGGACGGACACTGAGGGTAATTACCCTCAGCATGCTCGACGTCCGACGACAAGCATCGAAAACCCGACTCGAAAGTTTCGAGGCCAGGCTGGCGGATGCTGCCGAGATTGCGGAAGGCAAGGCGTGCGTGTACGCGACCGGATCCTTCGGTCGAGGTGAGGCGAGCAGCCATAGTGATCTCGACTTGTTCATCGTCGGCGAGTGTGAGTCCGACTCCTCCGGCAGACCCGCCCTCCGAAATCTCGATGCCATCTGCTTGAAGGCGGAGCTGATCCGTGCAACCCGTGAGGAGGGCCTACCGTCGTTCGACGGCGACGGGAAATGGTTGGAGCAGTACACGGTCAAGCAGCTCATCGAGCACCTCGGGCACGCCGACGACGACGCCGCGAACACGTTCACGGCGCGGCTGTTGCTCCTGCTCGAGAGCAAGTCGATCATTGGTGACACGATGTACAAGGAGTGCATCGACCAGGTCGTCTCCAAGTATTGGCGTGACTACACGGACCGCAAGGACAGCTTCATCCCCGCCTTTCTCGCGAACGACATCCTTCGCCTCTGGCGCACGTTCTGCATCAACTATGAAGCGAGGACGGAGACCGATCCTCCGGAGAAGAAGGCGAAACGCAAGCTGAAGAACTACAAACTCAAGCACAGCCGCTTGCTGACCTGCTATTCCGCGCTCGCGTACATGCTTGCGCACACCGGTGCGAACGAAACGTTCCACCCGCAGGATGTCAAGGCCATGGTCGCGCTCAGCCCGACAGAGCGTCTCGAATCCCTTGCCGGCGACGGACGCTTCTCGAACGCGCGTTCCTCGATCTCGTCCGTACTCGGGAAGTACGCGAGCTTCTTGGAAGTGACCGACCGGCCGACGGACGCTCTCGTCAACGAGTTCATGGACAGCGAAATGGCCAAGACGCGGTACGGTGAGGCGGTCGAACTCGGCGATGCGATGTTGGAGGTCCTTACCGCGCTCAAAGGTAAAACGCCGTTCTACCGACTGCTCGTGGTGTGAACACGGCCTCGACCCATCCCGCCTAGCGAGGCTACCGGCACAGTTGCTGGGCGAGCATCTCGACCTCCACGGGCGCCGGCGGTACTGCGGTTCCATCGACGGCGATCGTCTTGTGCAACCACGTGCCCCAGTACTTGGCGGGAAGGCGGATGTCTCGTGCGTATGCGGGATCCGCCAACGCTTCATCGAGGGTGATCCAGACCGCGCCGGCCTCTTCGTACGAAGTGAGCATCGCGTCCAGCATCGCGGCGTCGATGCTCCCGAGGTGGAGCAGCAGGACGTGGGCGATGTCACGGCCGAAGAGCGCGTGAGCGGCGTCCTTGGACCAACGGAGATGGGCGTCTGCGCTTTGCAAGAATGCGCGCTGCAGCGCTTGGACGCCGTCTTGGTGCTGCTGCTCGGTGCAGCGGACAAAGGGAGGGTTGTAGGCCCAGTCGGAGAAGTCGATGGTGACCTCGGCGATCCGGTAGCCCTGACTTGCGAGGTGCCGGCGGACCAAGTCCACGGTCTCGGCATCACGGCCCTGTCTCAGATAGGGGTAGCGAAACACGCGGCGTGCCGCAGGATCTCCGGCGGGACCGAGGAGCTCCGCCAGGAACGCATCGTTGCGATCGATCTCGGTGATGAACGCGGCCGCGCCCACTTCGCCGAGGTCGGGGTGGGACCACGTGTGGTTTCCAAGGCGGTGGCCGCGGTCGCGCCAGAGTTCGAGCGCCGCGCGACCGTCCGGGACCTGTGCCCCGTTCGCGTTGACGAAGCCGTAGACCTCGGGGACGCGATGCCGATCGAGGACGTCCAGGAGCTGGCGATGGAGGTCGAGTCGAGTCGTGCCGCTTTGAATGGGGCCGTGCTCGGGGAGATCATCGAAGGTGACCGCGATCCGGATCACGGTGTCCGTTGTCGTGGGCGAGGAAGCTACGGCGGGCTCGGAAGCGACGGGCATGATGGGTGGCGGTTCTGGGAGTGGCGAACACGATGCCCACGCGAGCACGGAAACCGCGAACCAGGGCCGAGCGAACATCGATCGCATGCCGTGGCATGCTAGGATTGAGGCCATGGACGACGCAAGCCAGCGCGCCGCGGCGAAGGACATCATCCTCCTGCACGCCTTCGCGCACGCCGATGCGGCGACCCATCCGAAGGCGGAGACAGGCTTCCTTGGTTCGTTGCGGCCATACCGGGGCAGACTCGATCCCGAGAACTATCATGAGGTCGTGGCTGCGTTGATGTCGCTGGCACCCACGCTTCGCGAACCGTTGGTCGACCGCGAGCTGGTCGCGGCCCTCTGGAGCCTCGTCCACTTGGCGCGTAGCTGGGCGCTCGACCCAGAGGGGATGTTGCCCAGCAACGGTCTCATCCGCCCTGAGGAACAGGCGCTCCTCCGCGGTTGGCTCGATGTCATCTCGTACGCCACGATGGTCTTGCTGGACGGCGGTCCGAGCGAGGAGGCGTTCGTGGACTACGAGGGTCCCGAACCGGCGCCGTGAGCTGCCGTGTGTTTGCCGGGTACACCGAGGACTTCGCGCACCAACTTTCTTGAAAAGAAGTCCTTGACGAACCCGGGGGCTGCTCGTAGAACGTTTCGCAATGTTCCTGTGGCAACCATCGTTGCAGCGCTCATTGGGCGCCGGCAACACTGACCTACTCGCCGGCGACGAGCTCGTCATGCGTCCACGCATGACCGCTCTGAACATTCGCCGTCCGAATGGGATGAACGAGGGGTTTCCCTAGGGGACTTCCCGGCCACGCGTGAGCGTCCGAGAAGCCGCCCGAGACCCTCGAGGCGGCTTTTTTGCGCCTCGAGTTCGCCGAAGCGGCGATTCGTCCCAGCAGTTCTCTCCCGTTGGCGCGGTCCTCCGGTCCGCCCGCATTCAAAGTTTGCGTACGTTCAATCGAAGCTGCCCTACACGCACCGTATTGTTGGTTCGAATCCAGCCCACGGGACAACTTTCCCCGTGGTAGCCAAATGGTAAAGGCACTCATCTAGAGAATGAGCACAAAAGCTCGCGGCGTCCTCACTCGAACGTACGTATTTTTTCCCATCCACCTCGTCGAGCCTCCCAGCTCCGAGGGAGTGCCCCCTCCCGGCTGCTTTCGCTCGCCGCCGGGAGGGGGCCGGAACCCCAAGTTTTGCGCGTCCCATCGAGCGTGCCCTACACGCACATCCGAGTGTCACTGGTTCGACTCCAGTCGGGGCTGAAAAGCCCCTGTAGCTCAGTAGGTAGAGCATCGGGCCTCAAAAGCCTTTGCGGCTCGCTCACTCGGACGCGCACTTTTTTTCTCTCGCGGTTTAGCCTGTCTTTAGGAGCCTGACCCATGACCACGCAGCAGCACACGCTCCCGAGCGAGCAGCGGGGCCCCGCCGAGAAGTTGCTCGACCTCGTCCTCAATGCGTCCGCGCACCTGTGGCACAATCGTCCGGGTGTGGATGTGGCGGGCACCTGGAAGCCCGCGAAGGGCAATGCGGCGTCGCATGGAACGCCTGCGGCTCCGGGGCTCTTCGTGCCAGCGGCGGAGGACCTCTACGGTCGTCTGCTCGACATCTACGCCCTCAACACCACGTTGATGGCCCACTTCGCCAGCTATGCGCTTTCCAACACGGATTGGCGCGACCTCAAGGTCGCGTGTGCAGCCCTCATGTTGGTGCAGCCGCACTCGGGTCAACCGATCCGGGACGACGACGGCTCGGTCGCGTTCCATGGCGACGACCACCGCCGGATCGGCGAAGCGATGCTCCTTCACTACGAGCGCAAGTCCACGCGGATGATGACCCCCAAGGCCGTCCTGCGCGTGGCCGAGCTGCTCGAGACGCCGCAGATCGTCGAGCTCAATCGCCTCGCGGGGTTCTCGGACCCGGCAGCCAACAAGGCGCCCCTTGGCCGTTGGCCCAAGGCGGCGACCAAGTGGCTTTCGATGCGTGAGGCGAACCCTGCGATGCTGGAGGGGCTCGTGCGTGCGGGGTACAAGGAGACGATCAAGAACATCGCGCGCAAGGTGGGCTACAAGCCCAAGAGCGAGCAGTTCTTCGCGATCCTCGGCTGGAAGCAATCGCAGGCCGAGGGGGGGCATCGCACGATGGGGCTCGAGAACCTCGAGCTCCAGAAGCGCGAGCGCTTCGACGGACTGTCGGAGGCGGAGATCTGCGAAGCCATCGTGACGCAGCGCCTCGCCTACAAGGACGCCGTGGGCCGCCTTCCGGCCGACGTTGGCCTTACGCCCGCGATCATGGTCGCGCTCCTTCCCTCGCTCTCGGAGCGGGACCTGCGTCAGCTCACGCCGACGCTCGAGGAGCTCGGCCTCATGGCGGTCCCGGAGATCCGGACCGCGTGGGAAGCCGCGATCGAGAGTGCCACGGACCAACGGGGTCTCAACATCGCCAAGAACGTTCGCAATCAGGAGATCCGCGAACGGCTCGAGGCTTCGGCCGACAGGGCCGCCCAAACGGCGGTTCGGCAAGCCACCGCAGAGCAAGACGTGCACGTCATGTTCCTCATCGATACCTCCGGTTCGATGCAGGGCGCGCTCGAGAAGTCGATCGAGGCGCTCACCAGGATCCTGGCGGGCTTTCCCCCGGAGAAGCTCCACATCGCGAGCTTCGACACCATGGGTACGGTCCACCGGCCCAAGGCACCCACGCGCGCGGCCGTCAAGCACATGCTGGCGGGTGTGAACGTGGGGGGTGGAACGATGCACATGGCGGGGGTCCGGGCGCTCCACATCGCGGGCGAGCAGGTTCCCAAGGGGGCCAAGCTCGTCGTCATCGTCGTAGGGGACGAGGCGGGGGAGTCCGGAGACCGTTTCGCGGGGGTCTTCGCAGAATGTGGATACACCGTGTCCGCGCTGGCGCTCATCGTCAACGTGGCACACACCCAAGGCAGCACGGTCACCGATGCCGCGCGGATCCTTGGGGTACCGTTCAGCACGGTCACGATCGAGCAGTTCGACGATCCTTACCAGGTACCGCGCGTACTGCAGACCCTCCTGGAGGCACCGACGCTGCCCGGCATGCCGGGACGCACGACGTCCGCCTGGGTCGATCGCGTCATGGCGACTCCGTTGTTGGAGCCGCCGGTCTGAAAGACGTATGGACTACCGCAAGTTCCTTGGGACCTCCGAGACGCTGGTGCTTCCGTATCTCGGGGGTCTGCAGGTGCATGCGATGGACCGGCGGCTTCGGCTCAAGACGGCCGTCGCCGCCGGTTGGTGGAGTTTCGAGGTTCGTGGTCGCTGGGCGACTCCCCTTCGAACGGCGGAGCCTCCCGATCTGTCGAGGTTGCCCACCGTGCGTGGACACCTCGTCGACACGTGGCTCTTCGTCTCCGGACGAGACGTGGAGCGGGTTTACCTGATGCCCGAGGAGGAGCCAGCTCCTTTGACGCCGGCGGTAGGTCGGCGGTGGCCGAGCGGGGAGGTTTTGTTCGATCGCTACGAATTCGAGGATGCACCGGAGCTCGATGCGCGGGAAGGATTGCTCGCGGATGCCGTTGCGCTGCGCAGTGCCAAGGGGGTCGTACCGTCGCTCAAGGCGGCGTACGGGTTTGCCGTGGCCAAACGATTGGCGGCGGTGCGGGGCTTGACGGTCTCACCGCTCGAGCTTCTTGGGGTGCTCCATGAGATCGCCACGGGCGCGGCCTCGCCGGGTCCGCTCCTCGATCTTTTGGAGGCACGTCAGTACTCGGTGAATCCAAGCCACCGCCGTCCGGAGCCTCGCAGGCAGGCCTCTGATCGGACGTCGCCGGAGGAGCGCACTTCCGAGGCGCTCGCGGCTTCTGGCGCTACGTTCGTGAGCGGTCGCGCGCTCGATGCCTCTCGTTACGAGGTGACCTTTCGCTTGCGCGGCCAATCCTTCATCGCCGTCGTCGATCCGAGCACGTTGCACGTCTACGACTCTGGGATCTGCCTTTCGGGGCACGACGAAGACCTCGGCCTTCACGCGCTTCCGGCGGTCATCCTGGAAGCCATCGAGACGGATCAACTCCACATCACCCGCTGGTAGGTCATCATGAAGCTTCGCGAAGTTTGTTTTCTCATCGGCGCGGAAGATACGGTGCTGTGGAGCGACGCCTCCTCGGATCCCATTGCGCTCCCGGATGCGCGCACGCGCTGGGAGCGGATCTGGGGGTTGCGCGAACGCATCGTAGAGATCGCGCATACGCATCCTCTGGGGGGTGCGTATTTCTCGGCGGAGGACGAGAGCACGATGCTCGCACTCGACTCCGCGCTCGGACGTCGTCTACGGTATTCGGTCGTCGCGCCGGATGGGATGATCGTCCGTATCCCCACCGCCCAAGGATGTTCCGAAGGGCCCCCCGAGCTTCGCCCGTGGTGGGCGGACTTGATTCTTCTCGCTTCCGGTGTCATTCCAGAGCACGTTTCTTCGTCCAAGGAGGAAGGTTGACATGGCGATCTTGAACATCACGTACGACGGAATGTCCGTCGACTACACCCGCCCGATCGACGAGCGGCTGACGGACGCAGACGTCCGCCGGATCGCCGTGGAGGTCATTCGTTCCGGCGAGCTCCGCGGTTTGCACGTCGCAGGTCTCACGGAGAGCGCCTTCACCCACTACGTGGTCGACCGGCTGCGTACGGCGGGGGGGGGCATGCACATCTACTTGCGGCCCAAGGTTCCGTTCGGGGGACGGTAGCGCATGCTCATCGTCTTCTGTGGCGTGGGCGCGCTCGGTTCCACGGCGGTCACCCTGACCCGCAATCTCGACGCGACGTTGCGCCTCGTGGACTTCGATCGCGTCGAGTCCAAGAACCTCGCGTCCCAAGCGTACGTCAAGCAATCGGTCGGGAAGAACAAGGCCCAGGCCCTCAAGCTCCAGCTCGCGAACTTCTACGGCGTTTCGGCCGAGGCGTTCGCGGTCCGCCTCACCGAGCACAACACGCAAGAGTTGCTCGGTGGAGGCGGTCTCTTGGTCGATTGTTTCGACAATGCGGCGAGTCGCAACCTCGTCAGCGCGTTTGCGCGGCAGCACCAGGTGCCGTGTGTCCACGCGGCCATCGCGGCCGATGGTACGTGTGGGCTCGTGCGGTGGGACGATCAGTTCGTTGCGGACGCGGAGGACGAACCTGGGCAAGCGACCTGCGAAGGTGGGGAGCACCTGCCGATGATCGGCCTCGTTGCCTCGGTGCTTGCGCGTACGATTCAAGAGTTCGTCCGGGACGGGCGCCGGTGGAACTCGTTCCTGACGCCGAGCGGCGTCGTCCGGACGTAGAGCCGCGTTTGCTCGAAAAACGGATGGTTCACCCGTGTCGATGAGTCGTGAAGGGCCCGTGAGCCCTTTCCGGTGCCCCTCCTCGATAGAGCGTGGGAACAAGGTTCGTGCAAAAGGCGCGTACGATGCGATCGGAGCAGGCCAAAACGGTAGACCAGGGCTTGGTCGGCTTCGAGCAATAGCTTGTCGAAGACCGACGTGGCCGCCTGAGACGCGCAATGAAGGCGCGCATCACCGCGGTGAGCCGAACGCTTCTCGCAGTCGTGCTACGGAGAGTGGAAGCCCTTGCTTCTGGAGTGTCTCCAGGAGCTCGGCGATGGTCTTCGGCGGGTTCTTCAGCGCTGCGGCTTGCTCGTGGACGGCCGCGGCAATCGCCCCGGGCGCGAGGTCGAGGGCCTCGACGACAAAGTCATCGGGGTGCTTTGACTCGAGCCCCAGCGGCTCGAGGACGGATGCCGGGAAGTCGCTGAGGTTGAACGTCACGATCGCCTGCGCGCCGATGCGAACTGCGGCCGCGAGGACGTGCCGGTCGTTCGGGTCGGGCAGCTCGAAGCTGTTGGTGAGTCGCTCGTGACCCGTCACGTTGGCGTCTGGCAGCGCGCGGTTCATGAGCGTCTTGGTGCGTGCGAGGTTCTCCGGTGTGAGATCTTTGCGCTCGCGCAACACTGCGCGGAAGCACTCCTCGATGATCTGGTCGCTCCAGTGCGCTTGGACCACGCCGGTTCGCGCGACGCGGATGAGCAGGTCGCGAAGTGGTGCTGGGAAGAGCACGCAGGCGTCGTAGAGGGCGATGAACGCCACGACGGTTGATCCCCGTCAGTATCCGAGGTCGCGCTTCTGCGCCTCGGCGGCAAGCTCTTCGAGGGCGGTTTTCGCGTCGGCCTCCTCGCGGCGCTTGTACTCGAGGACATCCGCAAGCTTGATCCGACGGTGCGTGCCCACCTTGTGGTGGGGGATCTTGCCCTCCTCAAGGAGGCGGACGACGTGCGGTCGCGAGACGTTGAGGAACACGGCCGCCTCCTGCGTCGTGAGCTCCGCGTGCATCGGGAGCACGGCGACGAGACTTCCATTCGCCATGTGGCCGAGCACCTCGACGAACAGACGTAGCGCATCGGGCGGAAGCGTCACACTGACCTCTCGACCATTGTCCTCGGCGCGTAGCGTCACCGCTCGCGGAGCACGAGGGCGCTTGCTCAGCGGCTCGAGACCACGCAGCGCCGAGCGGGCGATCTCGGCGGAGTTCGTTGACGCGGGTTCGGCTGCGTGCATGGCTTATCCCCCACGGGAGTCTACTCTGGCTGGGGATAAACGCAATAAACGAAAAATCGGGATTCCGGCCAATACGATCCAGCACCAATACCTAGCCGAGCCAGCAGCGACGGACGCGAGCCGCTCCAGGACGTCTGCCGACCGAAAGCAGCATGCGCCAACATGCCGCTTTCGACTGCACCGCAGGAAGAGATCGATGCTCGCTGTAGTCCTTCTGCAAGGGCGCTTGCTCGCCGGTTGCCGTCCCCGCTCAGGCCGCGACGAAGGTCCCGTGGTAGGTCGGCGGGATCACCTGACCCAACCAGACGGTCGCGCTCGGCCCCGCCTCCGGGTGCGCCGCGTCCAGGATCGCGACGTAGGACTCCTGCTTCCACGCGTCGTAGCCCATGACGAGGAGCCTCCCGGAGTCGTCGTCGCTCGCATCGCGACGCGGGACGAAGATCGGCTCGGACAAACGATGCCCGTGCCCGGCTTCCCATCGGCGCTCGCGACCCGTCCCGAGCTCGAGGCGGGCGACGCCGCCGTAGGCGTGCTCGCGTTCGGTGAAGAACCAGCACGCGTCGTAGTCGTGACCGAGGAGGCGCGGGGCGACGACGGGGAAGTCGCACTTCTCGTCCCAGATCAACGTATCCGATGTGACGCGGGCGCGCGGGAGGTCGACGACGAGCCTGTGCGGTCTGGGGTTCGATTTCACCTCGCGCGGTGCTTGGCCGGAGAGCGAGGTGAAGATGCTGAAGTCGGGATACTCGACCCAGTCGACGACGAGCTCGGAGCCTCGGGTGAAGGCATTGCAGAGGTGGAAGATCCAGCGTGCGGGGATCTGGATGCGGATGGGGTGCGAAACGTCGGCGAGAGGCACGATGACGAGCTCCGCGTGAGCCGCGGGGTTCCACGCGAAGTACTGATCGAAGTCGGGACTCCCGAGCAATGCCTTGTGGATCCGCAGCTTGGCGGGGCAGATCAAGAACACGGCGTAGCCGGGTGTGACCGCGAAATCGTGCACCATGGCGTTCCACGGCAAAGCGACGCGTCCAAGGTCGATCCCCGGGCCTTCATCGGGGAGGGCATAGAGTTGCAGGGCGGGCCTTGGGCCCCAAACTTGGCCAAAGTTGTAGGTGGTGCGCTCGGAGGCGAGGCGATGCGGATGGGCGGAGAACGTGGAGGCGAGCAGGCCCCCGAGGTCCGTCTCGTCGATGCTGCCGAGATCCAAAGGGTCGACCTCGATGGGGCGACCGCCCTCCATCAAGGCGTACAGGCGACCTTGCCATTGCAAGAGGTTCGTGTTCCCGGTCGACTTCGCACGGGTGAGGAGGCCGTTGGCGAGGCGGCGCCACCACGGCGCGGCGGAGCCAAACAAGGGCTTGCCGGCGCGTTCTTCTTGGCGATAGCCCCGGCCCTCGACGAGGCGGACGCAGGTGTCCACGCGGCCATCGCCATGGAAGCGGATGCCCGTGAGGGCGCCATCGGCCTCGAAGGCGTGGGCGAGCCGTACACCGAAGCGCTCGAACACGCCGGGTCCCGTGCGAACGAGCGTTCCCCGGAGATCGGCGGGGACGCGACCTTCGACGCGCGCGGGCTCCCAGGCGTGGAAGCGAGAGATCGAGGTGCAGGTGGGGCGGAAGTCGGGCTCGGGAGCGGCGACCGGGTTGAGCTCGGGGACGGCCACGGTACCGTCATCTTGAACCGAACACGCGCCGCGTCTACCGCCCACGAACATTCGACATCCGCGTCGCGGATTGTGGCAGCTCCGCGACAACATCGGTGGGTTCTCGCGGGTCGCGCGGACGCGACGTGCGTGCGTACGCGCGGTGCCGGCCCTTTTCTACGCGCGCAAGCGATCCTGCTCGACGAACGCGAACAAACTCTGGATTCTTGCTCCGGGCTTCGTGGTCGGGTAGGGGGAAACCGTCGTGGCAATGGGCGAGCGATACGATCTCAGTGCGGAAGCATCGCTGCGCGCGGCGTTGCGTACCTACGCCGAGATGTTCGATCGTCGCAGCTACTGGGATGCGCACGAGCTGCTCGAGGAGCATTGGCAGAAGGATCGCCATGCCGTCACGCAGGGGCTCATCCAAGTGGCGGCCGCGTTCGTGCACATCGAGGCGGGCCGCTGGAGTGGGGCGTCGCGCGTGCTGCTGCGTGGGCTGACGCGGCTCGACGTTGCACCCTCGGTGTACGGTGGGCTCGATGTCGCCCGACTGCGGAGTCGGCTTCGCCCGATCCTGGCGCATCTGGACCGCGTCACGACGGGGGTGGACCTTCGCTTCGAGGATGAGTTCCGGCTGAAGGTGACCGACTGCTTCCGTGAATCCCGCGCCGGCACGTGACCGGAGCGCATCCGGGAACCTTGGTCGGGTGGATCCACACCAGTACCGCCGGAACCCATGAGCACCCCAATCCGCAATGGATGGGCCGCAGCCGGCCCCCTCGTCGTCGCGTCGTTGTTCTCGTCGGGCTGCATCGGCGCCCCCTATACGGATACCGTGCTCGCAAACAGCGGCGAATCCGTGCGTTTCAGCGGTTTTACGTTCACGGCGGGTCAGACGGTGAGTCTGCGAAGCAGCGCGTCGGAAACTGGATCCTTCGTCGAGTTCGCGACTGCGGTGACCTCGGTGTCTCCGATCACCCTCGTCAACGGGGATCGTCTGTATTCCTGGCAGGCGAACGCCGTCGTCCCCGGCTGGGGTGGCACCGCGTGTGAAGGGCAGGACGTGTACGTGAGGGCCTACGCCGGGCCGTTCACCTCGCAGGTCTACGACGATGCGGCTTCGATCAACTGCATCTCGGACGCGGTCAACGATGGCGAGCCCACGCTCGTCGCGATGGTCGAGTGCGCTTCCGAGGACAGCCCGAACCTCCATCTCTCGACCGCGCCGCTCGGCGGTCCCACGAGCCATGTCGGCGACATCACGATCACGACCCCCGCGGATGTCGAGGACTGGGCTTGTTTGGAGCAGCTGACCGGGGACCTCAGCATCCCGGACTCCACGGTGGACGTCGGGCTCCCGCACCTCGAGTCCGTCACCGGCGACGTCGCGCTCACGTTCACGCGCCTGAGCAACGTGTTCCTGCCGGAGCTGCGGGGGATCGATCTCTCTGCGCTCGAGACGATCGGCGGCTCGCTGGCGATCACCTCGCCCGCCACCAACCCGAGTCAGAACGTCAGCATGAACGTGGGTCTGGATGCGCTCGCGAGCCTCGGAGGGGATCTCACGATCAGCGCCGGTGGATTCGGGGTCGATGTCTCGGGGATCGATGGCCTGACGACGCTCCCGGGCGCGCTCTCGATCACGACGGGCAACGGAGACACGGGGTTGTTCGCGCTCTCGGGCTTGGTCTCTGCCGGTAGCGTGCACCTCGATCTCGGGTTCAATGTGTTTGGGGGCCTGGATGTTTTGACCACGGTCACCGGCGACTTCGTGATGAACGACGGCAACATCTATGCCTCCGACATCGGCGGAGACAACTTCGAGACGCTCACGACGGTCGGCGGAGACTTCGTCCTCGAGAACGCGCAGATCTGGGGCCCGGGCGCGCCGACGAGCACGATTTTCGTGGGGCTGACGAGCGTTGGGGGGACGCTGACGTATCGCAACAACCCGGGGAATCCGGCGCTTCAATTCGGGGCGCCGTCGCTCTCCGTGGGGGGCCTCGAGGTCGAAACGACGCCCGCGCTCACGAGCGTGGGCGGTTCGAACATCACCGTGGCGCCATCAGGGACCGTCGAGTTCAGCAACAACGTCAACTTGTGTACCTCGGCCGTCACCGCCTACGCCGCGACGCTCCCTGGGTGGAGCGGGATGCTCGTGAACCTGGGCAACGCCGCCTGCTGAGCGCGAGGCGAGCCCCGTCGAGGCGCTTCTGCCAGGGCGACGGGGCGGGTTTCAGGTGTGCGCGACGTTCAAAGGGGACTTGCGGGCCGACCTCAGCCGGCGACGCAGGTCTCGTTCTGCCACGTGCAGCCGATCGTGGTCAGGCAGACGAACGGGGTGGGCACGGCTGCGCAGTCCGGCGGGGACGAACCGTCGTCCCCGTTCGTGGAGGGACCGCCGTCTCCGTTCCCGTCGCCGTTGCCGTCGTCATCGTCGTCGAAGCCGCCCATCTCCTCGCTTTGGCAGGCGCCATCGCGCCCACCCACCCAGGTGCAGCCGGGCTGGACCGAGCAGTCCATCCGCGAGGTCAGGGCCTCGCAGGCGTCCTCTTGGGGCTCGGCGCCGGTGTCCGTGTTGGAGCCGTCGCCGGTGGCAGGGGCGGTCTCCGAGCCTTCGGCTCCGCTCTCCGATTCATCGTCGTCTCCACCGCAGCCAAGGGTGAGTGCGGCGAACAGGACCAAGAAGAACGTCTTCGTCATGGCGTGAGACATGGGTTTGCTCCGGGGACGGGTGGAGATCAGGGGATGGGCATGATCACACCGCATGGCCACTCTCCCTCGATGCTGAAGACCTCGCCGCTCTTGATGAGCTCGCATGCTGCCCCAATGACCTCCAACTTGGATTGCGACGTCACGATCCAATCTTCGTTGCACACGAGCGGCTCGCCGTTGATCTCCACGGTGCCCTCGCAGACGCGATTGACATCGAGGTAACCCTCCACGTCGAACTCGCACGATGCCACCACGCCTACGACCTCGCGGAACGCTTCCACGAGCTCCTCGGGGTTGAGGCCCTGGTAATAGGGCGCCGGCGTGGAGGAGTCTCGCGGTTCGCCGACGCCAACGTTGGCCATCTGCTGGAGATGATCTTGGCCGATGTCGTCGCCGACGCTGATGATGTATGTCTGGACGCCGAGCGAGAAGGCAGTTTCGGCGGCGGCCAGAGCCTCGGCTTGTCCCATGTCGGGCATGGGCACGGCGCAGGTGTCCGGTTCACCGTCGGTGACGAGGACGATGACCTTGGGGCCTGGGAGATCGAGCGCCGCGAGAGCGGGGCCGATTACTTCGAGCGATTCGCCGGTGGGTGTGTTTCCGAGCGGTCGCTGTCCCCCCACGACGGACTCGATCGCGGCCGCATTGCCGAACTCCGGTTCTACGGCGCGGAGGAGCGGGCATTCACCGCTTCCGCCACCCTGCCCGTAGCCGCTGTCCAGGTTGTCCGCGGTGTAGAGCACCATGCCGAAGCGGACGGCCGCGTCGAGTTGGACGACCACGCCGCCCTGTGGATCGAACAGCGTGTCGTACATGGCATTCCAGCGCGTGGTGTTGCCGAACTCTTCGTCCATGCTGAGCGACTGATCGAGCATCAAGATCACGGTGGGTGGGATCTGTTCGAGGTCGCCCGTGAACTCGCCGCAGCCCACCCCGTCTTCGCCCCCCTCGATTTCACCGGACACCTCCTCTCCGCCCACGCCGAGGTCGAGGCGTAGGCCGCCATCGCCCAGGGAACTGGCCGTGGAGGTGAAGTTGATCCCCTCGTCGCTCGAGACCTCGCCTGCCGAAGCCGCGGGACCGGGCGCGTCTTCGTTGGAGCAGGCCGCGAACGCCGTAGCGAAGGCGAGGGCCGGACACGTGAAAACACGTTGGCGCGAAGTCATGTTGGATATCCGCTAAACAGTGTACCGGAGAGCGGCATTCGCCGTGTGAATCACCATTCACCACGCCGCGCATGCAGGGCGGAACACACGGACTACGTGAAGGCCTCTCCCAGCGAGGCCTCGTCTCGTGTGGCACGGTGAGGCGAACTCGCCGCATGTGGCAGGAATGCGAACCCTGGCGGGGGCGCACATGTACACCTCCCGGGGGCCAGCGCCCACGGATGGCTCTTTACCAGACGATCACGATCGGAGGGCTCCTTCGGGCGTAGACCCTCCGCGTGAACATCCTACGAACCGCGCTCTTCTCGAGCCTCATGGCCATGGGCCTTGGCGCATGCACGTCCTCGCAGATCGTCGTCTCTTCGGCTCCCGTCCGCGAGGGGATCACGGTCGCCGGGGAGGGTGAAGTCACCGGTGTGCCGGACATGGCGAGCTTGCAAGTCGGGGTGATGGCACGCGCCAACGATGCCGCTGGAGCCACGACGGCCGTCAACGAAGCCTCTCAGAAGATCGTTGCGGCGCTCCGTGCCGCCGGCCTTCCTGACAAAGACATGCAGACCCGCGATCTGTCGGTCTACGAAGAGCGGGACATGCCGCCCATGCCCATGCCTTCGATGGATGGAACGGGGGCGCAGCCCGCTCCCCAACCGCGGATCCACTTCGTCGCCCGGAACACCTTGGCGCTCACGGTCCGCGATCTGACGTTGCTTCCCAACCTCCTCGCGGTCGCCAATCAGGCCGGCGCCAACGAGGTCTACGGGGTCAACCTGACCATCGAAAACATGGAACCACTCGAGGAGCAAGCGCGGGCCAAGGCCTTCGCCCAAGGACAAGCGAAGGCGCAGCAACTCGCGCAGCTCGGGGGAGCGAAGCTCGGTCGTCTCGTCGCCGTGGAAGTGATCGACCACGACATCGGGGGCCCGCGCATGCTGGCGATGGAGGCGGGGAGCATGGACAAGTCCATGCCGGCGGTGCAGGCGGGGGAGATCAAGATCCGCCAGCGCGTCCTTCTCCACTACGCGCTCGATTGATCCACGCGGTGCCGTGTCTTCCGTGATGCGCACTCGCGCGTCGTCGGAGACGCCACAGGCCGTGCACCACAGAACCGAGGACGCCCGTGGGCGTCCTCAGTTCGTTGGCGTGGGGGAGGGTTCGAACCGACGCGCGGTCGAGATCCAGACGCCGAGCACAACGATGCCGGCGCCGACGAGCTGGCGAGGGTGCAGCGTCTCGCCGAGGGCGAATACCGCTACGGCGACGCCCACGACCGGGTCCAAGTTGATGAGCGCCCCCACCAAGCCCGCCTCCAGATCTCTGAGGGCTCGCCCGTACATCGCATACGACACGGCGGAAGCGATCACTCCGAGGAAGGCGAGACCCAACCAGGCGCCAAGCGAAGGTCGCGGCCAAGGGACGGACCCGAGCTCCCAGATCGCCAGTGGGGTCAGCATCGCGAGCCCCGCGACGGACACGCAAGCGATCACGACGATCGTGTCGTACGGTGCGAGTCGTTTCGCGACGATCGTGTAGAACGTCCACGCGACGACGGCTCCGGCCATGCACAAGGCTCCAAGCAGAGGGTTGTGTGAATGGGCATCCTCGGCTCCGGTGGCCACGAGCAGCGCGACGCCTGCGACGGACAAGACGATGCCAGCCACCCGCGCGGGCGGGGGGCGTTCGCCCAGGGTCACCGCGGCCGCGATGGCGATCGTCGCAGGCAGCAAGGCGAACACGAGCGCGCCCTGGGAAGCGGACGCATGGAGGAGCGCGTAGTTGAAGGCTGGGAAGTAGATTCCTATGCCCGTGAACGCCATCCAGAGCAGGGGCCAAAGCGGCAAGGGGCGGGGCAGCAAGCGCAGGCCACCGCGTAGGGCCGCGGCGGGGACGAGGACGACCGAGGCGACGGCGAAGCGCAAGGCCGCCAGGGTGAGCGGCGGGATCTCTACGATCGCGGCTTTGGTCACCGCGAACGTGCTGCCCCAGACGAGCATCAACGCGACGACGCTGACGAGGGCCACGGAGCGGCGTGAGAGCATCGTGCGGTCCGCGTGGGGACCCGACGAGGGTGACTCACGGTGTCTTCGCCGCGCAAGCAGGCGGCGTGCCGGGCCTGTATCGTGCGACTGGGACGGCGGCGCGACCGATCGATCCTCGCGCCGGACGTGCGGGAGTGGAGCGCGCCGACGGTGCAAGGGGCTGAAATCGGTGACGCTCCAGTGACCGCTGGTCGCCGTGCGGCAACGCGACCGCGGAAAGGTCCACGGATGCGTAGGAGGTGAACCGTCGTTGGTCGCTCGGTGGCGCGAGAGTGCCCCAGCGAGCACGCGCAAACGCTTGGAGACGCCTCGACGCGCAGCGGGTCCGTGGCACCATCACACTTACGATGAGCAGGTCGAGCGCGCGTGTCCCCAACCTCTTCGACTATGCCCCGTCCGAGCTCACGCAGGATGCGTTCCTCGCGTGGTTGCTCGCGTGGTCCGATCCTACGTTCGCAGCGCGCGATCCATGCTTGCACGCGACGGGCAGGCGTTTCCTCGCGGCGTTGTTCGAACGCTCCGGGCACGCGCCTCCGCCCTCGGACGCCGCCGTGGAGATCCGGCGCGAACACAAGGACATCGATCTGCTCGCGACCGTGGGGGACAGGGCGGTCGTGGCCATCGAGGACAAGGTGGCCAACGTGCACCATCCCGGTCAGCTGCTCCGCTACCGCGAGCATCTCGAGGCCGAGTTTCCGCTGCGCGATCGCGTGCTCATCTACCTCACCACGATCGAGCAGGCGACCGCGCTCGACGTGGAGGCGCAGCGCTGGAAGCCGTTCGTGCGCGAGGACCTGATCGAGACGCTACGACCGGCGCGCGACCAGACGGACAACGCGATCCTGAGCGATTTTCTGGACCGCTTGGAGGGCATCGACGCGAGGGTGAAGGCCTATCGGACAGAGCCGCTCGATCAGTGGGACGAATATGCTTGGCGTGGTTACTTCTCGCGGTTGCAGCCCGAGTTTGGCGGACATTGGGACCACGTGCCCGGTGAGGCGGGCGGCTTCATGGGCTTTTGGTGGGGGTTTTTCGACGTCCCCGATGCGCAGCTCTACCTGCAACTCGAGGAAGAGCTCCTCGTCGTCAAGATCCACGTCGTGAGCGGGATTGGCCGCAGCGCCGTGCGCGACCTGTGGAGCGCACACGTCCTGCGTGAGCTCGGTCCCCACGGGTTTGGCCGCCCCAAACACCTTACGCTCGGGGAGACGATGACGGTGGCGTGCTACGAGTTCGATCCGCGCGTCGTCAGCGGAGGAAAACTCGACTTCGCGGCGACCGTCGCACGGCTCAAGGAGCTGACGCGGCTGCTCCGGCGGGTCGCGATGCAGGTGTCGCGAGAACGCGACGGTTCATTGCGGAGTTGAGCCGAGGACCCGGTCGAACGACCTTGCGGATCAAGTGCGCTGCCCACCATGGCAGCGTCGCTCATCCGTTCGCGTCGCACGCGGCATCTCCGCGTGGGTTCCGTGCAGAGATCGCCGGATTGCGGTGAGGTGGGATCCCGCGCATCATCGCCGCCCCGTGTCCGCCCGCGCCACAGATCGCATCTACGACATCATCGTGTGGGGAGCGACGGGGTACATGGGGCGCCTCGTCGCGGAGTACCTCGCGCGCTGCGGTCCCGCCGATCTGCGGTGGGCGCTCGGGGGCCGTGATCTCCGCAAGCTCGAGGCGGTTCGCCGCGAACTCGCCAGCCTTCACCCCAAGGTGGCGGAGCTGCCTCTCGAGGTGGGCGACAGCCAAGACGCGGATGCGCTCGACCGACTGGCGGCCAAGACCGCGGTCGTGTGCACGACCGTGGGTCCGTACTCGAAATATGGGGAGCCTCTCGTGGCCGCCTGCGTGCGGCAGGGCACCGACTATTGCGATCTTTGCGGGGAGGTGGATGCCATCCGACGCATCGTGGACCAACGCCACGAGCCTGCACGCGAGCGCGGCTGTCGGATCGTGACGTCTTGCGGCTTCGATTCAATCCCCTCCGACATCGGCACCCTCATGATGCAGATGGCGATGCGGGAGCGCCACGGCGTGCCCGCACAGGAGGTGAAGCTGGCCGTGGTCGCTCTGCGCGGCGGCTTCTCGGGGGGCACCGTGGCAAGCATCGTGCACCTCACGGAGTCCATGAAGCGCGCCCCGTCGCTCCGCGAGCTCGTCGCGGATCCTTATGCCCTCGATCCCAAAGGGTCACCCCGCGGGTCCGACCGGCCCGATGCCATGGGTGTGCGCTTCGACCCGGATTTTGGATGGACCGGGCCATTCGTGATGGCCGGGATCAACACGCGGATCGTTCGGCGCTCGCATGCGTTGCTCGGTCATCCCGACGGCGCAGACTTTCGCTATCAGGAGTTCATGGGCTTTCGTCGCGGTCCGGTTGCGTTCACCAAGGCGGCGATGCTTTCGCTTGGAGTCATCGGGTTCCTCGCCGGCTTGTCGATGAGACCCACCCGCGCCGTGCTCACGCGGTTCGTCTTGCCCGCGCCCGGTGAAGGGCCTACGCCCGCGCAACGCGAAGCGGGCTTCTTCGAGATGCGTCTCGTCGCTCGGGGGCAGCTCGAGGGTCGAACCGTAGCGGTCTGGGGGCGCATCGCGGGGGATCGAGACCCTGGCTACGCCGACACGGCGCGCATGCTGGGCGAGTCTGCGCTCTGCCTCGCGCGGGATCCGTTGACCTCTCCCGGAGGTGTGCTCACGCCGCGCGTGGCCATGGGCAAACGGTTGCTCGAGCGCTTGCGCGCAGCCGGTTCCGTGTACGCCGTGGACGAGGACTGAGACGCCAGCCAGCAAGCGGCGTGAGCGGCGCAAGAATCCGACCGGCGACCGATGACTTCGTTCCGATCGACCGGTCTAACCTTCGACCATGCCCACGGTCGAGCTGACGCGGCATCTCTACGCCTTCTTTCCGCACCTGCGGGAGGCGGGTCCCATCCACGTGGCGGGGTCGACGGTCGCCGAGGTCGTCGCCGCGCTCGAGGCGCTCGCGCCTGGGTTTTCGTTCTACGTCTGTGACGAGCGCGGCCGCTTGCGTCCTCACGTCAACATCTTCATCGAGGACGAGCGCATCGCGGACCGCGTGACGCTCACCGATCGCGTGGCACCGCAGGCCAGACTCTTCATCTTGCAAGCGCTCAGTGGAGGATAGGTCGAATGGACAAACGCATTCTCATTGGCACGCGAAAGGGCACCTTCGTCGCCGAGAAGGGGGCGGCAGGGTGGAGGCCGCGTCTTGCCGGTCACGCCGGCGTGGGCTCCAACTTCGTCGCGCGCGATCCGTGGACGGGCACGCTCTGGGCATTGCTCGGGCACGGTCACTGGGGCGCGAAGCTGTCCCGCTCGCGCGATGGTGGCGTCACTTGGGAGGACGCTCCCCAGATCGCCTATCCTGTGGACGCTCGCTACATCGATGGCACCGTGTCGGGCGAGAACGCGGGCTCGGAAGGCGCGCAGAAGCGGCCCTCGTTCAAGCCGGCGACGCTGCTCAAGTTGTGGTGCATCGCGTTCGGTCCGCAGGGGCGGATCTACGTGGGGACGATCCCAGGGGGCTTGTTCGTCAGCGCGGACGGTGGTGAAACGTTCGCGCTCAATCGTCCGCTCTGGAACCACGAATCGCGGGGTGGGGATCTGTTTGCAGGCGAGGGGACGGGAACGACGGAGTGGTTTGGCACCCCTGCGTCGGAGAGCGGCGAGTTCGCACCGGGCATCCACTCCATCGTCGTGGACCCTCGCGATCCCGATCGCATCCTCGTGGCGGTGTCGACCGCGGGGGTGCTCGAGACCACCGATGGCGGACGCAGCTGGTGTGGCCGCAACGCAGGGATGCGCAACGACTATCTCCCGAACCCCGAGGCGCAGTGGGGACACGACCCGCACGCCATCGAGATCTGCTCGGCCAGCCCCGACCACGTCTGGCAGCAGAATCACTCCGGGGTGTTCTACAGCGCGGACGGAGCGAGGCACTGGAACCTCGTGAGCTGCCGCGAGCAAGGGGTCCACTTTGGCTTCCCGGTCGCCGTCTCTCCGCAACACGGGAAGACGGCGTGGCTCGTGCCGGGTCGCTCGGACGATCAGCGCATGGCGATCGACGGGGGTTTGTTCGTCGCCCGGACCGAGGACGGGGGCGCCACGTGGACGCAGCTGCGACGGGGACTGCCGCAGGAGAACGCCTACGACGTGGTCTATCGTCATGCGTTGGCGAACGACGGCGATACGCTCGTGTTCGCCAGTACCACCGGCAACCTCTACGTCAGTGAGGACGGCGGCGAGACCTGGCAAACCGCGGCGAACAATCTGCCGCCCGTGTACTCGGTGCGATTCGGGTAGAGCCGTGCGACTTCACGCGCGGAGCGTCGAGGGTTGCGCGGGCACCTCGCGCACGCGCGAGAGCATCACCCAGCACATGGCGGTGGACGGGAGGTCGGCGTCGAACGTGCTCGACTGGAGCGACACGAGCTCGAGCACGGGCTCCACGGCGAGCATCAGATCGCGCGCGGTTCTGCGGGGTGGACCGTGGTCTCGCGCTGGACCCTCCGTGCTGCCGGCGAGGCACAACCACTGTCCGCCGGGAGCGAGCAGCTGGGCGACGCGCTGCGCAAAGCGAGCGCGATCTTCCGCGCTGTCGAAGACATGCAGCACGCCGCGATCGAACACCACGTCGAACGGCGCCCCGGCGACGTCTTCGCTCAGGAAGTCGAGCACGGAGAAGCGCGCGTCCACGGCCGCGGCACGTCGCTTCGCCTCCGCCATCTCGATGGCTTTGGGCGCGATGTCGATGCCGCAGACCTCGAAGCCGCGCTGCGCCAACCAGAGCGCATTGGTCCCCGTGCCGCACCCGACATCGAGCAACCGCCCTGGACGAAGGATGCGCCGTTCACAGAAATCGACGAGGTGAGGATCGGCGCCTTCGATGTCCCACGGGAGGTCTCCTGCGAGGTAGCGTTCGTTCCAGGTGTTCATGCGACGAGCGTAACCCCACCGTGCGTTTGAAATCGAGCGTGATCGCGGGCGAAGAGCGAGCTGCATGCCCTCTGTTGCGGTACTGAGACGAACTCCCATGGTTCGGCACGTCGGCTCGGGTCATCGCGAATGCGCCTTCCTCGCTTTGTTCGTGTTCGCGTGCGGCGGCGCCGAGGGGGCCGTCACGGGGGGCGAAGCGGGGAGCAGCGAGGACACGCGGAGCAGCGACGACACGCGGAGTACCGAAAACTCGGGGAGCGAAGATCCTTCCACCGACGCGGGCGCAATGTCGAGCGAGACAGATACCTCGGAGGGCGAGGCAGGGCCTTCGAGTGAGGATCCCGCGGGCAGCACGAGCCGCGCGGAGACGACCGACGGCGGCGAGACCTCCACCACTCCGACGGGACAAACGGCCCAAACGGAGGGCCCCGAGTCGTCCGCGGACACGACGAGCGAAGCGGCCGAGGAAACCTCGAGCGAGTCGACGGGAAGCACGGAGGATCCAAGCTGCGCGTGGGCGGTCCACGATCCAGACTCGCCACCCGCGGTGTTGGAACTCGAGGGCAACCTCGGGACCCACGATCCCACCGTGCTCGCGGTCGACGGCACGTTCTACCTCCACCAGACGGGTTTGCGGATCTACGGCAAGGTCTCGGACGACCTGTTGCAATGGGAAGGTCTGCCGAGCGCGCTGCAGACTTGGCCCGCTTGGATCTTCGATGCCGTGCCCGGGAAGGCCGAACTCCAAACGGGCCGAGAGGACCTCTGGGCGCCCGATCTCTCGTTCTTCGGCGGCGAGTTTCATCTCTACTACTCGGCTTCCACGTTCGGAAGTCAGGCGTCCTGCATCGGCCAAGCGACGCGGACCTCGATGGTGGAGGGGAGCTGGACGGATCGCGGGCCCGTGTTCTGCTCTTCGACCGGCGATCGCTACAACGCCATCGATCCGAACATCATCCTCGATGACGAGGGGGCCCCGTGGATGGCGTTCGGAAGTTTTTGGGACGGCGTCGCCATGATCCCGCTCGACGAAGATGGGTTCGCGGAGTCGGATCCCCCCGTGGATTGGTTGGCCTCACGCGGCGGCGGTGCGATCGAAGCTCCCGTCATCGTGAAGCGGTGCGGGATGTACTACTTGTTCGTTTCGTTCGACGCGTGTTGTGACCAGCGAGACCTCGCGCCGTACAACATCCGCGTGGGACGCTCGCTCGATCTCCACGGGCCGTACCTCGACCGCGAGGGCGTCGACATGATGGAGGGCGGGGGAACGCTCGTGCTCGAGGGCAACACCCAGTGGTGGGGCGTCGGTCACAATACCGTGCTGTTCCACGAGGGCGACGCGTACAACATCTATCACGCCTACCCCGCAGACTCGCGCGGGGCGGTGCTCCGCGTCGCGCAGCTCGTGTGGGACGCGGAGGGCTGGCCGATCTCCGGCGGGCCGTAGAAGCATCCAGGGCGACGCGCGAGGCCTTTACCCGTCGCGCGCGATCAGAGATGCGCCGTGGTCGTCGGGGCGCGCATCTTCCAGAGGAACCCGTCGAAGTAGAAGTGCAGCATCGACTGGAAGATCGTCCAGTACCGGATCCACTCCCAGGTCGGGAGCCCAATGAAGTGCGGCTGCAGGGCGTCCGGGAAGATCGAGCGGCCCCAATACTTGAGCACGATGAACAGCGCGCCGAGCCCGAGCGTGAACACGGCGTAGGCGAGCAGCGGACGTCGCAGGAGCCGCCCGAGCAGGGGGTCGTGGGGGAGGGGATCCGCGTATCGGCGACGCTGGTAGGCCCAGACGAACACCATGTATTCGATCCCGTGGCTGAACGCGTAGGCGAGGTAGGCCTTGAGCGGGTGCAGGAACAGGAACGTGGACGAGAGCAACGTGGTGCCGAGCGCCATGAGCAGGCGCGGGGCATTCTGGAACCGGTTGATCCGCCACTCGTAGAACGCGAAGGTCCCCACCGTGAACACGATCACGGCGACCGTGGGAACGAGCAGCCAGGGCTTGAGCACCTCCATCGCGTCGACGATGGGGGTGAGCGTGGCGCGACCGCGGCCAAACGAGGTCATCAAGACGTCGCGCGCGGTGGTGCCGAGCCAGATGAAGTAGAACGGCAGCCAACCGAAGATGAGGCCCCTGTCCACCCAGCCCGGGACCTTGCTGGGGTTGCCGCTCTTGGCGTTGTACATGCGCAGGATGCCGTACTTCTGCATGTACACGTGCCAGATGTTCCACGCGCCCGCGACGACGGCGGTGAAGTCGAGGATGGCCTTGGGTTTGACCTCCAGCGAAGCGAGGCTCGGCCAGATCCGCATCGCGATCATGGAGCCCATCAGGAGCGCCAAGATCACCGCAGGGGCGATGGCCTTGGGTTTGCGCGCGGGGTGGCCTTCGGCAGGTCGTAAGACATCCACGAGGGTCGAGGCGATGAGGACGCAGCCGAGCGTCACCCACCCGAGCGGCCTGACGTCGAAGACGAGCGAGGCGAGCACGAGGCCGCCACCGGTGCCCCACGCCCAGGCGATCGCCGGAGTCGGCGGATGCCCGTCGCGATCGAGGCGCATGGTCTGAACGAGCAGGACCACGCCGGCCACGATCACGAGCAGCCACGGGAGCGAGAGCGGTTCGGCGAAGCGCCGGAAGAACGGCGCGGCGCCGAAGAGCGCGAGCATGACGAGCGGAAACAGGGTGAAGCGCAGCCGGAACCGCGAGCGAACCTCGCGATCGAGATAGACCAGCGGCAAACCGTAGTGCCTGTGGACGTCCGTCACCGTGAGGATCAGGATCCAGAGCACGAGGTAGTCTGCGCGTTCGTTTCCGGAGAATGCGAGCGGCAGGAGGATCCACACCCAGCTGAACGCGTACGCGCAGAGATCGACGAGCGGCGAAATGTGCCAGCGGGGCGCCGAACTGCGTGCGTCCGGCAGGGAGAGCAGCGACGAGCGTTCGTTCACGACGGCCTCGGGAGCGTACCGGATCCGTCGGGTCCGCGGGGGTTGCCGCGGTGCTCGAAACGGGCCCGCCGCCGTGCAATGGGCAGGTGTGCACTCCGCCGGCACGGTGTGGAGGGGGGTGCTACCCTTCGCCGACGCCGTGAACGAGACCTCCGCCGAACCAACGGCTCTGCCCGATCTCGCCGCCATCGAAGCCGCCTCCGGGCCCATGCAGGGTCCTTGCACCGCGTTCGCGGTGGTGCGGGAGATCCGTCGCGGTCAGACCCGAGCGGGCAAACCCTACTTCGAGCTCAAGCTCTCGGATCGAACCCGCACGATGCGAGCCAAGATCTGGTCCGAGGCGCTGAAGGCGATGCAAGCCGCCGAGGAAATCCAGGTCGGTACGCACGTCAAGCTGCTGTTCGAGATCGAGACCTACAAGGGCGTCACGCAGCTCAACGTGCGCAAGGTTCGTCCCGTGCGTGATCCGGAGCCGGGGTACGCCGCGGAGCAGCTCCTCGAAGAGGGCATGCACCTCGTCGAGGATCTCCTCTGCCCCACGCTCGTCTTCGACATCGAGACCGTGCCCGGTGTGGACCTGCGCAAGGTCCCGAGCACGATCGCGCAGTCGGTCACCAAGCAAGCGGAGCGCAACGAATGGGACGAGGGCAAGGTCATGAGCCTGTCTCCGTTCTTTGGGCGCGTGGTCTCGCTCGCGGTCGGCAACGGCGAGGACGACCCCCGCACGCAAGCGGTGACCGTCTTCATGGTGACGCCCGAGGGCGGGCTACCCAAGGCGGATCGTCCGCTCGCGAGCTGGATCCGTCCCGTGTCCGAGGCCGATCTCCTGCGCGCATTCTGGACCTTGGCCGGACATGCAGAGGTCGTCGTCTCCTACAACGGCCGGGGGTTCGACGTGCCCTTCCTCATCGGTCGCAGTTTGGTGCACAAGATCCCCGCGCGGGTCGACCTGCTGTCCAATCGCTACAGCCTCCGGCCTCACCTCGATCTTTGCAGCGTGCTCGCCTCGGGGCGCAACACGGCGTCTCTGGACGTCGTGTGTTGGGCGCTTGGACTCGCCTCACCCAAGGAGGAGATGGACGGCTCGATGGTCTCCACCGCCTATGCCAAGGGCGACCTCGCCTCCATCGCCCTCTACAACGCGGGCGACGTGCGGGCGACCACGGGGGTCTACCAACGGGTCCGGGACGATCTCCTGCGCTACCGCCCGGATTGGTAAGGCCGGGGACCCAAGCGTTCGCGCCGCGCCAGCGCGGCTTTGCGCTGACGGCTGAACTCCGATGCGATAGGCTCGGGTGGCATCCGAGGAGACGAGTCATGTACGCGTCGAGAGAAGCGGAAACCTTCATCCAGGGCCTGGCCGATCCCGAGGGCACGCAGCGTGGAGTCCTGATGGAGAAGATCGTGGGTCCGAACGTCGACAGCGTGTTCGGCAAGGAACACGGCTTCGGCAGCATCGGATCGGTCGCCGACTACCAGAGGTCCGTGCCCATTCGCACCTACGACGCGCTCGAGCCTTGGATCGATAGGATCGTGCAGGGGGAGCAAGGGGTACTCACCACGGAGGCCGTCAAGCGCTTCTTCCTCACCTCGGGATCCACCTCGAAGCCCAAGTACATCCCCGTCACCAACAGCTTCATCCGCACCAAGTCGCGCGCGTTCGGGATCTATTGGAGCCATGTCTTCCGGGACCATCCCGAGGCGCAGACGGGCCGGATGATCACGAACTTCTCGGACTCTGGGGCGCCCGACAAAGCGCCCTGCGGCCTCCCGGCGAGCTCGGAGAGCTCGTACTGGGCAGGGGTCACCCGCGCGACGCAGCTGACGAGCCGTCCCATCATCCCCAAGGACGTCGCCGGCATCAAGGACGCCGACAGCCGCTACTACGCGATCGCGAGGATCCTGCTCGAAGAAGAGTTCACCGTGATCATGACGCTCAACCCGAGCACCATCTTGCTGCTGTTCAAGAAGCTCGTGGAGTGGGGCGATGAGCTCATCTCGGACGTCGAGCGCGGGACGGTGAGCGGTCGCTTCAAGATCCCGGAGTCTGCCCGCGCCTACATCACGGCGACCTATACGGGCAATCGCGAGCGCGCCGCGGAGCTGCGGGCCTTGCAGTCGGGCGGGTTCTGGGCCCATCGCATCTGGCCGCAGCTCTCGCTCGCGATCTCGTGGCGCTCCCCGATGCTCAAACCGTACCTCGATCTGCTGGATCCGCACTTCGGCAATCGCGTGGCCTCTCGCGACTACATGATGATGGCCTCCGAGGGGATCATGGGGCTCCCCATGGCCGACGGTGGGAGCGGCGGCGCCTGTGCAGTCGGCATGCACTTCTATGAGTTTGTTCCGGAGGACGAGATCGAGCGGCCCAACCCGACTGCGCTGCTTCCTCACGAGGTCGAGGTGGGGCAGCGCTATGTCATCCTGCTGACCAACGGGAGCGGGCTCTATCGCTACAACATCGGCGACGTCGTCCGGATCTGCGGGAAGGTCCAAAACACGCCCATGATCGAGTTCCTCAATCGCGCGGGGCGTACGTGCTCCATGACGGGCGAGAAGCTGACCGAAGATCAGGTGACCGCGGCGATCGCAGACGTCGCCCAGCGCCTCTCGCTGTCGCTCGAATCGTTCACCATGTCGCCCGCCAAGCAAGGCTTTCCGCGCTACGTCGCGATGGTGGAACTCAAGACGCAGGCGGACCCCGCGGTCTTGGCCACGTTCCCCAAGCTCTTGGACGAGGCGCTCGATCGTCACAACATCGAGTACGGGTCCAAGCGCTCTTCCCAGCGCCTCGAAGGACCTGAACTGTGGCTGCTTGCTCCCGGAAGCTATGAGGGTTGGCGGCAGCGAAAAACCGCATCGGGGACGAGCGACAGTCAGCTCAAACCGACCCACCTCACCCGGGACGCATCGTTCGGAGATCAGTTCGAAGTCCAGGCCAGATTCACGATGTCACGTTCACCATGACCTATTGCCTCGCCATTCTCGTCAACGAAGGTATCGCGTTCGCCGCAGACTCGCGCTCCAGCGCGGGTGTCGACTACGTCAGTGCCTACCGCAAGCTGCACCAGTTCGAGACCGGACCCGATCGCCGGGTCGTCCTCCTCTCCGCCGGGAGCCTGGCGACGACCCAGGAGGTCGTCGCCGTCCTCCGTCGCGACCTCACGCGCCCGAACGTCGAGAGTCTCAACTCGTTCGGTCGCTTGTTCGAGATCGCAGCCTACGTGGGGCGGGTGAGCCAGATCGTCCAGCGCTCGCATCACACGGCCCTGCACGCGAGTGGTATCTCGGGGGAGGCGACGTTCATCCTCGGCGGGCAGATCCGGGGGGAGGCGCCTCGCATCTTCCTCGTCTATCCGCAGGGGAACTTCATCGAGGCTTCGGCGGACACACCTTACCTTCAGATCGGCGAGACCAAGTACGGCAAACCCGTCCTCGATCGCATCGCGCGTCCGCCCATCAGCCTACAGCAAGCGGCTCGCTTGGCGCTGCTCTCGCTCGATGCGACGATCAAGTCCAACGTCTCCGTCGGACTCCCCATCGATCTCGCGATCTATCGCAAGGATTCGTTCTTGCCGATCATCACGGGGCGCCTCGACGAGCTCGATCCGTACTACCTCGAGATCCGTGAGGCGTGGAACAACGCGCTCCTCAAGGCCTTCTTGGATCTGCCCGATTTCAGCTGGCCGAGCGTCGCCTATCAGCCCATCGGATCGAGTCAGTGACCACCGCGCTGCCGGGTCACGAGGTGATGTGGCGCGGAACGCGCGAGTTGCGGTTCGGGAGCTCGGTTCGGCGCCCCTGAAATCGACGTGAACCGGGGAAATTCTGCGAACTTCGCAGGAATTCCGCGGAGCGGGGACCTCTCTTGGCGAGCACCAGGAGATGTCCGTGACTTCGACTTCCGCCACGCCAACGCACGACTCTGACGACGAGCTGGAAGAGCTCCCCACGGGTGTTTATGCCCGCCCGATGCGACGGCTCGAGACGACCGAGCGCTCGCCTGTGTCTCGCCGATCACGCGGTCGGGGTGAGCGTCCTGCGGCGAGCCCCACCGTCGCAGCGAACCCCGCGTTGCAAGAGCGTCCCGCGATCGCGCCGACTGGCGCGACCCTGAGCGTGATCGGCAGGTATCTCGGCGACGAGTTGTCTGCGACGCAGCACACGCTCGAGCTCGGGCGCGCCTTCGACTTTGGTTCGGGCACCTCGGAGCTCCGCGATCCGTATCTCGACCCGTGCCAGGCCCGTATCGTCCCCGGCCGCCTGGGGTTCTCCGTCGAGGACCTCGGCTCGAAGAATGGGGTGTTCGCGCTCGCGAGGCGACCGATCGCGATGCGCGACGGCGACAGTTTCAGGGTTGGCCGCCAACTCGTCGCGTTTCGCCGGCTTGGAATCTACGCAGCACCAGCCCGCCTGGGGGCTCCCAAGGCGACCTACTGGGCGCGACTCGAAATCATGCGGACACCGCAGAGCGTCGCTTCCATGACGCCGGTCCAGACCGCAGCCGCGACCGTGGGTCGCAGCGAAGGTCTCGTGCGGTTTGCGGACGATGCGTTCGTCTCGCGGGCGCACTGCCGCATCGAGTTCTGCGAGGGTGCCGTGATGCTCGAAGACCTGCAGAGCAGCAACGGCACGTACCATCGCCTGCGTGGTCGCACGTTGCTCCCGTATGGCAGCGTCCTCCTCGCTGGCGATACGTTGTTCCGGGTCGACTGCGCTTGAGCGCGTGCGAAGGACGTGCGCGTCCAGGTCAGAGTTCTCCGGCGGGAGCGCCCGGGCCCGCGGCGGGCAGCCGGACCTCGACGCACGCCCCGGGTCCGTCCACCGCGGCAAAACGGATGCTTCCGCCGTGGGCATCGATGATGCGGTGGCACGTCGAGAGGCCCAGGCCCGTGCCCCAGACGTCCGCCGTCCGACTCCCGCGATAGAACGGCTCGAACAACCGCGACGCCTCTCCAGGGTCCACCCCACGGCCGTTGTCGCGGAGGGTGAACACATGGACCCCCGCCTCGAGCGCGTGTTCGATGTCGATGCGTGGTCGCTCTTTGCTGCGGTACTTGATCGCGTTGCCCACGAGATTCTGGAACACGAGCTCGAGCAACGGCGGGTCGCCGAGGATCTGCGCAGGGAGCGGACCCACGGCGATCGTCGCGGACGCCTCCTCGATGTCGACCGAGAGCGTGCGCGTCACGAGCTCGAACAGGGCGCTGGGATCGATCGGTTGGACCTGGACGATGCCGCCTCCGCGCGAGAACTCGAGCAGTCGTCGCGTGATCGTGTCGAGCTCGTCGACCTGACGCACGAGGATGTCCATCATCTGGGAGACTTCGCGCGAGAGGTGGGGCGCCTCTTGGACGATGAGATCGACGAATGTCCGAATGCGCCGCAGCGGGGCGCGCACGTCGTGACTCACGCGCGAGGCGAAAGCCTTGAGCTCGGTGTTGATCATCCGCAGCTTGTTGAGCTGATTCTGCAGCTCCTCGTGGGTGTGGCGCAGCTCGGCCTGAACGCGGGCGTTGGCGAGCGCGGTGTCGATGGTCGCGGGGAGCAGCTTGAGGTAGGCCCCGGCGACGTCCTTGACCACATAGTCGGAGGCGCCGGCTTTGAGCGCCGCCACGGCCAGCAGCTCGCTGCCGGCACCCGTCACGAGCACGAGCGGCGTCCCCTTGCCGTCTGCGACCAACTCCAAGCCCTCGCCATCGGGCAGCTTGTGATCCGACAAGATGACGTCCCAGGTGCCCGCACGCGCAGCCTCGCGAGCGGCGGCGAGCGTGGTGGCGACATGGATCTCGACGTTGTGCCCCCGAAGGGCACGCCGCGTGGCGGCCGCGTCGAGGGTGCTGTCTTCGACCAGGAGCAGGCGGATCATGGCCCCTCACGCTCACCGGGGCTGGTGCGAGATGGGAGCCGCTTGCGTAGGATGGTGAACGTCATCTTGAGACCCCCGAATCGCGACGTGTCCGCCCAGATGCGCCCCCCGTTGGACTCGACGATCTTGCGGACGATCGCGAGGCCGAGCCCGGTCCCCGAGTTGCGTTGCTCGGGGTGGAGCTGGTGGAACATCTCGAACACGCGCCTGCGGTGTTGCTCGGGGATCCCGGGTCCATCGTCCTCGATGTAGAAGACGACCTCATCCTCCACCACGGCGGCCGAGACCGCGATGCGCGGCTGCGCGTGGTTCGAATACTTGATCGCGTTGTCGATGAGGTTCTGGAACACCTGCATCAGCTGCAAGTTGTCGTACTTCACGATGGGGAGGTCGGCGGGGATCTCGATCTCGGCGCCGCCCTTCACCAACGTCGCGACGATGTCGCGGAGCAACGCGGTCGTCTCGATCGCCTCGGGCGCGGTGCGTTGATCGACGCGCGCGTAGCGGAGCAGGCCGTCCACCATCGTGGTCATGCGTGCGACTTCGCGTTTGATCGCGTCGATGTGTTCGCCGGTTTCTCCCTCCAAGAGCTTGGGGTCGTCTTCTCCCAGCCATCCGAGGACGGTGTTGATCCCGCGGATCGGTGCCTTGAGGTCGTGCGAGATCACCGAGGCGTAGCTCTCGAGTTCGTCTGCCGTACGGTTGAGGCTCTCGTAGGCGCGCTCCAGCTCGTCACGTTGCTTCTCGAGCTCTTGCGTGCGCCCGCGGACCGCCGCTTCGAGACCTTCGTTGAGCGCGTGCAGGTCCTGCTCGGCCTGCTCGCGCCGCTCGATCTCCGCGAGCAGCAAGTCGTTGCGGTGCTTGAACTCGTGGATGGAGGGCAAGGCGACGATGCGTGGCAGCAGGGGCCACACGATGATCGCCGTGGCCACGGAGATCGCCGCGGTCGCGGCCTTCCATACCCCCTCGAAGCGGTAGGCGGGGTTCCACGTCGTCACGATGGCGATGAGGTGGCTCGTTCCACAAAAGCAGATGAACCCGCCGAACAAGTAGAAGATCCAAGAGAACCGCAGGTCCGGTCGGCGACGGACGAGCACGATCAGGGCGACTGGGATGGCGTAGTACGACAGACAGATGAGCGCGTCGGACGAGACGTGCAACCACAAGATTTCCGGCCGCCATTGATAACAGTGGCCATGCGGCATGAAATCGGCGGCGAAGAGCCTGCGGAAGAACTCCACCCACGATCAGTACCAGAGTCGAGGAATCGCCGCTTGCGGCCGCAGTCGCTCCGGTTCCGAGTTGGGCCGCGTCGCGCGTCGGTGCTACCATGCGCCGCGATGCATCGGGTTGGCGCGGAACGTGGTGTGGGCTGGGGCGTGCTCGGTACGGGGTGGATGGCGCGCGCATTCGTGGAGGACTTGATCGAGCTCGAGGGGGTAGGCGCGGTGGTCGTCGGCTCGCGAGATGGGGCGCGTGCGTCCCAGTTCCGCGAAACCTATTCCCTGACCGACGATCATGGCTCCTACGAAGCCGTCGTGGCCGATCCTCGGGTGGAGATCGTCTACGTCGCGACGCCGCACGCTCTGCATGTGGAGCACGCGATGTTGGCGCTCCACCACGGCAAGGCCGTGCTGTGCGAGAAACCGTTCGCGCTCGATGCGGCGGAGATGAAGCGCGTTTGGGACGAAGCTCGCGCCCGCGGTTCGTTCTGCATGGAAGCGATGTGGACGTGGCACTTCCCGGCGATCGCGGCGTTGCGAGATTTGATCGAGCAAGGCCGCATCGGACGTCTGCGCTCGATCCACGCAAGGTTTTGCATCGCACCCAAGTTCGATCCTCGGCATCGGATGTTCGACAAGGCGCTCGGGGGCGGAGCGCTGCTCGATCTCGGGATCTATCCCGTCGCGTTCGCGCAGTTCGTCCTGCGTGGCGCGCCCACCGAGCTCAAAGCGCTCGCGACGTTTGGGCCGACCGAGGTCGACGAGAGCGTCAACGTCGTCATGGCCTACCCCGGGGGCGTGCGCGTCAGCTTCGAGGCCGCGCTCGATGCCGACGCGCCCCACACGGCGGAGCTCGTGGGGACGGAAGGTCGGATCGTCGTGCCGGACTTTTTCCACCCGAACGCCCTGCTCGTGGAGCCGCGTCGCGGTCCCGCGGAGACGCTCGGATTTCCGCATCAGGGGCGCGGCTGGGGCTTGCAGGCGGTGGAGGCGATGCGATGCCTGCGGGCCGGAGCCCAAGAAAGTCCGCGCATGCCGCTCTCGCAGACGTGGATGGCGATGTCCACCCTCGACCGCATTCGCGCCGAAATTGGCCTCCACTACCCGAATCCCGGCACTGGAACCGGGACAAGGGGGTAGTCCCCGGCTGCCGCCACCTTTGCTATCTTCCCCGCCGCGCGTCCATGACCGAAGCCAGCCAGGTAGAAGCACAGAAGCTCCGTCTCGTCATGGGTGAGCTCATCGCGGCCGAACGACTCCTCACCGATCCCGAGGTGGATCCGGCGGTGGCCGGGGTCCACGTCCACCGCGCGTGGGCGGGACTCTACGGGGTCGACCACGAGGAGGCTTCGGGGCAGGCGTTGGCGTGGGTTCGCACCACGGTGGCCGAGAAGGCGGAGCCCACGAAGACGGCGGCGATGACCGAGGCTGCGCTCTGGCTCTGGCGGGGGGAGGGTCCACCGCCTACCCGCGCGTGTCTGCTCGAACACGCCGCGTTGATCCGATCCCTCGCCGAAACCCCGCCCGCCGTCGATCGCTGGACCCTGCGGGCGACCGTCGTCGCCGTCTTGGGACTGTGTGTCGCCATGGCGGGCTCGGCGATCTACAGCGTGGTGGTGGGTCCGCGAGGACCGTGGCGGGGCGAATACTTCAGCACGCCCGACTTCCAAGGCCCTTCGGTGCGGCGTGACGCTCGGAAGATCGCGTTCGATTGGTTGGAGAAGGCTCCGTTCCCGGGTGCCGCGGAAGATCAGTTCTCCGCCGTGTTCGAAACCTGCCTCACGCTGACCGAGGACACCGACGTCCGATTCCGCCTGAGCTCGGACGATGGCAGCCGCTTGCTGGTCAACGGGACGCTCCTCGTCGACAACTGGGGCGCCCATGCCACGTTGACGCGCAATGGCAGACTCAAGCTGCCCGCTGGAAAGCATTACCTACGGATCGAATACTTCGAGGCGATCTTGCGCGCCAATCTACTGCTCGAGGTCGCGCTCGGCTTCAACGAAGAGTTCTCCGTCCTCCCGCCAACGATGCTGAGCCAGCCCAGCAAGAACCGCAACAAACCGTGTGGTTGACGCGATGGTGACGCTCTACCACTATCCAAAGTGCTCCACGTGCCGCGCGGCGCGGAAGTGGCTCGAAGATCGCGGAATCGGCCACGACCTATCCGATCTCGTCACGGCGCCGCCTTCGCTGCGCAAACTCGAGGAGCTCGTGCGCAAGAGCGGCCTCCCATTGGACAAGTTCTTCAACACCTCGGGGGTCTCCTATCGCGAGGGAGGGTTCAAGGCGAAGCTTCCGGCGATGACCGACGCGCAGAAACTGGCTGCGCTTGCGGCGGACGGCAAGCTCATCAAGCGACCCCTCCTCGAGCTCGAACGTACGGTGCTCGTGGGTTTCCGGGAAGCCGAGTACCAACGCGCGCTCGGTTCGTTGGGCCCCGCTTGACGGCTTCTCGATCGGTTTGATACGCACCTTGCGCGTGTCCGCGCCGCGTCCAACGTCGGTGACGATCCTCGGAGGGTTTCTCGGAGCGGGCAAGACCACGCTGCTCAATCACGTCCTGCAGACGGATCACGGGCGGCGCGTGGCGGTGCTCGTCAACGACTTTGGCCGGGTCAACATCGATGCGGCGCTCGTCGTCGGGGTGGCCGAGGGCGCCCTCGAGCTCAGCAACGGATGCATCTGCTGCAGCCTGCGGGATGACTTCATGGCCACCGTGCAGCGGGTGCTCGAGCGCCAGGAGCCGCCCGAGCACATCATCATCGAGGCGAGCGGCGTCTCGGATCCGGCCGCGATCGCGCGTGGGTTCGACGAACCTGGGATCGCGGACCTCGTTCGGTTGGATGCGGTGCTCGTGGTCGTCGACGCCGAGCAGCACCTGCAGCTGCGCTTGGCCGATCTCATCGTCGCGACGGGGCAGTTGAAGGCCGCCGATATCGTCGTGCTGAGCAAGATCGATCTCGTCGACGAAGCGACCGTGGTTTCTGTGGAAACCGCGATTCATCGCAGCGTTCCGCGGGCGCGCATCGTTCGCGCCGCCCATGGCCGGATTCCCCCGGAGGTCTTCTTTGGCGCCGCGTTCCCTGACGCGGCGAGACCTCGCGAGGGCTTCGTGGCGCCCCACGTCCACGATGCGGAGCACGGGTCCCACGATCGGGGGCACGGGTCGCACGAGCACGCGCATGGGTCCCACGAACGCGCGCACGGGTCGCACGCGCACGCGCACGGGTCCCACGAACATGCGCATGGGCACGGGTCGCACGCGCACGCTTCCGCCGCGCACGCGCACGGCCATCCGGAGTTCGAGACGTGGAGTTTCTCGTCGCGTAGCCCCATCTCTTCGCGGAGGCTGCGTCGGGTCATCGATCGCCTGCCGCCCCAGGTGTATCGCGTCAAAGGCGTCGTCCAGTTGATCCGCGATCGCGGCCGCCGAGCGATCCTGCACGTCGTGGGACGGCGTGCAGAGCTCCAGCTGGGGGAACCTTGGGGGGATGAGCCGCCGCGTTCGGAGCTCGTCTTCATCGGCATGCCGGGCGGCCTCGATCCAGAGGTCCTGCGCCGGGAGCTCGAGTCTTGCGAGCAGAGCCCCGAAGATGGGGACGGTGTGGGTGTCCTTCGTTGGCTGCGTCGGTTGTGGCAGGCCGAGGGGTGATTTTTTGGTGGACCTCCGCAGCTTTGGTATGCCGGATCCATGCTCGCGTTCCCCCTTCGGGCCTGGCCGGTCTTCGCCGCGGTTTTTGCGGTGGTCGGGGCCGTGGTGAAGCCGCGCGCCACGACGCTCGTGCTTGCGATTTTGGTCGTCGCCGTCACAACGCTGCTCGAGGCCCGCGGAGAATGGGCCCAGGTGGCTCGTCGTGCGCCGCGATCGTTGGCTGCGGCGACCCTTGCGGGCGCCCTGGTCCTCGGTGGGCTGTGGTCGATCGCGGCGCTCGAGCTCGGGGTCGCGCCACCTCGGGTTGCGCGGCGCTGAAGGCCGTGCACAGATCGTCCGGATGGCTCGTGACGCCGACCGCAACCCCGAAGCGCTCGCGCTGGCGCCCGCGGGTGTCGTGGTGCCTGATGCCACGCTCAAGCTCTCGCCCTCCTTGGCGCGGGCCAACCGCGACGAGTTCGTCTTCGTCGGGCGGCACGGGCAGGTGCTCTCCCCCGCTCGCTACCGGGTCCAACGCGCTGCGGCGCTCGGCCTCGCCGGGGTCGCGGCCTTGGGCGGCGTGGCGTTCAGCATCATCGTAGGAGCCCCTTGGCTCGCGTTGCTCTACGTGGCGAGCCTCGTCTACGGCGGCAATGTCTGGCGCCGGTCGGAGCAGCTCAAACGCGGCGCGGCGCTGCTTGCGGCCGATCGTCTGGAGGAAGCCGAGCAAACGCTCCTCCCGTTGACCCGAGCACCGCTCGTGACCCAGACGGTGCGCGCCCTCGCGTGGCAGAACCTCGCAGGCATCTCGCTGCGGCGGGGTGAACCCGAGCTCGCGCTCGCTCAGGTCCGGCGCTGCCAGCAGCTCTTCCGGGCGATCTGGTGGGCACCCCTCGGTCCTTGGCGGTGGATCAACCGGTTCTCGGAGGTCCAGATCCTGGCGCAGCTCGGCCGCGTGGAGGAAGGTCGGAAGATCTATGCCGAGATGCGTTCGGCGCCATCGGGGGAGTATTTCGCCCTGCTGCGGATGAACGCAGAGCTCATGCTGGCGTTTGCAGAAGGGGACCCCTCGTCGCTCCCGGACGATCTGCATCCGTGGGTGACGACCGCGCTCTCGACGACCTCCGCCGAGCTGGCGCTCGCGGTGCTCGGTTGGGCGTATGAACGGCGCGGCGAACCAGACATGGCCGTCCATCTCGTCGAGCAGGCCCTCGATCGCATCGATCCCAGTTTGTTTGCTCGCACGTTCCCTCGCGTGTGGGCGTGGATTCAGCGCCGCTCCCGATGAGGTACTCTCCCCCGACCCGTGAAACGCAATGGGTTCAAAGGGTTGGCTGCGGCCGCGGTCATCGTCGCAAGCTTCGTCGGCGCCGGTTGGTACGTGCAGCGTGGCATGGGCGTGGAAGCGCGGTCGCGCAGTCGCGGCCCTGACGAACCAGAGGTGACGCCCGTTCGCGTGGCGCCCATCCAACGCGCGGTGGTCCTCGAAGACAACCGCGAGTTCTCGGGGACCTTGGCCGCGCGGGCGAAGTTCGTCGTGGCCGCGGAGGTGAGCGGGCGCGTCGCGAGCGTGAGCGTGGCGCTCGGCGACCCGGTGGTCCGCGGGCAAGCGATCGCGACGCTCGATCCGGATCGCTTCCAGCAGGGGGTCGCCGAGGCGAAGTCCGAGCTCGCCATCGGGCGCTCCGAGCATGCGGCGGCGGAGCGTCAGGTGGAGATCTCCACGCGCGCGCTCGGTCGCGTCGAGGCTCTGCGCGACCGGGGGATCGCCTCGGCGGAGGAGTTCGAGGCCGCGCAAGCCCAAGTGCTCTCGGCGCAGGCTCAGCGAGACGTTGCCCAAGCGCGCATCGCTCGGGCCAATGCTTCGCTGCGGACCGCCAAGCTCGAGCTCGGGTACACGGAAGTCCGGGCGCTTTGGGACGAGTCGCAGGGCGACGGATGGGTGGTCGCGGAGCGCCACGTGGACCCTGGGGAGCGCGTGGCCGTGCACGCGCCGCTCCTTTCGCTCGTATCGCTCGATCCCCTCGATGCCATCGTGTTCGTGGCGGAGGAAGACTATGCGCGGCTCCACGTGGGCCTCGCGGTGGTGCTTGTCGCGGAGGCGTTCCCGGGGGAGACGTTCCAGGGACGGGTGGAACGCGTTGCTCCGGTGTTCCAGGCCGAGACCGCGACCGCGAGGGTCGAGATCTCGGTGGACAACGCGGATCACCGCCTCAAGCCCGGCATGTTCATCCACGCCGTCGTGACGCTGGCGCGGGCCGAGAACGCCACGGTCGTGCCCGAGGAGGCAATCGTGAGCAGGGACGGGCAGGAAGGGGTGTTCGTGCTCGGTAGCGAGGGCGCAGCGGTCACGTTCGTCCCCGTGGAGCTCGGGATCCGCGGCGAGCACGACGTGGAGGTGCGCGGCTTGGCGACCGCGGGCCAAGTCGTCACCCTCGGTCACGAACAGCTGGAGTCGGGCTCGGTCGTTCGCGTTCCCCCCGTGCTTCCGGGCGAAGCGGGCGCAGGGCGCTCGTGAGTTTCTCGAGCGCAGCCGTTCGTCGGCCGGTGTTCACCGCGATGGTGACGCTCATCGTGGTCGTCCTCGGGGTCGTGGCGCTTGCGCGGCTCAAACTCGACCTGCTGCCCGACATCGAGCTCCCGACGCTGAGCATCCGCACCGAATACGACGGCGCGAGCCCGGAGGTGATCGAGCAGCGGGTGACGGAGATCATCGAGGAGGTCGTGGCGACGGTCCCCGGCGTCGAGGACCTCGAGTCGATCTCGGCGGAGGGCTTGAGCGAGATCCGGGTGACGTTCGCGTGGGGGACGGACATCGAGACGGCGGCCATCGAGATGCGCGCGCGCCTCGAGGACGAGATGAGCGAGCTCCCGCCGACCGTCGTTCGTCCCCAAATCCGGACGTTCGATGCCGCGAGTTTCCCCATCGTGGTGCTCGGGATCTCGAGCCACCTCGATCCCGTCGAGCTCACCACGCTGGTCGACGAGCAGATCCGCTACAGGTTCTCGCGCATCACCGGCGTGGCGCAGGTCGACCCGTGGGGGGAATACGAACGCGAGCTGCGCGTGGAGGTCGATCCCAAGCGCCTCTCCGCGCTGCGGATCTCGCTGCCCACGGTCGTCGATGCGCTCACGAACGCCAACATGGACTTGCCGGCGGGGGAGCTCGCGGACGGGAACGACGCCATCACGCTGCGGGCACCCGCGCAGTTCGGCAGCCCCGAGCAGGTCGGGGAGGTCATCGTGGCCGTGCGGGATGGCGCCGCCATCCGCCTCCGGCAAGTCGCAAAGGTGCGCGACACGTACCGCAAGCTCCAGCGCCTCGCGCGGGTCAACGGAAAACTTGGCCTGCGCCTCGGCATTCGCAAGCAATCGGATGCCAACACGGTCGAGGTCGCGCAGCGTGTGCTCTCCGAGCTCGAGGAGATCCGGCGAGATTATCCCCACGTCGACATCGTCCCGGTCATCAATCAGGGCGACTTCATTCAGCGCTCGATCGCCAACGTCGCCCAGTCCGTGCTCTACGGGGGTGGGTTGGCCATCGCGGTGTTGCTCGTGTTCCTGCGCAGCGTCCGGAGCACCATCGTGATCGCGGTCTCGATTCCGCTCGCGTTGGTCAGCACCTTCGTACTGATGCACTTCTGGGGGTTGACCCTCAATCTCATGACGCTCGGAGGGCTTGCCCTCGGGATCGGGATGATGGTCGACAACTCCATCGTCGTGCTCGAGAACATCTTCCGTCGGCGAGACGAGTTGCACGAGCCCATCATGGAGGCGGTCCTTCGCGGCGTTGCAGACGTCTCCGCGGCGATCACGGCCAGCACCGTGACGACGCTCGTCATCTTCTTGCCGCTCGTGTTCGTGCAAGGGGTCGCGGGGCAGCTGTTTCGCGACCTGGCGCTCGTCATCGCGTTTTCGCTCGGGTGTTCCTTGATCGTGGCACTCACGCTCGTGCCGGTGCTGTCTTCGCTGCTGCTGCGCGAGCGACGGATGCCGCGGGAGGGTAGTCTGTCGGAGCGGGCCGGGCAGCTCTTGGTCAACCTCGAGGCGGCCTATGGTCGGGTCTTGCGAGGCGCGCTCGGGCGGCCGATCGCCGTGATCCTTGGCTCGTCCCTCGCGTTGGCGGCGAGTCTATTGCTCATCCCTCAGATCGGGACGGACTTCTTGCCCCCGAGCGACGAGGGCGAGGTCCGCGTGATTGCGGAGCTCCCCGTGGGTACCCACATCGACGTCGTCGATCGTCAGACGCGGCTGGTGGAGTCCTACGTCTATCCTGCCGTCCCCGAGATCGTCTCCTCTGTCGTCAGCATCGGGGCGTCGCCTCGGAACCCGCAAGACGCGAGCAACGGTGAGCTCGAGCTCACGCTTTCGCCCGCGGGCGAGCGTACGCGCTCGAGCGGCCGCATCGCGGCGGATCTCCGAGCCGTGCTCGCGGGCAAGATTCCCGGGGCGGAGGTCCGCACGCGCGCGCCGGAGGGGCAGTTCCTCCTCAACAGGATCCTCGGGACGGAGGAGGGGCTGAGCATCGAGGTTCGTGGCTTCGATCTCGCCACGCTCGCGGCGTTGGCGGGCGAGGTCAGCGTGGCCGTGCAAGGCGTTCGCGGGATCACCGACGTGGAGTTGAGCCGTGAGGAAGGGGTTCCGCAGGAGCGCTTCCACATCGATCGCGACAAGGCAGCCCAGCTCGGCCTGAGCGTGGGGGACATCGCGAGGACGCTCGAGACGGCGGTCGCGGGTTCGCCTGCGGGTGAGTACCGCGTCCGCGGGAATGCCTACCGGATTCTGGTTCAGCTTTCGGACATCGAGCAGCGTCCGCTGGCCGACGTCCTGGACCTCCCGCTCGAGACGCAACACGGGGTGTTCGTCCCGCTGCGCGGCGTCGTGACCACGGAGCGCGCGGAGGGGCCACTCGTGATCGAGCGCAAGGATCAGCAGCGCATCATCAAGGTCCACGCCAACGTCGCGGGGCGCGACATGGGCTCCGTCGCGGCGGAGATCCAAGCGCGCCTCGGTGAGATCGTGCGGCCACCCGGCTACGATTTGCGCGTCGCTGGGACGTACGAAGAGCAGCAGCGCGCGTTCTCGGAGCTCGTGATCTCGCTCGGGCTGGCCCTGCTCCTCGTCTACATGGTCCTCGCCGCGCAATACGAATCCTTGAGGGATCCGTTCGTGGTCATGCTGTCGGTCCCGGTTTCGGCGATCGGGGTGCTCGTCGTGCTCGCGCTCACGCACACCACGTTCAATGTGCAGTCCTACATCGGTTGCATCATGCTCGGTGGGATCGTGGTGAACAACGCGATCTTGCTGGTCGACCAGGCGAGGACCCTGGGCACGGATGGCATGCCCTGGCTCGATGCGATCGCGGAAGCCGGACGCCTGCGTTTGCGACCGATCCTGATGACGACGCTCACGACCGTCCTTGCCCTGCTGCCCCTCGCGCTCGGGTTTGGCGAAGGCGCCGATGCTCAGGCCCCGCTCGCACGTACGGTGCTCGGTGGGCTGACGGTTTCGACGGTGATCACTTTGGTGCTCGTCCCGGTCGTCTATTCGCTGGCCCACGGCGGCAAGGTCGTTGGCCCCAGCGATCCGAGCCGCGCGTGAATGCGCTGGCGCCCGGGCCTCCATCCGCGCGTCCCGCCAAGGAGTTTCGGCCCCGCGACTTGACCCCCGGGCCGTGGTGGCCAGGTTGAGTCCGTGTTCGTCACCAAGCAAACCGAGCCCCGCGCTCCATCCAGGAGACCTTCGCGCAAAGCTCCGCCGATCGAGGTGGAGGACCTGACCGACCCCGCTGTGCAGCGCGTGATCATGGAGATCGAGATGCTGCGCGCCTGGGTCGAAGCGGAGCGCTCACGCGGCCACGAGCCAAACTGAGCGTTCCGCCCGTGCGTTCGTGAGCCGTGCCTGTTCGTGAGCCGTGCCTACCGGGTCGCGTGCGCGTAGGCCTGCTCCGCTGTCTCGGCGTGTTGGCCCAGGGCGTCCCGCAGGGCGTCCTCTTCATCGTGCGTGAGGGAGGACGTCACGAGCGTCATGTCGAGATCGATCAGCCGCTCGATGACCTTGTCTGGCGTGACCTCGGAGACCATCAGGAACAGCACCGCGCGGCCCGGCGTCAGTTTCGAGCCGATCTCGATCATGAAGTCGTCGTTGATCCCGATGTCCGTCGACTTGCCGATCAGCGCGCCCATGCCGGCACCGAGGGCTCCCGTGGCCAACCCGAGCACGGGGTTCGCGAAGATGAGGCCGAGCAACAACCCCCAAAACCCACCGCTGAAGGCGCCCTCTGTCACGAGATCGCGTGCTTGGTCGACCTTGACCTTGTCTCGCTGCGGATCGCGCGTGACGATCGCGGCATCGAGCACGGTGATCAGGTGCTCCTTTTGGAGCCCTCCGATCCGGCGGAGCGCCTCTTTTGCATGACTTTCGGTGGGGAGCGATAGAGCGACGACGCTGGACATGGTGCCCATGATTTGTGCGCTCGAAGGGCGTTTGGCAACCGATCGTCGGGATGTGCGGCGAGAACGGCGTCGCGCGGACGTTCGTGGTGGGCGGTGACTCCGCGCGGCTCCCAAACTACGTCTTCTGCGGTTTCGCTCGCGTGACACGAGCCTTCGGTTTCGCACTCGTGGCGCGGCAGTACATCCGCTCCGCACGGGGAAATCCAGTGAAGCACGGGTTCTCGTGCTCGGTCTAGCGCGACCGACGCGGAGAGCGAGCCTTCTGTGAAATTGGGCGTCGCGGCAGGCATTGCGTGCGGCATCGAGTCGAATGGCTCGACATCGGATCGGTTCTGGTTCAGGACGGGCGCGATGGCGCGTGTTCGCTGGCTCCCCTTGGTCACGTTTGCATGGGGTGCCGCTTGCACCGAGCCGGATGTCGCCGCGGACTCGGGATCGGGGACCTCGCAAGACGCGACGGGGGCGACGGGTTCGGAAGGTTCGGACGCGATCGATGCGACGTCGTCGGAGCCGTCGAGTGGAACGACCGGGGGGTCCGAGATCGGAGCGTCGCTTTCTTCCGGATCCGACGCGGAGGAGACCGTGGCTTGGCCCGGCACCAGCGTAGAGTCGGGCGGGCTCGAGACGGTCGCCTCGAGCGAGGGGCCGGACGGGTCGACGTCGTTGGCGGCGTCGACCGGTGCCGCCTCGAGCGAGGGCTCCGGAAACACGAGTCTAGCCTCCTCGGAGGACGGGACGACGGGGCTCGAATCCTCCTCGGACGCGGAATCCTCGGGCTTCGGATCGTCACAGGCGTCCGAGACGGGCGGATCCGGGGAGAGCTCGGGCGAGAGCGGCACCTCGGGTGAAGCCTCCTCCTCGGAGACGTTGGAGGGGTCTTCGAGCAGCGAGGGCGGCGAGGGCTCACCCCTGGAGGATGCGCGGGCGCAGGCCGAGACCATCGTTGCCGGGCTGTCGCTGGCCGAGAAGATCGGCCAGATGACCCTGGTCGCGGTGGAGACGGTCGGAGGCGATGACGGGGTCGCCGTCGTCAGCCAGGGGTGTTTGGGGGGAGTGCTCGGAGGGGGCAACGCGTCCCAGGTCCCCAACGACGCGCTCGGCTGGGCCGATCACCACGATCGGTGGCAGCGTGCCGCGCTCGACTCCTGCGCTGGGATTCCGCTCATCTACGGGGTCGATGCCGTCCACGGGCAAGACAAGGTCCAAGGTGCGGTGATCTTTCCCCACGGCATCGGGCTCGGTGCGACCGAGAACCCTGCGCTGGTCGAGGAGATCGCAGAGATCACGGCGCGGGAGATGGCCGCGACGGGCGTGCGTTGGACGTTCGCGCTCGCCGTTTCGGTGGCGCGGGACGAGCGATGGGGCCGGACGTACGAGGGCTTCTCCGAGGATCCCGAAATCACGGCAGTGCTGAGCGAAGCGGCCGTCGTCGGGCTCCAGGGCGAGGTCTTGGGGGATCCGTACCGCGTCGCCGCGTGCCCCAAGCACTATCTCGCCGACGGAGCGACGGAGGGTGGCGTGGATCGTGGTGACGCGTACCTGGACGAAGCACAGCTGCGGGCCATCCACTTGCTCCCGTTCGAGCGCGCCATCGCAGCCGGTGCTCTCTCGGTGATGGCGTCTTTCAGCGCCTGGAACGATCTCGGCTGCACCGAGCACCGCTACCTCCTGACGGACGTGCTCAAGGGTGAGCTTGGGTTCGCGGGCTTCATCACCTCCGATTGGGGGGCGATCGATGCCCTCCCCGGCAACGACTATGTCGCCAAGGTGCGTCGGAGCATCGATGCCGGGGTCGATATGGTCATGGTGCCGACCAACTTCCGTCGGTTCATCAATGCGGTCACGAGCCTCGTGGAGCGCGGTGACCTCTCGATCGAGCGGATCGACGACGCGGTCGCGCGGATCTTGACCGTGAAGATCGCGATGGGCCTGTTCGAGTCGCCCTTTGCCCGCAGAGAGTTGCTCGCGGAGGTCGGCTCCGCGGCGCACCGGGCCGTGGCGCGACAAGCCGTGCGCGAGTCGGCCGTGCTCCTTCAGAACGACGGCGTGCTGCCCATCCCTGTGGGTGCTCAACGGATCGCCGTGGTGGGTTCCAAGGCCAACGAAATCGGCAGCCAGTGTGGCGGGTGGACGCTTTCTTGGCAGGGGATGGCGGGCGACATCACCCCAGGCACGACGGTCCTCGAGGCGGTGCAGGACCGTGCGCCCGAGGGCACGGTCGTCCAGTACTCCGAAAACGGTACCGGGGTCGGCGATGCCGATCTGGCGGTGGTCGTGATCGGAGAGAACCCCTACGCGGAGTGGTTGGGCGATCGCGCGAGCTTGGCCTTCGACGCGGTCGTCCCTGCGGCGGATCGCCAAGCGTTGTCGAACGCCATAGCGTCCGGCGTGCCCGTGGCCGTGGTCCTCATCTCCGGTCGCCCCATCATCTTGACGGAGCAGCTACCCGAGTGGGCGGCCCTGCTCGCGGTATGGCTCCCCGGCACGGAGGGTGGAGGGATCGCAGACGTCCTCTTTGGTGACTACGCGCCGACGGGGCGCCTCCCACATCAATGGCCGGCGGCCGATGCAGACATCCCGCTCAATGTCGGAGAGGCGGGACCCGAGCCTCTGTTCGAGTTCGGGTTCGGCCTTGGGTATCCATGAGCATCAGGCTGCGTGGGCTTCAGGTTCGAAGGTGCGCAGGTGGATCCCATTCTTCCCGCCCGCTTTGACTTCGTACATGAGCGCGTCGGCGCGGCCGATCAGCGTGTCCACGTCGGCCACTTTGCCCGAGAACGTGACCGCGCCGATGCTGAACGTGATGTCGAGCGCGATCGGCTTCGCCGCGACGCGCACCTCGGCCTGTACGCGCTCGAGCACGATGCGGGCTGAGGTCATGCTCGTCTCCGGGAGGAGGATCGCAAACTCGTCACCGCCGATGCGCGCGACCACATCGGTCGCTCGGACTGCACGCCGAAGCGCTTCGCCGATGTCGGTCAGGAGAACATCCGCCCCCGAATGGCCGAGCGTGTCGTTGACCCGCTTGAAGTTGTCCAGGTCGAGATAAGCGAGCGTGAGCGGGCCGCCTTGCCGGCGTTGGAGCTGTTGTCGCGCCGAGTTCTGGAACGCCCGCGCGTTCGAGAGCCGCGTGAGCGGATCCGTGAGCGCCAACGTCTCCTGGTACCGCACCTGTTGGTGCAGGCCGTACACCATGCTCGAGACCAGGAAAAAGGCGACACCCTGGCTCGCGACGTTGATCACGTACGTCCAGAGCGGGTCGGCTCCGAAGTTGGTCACCGCCCATGCCGTGGTGCCCATCAGCGCGCCCAGCAGGGCACCGCGCCACGAGCGTCCCACGGCGATGAGCGCCACGGGCAAGAAATACAGCGGGAACAACCGCAACCGGACGCCGGTCACGTAGTCGAGGCTGCCGATGGCGATCGTGAGGAGCACAGCCCAGACGACCGCTCGCGTTGGATCGAGCCTGCGTATCAGTGAGGCGGTGAGTCTACGTACCCCTAAACCCGTCATGACTCCGTCGTGCTTGCATCGCCCGGCTTATGTGCATGTCGAGGTTGGGGAAAGCTTCCCCAGGGTTCAAATATGGCCACACGGAACGAGGGGTGCTTCGGACTGACCCGGTGCAGAGGTGGGCGCGTGGGGGCTGGGTCACCGAGGCTCGCTCCCGGGCGGGAGTTGGCTCCGTGCCGCTGGGGTCGCACGGTAGAGCTCGATGGTCATCGCCAGCGATTCCGCCGAGAGGCCGTACCGGGTCGGCATGATGAGGATCTGCGCGCCCACCCACTGCTCTGTCCGGCGGATCTCTTTGCGCGCGAGATTTCGCCGGTGCGGTGGATCGGCCACGAACTGCTCCGAGTCGAGCAGTGTGATGAAGACCGCGGGTGTGTCGTAGTACTCGCCCACGAGCACGCGGCTCATGCCCTCCCAGGGCACGACCACCGCGTACTGTCGCCTTCCCAGGCGCAGACCGAGGCGTTCGAACTGGATGAGTCCCACAGGGATTACGCCGGCCAACACCCCGACCACCACGCCGATCCCGGTAAGCGTGATGAGTCCCCCGATCCCCTGCATCGGGCCTCCGAATCCGGCGCCAAAGACGAGCAAGACGCCGCCGAGTCCCACGAGAAGCAGACCGAGCGCAAAGACGCGGCCACGGAGCGGTCGCAAGGGTGTTGAAACCTCGACCCGGCGCGGCGCGTGCGATCCGGATCGAAGCTTTCGCGCTACGGTCAGCCCCGCCGCCACCGTGCAGGTGCCGAACAGGGCAACGATGACGATCCCTTCGTTGCGGTGGCCTTCGGACACGACCATGGCCGCTCCGATCACGACGAAGGCCATGCTCACCGCGAGCCAAACCCAGTCCTTTACCTTTGCCCAGAGTTCGGAGGCCATGCTCACACGGGCATTGTAGGGCACTACGCCACCAAGGGCGCGGGGCCGTGAATGGCGCCCACGACCTTGGCTGCCACACTCGAGCGGAGGAGATCGTTGACGTGCCAATACACGACGGTGTCGACGTCCCGCTCGGCGAGCACGCTTCGCAGCGCACTTTGGAGGGCGAGCGCCTCCGTATAACCTGGGATCCCGTCTTGCCGATATGCGGCCAGTCCGGCGCAGACCTCCACGCCCCCAAAGCTCTCTCGCCAGCGGCGGATCAGGCGCCCTGGACCGGTCCGCGGATCGATCCCACTCGAAGTCGTGGAGTAGGCCTGCGGCACCATGTAGTCGCAGACGCGAATGAGCGGCTTTAGCTTTGCGACGTTCGCATACCCGATTCCGGTGACCCCCATCCGACATCGCAGCGGGGCGAAGTCGGACGCGATCTGGCGAGCCGCGGACTCGTAGGACTGCGCGCCTTCGGCTTGGGTCCAGGGCTCCTCGGCATCCCATAGTAGCGAAGCGATCCGCAGGCGCTGGCACAGCGGGATGAGCGTATCGGCCGCGCGCGCGATGAAGGTTCGGTGCGGCATGATCCAGCTCGTGAAGTGGACTTGTAGGCCGCGGTCTTGCGCCTGCTCCACCGCGCGCTCGATCCTTTCCTCGTCGCGAAGCTCGAACGGCGTGGCTTTGCGCGCCTTCGACAGCTCGTTGATCATGAGGTCCAAGCGACGCAGCCCCAGGCGCACCGCAGCTTCGATGGTGGGCCCGGGATCCGCCAAGAAGGTGGCCCCGCACCACGCACCCACGGTGGGTTGCGTTTCTCGCTGCGGCGCGGTGCTTTCTTCTTCACCGCACGTGGGCCCGTCCCGATGGGTCATGACCTCCTCTTGGGCATCTTGGTAGGCATCGCGAGCGGCCTCCCATTCGCCCGTTGCATGTTCGAGCGTCGCGGGGTCGCCCCCGCTCTCCGCTTCTGCGGCCTCTTTGGCCCGGCATTGCGCCTCGTAGGCGAGCCGGAGCCGTTCGATTTGTGCGTCCGTGGCCATCGGTGGGGTCCTCGTCTGGAGAGTAGAAACGAGGATACGGCGGTTCCCGCCGATGTGGGATTCGTTGCTCTATACGTAAAGCGTCCGCGCGCCGGCGTCAGCTGTCCGAGATCGTGGGGGCCGGATCGAGCGCGGGCAAAGGGAACGGCCCTCGTTCGCCGTGCTGTCCATCGTGGACGAGCGACTGCGGCCGTACCCACCCCATTTCGCCATCGGCGAGCCGGACGCGGACCCACCGACCGCGCGCAGCGACGGGCCACACCTCGGTGTCCTTCGCAAGATCGCGCACGGACGCCTTTCCCGACGGATGTTGGGCGAGGCGTGTTCGCGTTCGGAGTTTCCGCGGCTGCCCGAGCGCGTCCACCGAAGGCGCGTGAACCTCGGTGAGCTTCCCCGAGCGGTCGTCGACGAACGGGAGCGGATCGATGGGACCGCGCGCACCGTAGATCCCAAAGTGGAGATGTGGCGCGCCGTAGCGCGCATTGCCGGAGGTGCCCACCGCACCCACCACGTCCCCGCGGGTCACCGACGCACCCGAACGGACGGTCATCGCGCTGAGGTGGGCGTAGTACAGGAAGGCCCCGGTCTCGTCTTCGCGGATCCAAACAACGTTTCCACCGAGGCGATGGGTCCCGACGCGCATCACGGTGCCGTCCCCCGCGGCCACCACCGGGGTCCCGTACGGCGCGAACACATCCACGCCGTGATGAGCGCGACGGCCCCGATCCCGCGGTGCACCAAAAAAGCTCTGAATGGCGCTGGCATGTTTTCCTGCGACCGGAAATCCGAGGCGCGGTTCCGTGGTCAACGCGATCGTCCCCAGGCCTTCGGCGCTCGCCTTGGGTTGCACACGGAGGACATAGCGCCCGCCTTTGTCGACGCCGTACTCCAGGAGTGGGCCCTCGGAGCTCGCCACGCGGCGCGCCGCGGAGACCACCCCCGTCTCCGTGATGGGCTGGAAGAACAGCTCGGTGAAGCCTCCGAACGCCTCGTCGAGGGTGACGACGAGGCGCCGTCCCGCGTTCAAGGAGATCGCATACGAGGTCCCATGCGATGCCCAATCGACGTGTTCCCGCAGGGGCATGTCGGTGGGGAGGGGCGCCGCGAGCATCCGTTCTGCGGCGACCATCCACAAGTCCGCGACCTCCGGCGCGGACGCCCGCAAGTCCGCGGCGTAGCGCGCCCGCGGTGACCACCCCGCCCGGGGATCGACCGTTCGGGCTGCAACCTCTGGGCTCGGGACGTCGGGAGAGGCGGGTGAGGTCGAAGTCCCGCCACACCCGCATGCGAGTGCGCCGAGGGCGACCAAGGCGAGAAACGTTCGACGCATGCGGTTCCGGGCCAACGGCGTACCGCTCGCGATTATTCCAACGGCGCCGCTACCAGGTGAGTCCGACCGTGACGGGGCAGTGGTCACTCGCCTCGGGTTGCTTCATACATAGAGCGCTGCCATCTTGCGCCAAGCTCGCGCACTGTGAGCGCGACCCGACCAGACGTGAAGCTCGTGTTCGATCTGCTTGCGGCCGAGGAGCGAACTGAGGTGTTCCGTGCTCCCCCGAAACGGATCACATTCGCCGATCGTCAAGACGATGTGCATCGCGCGGAGCTCCGCGAGGGCACCTTCGTCGTGGAGCTGAGGCAAGAAGTGGAGCGGCGTGTGGAAGTAGACGGTGGGGTCGTAGTACCCCGCGAGCAGGTCTTGGAACCCGTCCGGGGACGCGGTCAGATCATATCGGCCTGAGAACGCGACGACCTTCCGGAACAGCCGTGGATGACGGAGGGCGATGTTGACCGCGTGATAGGCTCCGAGACTGGCACCGTGGACGATGGTGCAGTCGTGCGGGTTTTTCGCGGACAGGAGCGGCAGCACCTCATTGAGTACGTACTCTTCGTATTGGACGTGGCGTTGGATTCGCCCCGCCGGATGCGCCCAAAAACAGTAGAAGCTCTCGGCGTCGATGCTCTCGACGCAGAAGAGCTGCAGCCGTCCTGACTCGATCTTGGGTCGCAGGGATTCGACGAGTCCCAAGTCCTCGGCCTCGTGAAAGCGGCCACATCGCGTGGGAAAGACGAGGACTTTCGCACCTCCGTGCCCAAAAATCAGGAGCTCCATGTCGCGCTCCAAACGGGGACTCCACCACTTGTGATATTCGCGATTCACGGGTGCCAACCGCCTACGGAGCGAAGAACGTGACCAGCTCCTCGAGCAGGAGGCGCTCCTCTTCCGCCTGCCTCGGGTATGGATGGTGGCCCGCTTCCAACACGAACAGGGCCTTGGGTCCGCGCAGGGCGTTGTAGATCGCAAACTGCCCCGCCGGAGCGACGGAAGGATCGAAGCGTGCGCATGCACAATGCACGGGGATTCGGACGTACCGGGCCGCGACGGCGGCGTCGTGGAACGCCAACGCCCGATCGGCGACGCCTGGGTTTCGGATCACGAAATTTTGGACCGCGGCGGCACTCCCCAAAGAAGGGAGCCTCAAGCGCTCCGGGTGGTGCCCGAAGCTCGGAACGTGGACGTGTGCCCGCGCGACCCGATCTTCCCACGCGAGCGCCATGATGCCGACGCCACCGCCAAAGCTGCTCCCAAGGTAGTCGGTTCGTGCTGCCGTCTCCGGAAAGAGCTCGTGAAGGGCCGTGATCGCGAGCCATAGGTCGTCGACGCAGCCACCGAGCACGTATCGATCGACATCGTCGATGTCGTGGAGCACGTGCCAGCGGGGGTCGCTCGAGATCGGGGGGTGAGGGCTGCGGCTCAGGCCGCGCGAGCACGGAAAGGCGAGCACGGCGTCTTCGAACGGGAGGTGCGTATCCGGTGCATCGCGTCCGCCATAGCCGTGTCCGACGACGAAACCGCGCCGAATGGGTTCTTCCGCGGGGACGGACACCCAGCCGCCGATCCGTACGCCGTCGGTGGACGCGTACGTCAGGTCGAAGAGCCTCCGCCGCGGACCGAGCATCCCCGCGTCTCGAAGGTGAGGTTCTGGTCTTACCGCCAGCGCCCGAGCGCGTCGCCGAAGCCAGAAATCTCCATAGCCATCGGGTTCGGCAGGGGCTGCCACCGCGAGCAAGTCTTCGAGCGTCCCTGCGTGCTCCATGCCGCGTTCGCATCGCATCTTTGCTCGCGCCGTAGGCCTCCGTCAAAGGCAAGCAACGCGACAATCGCGTGACGAACGGCGCCCAAGAGCACGCGACTGTGACAGGGGCGGCGCCGGCCTCGTGCGTCGCGGGCTCAGCCGGGTGGAATGCGCTCTCGCAGCCGCGTGATCACCCGCCCAGGCGCGCGGACTTGGAAGTGTGTCCCTCCCTCGTCATGACGCTCGGACAAGACCGTCGTGTCCGCATAGATCTCGCGGACAAAGCTCTGGGCCGCGTAGGGGAGATAGAGGTCTGTCTCCTGCAGCTCGCCGTCGAAGAACGCGATGATCGCCTCACGGACGCCGTGCACGTCGCTCGGCGCGTGTGCGGAGATCATGAGGGCCTCGGGGAACTCGCTGGCGAGTGTGGCCATGGCGGCGGGATCGATCCGATCGCGCTTGTTGAGGACGATGCGCGAAGCCACGTTCGTCGCGCCGATGCTCGCCAACACGTCGCGCGTGACCGCCAGCTGCTGGCGAAAGGTCGGGTCCGAGGCATCGACGACGTAGAGGAGCAGCGAGGCCTCCAAGGCCTCGTCGAGGGTCGAACGGAACGACGCGACCAGCTCGTGCGGGAGTTTCTTGATGAACCCGACGGTATCGCTCACGAGGATCCGCGGAGATGTCTCGGGACGCAGCGCGCGAACGGTGGTGTCCAGCGTCGCGAACAGCTTGTCCGCGACGTAGACGCCGCTCGAGGTCAGCGCGCGCATCAGCGAGCTCTTCCCCGCGTTCGTGTACCCCACGAGGGCGACGCGGCGCTGATCCGTTCGCGCGGCGCGGCGAGTCGCGCGGTCGCGCTCGATGTCCACGAGTTCGCGCCGGAGCTCGGCGATGCGATCGCGAATCTTCCGGCGATCGAGTTCGAGCGCCGATTCACCCGCTCCCTTGCCGCCAATGCCACCGCGCTGGCGATCGCCCCCGGCCCCCGCCTCGCGCAGCCGCGGCGCGACGTAGCTCAGCCGAGCGATCTCCACCTGCGCACGCGCCTCGCGGCTCTTCGCGTGGCGGTGGAAGATCTCGACGATCACGTGCGTGCGATCGAGGACCTCGGCCCCGGTGGCTCGCTCGAGGTTGCGCTGCATCCGCGGGGTGAGGGGGTGGTCTACGACGACGACCTCCGCCTTGCGGGTTCCGGGCACCGGGCGCTCGTCCTCGGGTTCGAGCCACGGCGACTCGGCCGCAGGGGGCACGCGTTCCACCGAAGCGTCCTCGTCCGCACCCGCGTCCTCGTCCTCGTCCTCGTCCTCGTCTGGGTCGAGGTCGCCGTCGTCGCGTGCCTGCAGTCGTTCGCGACGCGCGAGTGCCCGATCGCGGCTCGGGATCGCCGGTTCGACCGTACCTTCGCCTCCGGTCCACGCGGCGAGCTCGCGCAGCTTGCCTTCGCCGAGCACCGTCGCCGGCGAGAGCGCGCCCATACGCTGCGAGACCACGCCGATCACCTCGAGACCGAGGGTGGTGACGAGCCGCTGCAGCTCCGCGAGGTCCGCCGCGTGTTCATCGTGGCTGACGGAAGGGAGCTGCACGGCGACGAGGACGGCCGTGGGCCTGTGTTGGTGGGCGTCGGCCATGAGGCGGGAGCGTAGCTCAGATCGCGGGCGAGGCGGTGAATGGACCTCGCCGAGAGCCCGTGACCTTGCGATCGGCACGGCGCGCGTGCCGATTCGTGGGAAGGCTGTGCTTGCCTAGCGCCGCGACCAAAGAGTTCTGACCTCGTATGCGTCCCGTCGCTCTTGCGATATCCGCCTCCGATAGCCGCGCCGAGGTCCACCACCTCCCAATTCGCTCCGCTGTCGTTCGTGTACAGAATGCCCCCTGCGATGAGCAAGAACGACGTGGGGCCGAGCACGAAGGGGGCGGCGCCCTCGATCCACCCCTCGGCGGGGACGTGGAGCAGCCGCCAGGTTTCGCCCGCGTCGAGAGTCTCGCCCATGCAATAGGGCGCATACGGCCCGAGGCAGTCCGCGTGGAACGTCACGACGATATGATCGGGATTGTCCGGATCGACCGAGGATGCTTGGAAATAGCCGTTGTAGTCGACATACGTCTCGACCTCCGTGCCTGCGAAGGTCGAATGCCAATCCACCCCGCGGTTCGTCGATTTCATCAATCCGAGGTTCTCTCCCTCGAACGCATTGGCAAACAGGACGTTCGGTTCGTCTGCCTTGACGAACAGCGTCCAGTTGAGGCCCGACCCCAAGACGTCGCCATTTACACCGGTGTTCACCTTGGTCCAGTCTGCGCCGCAGTTCGTCGATTCATAGATCCCGGCGGTGTCCGTGCCCGCGTAGAGCGTCCCAGGGCTCGCGAGATCCGTGGCGACGCTCAGCACGTTGCCCGCGTCCGCGGGCGGGGTGCTTTCGGATCATTGGATGTGGGCGGCGACCGTCAGAACGAATCTGAGGAACTTCCAGAATCGGAGGACGGTTCTGGCTTGGACGCCACGTTGCTCTCTTCGAAAGAAATTTTCGTGATCCGCTGGAGTGTGCGATCGGCTTGTCTACTCGCGACGGTGTTCAGCGCTCATCGCGCCATGCCCCCCTCGCATCCGCGGGAGTCGCGGGTCGGCCGCGTAGTTCGTCGCACGGGTTTCGCGAGAGCGAGGGGCGCTGATGTACATCGCCCCCAAGGGCGCTAGGGCGAGGATTCGCGCGACGTGGAGCCGGCGGATTTTCGGTCCACGGATCTCCGGGCGAGCGTCCAAATCAAGGGGATCGCAGGCGCTCTGGATGCTTGCGTGCGAGTACAAACCGTGAGTCCGGCGACAGAATGACCTTTCCAAGTTCTCCGACTTGCGCTCAATCTTCGCGTAGAGTGACGTCCCAGGTCGGCCGTCACGAGGTCTAGATCCAGGTGAGCGGCGCTGCTCGCCTCGGGTCTTCGGTGTTCGTCGTCCGTGGAATCGCGAGCCCTCTGAGGAAAACCTAGCAATGACAAGCACTTCGCTCCCAAAACTGTTTGGTTCCGCCCTCCTCTGTCTAGGGGTGGCGTGCGCTGCCCCGGCTCCCGGCGAGACTGCCGGCGAAGATGGGGGCGACTCGGACGACGAGGAGGAAGAGGGCTCGGGCGACGAGGAGGACTCGGGTTCTGGAGACGAAGACGACGCGGATGCGGATGAGTCCAATGAGGACGATGAGTCCGCGGAGACTTCGGGTGGGCCCGACTCCGGGAACGACGAGGAGGGCTCGTCGACGAGCGGAGGTTCCAACAATGACGAGGACGAGGACGACGAGGACTCCACGGCGACCACGTCCTCCTCGGACGATGATGACGATAGTGCCGGGCCGTCCACGTCCGATTCGGGGCAAACGACGGATTGTGAGTTCGAGATCACGCCTTCGCTGGCGATGATTCCTACGGTCGGAGTCGTGGAATGGTCGACGACGCTCGAGGGCGTGACCGAGGCGGAGATCCACTTCGGCCTGGATGATGGCTATGGGATGGTCGCTCCCGTCGACCTCGAAGAGGCCAACTACCGCACGCTTCTCCTCGGGATGAAGCCGAACAGCGATTATCACTTCAAGATCGTGGCTACGGCGGGAGGGGAGCGCTGCGAGAGCGAGGACCAGGCCATCACGACCGATCCGATGCCCAACGGGCAGCTTCCTTCCTTGACCATCGATACGCGCGACGAGGGCGCTCGTAACGGAGGTTTCAAGGTCATGAGCACGTGGCAAGGGAGCACGGCGTTCATCGTCGACGCGGATGGCGATTTCGTCTGGTGGAACCGCCCAGGGCACGACGTCACACGCGCGCGCATGTCTTACGATGGAAAGACGATGTGGATGCGCAATGTCAACGTCCAGGGCGGAGACAGCCGGATCACGCGGATTTCGATGGATGGCACCGGGGCCGAAACGTTCAACAATGGCGTTCTCCCGGGACACCACGACTTTACCGTGCTGCCCGACGGCGCGATCGCCTTCATTGCCTTCGAGCAAGGGAGCACGCAGTGCGACCAGATCGTCGAGATGGATACGGAAGGCAACTTGACCACCGTGTTCGACATCCGGGATGGGGTCCCCTCTCTCGTGGGTGGCCAGGCATGCCACAGCAACGCGATTCACTACAATGAATTCGATGACAGCTACACGGTTTCGCAGCGCGACTACAATACCATCCTGAAGTTCAATCGTTCCTCCGGTGAGCTCGAGTGGGTCATCGGCGGCGCCAGCGGGACCAACAGCTTCTCGGGTGACGCGAGCTGGTCCGTGCAGCACGGGCACCACAACATCGACGACACTCACATCCTGCTGTTCAGCAACAACGGGATTGGGGGAGGCGGCGGTGGCGGATTCCCGGGTGGCGGCGGCACGTCGATGGCACTCGAGTACGAGCTCAATCTCGACAGCATGACGGCCACGCGCGTATGGGACTATTCCGTGAGCGGCACGAGTAGCTTCACGCTCGGAGACGTGCAGCGTCTGCCCAATGGAAATACGCTCATCACGTTCTCCAATGCGGGGACGATCCACGAGGTGGACAGCTCCAAGAACCTCGTGGAGTCGATTTCCGCCGCGCTTGGCGGACCTGCGGGCGGCGATATCGGCTACGTCGATGTCCGTCCGACCCTCTACGGCCCGCCGCCGCGGTGAGCCACCGTCCCCCTGCGCGTCTCAGCGGTTGCCGGAGGTGTAGCTGCTGAACGTGCGGGGGATCCCCGCGTCGTCCTCGACGTCGTTGAAGGACACCGGGAGGCTATTCCCGCCGCTCTCGACGACGAAGTGGACGTGGCCCGTCAGGGAGTTGCCCACGTTACCGACGTTGGCAATGGGCTCGGCCTGGGTGACGGCATCTCCGGGCGAGACGCGGGCGCTGCCTTGCTGGATGTGGAGGTAGCGACCGACGGTGCCGTCGCTGTGCCGGATCTCGATGGCGTTGTTGGGCGAGGAGCCGCCGTTGCCGTCGTGGCTGTCCTCGACGTCGGTGACGGTACCGGCACGCGCGGCGAGGACGGGCGTGCCGCACTCGCGGACGAAGTCCCAGGCGTGGTCGTCGTGGTTGAACGAGGAGAGGTTGCCTTGGATGACCCATGCGCTTTCCCCCGCGGGGAAGGGGAGGCGATAGGGGGAGGATGCCCGGGCGGGGTAGGCAGATTCGTCGATGCTGCCGCGGAGCACGAGCCAGGCGATGAGCCAAACGAGGGCCCAGACGCCGTAGAGGACGCACATGGCGATGAAGGGGTGCTTCCAATTCCAGGGCTCGGCGTGACGGTGTGAGGTGCCGAGGTGGGCGCGGACGACCCAGGGCATGAGGTAGTAGGCGACGAAGGCGAGGACGCTGCCGACGAGGCCGCCCCAATGGTAGAGGGGGGGCAGCCACGTCTTGGCGCAGGTGGCAAACGATGCAAACCCAAACAGGAAGGCGGTGACGACGGCGAGGATGCCGGTCGTGAGCAAGAGGCCGCGGGTCCAGTCGAGCAGCGTGTCGAGGTCGGTTCGCGTGCCGCGGGCGATCTTGACGGCCATGGCGGCGGTCGAGATCTCGAGCGCGGCGAGGATTCCCCACGTGACGATTGCGAAGATCGCTGTCACGATCATCAATGTGCCGCCAAGGAATCCAGCGATCGAAGGCCAGACGAATACGCAGGCCAATGCGATGGCGACGATGTGGACACCTACAGCGACGCGGGCGAGGCTTGCATTGGAGGAGCTCACGTTGGCGAGCCTACGACGATGCGATTGCAGTGAGCAACGTTCGAGGCCGCGCGTTCAAGGGGCGCGCTGATAGAGAGCCGCCAACGGTACGTCGTCTAGCGCGACGATCTGGGTAGGTGCGGTGGTCTCTACATTGCGCCACACGGTGAGCTCGTAGGTCACCATGTGCTTCTCGTAGTGATGGAGCGCCGCGCGGCATCGCGGATGGGCTCCGAGCTCGAGCCCGTGGGGCCAGCGGCCCTCACGGACATATTGCGCTCGGGCGAGGGGGTGGAGGTCGCCGGGGCACAAGGGGGCGTCGCGGCGGGGGTCGAGGTCGGGCAGGAAGGGCAAGGCGATGTGACCCCAATACCCGCGATTGAGGCCGAGATCGGCGGCGCCACGTGGACCGAGGAGCGGGGCATACTGCGAGATGCCGAAGGGGTGGGCGTGGGCGGTCGACCACGTCGACGGCGCGAGGATCAGGGCCAACAGGGCGGGGGCGAGCCAGCGGATGCGGGCGATGGGCGCGGTCATCCAGGCCCACGTATCCGCGGCGGCGAGGGCCAAAAATGGATAGGCCGTGAGCCAATGCTTGGTGCCGCCGAAGATCGGTGTGGTCGGCCAGGCGATGACGAGGAGGGGGCCGAGGGCGAGGATCAGCCAAAGGCGGGTGTCGTCCTGCGGCGATGGTTCGGGCAGCGGGCGCCAGAAGTCTCCCGCGGGCGGGGGCACGGTGATTCCATCCTCCCCTGGACCGCGGCTCGGCGTGCGTTGGCGCCGGAGGAGCCCCACACACCCGAGCAGGAGGAGCGTCGTGGGGACCGTGGCCCACGTCATGACCCACGGATATGCGAAGGGCATGGGGGGTTGGTTGTAGTTCACCCCCAGGAACTCCATGTTGTACCAATTGTGCTGGGCGTGGAATGCGAAATAGTCGCGGAGGCGCGACACGGGATCGGTCCATAGCCACGGCCAGAGGCCGAGAGCGCAGGGGGGGGCGAGGAGGGCCATGCTCCAAAGGGGTGCGGGGAGGAATCGTGTCCAATGCCCGCCCTTGCCGCGCGTCACGAGGCACCACGCCAGGTGGAGTGTCAAAAAGAAGGGGAGGAAAAGGGCATTGTGCTTGATCGCGATCGCGACTCCGAGCAAGGGACCGAGCGCGAGCGACCACCAGGGGGAAGCCAGGGCTTTGCGATAGGCCAGCGCGACGACGAGCGTCGCGACCATGATCGGCGCGTCGAAGGCGTGGAGCCCGGCATGAAACCAAACGCGGGGCAGGGTGAAGACGAATCCTGCAGCGAGCAGACCCGCGAGGATTCCATGGCGCCGCGCAGCGAACAGAAACAGGAGTAGGGCCCCGAAGCCCGCGAGGATCTGGGCGGGCAGGCGCATCGCGGCGCCCTCCAGGAGCAGGGGGAAGGTCCCCTCGCTCGGGGAATCTCCGTGGGTGGGCCGAGCGAGGAGCCGCGCGGAGAGCCCCGCGGCGAGCTTCATGAGGGCGGGATGCTCGTGGTTGATCGCGAACGCACGATCGCGATGCTTGCGATCGAACAGGCGCTTGGGCGTCTGCGCGACGTCCGCGGCCCATTGGGCGTACGCGCGGCTGGCCTCGAAATAGATGCCTTCGTCCCGGACGTAGCCCACGTCGCGATGGCCACGGGCGAGGGTCCCCGTGACGATCGCGAAGAGCAGCACGGCGAGGAGGGTGAGCGAAGGGCGTCTCATGGGGAACCGAAGCTGCGGAGCTCGAGGCAGGGCGGGCGTGGGGTTGCGCTGGCACTGTCGGCGATCGTGAGGCGTACGGTGAGCGCACGGCGTCCCGGCTCGGTGGGGATCTGAACGGCTTTCCATCCCTCCTCGTCGGTCGCGATCGTCCGCAGCCGCACGGTGTCGTCGACGCGGACCTCGAGCTCGACGGGCGCGTCGCTGCGCAGGACACCGTTGAAGTCGCCGAAGCCAATGTGGCCGCGCAGCAGGTCTCCCGTGGGAAAGGCGGAATCGCGGAGCTCCACGGTGACCCCGGTGGCGGCCGTGACGGCCATGCAGCGGCGCGGGACGCCGGCGACCTCGAGCAAGCGATCTTCGACGGTCACGGCGGGGCACTGCCAACGCGAGCCTCTCCGGGGGCACACGGTCCCGTCTGCGAGGATCTCGAGGGCGGTGCCGCGGCCGTGGAGCATTGCGAGCCGCTCGCGCGCGGGGGTGAGCGTCCACGTCTCGAGGACGAGGGGTCCGACACGAAGCTGCTGGCTGCGCCGTGGCGTGCTCGCAGGGTCGATCTCTGCGAGCCAGGAAGGTGCGCCGCGTCGCGATGCAAGTCCGAGCGTGTGGATGCGGGCGTGACCCCAAAGATCGGGGCGTGCGTCGCTCGCCTGCGAGGCGACGGTGGGGATCGCCATCCGGGCGCGGGGCTCGAGCCACGCGGTGGCCATCACGATGGGCTCCTCCGCAGGGTGGACCGCGAGGACCTCGCGGGCTTCCTCCCAGTGTGCCGGCTCCACTCTCGTACGGTACGCGAACGCGGCCGATACGAGCTCCACCGTGGCCAAGGCACCGACGAGCCCGAGGAAGAATCGCGACGGACCGTTCATGGGGTGGGAAGCTTCAAGCCGAAGCCGAGCTCGGGGGGGCGATCGCCGTCGCTCTCCACGATGACGCGCAGATCGTAGCGCGACTCGGTGGGGGCGGGGAGCGAGAACGTCTGGATCCCCGGGCGATGAGGTACGGTCCGCTCGAGGAGTACGGTCCACGTGTGGTCGCTCCCAGGCGGCGTGCCGAGCCGGGCTTCGATGCGGAGCGTGTGGCGACCTGCACGACGGAGCTGCGCTTCGTCGTCGTCGAGGCCAAACCATCCCTCGAGCGGAGCTCCGCCCGAGACGTCTTCGAACGTCGCGCTCGCGGGCTTGCGACGACGCCGGTCGACGAGCAGCGCGGGCCGGATCAGCATGTCTGCCTTGAGAAAGCCCGGGCGCACGCCCAAGGTGTGGGCATTTCCAGCGCGGACGACCCCGAGGGCGGTTCGAGCTTCGGCGCGCAGCCGCGAGGTGCGGCGTTGCAGGGCGAACCCGGAGAGGCCGAGCACGAGGGCCACGAAGATGGCCGCGTGAGCGAGGCGTTGGATGCCCTGATCGAGGCGACGCTCGTGCCATGCCACGGCAGCGAGCAGTACGCCCAGGGCGGTCACGAACAACGCGAGCGCGTCGCGAGTGGTCCACGCGCGGTAGATCAGCAGGTATTCGCCGTCGGTGACGGCCGGCGCTTGGAGGAGTGTGGGTTCGCTGCCGTCGTCGCCGAGGGCCTTGCCACCCCGCAGCTCTCCGGCGCGGCGCTGGGCCCCGGTCACCGTAGGGGAGTCCCCGAAGATGGGCGCTTCGTGCCAAGTCACCTCGCCGGCGGGCCCTTGCAGATGCCAGCGCGGATAGCCGGCGATGCCGAAGGTCACGATCGTCGAAGCCTCCGCGTTGCGCAGCCGCAGACGGACGAGGCCGTCCTCCACGCGATCCTCGAGGATCTCGAGGTCACCGGGGCCTTCGAGCCACGCGATCGGTTGGCCTTGCCAGTACGGGAGCTCCTCGATCCAGATCTCCCCGAACCGCGCGACGACGTGGCCTCCCCGCGGTTCCTTCCGCTGCATGCGGTAGCGGACCCGTGCCCGCTCGAGCACGCGCGGATCCCCACGCTCGGGCTTGTGCACGAAGTTGTCCCCCGGCGTGAACCCTTGCTTGAACACGGGCATACCGGTGCCGACGGGCAGGTCCATGAACCAGTGCAGGTTCCGAGGCTCGGCGACGGTCGTTCGCCAGAAGGTGTCGCGGTGGGCCCACGCGTCGGCGAGCCAGCGCGATGCGGCCGTGTAGTCGGCATCGAGCGCGGGATGTTGCGGCAAGCGCTCGCGCTGGATCTCGCGCCCGTAGGGCGCATGCGTGAGTGCGGACGCCGAGGCAGCGACGAACCCAAGGAAGACGCTTGCCGCGAGGACACGCGCGCCGGCGCGCAAGCGCGGGTGATTGAACGCCTTGGCCAGGGTTCCGACCCCGAAACCCGCGACGAGGTAGAGACCGGGTTTGGCCGCGGTCAAGAACCGCTGGTATTGCAGGTGCGTGAAACCATCGCTCACGAGGTCGAGCCGCAGGTCCCAGACGATGTCGCGGGAGGCCAGGGTCCAAAGGACGATCGAGGTCGCCGCGAACGCTCGCGCGTGCTGGTTCCCGAGGACGAGCGTGAGCACCATGCCCGCGGTGATCCCGTGGCCCACGAAGCTCGGCATCTCCTGGCACCAGTGGCCGCTCGCGACCCCGGCGAGCATCGTGCGCAGGGGCAGCCACAGCCAGCCGTAGCTCGCCATCCAAGCGCGGTGGTCGAGCATGGGGAGGATCCACCAGGCGCTCCAGGCGAAGGCGAGCGCGGTGACCCAGACGACCGATGCTGCGGCGGGGCGCCAGTGGGTGCGAAAGGGTCGCGCCATCGCGAGGAGGACACACGGGAGCGCGACGGCGAGGTTGAGCATGGCCATGGGATGAGCGAGCAGAGCCGCCGTCATGGCGATCGCGGCGCGTAGGATTGCGCCCCGCCGCGACTCCCAGGTCGCCCCACGGCAGGCATCACAGAGCTCTGCGATCGCCCACCAGGTGAGCGAGGTGGCGAGCGTCTGCGGCCAGACGCCATAGAACACGGTGTAGATCCAGCCGCCCTCACGGTAGGCGCCGGTGTCGAGCAACGCCAGCAGGGCGGCGGTGAGCCCAGGCCAAGGACCGAGGCGCAGCCGCGATCCGGCGCGCAGGAGGACCCACCCCTGCGCCAAGAAGACGAGCGCAAAGGCGATCGCGTACGCCCCCGACCATCCGAGGAGACCCGCGGTCAAGGTATGGACCGCGAGGATCCCGAGGTCGCCGAGCACGGGGTAGAGGTCGCCCACCGGGGTGCCAAAGAACCACGCGGGGCTCCACCCGCGGAGGTTGCCGCTCGCGAGCGTCTGCGCGTAGAGCCAAGCGCGGGTGAGGTGGACCGTGTGATCGGCGGAGAGGGGCATGCGGCCGAGGGGGATCGGCCACAGCAGCGCGAGCCCGACAGCGGTGACCACGAGCCACGGCGCGCGATCAAGAACGGACTTCACCGAGCAGCACCGTCCACGGAAGCGGGGTTCTCACGTCGAGCACTTGCAGCTCGGTGCGCGCCAGATCGAGCAAGGCGGCGCGAGAAAAGTGCTGGACGTGTCCGGGCGTGTTGCCGAGCGCGCGGAGGTATTTGCCGCGCAGCACGTTGAGCACACGCCAGACGGGTTCCCACGGGGTGGAGAGCAGCACCCGACGCGCGGCGACGCGGCAGACCTCGCGCAGGGCGGCGCGTGGATCGTCGAGGTGCTCGAGCACCTCGCAGCAGATGACGAGATCGAAGCTCGCGCTCGGATACGGGAGCGCGTAGACGGACGCCTCGCATGCGGTGATGGGCGGGGGTAGATCGGGCCGCAGCCGACCGAGCGATAGATCGCAGATCTCGAACCGTTGGGGTGGCGCTGGGCTCGAGAGCACGAGGTGGCGCGCGAGCTCACCCTCTCCGCAGCCGACCTCGAGCACCGAGTTCGCCCCCGACTGACGGACGAGCTCCTCCACGCTCCCGAGGAAGCCGCGCATCAACGCGCGCGCGATGGGGTTGCGCGTGCCGTACTTGTCGTAGACGTTGCCGAGGGGGTTCATCCGGGATCGGGCTCGACGCGCGCGGAGGTCCAAGTGGGGGCGGCGGTCCGCCGGACGCCTTCGGCCTCACCCCCGCGGCCTTCCAAGCCGTACAGGCGAGCGTCGATGCGACGGACGCGAGCGAGGACTTCCTCGATCAAGCGGCGATTGGCGGCGAGCAGATCGCTCAGCAGCGCCATCATGCCGACCAAGAACGCGAGCACGATGGCCCCGACGCCCACGAGGAGCGACTGCACGTGGCCGCTGTAGCCGGGGTCTTGCACGTAGAAGTAGAGGAAGCGGGTCCCGAGCGAGAGACCCAGGAGGAGCAACGCTGCCGCGACGAACCCGAACGTCTGGACCGGCCAATACATGTTGTACGTCCGCACGATGACCGCGCCGTTCCTGCGGATGTATTGCGGGATCGAGCGAAACAGCCGGGACTCACGGGTCTTGGGGTTCGTGGCGGTGAGGACGTTCTCAACGACGAGGCCGTGGTCGCCCGCTTGAATGATGGTCTCGAGCGTATAGGTGAAGCGATTGTGAACGAAGAGGACGTAGGCGGCGCGGCGATTGAGCGCTCGGAATCCGCTCGTGGAATCGGCCACGGCGACGCCGGAGGCTCGCCGGACGACGCGGGTGCCCCAGCGCTGGAGCAACCGCTTGAGCAGCGAGAAGTGCTCGATGCTGTCGGTGTGCCGGTCGCCAACGACGAGATCGGCACGCGCCTCCAAGATGGGGGCGACGAGGCGGACGATATCTTCACCTTTGTACTGGTTGTCCGCGTCCGTGTTGACGATGATATCGGCACCGAGCCGCAAACACGCGTCGATGCCGGCCATGTGGGCGGCCGCGAGCCCACGATTGCGAGGAAACGCAACGACATGGTGTGCCCCAAGCTCCTCCGCCCGCGCAGCCGTACCGTCCGTGCTTCCGTCGTCGATGACGAGGACCTCGATCTCGTCGATCCCGGGGATCTGGCGGGGCAACGCGGCAAACGTCGCCGCGAGCTGATCGCGCTCGTTGAAGCACGGGATCTGGATGAGCAGCTTCACCGACCGATGGCCCTTGTACCACCTTTCCGGACGCTCGTAGGCGCCGCGTGATTCCGTCGGGACACGCTCGCTGGGCGCTGGCCGTCGCTGCCGTGGCCGCGATCGCGTTCATCGTGAGCGCGCGGGCGTGGTCGTTTCTCTGCGACGATGCCTTCATCGCGTTTCGCTACGCGCGGCACCTGGCGGACTCCGGGCGCCCCGAGTTCAACCTCGGTGAAGCGGTGGAGGGCTATAGCAGCGTGGTGTGGGTGGCTGTCCTGGCCGTCGCCGCGCGATTCGGCGGGGCGCCACACATCGTCGCACCTTGGCTGACGGTCGTGGCCTCGGCGGGCCTCGTCGTGGCCGCCGTTCGGCTCGCGGCCAGGCTGAGCGGGCAACCGTGGACGAGCGCGTTCCCATGGCTGACGGCCCTGCTGCTGACCACGTCTCCCGAGGTCATGGTCTGGTCGGGGGGCGGGCTCGAGACGTCCGCCACGGCCCTCGCGACGGTCGCGGCGATGCTGGCGTGGTCGGCTTCGCGATACGTCTTGGCCGCGGGTTTGGCCGCGCTCGCCTGGTTGCTCCGCATGGATGCGGCGGTGCCGATCGCCGCGTTCGGTTTGGCGTGGCTCCTCGTGGAACGCGGGTGGGCCCGCATGGCGGTGGTGCCTTGGCGGCGGTGGCTGCTCGCGACGCTCGTGTTCGCGGTACCCGTCCTCGGCCACTTGCTGTGGCGACATGCCTACTACGGGTCATGGATGCCCAACACGTGGACCGTGAAGGCACACGGGGCGTTGCTGCGGGGAACGTATGGGCGCGCGTACGTGGGTGCTTGGGCAAGCGCCGTTCACCTGGTCTACTTGCTTCCGTTGCTGCTCCTCCTGCGCCCCCGCCATGTCGTGCTCGTGGCGCCCATCGTGGCGGTGATCGCCTATGGCTTCTCGGTGGGGGGCGACTTCATGGCCTATGGTCGCTTCTATCTCGCGGCGACCGTGTTGCTCGCGGTGCTGGTGGCTTGGCTCCTCTCGGATCTCGCCGGTTGGCTCGCGGTGCGCTTCACCGCTCGGGGAACGGCGTTTTCCGTAGCGCTCGGCGTGGGGTGTTCGGTCGTGCTAGGGGTGCAAGCGCGGACGCGGTGGAGCCTCGATCGCGAGCTCGGTCCGCGTTGGATCGATGGCCGCTGGGAGGGGGTCACCGCGATGGCTCGCTTTGCGGCGGTGGGCTTTGCGGCGGGTCAGTGGATGCGAACCCACCTCCCGGCGGATACGCGGATCTCCGTGGGAGCCGCCGGAGCTGTGCCCTACGGTTCCGATTTCGTCGCGCTCGATGCGTATGGATTGACGGATCCCGTGATCGCGAGCCTCCCACGAGCGGGGCCCGCCCGCGGGCGTGGGGCCAGGCCCGGGCATCAGCTGTTTGCGCCTGCGCCGTACGTGGAACGCTGGTCGCCGGACTTGCATTGCCATGTCGGGTATCGCGGCCCCAAGGCGCCCCCAGAGACGACGAAACCTCCGGGGTATCGGACGGGGTTCGCATGGTCTTGCATCGAGATCGGCCCGCTCGAGGTCCGTGGCGAGGCGATCGACGGCGGCGTCTACTGTTGCTTGCGCTCGCAGGGGCGGGCGTTGGGCCCATGGGGGTCGCGGTCGTGACGGCACGCGCACCGCGGGGCCTCGCGCTCGTGCGAGGGATCGTGTGGGGGCTCGGGATCGGCTGGTGCCTCGCGTTCGTGGTGGTGTGCCTCGTCCGCATCTCGTTCCCGTTGGAGCTCGAGTGGATGGAAGGCGGGGTGCTCCACCAAGCGCTGCGGTTTCGCCGTGGCGAAGCTCTGTATCCCCCGCCAGGCCCCGACTTCGTTCCGTTCCTCTATACGCCGCTCTATCCGATACTCCTTTCGCTGCTCGGCACGGTGCTGCCGCTCGACTTCGGGCTCGGCCGCGGCGTGAGTGTGTTGGCCTCGATGGCGTTGGGGTTCGGTGCATGGCGTGCGGTGGGTCGCGAGGGGAAGCCGCGCGCCCACCAGATCGCCGCGCTCGCGCTCATCGCCTCGGGCTATGTCTTCACGTTTCGTTGGCTCGATCTCGTGCGGGCGGACGCGCTTGCGATGGCGCTCATCCTCTGGGCGGCGGTCTTGCTGCGGGATGCGTGGGGCGACCCACGGAAGGCCGCGATCGCCGGCGTGCTGATGGCGGCCGCGTTCTGGACCAAGCAGACGGCGGCGGTGTTCGTGGTGGCGTCTGCCATCGGTGGGCTCTGGGTGGCTCCCCGCCAACTGTGGATCTACGCCGCGACCATTGCGATCCTCGCGGGTGCCGGGATGCTGTGGGCGAACGCGGCGAGCGACGGCTGGCTATGGCGCTACGTGTTCGAGCTGCACCAGTCCCATGCCTTCAACGCGGAGCGATTCCGGCGCAAGACGTGGGGGATGTTCGTGCACGCGATGCCGTGGCTGTTGCCCGCGCTCCTCATCAGCCTCGGCGCGCTCGTGCGACCGTGGTTGGGCGGCCGACGTCGGCTCGACCGCGAACGTGACGCGAGGTTGCGGCAGTACCTGCGGGCGCACCGAGGCACGGCGTACTGGGGCTTGCTCGCGGCGACGGGGTTGTTCGCGAGCGCGCTCGGCTACGCGACGCAGTGGGCCGAGCCCAATGCGTTCCTCCCAGGGGTCGTGTTCCTGAGCGTATTCGTTGGCGTCGCGCTGCCACAGGGTGGCGTGCAGGAGGGGGCGGCGCTCGGTTGCGTGGGTGCACAGCTCCTCGGGGCTGCGCTCGTCGAGCCGGTCTACGCTCCGATCCAGGCGAACGGTTGGTCGGCATGGGCACGGAGCTATCGCTGGCAGGACCTGGGACGCACGTTGCCGAGCGCGGCGCAGCGAGAGGTCGCCGCGCAGACGCGGTCGTCGCTGGAGGGGAGCCAAGGGCCCGTGTTTGCGCTCGCGCGCCCGTACTGGTCGGTGATCGCGGGGGGCTCGTGGCACGTCGGCAGCATGAACCTGCACGACGTGCTCCCCGAGGATCGACAGAGGATCCAGGGGGCTCTGCGCGAGCGCTTGGAGGACAACCATTACGCCCAGGTCTGGCTGGAAGGCGAACCGCCTTCGTGGCTCATCCCCGCGCTGTCGGGCTATCAGGTGATGGAACGGCGCCACGGAGCAGCGCGAGCGCGACCGCTCTCGGGGTACATGTCCGAGGCCGGCATGACGACGCCCTATCGCGAGGATCAGCTGCGGCTTGGGCCCGTTGCGCAACGACAGCCGGGGCCGGGTGGGGTCGTGTTGGCGGATTTCGAGGATGGGACGGCAGGCGGTTTCGAGCTCGGGGGCGCGTGGGGTCAAAGGCCCGTCCGCGGGATCACGCCGACCGCGGCGCTTGGGCCGTTCGGCGGCGAGTATGTGCTCTCGAGTGCTGCGCGGGGCGGGATGAAGGGGCGCGGGATCGCCTTCTCTGCGGCTTGGCGCCTGCCCGCAGACGGGGCGATCGAACTTTGGCTCGGAACCGGAGCGACGGTGGAGGGGCTCGCGGTCAGCCTCGTCCGCGAGGACACCGATGAGGAGATTCGGTTGCCGCTCACGGCGACGCGTCTCGTGCTCGTTCCCACCGCCTGGCCCATCGCGCCTTCGTGGCGTGGTGCGGAGGTCCGGCTGCGGCTTTCGGATCAGTCTGCGGAGTCGGCCATCTTCATCGACGACGTCTGGTTGACCCCGGCGTCGGGTTAGAGCGGGGCCAAAACGCAAAACGCCGCGAACCTGGGGGCTCGCGGCGTTTGGGCTTGGGCTCCGTGCGAGGATCAGTACTCGACGCGCAGGACGTCGCGGGTGATCGTCACCGACCGGTGCCCGCCGCACGGATACGCGACCTCGAGCTCGACGCTCGTGCCGGGCTCGCCCTTGATGCGAGCCGCCCAGTCCGCGAGGGTGCTCGGGACTTCGCCGTCCACGGAGATGAGGTGCGCACCTGCGAAGAGCTTGCCTTCTGCGGGCGCTCCGGGGAGCACGCGGGTCACGACGACGCGGCCTTCCGCTTCGTGCGGGGCCTCGATCACCACGCCGATACCACTGAAGGTCTCGGCACTTTCGATCTCTTGATAGGTGCCGCACTTCGCGGTTCCCAGGCGGTGCATCACGGCAGCCGACGTCGCCAGCGAACCGGCGAGGACGATGGTGCCGAGAACGACGTGCCGGGCTGCACGCCAGCGAGTGAGCTTGGAACGAATCTGCGGTGCGGACATCGGTCTACGGTTCTCCCAGGCGAGTTCGGGACCCAGTCTCCCATACGCCGCGACGCGTCGCCACCCACGAAGGTGTCGCCTCGCCGTACTCGGGGATTTCTGGCGCGACCTCCCGAAAGCTCGTTCGTTCCGGACGGGGAGCAATTCCCACCTTCGCGCGGGACGCCGTGCGCCCCGATCTGCCCCGATTTTTTTTCAAGCCCCGGCGATTCCGGATAGGTTGCCGCCATGATCCACGAAATGGTCGGTGAGGCGCTCCGGGCGAAACCGTGGCAAGTCGCCTTGCTCGGGGCGATCCTCGCGACGGGCGTCGCTTGCAAGAACGAAGGCACGGTCTCGGCCGATGCACCCGGAGCCGCGGCGACGCCCGTGGCGGCGGTGATCCCAGCCGCCGAGGAGCCGGTCGAGGCTGCGTCGCCAGCGCCTGAACCGACGCTCGCGGCCGCGCAGGCGAACCCCGCACCCGAGGAGCTCGACGCGCCCACCGATCCCGATGCAGAGCCGATGGATGCGCCTCCAACTTCGGACCGTCCCGAAGCGGAGCCCCAAGGGGAACGCAAGGTGTTGATCCTCGGCGACTCGCTCGCCGCCACCGGGTTCGGGGCGCTGCTCGAGCGCCGTCTGGACGAGCATCCCGGTATCGTGTGCTACCGAAAAGGCAAGTCCGCATCCGGGCTGGCAAGACCAGATTTCTTCGATTGGCTCGACGAAGCCAAGCGTCAGGTGGAGCTGCGGGAGCCCGAGCTCGTCGTCGTCATCATGGGCGGCAACGACGGTCAGGATCTGACCCCGCGCAAGAAAGGCAGCGAGAAGCGTGTGGCGTGGCAGCACGAAGACTGGGCCGCCGCTTATCGTGCGCGCATGGACACGTTCCTGGCGACGGTCTCGGGTCCCACGCGCCGCGTGGTGTGGCTCGAGCTGCCCACGATGGGGTTGCGAAGCCTCGAAAAGAAGCTCGAGCTGATTCGTGAGGTCCAAAAACAAGCGGTCGCCCAACTTGGGGACCAGGGGCGCTATGTGGAGACGGCGGCGTTCGTCGAGGATGCGAGCGGAGGGCTGCTGACCCACGCCCAAGTCGGTCCTGGCGGCCGTTCAGAGGCGATCCGCGCCGACGATCGCATCCATTTCACCATGGCGGGTAGCCAATACTTCGCCGACCGCGTGTATCCTGAGGTCCTCGAGGCCTTGGGGGTCGCGGACGAGCAGCCGGCCGCAGCCCCATGAATCCCAGCGTGAGGCGGCCGTCCGAGGGCGGGCTCCGGTCTCTCGCCGGCTGCCCCCACGCCCAAGCACCGCTGCTGCCGCGCATGCCCCACGAAGCTTCCCCTCTCCAATCTCGTGTGAACCGCTCGCGCGGGCGCAAGCTCGTGCAGGTGTTGGCCCAGTTCGCTGCGGCGGGTTGGCTCTTCGCTGGCACCGCGCACGCTTCGGGGGCCACGGCCGCGAGCGAGCGCATCACCGAGCCCGACACCGAGCGAACCTGGGTCACGCATCGCGTGGTCCCCAACGAGCGGCTCGAGGACATCGCCGCCCGCTACGGGGTCGCGCGCGCAGAGATCGTGCGGTGGAACCGGGCGCTGCGCGAGAACGCGTGGATCTACGCGGGGCAGAGTCTCCGCGTCCATGCTCGCCGCGTTCCTCCCCCGCGCCAGAAGATCGAATACATCGTCGAGCGCGGTGACACGTGGCACGAGATCGCCACCAAGTTCAACGTGCGGGAGGGCGACCTCCACTATTGGAATCGCAAGGTTCCTCGCCAGTTCCGCGCGGGTACGCGGCTCGTCGTGTTCACGAACCCGTTGGACGTGGTGGCGGCGGTGGGGGTGGTGCCTTCGGTGGCGCTGTTTCGGGCTCGCCCCGGTGGCTTGTCGATCGGTGCCCCCAACCGAGGTCGGCTCCAATCGGGGGTGCGGCTCCCCGAGAGTGAGCTCTACACGATCCGCGATCCCGACATCTCGTGGGGAACGTCGCACGCGATCGAGGTGGTCGTGAACTCCATTGCCCAGTTCCGCCGTGAGTCCGCGTATCGCGGTGACCTCCTCATCGGCGCGATCAGCAAGCGGAGCGGCGGCCGCTTCCGTCCCCACAGCAGCCATCAGAGTGGGCGTGACATCGACATCCGCCTGCCCAAGATTCCCGGCGCGCCCAAGGCCACCGAGAGCCCGCTCCACATCGATTGGGTCGCGTCGTGGCATTTGATCCGCGCGTTCGCCGAGTCCGGGGAGATCGAGTACGTCTTCCTCGATTATTCGCGGCAGCGGCGGCTCTATGCGGCCGCGCGCTCGACTGGAGCCACGAAGGACGAGCTCGCGCGATTGATCCAGTTTCCCAACGCGTCCGGCACCAACCACGGGCTCGTGCGGCACGCCGAGGGGCACACCATGCACATCCACCTGCGGATCAAGTGCGCCAAAGACAACCCGAGCTGCCAGAGCTACTGATCTTTCGCGGTTCGTTCGGGGCGTCCGCCGTTGTCGCGTGTGCACCCCACATTGTTGCGGAGCGACCACCCGCGGCGGCCTCGCAAGGGGCGGCGCCGGAAGACTGGTGGGGATCGGTGGTCTATGCTTCTATCGCGAGTTCATCATGTTGCGTGACCGTTTGCATAGCGTCTTGGGTTTGGCGTGTGTCCTTGGGGGATTGGCGTGTGGCGAGGATCCTCCGCCGGCGGCGACCACGTCCGCGGATCAGGAAGAGAGCGACGCGTCCGGAATCGACCTGGATCCCGACGGCCAGCGCTTCGACGTAGGGAACGGGTTCGAGACCTCGGCCGATCCCGAGACCTCCACCTGCGCGATCATCGAAGCCACGGTTCGCGACTTCCGCAGCGACCACCCGGACTTCGAGACGTACACGGGGCAAGGCGCTTACCTTGGGCTCGTTTTGCCCACGCTCGGGGACGACGACAACCCGCAGTTCAACCCCGGCTACAACGGACAACCCATGATCTCGAGCCAAGAGAGCTTCGACGAGTGGTATCGCGACGTGGATGGCGTGAACGAAGCGTTCGAATACAATCTCGAGCTACGCTCCGACTCTGGCGGTGGCTCGACGTTCGATAGCGACGCGTTCTTTCCCATCGACGATCGCGGGTTCGGGAACCAGGGCAACCCGCACAACTATCACTTCACGACCGAGGTCCACACCTCGTTCACGTATCAAGGCGGCGAGACGTTCACGTTCCGGGGCGACGATGACCTGTGGCTCTTCGTCGACGGCCAGCTCGCGCTGGATATCGGAGGGCTGCACCAAGCGGTAGAGGGGACCGTCGTGATGGACTCGCTCGGCCTCGAGCCTGGCACCACGTACACGATGGATATCTTCCACGCGGAGCGGCATACGACCGAGTCGAACTTCCGCGTGTCGACGAACATCGAGTGCTTCATCCCGATCCCGGTCGGTTGAAGCGAGTCCGTGTCGCGTCGAGAAAGCGACGCGACACATCTCTGACCGGCTCCGCTACGGCGAGGCGTCGCCGCACTCGGTGGAGCAGTTGTCCGTGAGGCACGTGGCGAGGGGCTGCGCTCCGGGAGGCAGCTCGGTCACGACGCCGCACTGCAGCCCGCACGCCAGGGCCGCGGAGGTTCCCATCTCGAGGACGCAATCACGGATGCAGCGACACGGTGCATCGTTGCCACACTCGCGCAGCTCGTCACAGCAGTTGGTGCGTGCGCAAGTGTAGCAGGCGGTGTCGTTTGCCTGCGGGGAACAGATGTCGGCGCTCGCCGTCTCTTCACCCGAAGACCCTTCGGCACCGGTGTCACTGCCATCGAGGTCCGTCGTGGACGTGCCTGCGCTCGTGGTGGTCGAGTCGCCCGCGGAGGTCTCCGATCCCGCCGTCGTGGTGCTGGAGGCCTGCGTGCTGCCTTCACCTCCAGAGGCGCTGCCGGTCGCGTCTCCGCTTCCGCCTCCCGAGCCCGCTCCGGTGCCGCTCGCCGAAGTCGCATCTGCGGCTGTGCCCCCGCCGCTGCCGCTGCCGTCACCCGGGTCATCGTCCGAGGCGCACGCAGCCATGATCATCGCCATCGTAAGGAACGAGCTTAGAAAGTTGCGCATGGGTCTCCCAAGCGCTTCATACCGTAGTCACTGCGCGTTTTCCAACCTCGCCAGCGGGGGAGCGCGCACTCATGGGGAGCCAAAGTATGCAAGGTAGGCAAGCGGCGCCGCGATCCCGAGACTCACGAGCAAGCCGCCGCGGCCGAGCAGTCCCTTCTTCCCTGGGAGCATGAAGATCCCGGTGGAGGCGAGCACCACGAGCGCCACGGCGTACGCATCCGCGAAGTAGGTCCAGGCCTGCTTACCGCGATTGAGGTGGAGCCAGTTCATCACCCGTAATAGCGGGCGCGGGCGTTGTCCTTCCTCGTAGACGCGGCCCGTTTCGAGCGCGACGAAGAGCGTGCTGTGCTCGAGGGTGATCTCGAGTTCCGAAGGCGACGAGCGATACACATCGGTCGGACGCTCCTCGCGGCCGATCGCCTCCAAGACGAACGCGGCGGCAGCATCGTCGCCCGCAGGCAGAGGCGTGGCGACGTGGAGCTCACGTTCGAAGTTGACGAAGTTGGGGTCCCAGCTCGCGAGGTGGTTGACGGCCAGACCCGAGACTGCGTAGACGAACGTGAGGCCGACGGCGAGGTAGCCGAGGTCGCGGTGAAGCGCGCGCAGCCATGCGCGCAGGCGCCAGGGCTTGGATCGGGCCGGGGTAGGGCGACCGTCAAGCATAGCGCTCCTCTTTCCATGGATCGGCGCGGTTGTGGTAGCCGCGGACTTCCCAATAGCCGGGTTCGTCGGTCTTGCTGAATCGCAGCCCCGTCACCCACTTCGCGCTCTTCCAGAAATAGAGATCCGGGACGAGCGCTCGCACGGGCGCTCCGTTGGCCCGACGCAGCGGGCTTTCATTCAGATCCCACGTGAGCATGGCGTCGTCGCGCATGGCGTCCTCGAGCGGGACGTTCGCGGTGTAGCCGTGCGCAGCCTCGATGATGACGAACCGTACACCGCTCCGCAGGCGCGCCCGTTTCGCGAGCGTGGAGATGCGCACGCCGTTCCAACGCGCGCCGAGGACACTCCAGCCCGTCACGCAGTGGACGTCGCACGTCCGCTCCACCGGATCGATCTTGGAGAGGGCTTGGAAATCGAGGGCATAGGGGCTCTCGACGTCTCCTCGGATCCTCACCGAGAACTCGCCGCGGCCTGGCTCGCCAGGTTGACCTCCCATGGGTTTGAGCACCTCGATCACGCGTTGCCCCGGGGGGAGCCGCGGTCTCCCGTCGGCCCGCGTCTGCGCTTTGGCTTCGCGCGTCAGCCGGTCGGAGACCACGTACAGGCCCCCGAGCGCCGTGACGATGGTCCCGGCCCCCACTTTGAGCAAGAGATCGCGGCGTGTGACGCCGCGCGCGAAGTTGGATTCGGAACCTTCGGCCACCTTCATGGTGTATGGGTTGACGAGGGCAGAAGTTACACGCGATGCGCATCCTGTACATCGAGCCGTTCAGCGCGGGATCCCACGCCCAGTTCGCCGGTGTGCTGCAAGCGGCGCTGCAAGCGAGCTGGGAGCGTCTCGAGCTCCCGGGGCGCCACTGGAAGTGGCGCATGCGATCGTGCGCCGCCTACGCGGCCCTGGCGGAAGCCGCTCGGGTGGAAGATGGCCACGACCTCGTGCTCGCCTCGAGTTACGTCCCACTCGCGGAGCTCGTCGGGCTGCTCCCCTCGCTCGCAAGCGTCCCGCGTGTCCTCTACTTCCACGAGAACCAGCTCTCCTATCCCTCGCAGGGAGAACCACAGGAGCGCGACCTGCACTATGGCGTGACGCAGATGGTGTCCGCTCTGGCCGCGACGCGGTGTGTGTTCAACTCGAGCTACAACCAACGCTCGTTCTTGGGTGCTGCAGCGGAGCTGCTCGCGCGCATGCCCAAGCCGCATCCTCCAGGTTGGGTCGAACGGATCGCGGCGCGAAGCCTCGTGCTCCCGGTGCCGCTCGCCCTCTCGGATGCGCCGCTGCAGCTCGCTCCGCCCGATCGCGAGGAGCGAGCCCTTGGACCTATCTTGCTTTGGAACCACCGCTGGGAGCACGACAAGGATCCGGAGACCTTCTTCGAGGTCCTCATCGCGCTCGCCGAGCGCGGGGTCCCGTTCCGCCTCGCCGTCGTCGGGGAGCGCTATCGCAAGGTTCCTCCTATTTTCGAGGCTGCCCGCGCACGGTTGTCGGCGCGGTTCGTCCAGTTCGGCCATCTCCCGGACCGCGCCTCGTACGAGGCGCTGCTGCGCCGCTGCCACGTGGTCGTATCGACGGCCAGGCATGAGTTTTTCGGCGTTTCGATGCTCGAGGCCGTGCACTTCGGTGCGCGCCCGCTCGCCCCACGGACGCTCGTCTATCCCGAGCTCTTCGATGCCGAGTTCCTGTACGACGGCGCGGCTGGGTTGGCGGCGGCGCTCGAGCACGCCTCGCAAGCGTTCTGCGCGGGCCGAGATCCCCTGCGCGCGGATCGTCGAGCGATCACGCGGCCGTTTCTCGCAACGCGGGTAGCGCCCGCCTACCAGGCGCTGTTCGAGGATCTCGTGCGTGCGCGCAAGCACGATGGGGTGTCGGCGAGCCGGGGCCGCTGTTAGAGTGCCGCGATGACGGTCGCGTCCGAGCGTCCCCAAAACTTTGCCGCTGGCCCTGCCATCCTCCCGCTCGAGGTCCTCGAGCGCGCCAAGGAGGCTCTGACCTCGCTCGACTTGCCCTCCGATCAAGGGCTCGAGTCCAAGCTCTCCATCTTGGAGATCTCCCACCGCAGTCGCGCCTTCGAGACGATCCACGAGCGCGCCATCGAGCGCGTGTACAGCGTGCTCGGCGTTCCGCGGACGCATCGCGTGTTGTTCCTCCAAGGCGGCGCGAGCCTCCAGTTCGCGATGGTCGGCATGAACCTGCTCCAGCCTGGCGCGCGCGCATGCTTCGTGGACACGGGTGTGTGGTCCGCCAAGGCGATCAAAGAGACGTCGTTCCTCGGACCCGTCGAGGTCGTCGCAAGCTCGGCGCAGTCGGGTTACGACCGCATCCCGGCCTTCCCCGAGCCCGAGCGCTACGCGGGGGCGAGCTACCTCCACATCACCACGAACAACACGATCTACGGCACCGAGTTTCCCGAGCTCCCGGAAGCGGAGGGCGTGCCGCTCGTCGCCGACATGTCGAGCAACATCGGCAGCCGGCCGATGCCGCTCGAACGCGTCGCGCTCGGGTACGCCGGAGCCCAAAAAAACCTTGGGCCCTCGGGTCTCACCCTCGTCTTCCTCGAGGAGAGCCTGCTGCAGCGCAAGCCGATGCCGCACGTGCCCACGATCCTCCACTATCGTGCGCACGCCGAGCAGAACAGCCTGCTCAACACGCCGAACACCTTCGCGATCCTCGTCCTCGACATCATGCTCGGGTGGATCGCCGAGCAAGGTGGCGTCGCGGAGCTCGGCCTCCGCAACGGTCGCAAGGCGAGCAAGCTCTACCGCCTCCTGGACGAGAGCGAGCTCTATCGCCCGCATGCGATGGCGGGGAGCCGCTCCCAGATGAACGTGACCTGGACGATGACCGGTGCCACGGCGGAGGAACGCGACGCGCGGACCCAGGCCTTCCTCAAGGCGAGCGAGGCTGCGGGGCTGAGCGGGCTCAAAGGCCATCGGTCCGTCGGCGGTTGCCGAGCCTCCATCTACAACGCGTTCCCCGAGTCCGGCGTGGACGTGCTCTGCGACTTCATGCGGGACTTCGAACGGAAGGCGTGATGAGCCAAGACTCGGATCGTTACCCCGTCCATGCTCCGGGTTGGGCGGCCATCGATGCGGCGTTGGAGCGAATCCATCGCGGGCAGGTGCCCCATCAGTTCGCGAGCCAGACGGCGTACGACCTCGAGAGCCCAAGTCCTCTGCCCGCCATTGGCGTCTACGAGGCGCGGTCTCCAGATCACTGGCACTACGTCACCTACGGGCTCACGGAGTTGTTCGAGAAATCCGCCCCCCAGGCCGATGTCTCGGGCTTTGGCTTCGAGCTCACGTTCCGTCTGCCGCGGGACACGGAGGAGCCTCCGCGATGGCCGTTGCTCCTCTTGCAGGGCATCGGCCATCACGTGCTCTCGACCCGCGAGGGGTTGGACTCCGGACATCTCATCGATCTCGGCGGGCCGTTGGTGCCGCACGACGTGGCGCCAGACGGCTGCCTCGAGGGGGTCGTCTGCGTCCCCGACCCGCAGCTCGCCAAGCTCGGCACGCCGCATGGCTCGGTGCTGTTCCTGCTGCTCGTCGGCCTCGCGCGCGTCGAGCTCGAGGCGATGCAAAGTTGGGAGATGCGCCGCAAGGTGGAGCTCGTCCGCGAGGTCGAACCCCACGGGGTGACGGATCCCCGGCGCCTCGCTTGGCCCGCCGATCCCACGCTCGCGCCGGTCTACCGGCGGTACGCGCTGAACGTGCTCGTCGGGGCCTGAGCGGCACCGCCGGGCCAACGCTCGTCGGGGCCTAGAGCGCCGACCAGTTTGATTCCACGCGCTGATGCACGCCTGGGACCGCCCACGGCTGTGTCGCTCGGCGCTCGCAGTGTGCCCGACACAGCTTCGGCCTCGCTCCTACCCGCGGACGGCCCCA
>Ga0315910_10000169_pt1 | contig 76436 bp, 55 predicted proteins | sample EdamamesoilMG_FD_204470 | JGI IMG/M metagenome (GOLD analysis project Ga0315910, IMG submission 204470) | Garden soil microbial communities collected in Santa Monica, California, United States - Edamame soil | ecosystem: Environmental > Terrestrial > Soil > Garden | place: USA: California...
TGGAGCGTGCGGGAGTCGTGGGCGATTCGTTCCCGCATCGGTACGCCCGCTTCGCGCTCCTGCTCGCGCTGCCGGTGCTGGCGATCCGTTGTCGCGTCTTCCCGTCGCCGCCGGCGGGATTCGCCGGCGCGAGCTTCGGGCAGATCACCGCCGATCCGACGCTGCGCGCGTTCGCGCTCGAGGAAGGGGCGGAGATCTACTGGTGGCGCTGCTCCTGGTGCCACGGCAACCAGCTCGAGGGGAAGCCCGGCTATCCGGAGCTGCGCGACTCGCGCTGGATCTGGGGCAGCGGCGCCGACGCGATCGCGGCGGTCGTGCGCGGCGGCGTGCGCCTCGAAGGCGAGCGCGCGGGCGAGTGGCGGGCCGGCACGCTCCACGGCGCCGGCCAGTCGCCGCCCGTCGCGATGCCCGCGTACGAAGGCGCGCTGAGCGACGAGGAGATCGCCGCCGTCTCCGACTTCACCGCGCGATTGGTCGCAGCGCCCGCCGACGCGGCCGGCGGCGCGATCGACGCGAACGATTCGACCGAGCCGCTCTTCGACCGCCGCGGCGCCGACGTCTACGCGCGCGCGTGCGCCGCGTGCCACGGCGTGCGCGGCGAGGGGCAGCCTGCGATGGGCTTCGTCCGCCTCGCTGGCGGCAACTCGCAGCTCGAGGCGCGCGACGCCGACGAGATCGAGGAGATCGTGCGCGACGGGATGGAGGCGCGCACGATGAAGGAGTACGGCAGCCGCCTGCAGGAAGCGGAGATCCGCTGCGTCGCGTTCTGGGTGGCCGAGGTCGCCGCCGGTCGCGCCGCGCTTCCCGAGTGACCCCGAGGAGCGAACCGATGGCGCTCTCGCCCTTGCACGAGCAGCTCCTCGACTTCGACGACTGGGCCAACCACCAGGTCGTCGCCCTGCTGCAGCACGCGCCCGCGCCGCCGCGCGCGCTCAAGCTGCTCGACCACGTCGTCGGCGCATCGCGCCTCTGGCTCGCGCGCCTCCAGTCGCAGCCGTCGCCGTGCGCCGTCTGGCCCGACTGGACGCTGCCGCAGGTCGCTGCCGAGGTCGCCGCGCTCCGCGGCCACTGGCGGGACTGGTCGGACAAGCAGGACGCCGCCGCGCTCGCCGGCGCCATCGCCTACAAGAACAGCAAGGGCGAGCGCCACTCGAGCCGCGTCGCCGACGTGCTGACCCACGTCGCCCTCCACGGCGCCCACCACCGCGCGCAGATCCTGACCGAGCTGCGCCTCGCCGGCCAGGAGCCGCCCTACCTCGACTTCATCCACGCGACGCGGACGGGAGCGATCGGCGCGGGGTGAGCGAGGTCGCGGCGCGATCGGCGGACCTCCGCCGATTCGTCCCCGCTGCGAATCGGCGCGCTACGCCCTCACGTAGTGGTTCGCGATCACCTGCGCGACGCAGCACGTGAGCTTCTTCCCGCTCGGGAGGTGCAGGAACTCGTTCGGCCCGTGGGCGTTGCTGTTGGGGCCGAGCACGCCGGTGATCATGAACTGCGCCTGCGGGAACTTCTCGCCGAGCATGCCCATGAACGGGATCGTGCCGCCCTCGCCCATGCAGGCGGCGGACTTGCCGAAGAAGGCCTTCGATGACTGCTCCATCGCCTGCTCGAGCCAGGCGGCGAAGGGCGGCGCGTCCCAGCCGCTCGAGCCCTTGTCGGCCTCGAACGTGACCTTCGCGCCGTAGGGCGGGTCCTTCTCGAGCAGCGCCTTCAGCGCGGCGGTCGCCTTGACGGGATCGAGGCGCGGCGGGATGCGCAGCGAGAGCTTGAGCGTGGTGTAGGGACGCAGCACGTTGCCGGCGCTGCCGAGCGGCGGGATCCCTTCGACGCCGGTGATCGACAGTTGCGGCCGCCACGTGCGATTGAGCAGCAGCTCGTGACGCTCGGCCGGGACGTGCTTCGCGCCGGGCATCCACGGGTACTTGCTGACCACGTCCTCGCCGAGGATCTCGGCGCAGAGCTTCGCCTGCTTCACGCGCTCGGGCGGGATGTCGACCCAGAAGTCGCGCGGCAGCACCATGCCGGTGTTCGGATCGTCGAGGCGCGCCAGCACCATGCGCAGGATGCGGAAGCTCGACGGGACGATGCCGCTGGCGTCGCCCGAGTGGACGCCCTCCTTCAGGATGTCGACGCGGAGGTTGCCGGCGAGGAGGCCGCGCAGCGACGTCGTGGTCCAGAGCTGGTCGTAGTTGCCGCAGCCCGAGTCGAGGCAGACGACGAGGCTCGGGCTGCCGATCTTCTCCTTCAGCGCGTCGACGCACGCCGGCAGGTCGTAGCTGCCGCTCTCCTCGCACGCCTCGATCAGCACGACCAGGCGCACGTGCGGCTTCTTCTGCTGGCGCAGCAGCTCGATCGCGCCCAGCGACGCGAACGCCGCGTAGCCGTCGTCCGCGCCGCCGCGCCCGTAGAGCTTGTCGCCCTCGCGCACGGGGGTCCACGGATCGAGGCCGGCGCGCCAGCCCGTCATCTCGGGCTGCTTGTCGAGGTGGCCGTAGAGGACGACCGTGTCGGTCGCGCGCGCGTTCCCGGTCGCCGGGATCTCCATGAAGATCAGCGGCGTCCGCGGCGCGCCCTTCTCGTTCTTGAGGCGCAGCACCTCGTGCTTGCTGCCCGCCGGCAGCCGCGCCTTGCACCACTCGGAGATCAGCGCGACCGCCTTCTCCATGTGGCCGTTCTCGACCCACTTCGGGTCGAAGTAGGGCGACTTGTTCGGGATGCGGATGTAGTCGGAGATCGTCGGGACGATCTGCTGCTCCCAGAACTTCTCCGAGAACTCCTTGGCCGCGGCGACGTCGAGCGATGCGTTTTGGGTGTTCATGGTGGGCGGGACGTTAGCGAAGCGCCGCCTCAGAAGCTCCGCGAGCGGAGGAGCTGCCGCGCCTGCTCCTTGACGTCGCCGAAGCGCGTTTCCCAGGTGCCGGCGAGGAGCGCGTCGACCGCCTCGTTCGCGCCGGCGCGGTCGCCCGCGCGGAGCAGCGACTTCGCGAGGCCGAGCAGGCCGGTCGGCTCCTTGGCGCGGATCCGCGCCACCTCGCGCCACTGCTCGGCGGCGTCGCTCCAGCGCTTCTGCGCGTCGCGGATCTCGGCCAGCGCGAGGTGGCCTTCGCTCTCGCCGACGAGCGCCTCGACCAGTTGCGTCCGCACCCGCTCGGCGCGCTCGGCCTCCTCCAGCCGCGCGAGCCGGTCGCCGAGCTCGCGCATCGTCGCGACGTCGTGGTCGTTCGCGTCGAGCCGCGCGAAGAGCGCCGCGACCGCGTCGGCCGGCCGCTTCGTCTCGTCGTAGAGCGCGACCAGCAGCTTCGCGGTCTCCTCGTCGTCGGGGTCGGCCTCGAGCGCGGCGCGCCACTGCGCCTCCGCCTTCGCGGGCTGCCGCTTCATGCGCCACGCCTTGCCGATCGCCTTGCGCAGCAGCGGGTTCTCCATCCCGCTCGCCGCCACTTCGGCGTCGATGCGCGCGACGTAGCCGTCGAGGTCGGCCGCGCTCGCCAGCGCCGATTCGAGCGCGCGCAGCACGCGCGACCGCTCTTCGAGCCGCGGACCCCACGCGACGACCGCGCCCGCCGCCGCGTCGATCGACTCGACCGCGCGGCCGAGCTTCGCGAGCGCCTCGCTCCTCCGCTCGTAGCAGGGCGCGAGCACGCCGTCGCCGATGCCGCGCGTCGGCGAGCTGCGCGTGTGCAGCGTGATCGCCTCGCCGTAGTAGTCGGCCGCCGGCTGCCAGAGCGCCGCCTCGTAGCACGCCCAGCCGAACTGCCGGCAGAGCTCCTCTTCGCCCCAGCGCTTCGTCTCGCGCAGCCGCGCCTCGGCGGCGACGCGCACCAAGTCGGCGTCGGCCGCGAGGTCGAGGCCGGCCAGCGCCTTCATCAGCAGGAACCGGATCTCCAGCGCGTCGGGCCGCGCGACGACCAGCGCCTCGGCGATCGGCCGCGCCTCCTTCGGCCGCGGCAGCTGCACCAGCCACTGCGCCAGCAGCCACTGCCCGTCGAGCCCGAGCCGCCCGCCGCGATGGCGCTCGCGCAGCAGCTCCACCGCCGGCTCGCGCCGCCGCAGGCCGTCCCAGAAATAGGTCGCGACGCGCTGCGTGACCGCCTCGTCGTCGCGCCCTTCGTTCAGCTCGGCCAGCGCCGCTGCGGCGAAGGCGTCGGCCTTCTCCTTCCAGAAGGTGTCGTAGCCGGCGTCGTAGAAGGCGCGCCCGCGCGACGAGCCGAAGCGCATCTCGTCGCGCAGCTCGCGCGTGACCAGCGCGAGCAGGCGCTTCTCCAGGCGCGCGTCGAGCTTGCGCGCCTCCTTGCGCGCCTGCGCGAGGCGCCACGCATGCTGGTCGAAGAAGCCTTGCATCACGCGCGCGATCCAGCGCGGCTCGTTCTCGGCGCGCGCGACGAGGAAGTCGACGGTGTCGGCGGGGCTCGCGACGTCGCGCAGCGCGTCGGCGACGTCGCCGACCATCGGCTGGCCGTTGCGGTACTGGCAGGTCGCCAGCACTCGCGGCAGCGTCTCGAAGCCGAAGCGGAGCAGCTCGTCGCCGGCGTCGCCGAGGCCGCCGTCGCGCGCCGCGCGGCAGAGGTCGGCGAAGTGGCGCACCTGCTGCTGCGCGACCTGCTCGTTCGTGCGCGCCGCCAGCTTCGCGACGATCGCGGCGCGCGCCTTCGCGAAGAGCTCGCGCCCCTCGCCGAACGCGACGCGCCCCTTCTCGCGCAGCGCCCGCGCCCACAGCACGTGGAGCTGGTCGTCGAGCCACGCGGTGCGCGCCGCGTTGGGCGCGCGCGCGCGCTCGTCGAGCAGCAGCGTCTCGGCGTCGGCGTGGCGCGCCCGCGTCGCGAGCCGCGCGACCTGCGCGGCGAGCGGGCCGTTCGCGCTGTCGGGCAGCCGCCCGCCCGCCGCCGTCTTCCGGACGCCGAGCTCCGCCGTCAGCGTGCGCAGCGCCTCGTCCCAGCGGTTGGCGTTCCACTGCGCCGTCGCCAGCGACGCGGCCAGCGCGAGGCGCGTGTCGTCGGGCGCCGCAGCGCGCCGCAGGAGCTCGGCGAGCTGCCGCAACTGCTCCTCCTGCAGCGCGCCGTCGCCGAGGCCGGCGAGCCCCGCGAGGAACTCGGCGAGCGGGACCTCCTCGCCCGGCGCGGTCGGCGTCGCGAAGGCGCGCTTCATCGCCGTCAGCGCCGCGTCGCGATGGGGGGCGCCGCCGTTCTGCTGCGCCGCCGCGCGCCAGCGCGCGAGGAACTCGAGGTAGTCGAGCGCGCGGCGGTCGACGGCGCCGGTCGCCTGCTCGCGCGCGGTCGCGAGCCCGGCGACGACGCGGTCGACGGTCGCCTCCTCGTCGACGATCGTGAAGAGCTCGCCCGCCTGCGCGAGGAAGCGGTAGATCCCCTGCGGCGTGTGGCCGATCACCGCGTCCGGCAGGCACTGCAGCAGCCGGAACTCCTTCGTCTTCGCGTAGAGGTCGCGCACCGTCCAGAGCTGCTGCTCCGGCCACGACGCCTTGCGCATCAGCGCGATCAGCTGCTCGAACGTCTCCTCGGGCAGCGCCGCCGGCACGCCGTCGCCGCGATCCTGCGTCGACCAGCGCGCGCGATTCGCGTGGTCGGCCAGCGTCCACTCGTCGAGCGCGCTCCACGCCGCGAGGCGCGCGCGCGCGGCCTCCTCCTGCCGGCCGAGCGCCGTGTTCCACGCCGCCGCCGCCATCCAGTCGTCGTGGCCCATCTCGCCCTTCGCGTCGAGGCGCGCGACGAGCTCGAGCGCCTTCGCCAGCTCGCCGCGCTCGGCGTGGAGCCACGCGAGCTGGCGCGCGAAGCGCTGGCGCGTGAAGTCGCTGCCGTCGCCCAGCCAGTCGGAGAGGCGCGCGGCGAGCTCGTCGCCGCGGTCGAGCGCGACGAGGCGCTCCCAGTCGAGCTGGCGCCAGTCGAGCAGCGCGTGGCCCGCCGCGCTCGCCGCGTCGGTCAGCGCGACGAGCTCGCGCTCCTGCGCCGCCCGCTCGTCGCCCTCGGCGCTCGTCAGCAGGAAGAGGAGCGTCGTCGCCGCGCGGCGCGCCACGCAGCGCGTCTCGACCGCGATCTCGTCCTCCTGCTTGCCGCGCGTCGCGTCGAGAGCGGCGCGCAGCAGCGCCAGCGCGTCGGCGCGCGCGGCGGCGAGGTCGCGCCGCAGCCAGACGTCGAGCGCGATGCGGTCGAGCTGCAGCCACTCGACCGGGACGCGGTCGGGCGCCGCCTGGAGCGCCGCGACGAGTCGCGCGCGCGTCGTCGTCCGCGCCACCTTGCGCCGCTCGTCGTCGACCACCTTCAGCTTCTTGCGCGCGAGCTGGCCGAAGTCGGGCCGCGCCTTCAGCTCGGCCGCGACGCGCGCCTCGATCGACCAGTCGACGAAGTCGTGCCACGCGAGGATCCGCTCCGGCCCCGCCGCCACTCCCGGCAGCAGCGCGAGGAGCTCCGTCTCGACCGCGTCGGTGAACGGCTCGGCCAGCAGCGAATGGACCAGCCGCAGCGTCGCGGCGGCGCGCGCCTCGTCGCCCTTCGCGCGCGCGAGCTGCTCGCGCAGCACGTCGAGCTGGAGCGGACGCGGTGCCTGCGCGACCAGGAGCTCCTCGAGCGCGCGCCGCTCACCGTCGTCGCTCATCCTCTTCGAACGAGCAAACAGTCGGTCGAAGAGGAGCTTCCAGGTCGCCTCCTCGCCCGCCGGCTGGAAGCCGACGCCGCGCAGCAGCGTGACGCGGCGCGCCAGCGTCGCGGCCGCGGCGCGGTCGGCGTCGCCCTCCATCCGCTTCCAGAGCGCGGCGTGGGCGGCGCGCGCCTCGAGCGTCGCGGCGAGCGAGTGGAAGCCGAGGAGCTGCGTCGCGTGCGGCCCGGCGCGCTCGTCGTCGATCAGCTCCAGCGCCGCGTCGGCGAGCGTTCGCGCCTCCATGTCGCTGAAGCGGCGGTACCACCAGCTGCACCACTGACCTTGGCCCAGCGCCTGCCGGACCGCGACGCCGAGGCGCGTCTCCTGCGCGCCGGTCAGCGGCTTCGCCGCCGCGACGGCCGCGCGCGCGTCGTCGAGCCAGCGGACGATCGTTTCCCACCAAAGCGCCTCGCGATCGAGCATCACCAGCGCCGCCATGAAGCGGTCGAGGAGCGCGGGCGGCGCGGAGTCGGGCCGCTCGCGCAGCAGCAGCGCCGTCTCCTCGGCGAGCGTCTCGAGCCGGTAGCCGTTCCAGAGGAGGTCGACGCGCGCGTCGTCGAGCTGGCCGCGCTCGGCGCCGCTCCACGGAGCGTGGCGCGCGACCGCGTCGGCCAGCGTCGCGAGGCCGGCGTCGAGCTCGCCGCGCTGCGCCTGCAGTTGCGCCCACGCGACGTGCGCCTCGACGCGGTCGGGGAATTCGGCCGCGATCCGCTGCACCAGCGCGTCGCCGTCGTCGGAGCGCGCCGTCTGGCGCAGCTCGCCCAGCACGCGCTGCGCGTGGGCGAAGCGGACCCACGGCTGGTCGGCCTGCCGCGCGACCAGCGGATCGAGCGCGCGCAGCAGCGCGAGGCGCTCGTCGCCGGCGCCGAGCAGCCCGGCGAAGCTCCACAGCTCCTCGCCGCGCGCGAGGTCGGCGCGCTCCGGCGTCGCCGCGAGCGCGGCGCAGAGCGCGAGCAGCCGCTGGCGCAGCGTCTCGCGCTCGCGCACGTGGGCGAGGAGCGTGAGCTCGACGCGGTCGAGCGCGCGGCGGCCCGGCGCGAGCGCGGCGAAGGCGGCGAACTCGGCGCGGGCGCCGTCGTGGTCGTCGCGCGCAGACGCGGCGCGCAGCAGGAGCCAGCGCGCCTCGAGCGTCGCCTTGCCGGCGGCGACCAGGTTCTTCGCCTCCTCGACGCTCTTCGGCAGGTCGCGCAGCTCGAGCGCGTCGGCGCGCGGCGCGAGGGCGCGGGCGAGCTCGGCGTCGAACGCGGCGCGCTCGAGCGCCGCGACCGCGAGGCTCCAGTCGACGCGCGCGCCGTCGGGGAGCTGCTCGCTGACGATCTTCGTCGGCCACCAGCGGCCCGCGACCTCGACCGACTCGGTCGCGCGCAGCCGCGACGCGAGGCCGTCGCGCCCGCTCCAGCGCTCCTCGACGACGAGGCGCCGCGCGAGGTCGACGTCGAGCTCGACCGACGCCGTCGGATCCCACGGCGCGGTGAAGCGGAGCGTCTGCTTGCCGCCGCTTGCGGGGAGGAGCGTCGCCGTCCAGCCGCGGAAGCGCGCGCCGACGTCGTCGAAGAGCGCCGAGAGGAGCGGCGGGAAGTCGGCGGCGTCGCCGGGCAGCGCCGCGCGCACGCGGCCCATGCGCCATGCTGCCGTGAAGCGGCCGCGCTCCCCGCCGCGCAGCCACTCGACCGCGACCTCGTCGGCGTCGCGATGCTGCGGCTCGACGCACCACGCGTCGCGCGCCAGCAGCGCCTCGCCGCGGCCGAGCGGCCACGTGCGGCCGCGCGCGTCGGTCGTCGCGCCGACCAGCACGAGTCGCAGCCCGCCTTCGAGCGTCGCGATCGCGCCGCGCCGCTCGAGCGACGCCAGCAGCGCGCCGACCTCGCCGTCGAAGGCGGGCGGCACGGCGGTCGCGGGAGGCATCACGTCGGCGAAGAGCGACGCGAAGGGATCGGCCGGCGGCGTCCTCGGCGGCCGAACCGGGGCGAAGCCGTCCTTCAGGTTGCCGCCGGGCAGTTGCAGCCGTCCCGCTTCCCAGCGCCGATCGGCGCGGAGCTTCCCGCCGCCGCCGGCGGCTCGCGCGGAGAGCTCGGAGCGCCGCTTCGACTTGCCGAGCGTCGCGTCGTCGAGGTCGTCGTCGCTCTTCGCGTCGTCGTACGACTCCTCGCTGGGCGCCGCTTCCGGGAGCAATCCAGGCTCCTCGGGATCGGAGACGGGCTCGCCCGCGATGTCGAGCAGCTCCTTCTCCTCGCTTTGCTCGCCGCCGTCGAAGCCGGTGCGCGACTCGTCGAGCTCGAGGCCGCGGGAGCCGGCGCCGCCGAGGCTCGGCGCCGCCGCGTCGCCTGGACCGCGGTAGTAGCCGCCGCCGGAACGGCCGCGCACGTGCGAGCGGGTCGAGAAGCCGTAGCCGCCTTCGTCGACGCCCGATCCCCACGCGAGCGCCGTCGACTGCGGCCGCAGCACTTCGGTGAGGTCGCGGTCGAGCCGCGCCAGCGACGCCAGCAGCTCGCGTCGGAGGCCGACGTTCCACTGCTGCGCCTTCTGCATCTGCGCCTTCGTCAGCTCGAACGCCGCGTCGGCGCGCCCCTTCGCGAAGTACTCCTCGCCGTCGCGCATCCGCGTCCGCTTCTCGACCTGGAAGCGCTGCCGGTCGGCCTCGCTCTCGAGCACGAGGAACGAGGTCCACGGCGTGACGATCTGGAACTCCTCCGACAGCGCGATCGCCCGTTCCCGGATCTCCTTCGTCGCCGGCTGCGCCAGCAGCGAGTCGAGGTGGTGGCGCGCCCAGAGGCGCGGCAGGAACGAGGCGTCCTCGCCGAGGTCGTCGAGCACGATGGGGAGCTCGAGCGGCGCGGCATTGCGGCTGGTCACGCGCACGGTGCCGCGATGCGCGGTGCGCGCGTCGTAGCGGCCGACGACGACCTGCTGCTCGCCGGCCGCGAGGCTCGGCAGCTCCTGCGGATGGACGGCGGCGACGGGCAGCCCGTCGAACTCGAGCGCGAGTCCCGTGGCGCGCCACGCCGTCGCGTCGGCGAGGAGCTGCTGCGCGACCTGGAGCGCGTCGCTGCCGCCGCCGATCACGCGCAGCGAGCCGTCGCCGAGCTTCGTCGCGGCGCGCAGCACGACCGGCTCCTGCGCGTTGCCGGGCACGACCGCGTGGACGCGGCCGCGACCCTTCCAGGCCGCGGTGATCGCGGCCGCGCACTTCGCCGGATCGGCGTCGCCGAGCGTCGCGATCCCGTCGCCGACGTAGACGAGCTGCGTCCCTTCGCGCAGCGCGGGCAGGCACTTGCCGAAGGCGCCCGCGAGGTCGGACCAGCCGAGCGCCTCGCGCTGCGCGAGGAAGTCGAGCGCCGCGGCGCGGTTCGCGTCGCTGGCCGCGACCGGGCCGGGGAAGGCGAAGCGCGTCTCGACGTCGGCGGTCGCGAGCTGCAGCGTGTCGTGGTCGCCGAGCGAGCCGAGGAGCGCCTCGACGAACTGGAGCTGCGTCGCGCGCGCGGGACCGCGCAGCGAGCCCGACGTGTCGCAGAGCAGCAACCAATCGCTCGGCTTGGTCGCGAGGCCGGGATCGATCGCGGTCGCGGGCGACGGGGCGAAGCGGACCATGAAGTAGCCGTCGTCGCCGCGCTGGTCGGCGACGAAGGAGAGGGGCGCGCCGCCGGCCGCGGCGGGCTTCGTCGCGATGCGCAGCTCGAAGTCGCGGTCGGGGCGGTACTCCTGCGCGTCGAAGGAGACGCTCGCGGCGTGGTCGGTCGCGGCGATGCGGCACTCGTGCGACGGGCAGGCGACGGCGGCCAGCGGCTCGGCGCTCGAGATCGTGACTTCGATCGCCAGTTGCTTCAGCGGGTTGCGGCGCAGCAGCTCGCTCTGCAGCGCGTAGTTCCAGGTGAACTGGTCGCCGCGCTTCTTCAGCAGCTGCGTCCAGCCGAGCTTGATCCGCTTCTCGCCGACGATGGGGTAGACGCGCGCCTTGAAGAGGTTGCCGCCGGTCCACTCGAGGAGGCCGGGGTCGCGCTTCTCGCGGAGGATCTGCTCGTAGATCGCGCGCGCGCGCTCCTTCTCGACGATGTCGCCCTCGACGAGCTCGTCGCCGATCCACATGCCGAAGCTCGAGATCGACGCGTCGGCCGGCAGCGGGAAGTAGAAGACGCCCTCCAGCACGGACGGCGTGTGGTTGACGAAGCTCTCCTCGACGATCGTGCGCGCCACCTGGTCGCGGATCTCGACGCTCACCTTGTGGTAGCCGAGCGTGAGGGGCACCTCGCGTCCGTCGATCGTGGCGAGCAGCGAGCCCATCGCCTCGGTCGACTGCCCCGATTGGTAGCCGGTCAGCCACGCGGGCGGCGTCGCCAGCGTCTCGAGCTTGCGGTCGCGCGCGCGCACGACCGTCGTCGCCGCGATCGCGCGCGTCTCGTCGCCCGGTCCGCGCAGCGTCAGCGGCGCGCCCTCGCGCGGCGCGAGCTCGACCTCGCCCGCCGTGACGCGCACCGTCGCGGCGTCGACCAGCTCGACCTGCGCGCCCGGCCCGAGCGTGAGCGTCGCGCCCGACTTCATCCGCAGCTGCAGCGCGTTCGCGCCGCGCGCGCCCGTCTTCACCCACTCGTTCGCGAAGAGGAGGTCGTTCTCCTCCGCGCCGCGCCAGCGCGGATCGCTCCCGCCGCGCGCGAGCCCCGTCCCCTCGCGGTCGACCACCTTCGCGATCGACGGATCGTTCGAGAGCGCCGCCGCCTGCTGCGGATCGAGCGCGTAGCGGAAGAGCGGCCGCGCGGCGAGCGGAGCGGCGACGAGCCCGACGACGGCGAGCAGGAGCGGCAGCGGCGTGCGCATGGCGGGGATCCGGCGGATGGGGGGCGGCGACAGCATCGCGCGTCGCGTGCCGTTGGATCGCAACGCCGCCGGCGAGTTCCCGTTCGAGCGCCGCCGCCCAGGAAACGGTTACTGCCGGGTGCCGGTCGGCTCCGGCGCAGCCGCCGGGTCGGGCCGACGCGGGCCGTACCAGAGGTCGAGCCCGGCCCGCTGCGTGACGCCGCTCCGGCCTCGCAGCGCGAGGCGGGCGAGGGCGCGGCCGAGCTCGAGACCCGAATGGGTGCGGAGCTTCCTTCCCGACGTGGTGGCCAGCTCGCGCAGGACGACGAAGCGGCCGGCGCGCTTCAGTCGCATGCTGATCAGCGCCTCCTCGCCGGCGAAGACCCCTTCGTCGAAGCCGCCGGCTTGCGTGAACGCGGCGCGCGTGCAGAAGAGGAAGCAGCCGGCCGCCATGCCGATGAGTCGGGAGAAGCGGCGGGCCACCGGCTCGAGGAGGCGCGCCCACCGCGGGAGCGGCCCTTCGAAGTGGACGCCGCAACCGCCGGCGACGGCGCCGTCGCGCACCGCGCGCGTCACGGCGGCCATCAGCTCCACGGTGATCGTCGTGTCGGCATCGATGAAGACGAGCAGCTCGCCCTGCGCGGCGCGGGCGCCGGCATTCCGCGCCGCCGAGATCTGGCGCGCCTGGATCGAGACCACCCTCGCGCCAGCGGCGGCGGCGACCTGCGCGGTCCGGTCGGTCGAGGCGTCGTCGACGACGATCACCTCGTGCGAGTCGTCGGCGCCGCGCATCGCGGCGGCGATCGACGCGAGCGTCGCCGGCAGCAGCGCCTCCTCGTCATGGGCCGGCACCACGAACGACAGCACGATCGCGACCTCCCGCCCGCCGCTACTTGCCCGGCCACCCCTCCGGCATCCACACCGGCCGGTCGGCCACTGTCGCGCGCGCGGCGTCCGACGTCGGCACGCCCCACGCGGTGAAGAAGGGGCCGAGGTTCCGGTTCGTCGCCTTCGACAGCATCACCAGCCAGAGGTCGCGCTTCGCGTCGTCGGTGCGCGGGCGCTCGCGGCGCGGGAGGGCGTGGTAGTCGGCGAAGAGCTTCTGGTAGGGCTCCCAGCCGAAAGCCTGCTGCACCTGCAGGTACATCTGGAGCGCGAGGAACGGGTCGCCCTTCCAGTCGTCGAACTTCGCGCCGGCGGCGAGGTAGTCGCCGATCTTCGCGCGCGTCGCCTCGAGCGCCTCGTGGCCCTTCATCACCGGCACGCCGTACGCCTGCTCGAGCGCGTAGACGCAGAGGAGGTTGTTCGTGACCTCGCCGGTGCCCTCGAAGGTCCACTCCGCTTCCTGGTGGTTGTGGCCGAGCTCGTGGAAGAGACCCCACTGCCCCTTCGACAGCTCGGCCGCGCTGCACATCGCGGGCGCGGCGTCGAGGTGGGTCATGATCGGGTAGCCCGAGTGCATGTAGCCGGCGCTGATTTGGACGTCGGCGACGTAGCGCTCGGGATGCGGGCGCGCGCGCGGGATCCCGACGAGGTCGGCCATCGCGTCGACGCCCTTGATCCAGGTCTCGAGCACCTGCTGCGGCGAGTCGAGGCCGCGGATCGCGCTGGACGGCACCGTGACGATCACGCGGTCGCACTCGAGCTCGGCCCAAGGCGCCGGCGCCTCGCGCAGCGTCGCGCGCCACGTCTCGTCCGTGTCGCGACCGAGCACGAACCACGGCGCCGCGACGCCGCCGTCGAGCTCCGCCTCGATCGCGCCGAGCTTGCAGCCGTCGGGCACGTCGACGTAGACGAGGCCGCCGAGCGGCGAGGCGATCGTTGTCGACGTCGCGACCACGGGCTTGCGCACGAACGCCTGCGGCACGCGCTTCCACGCGTCGAGGTCGAAGAGGAGGTCGGTGTGGGCGCCGATCTGGAGCGAGAGGCCGGCGCCGGCCGCGTCCGCCGGCAGCGTGAGCGTCACGACCTCGCCCGCGACGGCGTAGACGCCCGTCGAGTGCCAGCGCGGCCGCGCGGTGTCGATCGCGACGCGCCGCTCGACGCGCGCTGCGGTCGCGGGCACCTCGCCGGGAAAGGAGCGCGCCGCGGTCATCGCCTTCACCTGCTCGGCGGGCAGCCGCAGCGCCTCGCGCAGCAGGAAGGTCGCCATCGCCCGCTCGCCGCCGTCGATCCGCTCGAGCGGCTTCTCCGCGGTCGGATCGATCGCCTCGGCGCGCTTGTCGCAGATCGCCTCGAGGCGCGGGCGCAGCATCGTGTCGCCGGGCGGCAGCACGCGCGCCAGCGCCGTGATCGTCGCCGACGACTGCAGCATCGGCTGGTCGTTCTTCACCGTGCTGCGCAGCGTGTGGTTCGAGAGGTAGGTGAACGCCGCGTCGCCGTGGGTCAGCTTCGGCGGATCGCGCTCCGTCGTGAATCCCTCCGGCCCGCTCTTGCCGAGGAACCCCTCGCACCACGCGACGCCGAAGCGGCCGAAGAGCTGCTGCAGCGGGTTCTCGTCGAGCGACGCCTTGCCCGAGACCTGCAGCCAGCCCCACGCGCACTGCCCCGCCAGCACGCCTCCGCCCGCGCGCACCCACTTCTCGAGCGCGTCGATCTCGCCCGCGTCGAACTCGGGCGTCAGCCCCATCAGCACGTCGACCCCTTCGAGCTGCGGCGCCAGCGGACCCGCCGCCAGCAGCCGGCACTCGAGCTTCGCCGCCTTCGCCATCGGATCGCCGGTCAGCAGCGCGTGGAGCTCCGGCGCGCGCGTCGCGACGAGCGCCGGCTTGCGCAGCCCGCCGAGCCAGCGCGCCGTGTTGACGAGGAAGCGCGCCGTGTCGCCCTTCTTCAGCGTGTCGCCGCCGAAGTAGCCGTTGTGGGGGAGCGCGACGAAGCGGCCGGCGCCGGCGCGCCCGCCGACGATCGCCGCCGCGCGCAGCCCCTTGCCGCCGCTGCCGCCGAGCACGACATGCGCGTCCTTGCTCCAGACCGCGAGCGGGCTCGGCGTGCCGGGCGCCGCGATCGTCGTGACGCCTTCGAGCAGCTCCTGCAGCGCGTCGGTCGCCTGCGCGCGCGCGGGCGCGGCCGGCAGCACGGCTGCCAGCAGCGCGACTCGCGCGAATCGCGCGACGTTCCGGAGCGCCGTCATCGTCGTTCCCGTCGTCTCGTTCCCGGCATCATCCGCCGGGCATCATCGGCTGCCGAGCGCCTGCAGCCGCGCGTCGATCTCCTTCGCCTGCTCGCCGCCCGGCTTGCAGGTCGCGCGCGCCTTCTCCAGATAGCCGCGCGTGCGCCCCGTGTCTCCCAGCTTGCCGGCGAACTCGGCGGCCATCAGGTACGCGCGCGTGTAGGTCGGCGCGTGGTCGATCGCGTGGTCGGTCGCGTCGAGGGCGCCGCGCAGGTCGCCCGTCTCCGCCAGCGCATGGGCCAGCTCCAGCGCCGCGCCGAACTCGTCGGGCCGCAACGCGATCGAGCGCCGCAGATGGTCGATCGCCTCGGGCCACTGCTTCTGCAGGAAACGGACGTGGCCCATCATGCTGTGGACCGAGCCGTCGCGCGGGAAGCGTTCGAGGCAGGCGCGCAGCGTCGCGGCCGCCTCGTCGAGCCGGTTCGCCTCGACGTAGTCGAGCGCCAGCGCGCGCGCGTTGAAGATCTCGGCGTAGGTGCGCGGATGGGCCAGCGTCGCGCGGTCGGGCGGCGTCGCCGCGTCGCCTGCCGTGTAGCCGAGCGCCGCGAGCCGCTCGCGCTCCTCGGGATCGAGGTCGCCGGCCGCCTTCGACGCCAGCGGGTCGTGGCCGTCGCGCCACGCGACGATCCGCTCGTGCAGCGCGGCGGTCAGCGCGGCCTCGTCGTCGGCGCGATCGTGCTGCTCGCCGGGATCTTCGCGCCAGAGGTAGAGCTCGCGATCGGGGCCGTCGATCAGCTTCGCGCGCCGGTCGGAGAGCCCCTCGAGCGGCGAGAGGCCGTGGCCGTACCACGGCAGGTAGGTCTCCAGCAGCGCGTCGTTCCACGCCTCGGGCTTCTCGCTGCGCAGCGCTGGCAGCAGCGACACGCCGTCGAGCGGCGCCTCGCCGGCGGCGGGCGGGAGCTGCAGCAGGTCGAGCAGCGTCGGCACGAGATCGACGTGCGACACCTGACCCGCGAGCCGCTTGCCGGCCCCGAACGACGGATGGCGCAGCAGCAGCGGCACGCGCATCGTCGAGTCGTAGAGGAAGAGGCCGTGGCTCAGCTCGTCGTGCTCTCCGAGCCCCTCGCCGTGGTCGGCGGTCACGATCACGGCGGTCCGCGCGAGGCGCTCCTTGCCCCAGCGCTGGAGGAAACGCTTCAGCTGCTGGTCGATGTAGGCGATCTCGGCGTCGTAGGGATCCTCGAACCGCTTCGCGAAGGCGGGCGGCGCGTCGAACGGCCGGTGGGGATCGAAGAGGTGGAGCCAGACGAACCACGGCGAGAGCGGCGCCTGCTCCATCCACGCGAGCGCGGCGTTCACCGTCGCGGCCGCGCGCCGCTCGACGCGCGAGAGGCCGCCGGCCGACGAGGTCACGAGCTGCTCGTCGTAGCGGTCGAAGCCCTGCGCGAGGCCGTACTGCGACGCGACCACCTGCGACGAGACGAAGGCGGCCGTCGCGTAGCCCGCGGCCTTCAGCCGCTCGGCCAGCGTGACCAGCTCCGGCGCGGCCTTGAAGATCCCGTTGTCGTGCACGCCGTGGCCGATCGGGTAGCGGCCGGTGAGGATCGACGTGTGCGACGGCAACGTGATCGGCGCCGTCGCCAGCGCCCGCTCCACCAGCACGCCGTCGCGCGCCAGTTGGTCGAGCGTCGGGGTCTCCGCCTTCGCGTAGCCGTAGCAGCCGAGCCGGTCGGCGCGCGTCGTGTCGAGCGTGATCAGGAGGACATGGTCGAGTCGTTTCGCTTCCTGTCGCGCGGGGGGCGCGTCGTCGAGTTGGGCCGACGTTGGCGGGGGGATCGGCGGGGTTGCGAGGAAGGGGACGAGGAAGAACCACGATCGCGGGTTCATTGCGCGCCGATCGTAGCTCGCTCCACCGTTTCGAGCCGGGCCAGCACCTCCGCGTCGCGGGCGATCCCTGTCAGGGTCGCGACATCGATCGTCTGCGCGGCGTCGGTGTAGCTCGTCATCGGGCTGACATGCGCCTCGATCAGGAGGGCGTGCGCCCCGCAGGCGAGCGCGGCGCGCGCCATCGGGCGGACGCGGTCGCGCGCGCCGACGCCGTGCGACGGATCGACGACGATCGGCAGGTGGGAGAGCTCGCGCACCAGCGGCACGACGTTGAGGTCGAGCGTGTTGCGCGAGTGGTCCGAGAAGCTGCGGATGCCGCGCTCGCACAGCAGCACGTCGCGCTTGCCGCCGGCGAGCAGGTACTCCGCGGCCATCAGCCACTCCGTCAGCGTCGCGGCCGGCCCGCGCTTGAGCAGGACGGGGCAGGGCGCAGCGGCGAGCGCGCGCAGCAGCGAGAAGTTCTGCATGTTGCGCGCGCCGACCTGCAGCACGTCGACCGCCTCGACCATCGCGTCGAGCGACTCGCGGTCGACCACCTCGCTCACGATCGGCAGCCCCGTCTCGCGCCGCACGACCTGCAGCGTCGCGAGCCCCTCGGCGCCGAGCCCCTGGAAGTCGTAGGGGCTGGTGCGCGGCTTGAAGGCGCCGGCACGGAAGAGGCGCGCGCCCGCCGCCTTCACCGCGTGGGCGATGGCGACGGTGCGCGCCTCGGTCTCGACGCTGCACGGGCCGGCGATGACCACGGGCGGCAGGGCGCCGCCGATCGCGACCTCGCCGCGCGGGCCGATGCGCACCACCGTCGACTCGGGCTGCACCTCGCGGCCGACGAGCTTCCACGGCTTCGTGACCGCGATGCACTCGCGCACGCCGGGCAGTTGCGCGAAGCGGCCGGGATCGACCGGCCCGCGGTTGCCGGTGACGCAGATCGCGGTCCGTTCGCGGCCGGCGACGGGCAGCGGCGTGCAGCCGATCGCGCGCACCGCCTCCTCGACGGCGGCGCACTGCGCCTCGGTGCAACGGGCATCCAGGATCACGAGCATGACGACGGTTCCTCGGAAGGGACGAGCGGAGCGAAGGCTGCCGCGAACTCGGCGCGCACCGCGCCGGTGGCGACGCCGCGTTCGATGGCGCGCGCGAGCGAACTGCCGACGACGGCGATCGCGGCGCCGGCCGCGAAGGCGCCGCGCACGTCGTCGCGCGACGAGAGCCCGAAGCCGAGCGCGAGCGGCTGTCGCGTCGCGTCGCGCGCGCGTTGCAGCAGCGTCGCGCGCGCGGCGACGTCTCTTTCGTCGCGCGCGCCCGTGACGCCCTGGTGGCCGGCGACGTAGACGAAGTCGCAGTCGCGCGCGAGCTCGGACAGCCGCGCGCGCGGCGTCGCCGGCCCGGCCATCCGCACGAAGCCGAGCCCGCTGGCGCGGCACGCCTCGGCCAGCAGCGCGTCCTCGCCGAACGGCAGGTCGGGGACGAGGAGCGAGCTCGCGCCTGCGGCGGCCGCGTCGTCGCAGAAGCGTTCGACGCCGCGCGCGTGGACGAGGTTGGCGTAGACGAGCAGGTTGCGCGGGACGTCGGGCAGCGCCGTCGCGATCGCGCGCAGCAGCTCGAACGCGCGACCGGTCGAGACGCCCGCCGCCCGCGCGCGGCGCGACGCGGCGACGACGGCGGGCCCGTCGGCGCACGGATCGCTGTAGGGCAGCCCGAGCTCGACCATCGTCGCGCCGGCGCGCGCCGCGTCGAGCGCCAGCTCGTACGAGAGGCCGGGCGATGGATCGCCGAGCACGAGGAAGGGGCTCACGTGGCGGCGGCGCGACGCGAGCGCGCGATGGAGCAGCGCGCGGCTCATCGGCGCGGCTCCGTCGCGGCGCTCCACGTCGCGAGGTCCTTGTCGCCGCGGCCCGAGAGGTTCACCACGACGCGCGCGCCGCGCGGCAGCTCGCCGCGCGCGACGGCGCGCCGCGCCCACGCGAGCGCATGGGCCGGCTCGAGCGCCGGCACGATCCCCTCCAGTCGCGCGAGCTCGCCGTAGGCGTCGAGCGCCTCGTCGTCGAACGCCGCGACGTAGCGCGCGCGGCCGCTCGCCTGCAATGCGGCGTGCTCCGGCCCGATCGCCGGGTAGTCGAGGCCGGCCGCGATCGAGCGGCTCGCGACGACCTGCCCGTCGTCGTCCTGCAGCAGCAGCGTGCGCGCGCCGTGGAGCAGGCCGGGCCGGCCGCGCGCGACCTTCGCGGCGCCCAGCCCGCCGTCGCGCGCGCCCGCCGCCTCGACGCCGATGCACTGCGTCGCGCGCGACGCTGCGTCGGCGTCGTCGGCGTGGTCGAGGAAGCCGGCGAACAGTCCGATCGCGTTGCTGCCGCCGCCGATGCAGGCGACGACCGCGTCGGGCCGCCCGCCCGCCTGCGCCGCGAACTGCGCGCGCGCCTCGCGGCCGACGACCGCCTGCAGCTCGCGCACGAGCCGCGGGAAGGGATCGGGCCCGCACGCCGAGCCGAGCACGTAGTGGGTCGTCGCGAGATGGGTCGCCCAGTCGCGCAGCGCCTCGTTGATCGCGTCCTTCAGCGTCGCCGAGCCGTCGTCGACCGCGCGCACCTCGGCGCCGAGCAGCCGCATCCGCTCGACGTTGACGCGCTGGCGTTCGACGTCCTTGGCGCCCATGAAGACGGTCACGGGCAGGCCGAGGCGCGCGCCCGCCATCGCCGTCGCGACGCCGTGCTGGCCCGCGCCCGTCTCGGCGATCAGCCGTCGCTTGCCGAGCTGCCGCGCCAGCAGCGCCTGGCCGAGGGCGTGGTTGAGCTTGTGCGCGCCGCCGTGGAGCAGGTCCTCGCGCTTGAGATGGAGCGAGAGCCCGCACGCGGCGCCGAAGCGCGGCGCCGGCGTGAGCGCGGTCGGGCGGCCGGCCCACTGCGCGAGGAGCGTCGCGAGCTCGGCGCGGAACGGCGCGGCCGGCACGAGCGCGTCGACCGCGTCGGCCAGCTCTGCGAGGGCGGGCCACAGGAGCTCCGAGACGTAGCGGCCGCCGAAGGCGCCGAACGGTCCGAAGCGGGGCGTGAGCGTGCGTGGCGAGGTCGCGTTCATGGGACTTGGCGCTCCAGCGATTCGAAGAGGCGGCGCAGCAGCGCGGGCTCCTTGCGGCCCGGCGCCGACTCGACGCCGCTGCTGACGTCGATGCCGAAGGGACGGTGGCGCAGCAGCGCGGCGACGTTGTCGGGCGTGATGCCGCCCGCGATCAGGGTCGAGCTCGGCGCGTGGCCGGCGAGGAGCGTCCAGTCGAAGGGACGCCCGCCGCCGCCGCGCCCGCGATCGAGCAGGCGCGGCGTCTCGTCGCACGCCGGCGGCAGCGGCGGCAGCGCGCTCGCGTCGTCGGGCAGCGCGACCACCGGCAGCACCGCGAGGCCCGCGTCGCGCAGCGCGGCGAGCGCCTCGGGCGGCGCGCCGTGGAGCTGCACGCAGTCGGCGGCCAGCTCCTTCGCGAGACGCGTCAGCGCGCGGACGTCGCCGCCGCGGTCGACCACCACCAGTCGCGCGGTGCCGCGCAGCCGGCGGCGGATCGCGGCGATCTCGCGGCGCGTCGCGCGGCGCGGCGAGTCGGTCGCGACGACGCAGCCGATGAAGCGGGCGCCGAGCGACTCGGCCAGCGCCGCGTCGTCGGCGGCGCGCACGCCGCAGATCTTCACGAGCGGCCGTCGCGGGCAGGCCGCCAGCAGTCCGGCGACGCTCGCGCCGCGCAGCAGCGCCGTGCCGACCAGCAGCGCGTCGGCGACTCCCGCCAGCGGGGCGAGCGAGGCGTTCAGGTCGTAGCCCGACTCGGCGATCGCGATGCGGCCGGGCGGCACGCGCTTGAGCAGGCGGGCGGCGCGGTCGCGGTCGATCGCGAGCGTGTCGAGGTCGCGGTTGTTGACGCCCACCAGCGCGCCCGGCTGCGCCAGCGCGCGCTCGACCTCGAGTTCGTCGCGGCACTCGATCAGCGGCTCGATCGCGTGGTCGTGCGCGGCGCGGACCAGCTCGGCGAGGCGCGGCGCCGGCAGGATGCGGGCGATCAGCAGCACCGCGCTCGCGCCGGCCGCGGCGGCGGCGGCGACCTGGCGCCGGTCGACGACGAAGTCCTTGCAGAGCAGCGGCAGCGGCGTGACGGCGGCGACGGCGCGCAGGTCGGCGAGCGAGCCGAGGAAGCGCGTCGGCTCGGTCACGATCGAGAGCGCGGCGGCGCCCATCGCGTCGTAGCGGCGCGCGACCGCCACCGGCGACTCGTCGGTCAGCCGGCCGGCGCTGGGGCTCGCGCGCTTGAACTCGGCGACGACGCGGAGCTGGCCCGACGCGCGGCCGCGCAGCGCGTTCGCGAAGCGGCCGAGCGCGAGGCGGCGGCGCGGCGGCAAGTCGGGCAGCGCGCGCGCCCGCTTCTCGGCGGCGGCGACGAGCTCGTCGAGGAGGAAGCTCACGCGACGCCCTCGAGCGCCGCGGCGGCGCGGCGCGACGAGACGACGAAGCGGTCGAGCGTGCGCGTGGCGGCGCCCGACGCGACGGCGCCGCGCGCGAGGGCCAGCGCGTCGCGCAGCGTCGGCGCGAGGCCGGCGGCCTGCAGCGCGGCCGCGGCGTTGAGCGCGACGGCGTCGCGGATCGCGACGGTCGTCGCGGCGCGCGGCGCGCCTTCGGTCGCGCCCTCCGCCGCGATCGCGTCGCGCAGCCGCCGCGCGTTGGTCGCCGCGTCGCCGCCCGCCAGCGCCGCGATCGGCGCCGCGGCGAGGCCGAGCTCGTGCGGCGCGACGCGGAACTCCGTGATCGCTCCGCGCTTGAGCTGGTGGCCGAGCGTCGGCGCGTGGAGGCCGAGCTCGTCGAGGCCGGCGCAGTGGACGACCAGCGCCCGCTCGCTGCCGAGCTCGCGCAGCGCCTCCGCCAGCGGCCGCGTGAGCGACGCGTCCCACGTGCCGAGGAGCTGGCAGCTCGCGCCGGCCGGATTGCAGAGCGGGCCGAGCGCGTTGAAGAGCGTCCGCGTCGCGACCGCGCGGCGCGCCGCCGCGACGCTGCGCAGCGCCGGATGGCAGCGCGGCGCGAAGAGGAAGGCGAAGCCCGTCGCGTCGAGCAGGCGCGCCGCGCGCTCCGGCGGCAGGTCGATCGTCGCGCCCAGCGCTTCCAGCACGTCGGCGCTGCCGACCGCCGACGTGACCGCGCGATTGCCGTGCTTCGCGACGGCGCCGCCCGCCGCCGCGACGACCAGCGCCGCCGCGGTCGAGAGGTTGACCGTGCGTGCCCCGTCGCCGCCGGTGCCGCAGGTGTCGACCAGCGGATGCACCTGCGCGTGGACGAGCGCGCCGCGCCGCCGCACGGCGCGCGCAGCCGCGGCGAGCGCGGCGCCGCTCCACGGCGCGCGATTCCACGCGAGGAGCCGCGCGCACGCCGCGTCGTGCGGCAGCGCGCCGTCGAGCAGCTCCTCGAAGTCGGCGACGAAGCGGGCGAGGCTCATCGCGTCGCTCCCGTTCGCGCCGTCGCCGCCCACGCCAGCACGGCGTCGATCCACGCGCCGCCGTGCGGCGTCAGCAGCGACTCGGGGTGGAACTGCACGGCGAGCTGCGGCAGCTCGCGATGGGCGAGCGCCATGACCAGCTCGCGACCGTCTCCGCCCTCGGGCTCGCGCGCGGTGGCCAGCACGTCGAGCGTCGGCGGCAGCGCGCTCGCGACCAGGCTGTGGTAGCGGCCGACCTGCTGGCGGCGCGGCAGGCGGCGGAACGGCTCGACGTCGCGCACGTCGATCGTCGTCGCGACGCCGTGACGCGGGCGCGGCGCCGGCGTGATGTCGGCGCCGGCCGCCTGCGCGATCGCCTGCAGCCCGAGGCAGACGCCGAAGATCGGGACGCGCGGCCGCGTCGCGAGCCACTGGAGCGTGACGCCCGCGTCCTCGGGCCGGCCGGGACCGGGCGAGAGCACGACCAGCAGCGGCGGCGCCGCCTCGATCCGCTGCTGCAGCTCCTCGAGCGGCAGCCGTGCTCGCAGCGTCGTGACGTCGGCGCCGCGCGCGGCGAACTGGTCGCCGAGCAGGAAGGAGAAGCTGTCCTCGTGGTCGAGGAGGAGGAGCTGCGGCGCGCTCATCGGCGCGCTCCGCCCACGGCGAATCCTTGCGCGAGCGCGACCGCCTCGCGCACGCCGCGCAGCTTGTGGCCCGTCTCGGCCAGCTCCGATTCGGGCACGCTCGCCAGCACGATGCCGGCGCCGGCGCGCGCGTGGGCGACGCCGCGCCGCAGCCGGACCGCGCGGATCGTCAGCGCGCTCTCGAAGCGGCCGCGCGCGTCGAGGAGCGCGACCGCGCCGCCGAAGAGGCCGCGGCCCTGCGGCTCGAGCTCGCGGATCCGCTCCATCGCGCGCACCTTCGGCGCGCCGGTGAGCGTCCCCATGTTGGCGACGGCGCGAAAGGCGTGGAGCGCGTCGAGACCGTCGCGCAGCGCGCCGCGCACGACGCCGGCGAGGTGGTGGACGTGGCGGTGCGACCGGAGCGCGAACGACTCGACGACGCGCGTCGTGCCGGGCCGGCTCACGCGCGCGACGTCGTTGCGCGCGAGATCGACCAGCATCGCGTGCTCCGCGCGCTCCTTCTCGGAGGCGAGCAGCGCCGCCGCGACGCGCGCGTCGGCGTCGCGATCGAGCGTGCCGTCCTCGCGGCGCGCGCGCGGCGCGGTGCCGGCGATCGGATGGAGCTCGACCGCGCCGTCCGCGACGCGGAGGCAGAGCTCGGGCGAGGCGCCGACCAGCGCCCCCTCCTCGAGCTCGAGCGCGAAGCGGTGGAGGTCGGGCTCGAGCGCTGCGAAGGCGGCCGCGAGATGCGCCATCGTCGCGCGGCACGGGAGCGTCGCGCCGCGCGAGAGGACGGCCTGGAAGAGGTCGCCTTCGGCGAGGCGGCGTTGCAGCGACGCGACGCCGGCGAGGTAGCGGTCGTCGTCGACGTCGAAGCGCGGCGGCGGCAGCGACGCGAGCGGGGCGGCGGCGTCGTGCGGCGGAGCGCGGTCGGGCGCGGCGTCGTCGCGCGCGAGCGCGACGAGTCGGGCGACGGTCGCAGCGTGGCGCTCGTCGACGTCGCGGCGCGTCTCCCACGGCAGGCCGCGCGTCACGACCGCGACGCCGTGCGCGTCGAAGCGGACGAAATCGCCGGCGAGCACGAAGTGGAAGTCGGCGTCGTCGCACGGATCGGCGCGGCGCGGCGGCAGCCGCTCGAAGCGGTCGACCAGCTCGTAGCCGAGGCAGCCGAGGAGCGCGGGCGGGAGGGAAACGCCCGCGCTCCCGGCGCCACGGTCGTGGAGCAGGAAAGCGGCGTCGCGCAGCGGATCGAGGCACGACGGCGCGACGAGCCGTTCGTGGTCGGAGAGGCCGGGTGGCGGGAGCTCGGTCGCGACGGGCCGCGCGGTCCGCTCGGCGAAGGCGTCGACGAGCGGGGCGGCGGACTCGACGAGCGGCTCGACGCGATAAGCCGCGCCGCGCAGCGTGAGGCGGAGCAGCGGTCGCGTCGCGACGAGCGTCGCGCCGCCCGAATGCCACAGGCCGCGTCCCGGCGCGTCGAGCGCGGCGAAGAAACGTCCGGGATTCGCCGCGCGCGACGCCGGGAGGCGCGCGTCGCGGCGGTTGCAGGAGATCGTCAGCGGGAGCGTCGGTCGCTCGAGCAGTCGCATCGTCGGGCCTCGTGGGCCCCGCGTGCGGCTGCGTCCTCGTTCAACGTCCCATCAACGATCGAAGGCAGCCGTTCGCGGGGCTGCCTTCGTTTCTCGCGCTCGGAAGGGCAGCCAGGTCTAGGGCTGCCACCACCAGCGGCACGACGCGAACGCGACGCTGCCGCGCAGCGTCGTCGCGCGGGGTGCCGTCGTTTCGTGCGTCGGGGTCGGGTTCATCAGGGCACGTGTGATACTGAGCGAATGGCGTCTGTCAACTTCCTGCTGTCGCAGCCCTTCGACGTGGCGCCCCGCCTGCCAGGTTCCAAGTCGATCGCCAACCGGGCGCTGGTGGCGGCGGCGCTGGCCCGCGGCACGACCGCGTTCACGCGCCTCACGCCCTCGGACGATGTCGCGGCGATGGTGGCGGGCCTGCGCGCGATGGGCGTCGCCGTGGTGGAGCGGGGCGCGGAGCAGCTCGACGTCGGCGGCGGTCCGCCCGGGCGCGTGGCCGAGGCGACGATCGACTGCGGGCTCGGAGGGACGACGGCGCGTTTCCTCCTGGCGCTGGCGGCGGTGGTGCCGGGGCGCTGGACGATCACGGGCGGCGCGCGGCTGCGCGAGCGGCCGATGGGGGAGCTGCTCGCCGCCTTGTCGCAACTCGGCGCGCGCATCGAAGGCGGCGCGACGTCGCTGCCGGTCACGATCGTCGGCGGGACGCTCGAGGGCGGGCGCGTGCGGCTCGACGCGTCGCGGTCGAGCCAGTTCCTGAGCGCGCTGCTGCTGGTCGGCGCGGCGACGAAGAAGGGGATCGAGGTCGAGATCGAGGGGGCGATCGCGTCGGAGCCCTACGTCGAGATGACGGCCGACGTGCTGGAGCGGTTCGGCGTGACGATCGGCTTCACGCGCGATCCGGCGCGCGCGACGCGGCGCTTCACGGTCGCGCCGCAGACGGCGATCGCGCCAGGCCCGTTCGCGATCGATCCCGACTGGAGCGCGGCGGGCGCGTGGCTGGTGCTCGAACGGCTCGCGCACAGCCACGTCGATCTCGCGCCGCTGCGGCGCAGCCAATTCAGGGACGACGATCCCATCGTGTCGCAGCCCGATGCCGCGATGCCGGCGTTGCTGGAGAAGCTCGTCGTCGGCGGTCCGGTCACGCTCGACGTGTCGCGCACGCCCGACCAGCTGATGAACCTCGCGGTCGCGGCGGCGCGCCGCGAGGGCGTGACCCGCTTCACCGGCGCCGCGAACCTCCGCGTGAAGGAGAGCGACCGGCTCGCCGTGCTGGCGGAGCAGCTCGGGCGCGCGGGCATCCGCGTCGAGGTCGAGCTCGACGGCATCGTCGTCCACGGGCCGGCGAAGCTGCGCGCGGCGACGCTCGACTCGAGCGGCGACCATCGCATGGCGATCGCGTTCGCGCTGCTGGCCGCGCTCCATCCCGGGATCGAGATCGCCGGTCGCGAGTGCGTCACGAAGAGCGACCCGCGCTTCTTCGAGGAGTTGGAGCGAGCGACCCGGACGCCACGCTGCATCGCGCTGGTCGGGATGCGCGGCGCCGGCAAGACGACGCTCGGCACGGCGCTGGCGGCGCGGCTCGGGCTGCCGTTCTTCGACAGCGACGCGGAGTTCGAGAAGCTCGGCGGGCCGATCGCGGAGTTCGTGACGAAGCGCGGCTGGAAGGAGTTCCGCACCGCCGAGATGGTGCTGGCCGACGAGCTGCTCGCGCCGGCGCGCGTCGTCGCGCTGGGCGGCGGCGCGCTCGAGAACAGCAGGACCTTGGCGGTGGTGCCGGAGCGCGCGATCGTGCTCCACGTCGACGAGCCGATCGAGACGCTGCGCGCGCGGATCGCCGGTTCGTCGCGCCCGAGCGTGACGGGCGGCGATCCGCTCGCCGAACTGCCAGGGCTGCTGGAGCGGCGCGCCCACGGCTACCGCAAGGTCGCGACGATCACCCTCGCCCCCGGCCGCACGGTCGCCGAGCGCGTCGAGGAAGCCGTCGCCGCTCTCGCCGCGCTGGTCCGCTGGAACTGATCGCACCGCGCCGCCGTGCCTCGCGGCCAGAATGGCGCCCCATGGCCAGCAACAGCTTCGGCGAGCTCCTCCGCATCACCACCTTCGGCGAGTCGCACGGTCCCGCGCTCGGCGTCGTCATCGACGGCGTGCCGGCGGGCGTCGCGCTGGCGGTCGAGGACTTCCTGCCCGAGCTCGCGCGACGGCGGCCGGGACAGAGCGCCGCGACGACCGCGCGCCGCGAGAGCGACGCGCCGACGCTCGTCTCGGGCGTCTTCGAAGGCAGGACGACCGGCATGCCGATCACGGTCACGGTCGCGAACGAGGACGCGCGCAGCGGCGACTACGCGGCGCTGAAGGATGCGCCGCGGCCGGGCCACGCCGACGCGACCTACGCGTCGAAGTACGGCCATCGCGACCATCGCGGCGGCGGGCGCAGCTCGGGGCGCGAGACGGTGGCGCGCGTGATCGCGGGCGTCGTCGCGCGCAAGCTGCTGCCGGCGGAGACGCGGATCGTGGCGCACGCGACGCGCATCGGGCCGATCGTCGCGCAGACGTTCGACGCCGCCGTGATCGAGCGGAACGCGCTGCGCTGCGCCGATCCGGTCGCGGCGAAGGCGATGGAGGAGCTCGTCGCGACGCTGAAGGCGGAGCACGACTCGACCGGCGGCCTCGTCGAGATCCGCGTCGAGCAGCCGCCGCGCGACCTCGGCGACCCGGTCTTCGCGAAGCTGAAGGGCAAGCTCGCCGAGGCGCTCCTCTCGATCGGCGCCGTGACCGGCTTCTCCTACGGCGCCGGCTTCCGGACCGCCGAGATGCGCGGCAGCGCCTACGTCGCCGAGCCCGCGAACTTCGGCGGCATGCTCGGCGGCATCTCGACCGGCGAGCCGCTGCGCATGGAAGTCGCGATCAAGCCTGCCAGCACCGTCGGCGCCGCCGCGAAGGCGGGCCGCCATGATCCCTGCGTCGTGCCGCGCGTCATCCCCGTCCTCGAGGCGATGGTCGCGCTCGTGCTGGCCGATCGCCTGCTGGTGCAGCGGTCGCTGCGCGGAGCGTCGTAGCGACGCTCAACGCAGAGTCACGTCGCCGACGTCGAGCGTGCCGCCCGCCTCGAGCGTGATCGCGGTGGCGCGCGTCGGCTCGTGGCCTTTCGCGAGGAGGCCGAGGGCCCAAGCGACTTCGGGGTGGAGGCCGGCGAGGGCGAAGCGGCCGTCGGCGTCGCAGGCGACGGCGTGGACGCCCCAGAGGCGGTCAGCGGTCGCGCCGGCGGCGCGCTCCTTCTCGCAGTCGGCGAGGAAGGCGGCGAACGACTCGCCGTCGCCGCCCGCGACGACGATCGCGCCCGCGAGCGGCTTGCCGTCGGCGTCGACGACGCGGCCGCGCACGCTCGCCGGTCTTGTCAGCGTCACGACGAGGTCGGCGACGATCGTGTCGCGCGCCAGCCGGAGCGGGCGCGAGAGGCCGTTCGCGTAGCCGTCGGCGCGCGCGACCGCGACGTAGCAGCCCGCTTCGAGGCCGGTCGAGTGGAGCTCGGCGGCGCCGCGCGCCGCGTGGGCGAAGGGATCGAGCGGCCGCGCCATCGTCTTGCCGTCGATCGGCACCAGCTCGTACTCCTGCTGCACCATCGTCTGGAAGGGCATCGGCGGCGACGTCATCCGCGGCCAGCAGTCGCGCCGCACGATCGCCTCGTCGTCGGTCGGCACGAGGTCGAGGTCCCACGCCACGTCGACCGGCGCGCCGGTCGCGGCGTCGACCGCGCGCGCGTGGATCTCGGCGAGGTGGTCGCCGAGCGGCCGCGGATCGTCGCGCTCCTTGAGCGTCAGCACGACGTCGTCGCTGCCGGCCGCGACGTCGAAGCGCGCCGCCTCGGCGAAGCGCCCCGAGTAGGCGACGCGCCAGTCGCCCGCGACGACGCCTTCGATCGTGAAGCTCCCGTCGGCGGCGAGCTTCGCGTCGATCGCGTCGCCCGGCGAGCGCCCCTTCTCCATCGGCGTCGCCGTGACGCGGCAGCCGCCGACGCGCGTGTACGACGCGCCCTCATGCTGCTTGCGGACGAGGTCGATCGCCGACGGCTGGCCCTCCGGCGCGGGCGCGATCTCGTAGAGCCGGCCGGTGCTCTCGCCCTCGACGTCGGTGCCGGCCGGGAAGACGAGGCGACCGCGGATCGCGAGCGTGCGCGGCAGGACGACGTCGAGCTCCTGGAAGCCGGTGAAGCGGACGTCGGTGAACTGCTCGGACGACGAAAGGCCGAGGTGGTGCGCCTCGACGGTCAGGTGCTTGCGGCCGATGCGCGTGCCGGCGAGCGTCGCGGTGCCGGTCGCGTCGCTCTTCGCGCTCGCGGTGCCCTGCTCCTTGCCGACCAGGACGTCGCCCGTCTCGTCGAGGACCCGCGCGATGCGGACCCACGCCCCTTCGACCGGATGGCCGTCGGCGTCGCGCAGGTGGACGGCCAGCACGTAGTCGCCGGCGCGGTCGGTCGTGATGCGCCGCAGCGCGAGCGTGCCGGCGTCGCAAGTCGCGTCCGCGCGCACGCGCAGCGCGTCGGTGCGATGGCTGAAGTGGTCGACGTGGTTCAGCGTCAAGTAGTAGCGCTGCTCCTCTTCGACGACGACCGCGACCTCGAGCGCGAAGCAGCCGTTCGCGTCGCTGCTCGTGCGCGCCTGCCACTGCCACCCCTTGCCGGCGCCGTCGCCCGACGTGGCGTCGATCGTCGCGCCGGCGATGCGGCGTCCCTGGTCGTCGACGACGACGCCGGTGAGCGTGCCAACCGCGACGTCGCGGCCCTCCCACGCTTCGCTCGGCGCCGACGGCACGCCGAGCGAGTCGCCGAGGAAGTCGCGCGCGGGCCGGCGCTTGCCGTGCGTCGCGGCGGCCGGCGCGGCCGGCGGCGTCGCATCGCGCGGCGCTTCGGTGCGCGTCGCGGCGACGGGCGCGCCGTCGGCTGCCGCGGCGAGGTTCGCGTCGCCCTCCTCCGTCGTCGCGACGCCGACTTCATGGCTCGTCGTGATCGTCGGACGCTCGGTGAACGACTTCACGAGCCAGCCGCCGCCCGCGACCGTGATCAGGATCGCCGCCGCGATCGCGACGAGCGGCTTTCCCGCAGCGGCCGTCGCGGCACCCGCCGCGCTCGCCGTCGCCGCGCCCGCCACCGCGCCCCCCTTCGCCAGCGCCAGCAGGCTCGTCGCGAGCCCGGTCGGCACCGTGACCGCTTCGTCGCGCGCGAGCCACGGCTCGAGCTCGGCCAGGACTCGCGCATGGCCGAGTTTCGCGAGGCGCGTGCGCAGTTCCGCGACCGCCTTCTTCACCCGCTCGAACGCGGTCGGCTCCGCGACACCGAGGCAGTCGCCGACCTGCGCGAAGGTGAGCCCCTCCTGGAAGCGCAGCACCGTCGCGAGGCGCAGCTCGTCGGGCAGCGCAGCGACGCACGCGCGCACCGCCGCGGCCAGCTCGCGCTGCGCCGGCTCGCGGTCGTCGCTCCGCTCCGGTCGCTCCATCGCGTGCCTCTCCTCGCGCTCCTTCCGGTGGCGCGCGCCGCGCAAGTGGGCGAGCGCCGTCTTCACCGCCAGCCAGCGCAGCCACTTCTCGGGCGACTCCGCGGCCGCGACCTCGCCGCCGCGCCGCAGCAGCTGCGCGAAGACCTCCTGCGTCACGTCGCTCGCGTCGTCGGCGTCGCGCACGACGCGCCACGCACTGCGCCAGACCGTCGCGTGGTGGTCGCGCACGAGTCGCTCGAAGAGCTCGCTCATCGCCGTCCTCCCGGCTGCACCCTCCCGCGGGCGCTTGCACGCCCGCGTGGCGCAGCCCATTCTCCAATGCAGCCGGGCGCGCGATCTTCGGAGGGAATGCCGGAGCGCGCGCCGCGCTAGCGGCCGAGGAAGAGGCCGAGGAGGAGGAGGGATCCCGTGAGCGTCGTCCTGCTGCCCCGTGCCAGCGACCCCGATGGAACGGCGCTGGCGCGCGCGAAGCTCGCCGAGTGCATCGGCGACAAGTACGCGGCCGTGATGATCGTCAACGGGGAGGGCCCCGCGATCGACGCCGTCGTCGAGATGGGCTCCGCGCGCGCGGTGCTCGACCCGATGCGGCGCACCGTCGTCTGGCTGCGCGACAAGAGCGTGCTCGCGAAGGAGCAGCGCGACGAGTACGCGCCGGCGGGGGCCGCGGCGGTCTTCCTCGGGCTGCAGGACACGGTCGTCGAGACGTTGAGCGCCGCGAAGGGTGCGCAGAAGTACTGGGTCGAGAAGGCGTTCACCAAGGCGGGGGGCTGAGCGTGCGTCGACTCGCGTCCTTCGCGGCGGCGCTGCTGCTCTTCTCCTGCTCCGGTCCGGAGACGCCCGACCGCTTCCCGACGCCGGAGGAGGAGCTGCTCCGCGCGCTCGGCTTCGTCGAGGCGCGCGCCGACGGCGCCGAGGAGGACCTCGACGACGCGGGCCACCTCGCGGAGATCGACTACGAGAGCGCGCTGCGCGTGACGCCCGCGGCGGTCGCGGTCCGGCGCATCGCCGGCGCGAGCTCGCGGCTGCCGCCGGAGAAGGCGGCGGAGCGCGACCAGCTCGAGGCGATCACGCGGCTGGCGGATTCGTTGTCGCAGGCGCGCGACCTCGAATCGGCCGCGCGCGCCGCGCTGGTGAGCGCGCGCGCGCGCGAAGCGGCGGGCGAGTCGGCCAAGACCGACGTCGCGGCGACCCGGGCGCTCCTCGAGCGGGAGAGCAAGCTGCGGCTCGAGCTGCTCGACCACTTCGAGGCGCTGGTGCGCGCCGGGCTGCTGCGCGAGCAGCCCGACCTCGCCGGCGAGCCGCTCGACCTGGCGATCGGCACGCGGATGGAGGAGCTCATCCCCGACGACGCGAAGCTCGACTACGAGAAGGTCGGGCTGAAGCTGAACGAGGAGATGCGCGACCTGCGGGCGCGCGTCGACCGCCACCGCAAGGTGCTCGAGGAGAAGGGGAGCGAGGAGCAGGCGCTCGGCTTCCGGCTGCGCGCGACGCTCTACTCGGGCGAGGACCACTCGCCGATCCACGTCGAGAACTACGACAACCTCGCCAGCGACTTCTCGGGCAAGCCGCCGCGCCTCTCGTTCGGCAGCAAGGCCGACCAGGAGCGCGTCGCGCGCGAGGTCGACGCGGTGCGCGCCGTCCTCGACCTCGGCAGCGAGGTGGTCGCGGACGAGCTCGACCTCGGTCCGACGCTGCGCACGATGCGCGACCAGCTGAAGGCCGATCTCGCCGCGCTGCGCGGCTCGCTCGACCTGCCCGCGGCGGGCGCGGGGTTCGGCGGCCTGAAGCAGGCGGTGGCCGCGGCGAAGGACGATCCCGCGCTCGGTCGCGACGACGTCGAGCGCGAGGAGCGGCGAGCGCAGTTCGCGCAGCTCGAGCAGCTGGTCGCCGACCTCGAGGGCGTGTCGGCGACGGTCGCGGCGCTGGCGGGCCGGGTGCGCGACGCGTCGTTCGCCGACTGGCCCGCGCTCTCGGGCGAGATCCAGTCGCTGCGCGAGCCGCTCGAGCGCCTCTTCGATCCCGAGCGGGCCGAGTCGCTCGTGGCGGCGACGGAGCTCCTCGGCGAGTGGGTCGCGAAGAAGGCGGCCGCCGACGCGCGCGACGCGGCGGAGCAGCAGGTCGCGGCGCTGAGGTCGCGGATCGAGTCGCTGCGGCAGCGCTACGCGGGGCTGGCCGACTTCGCCTCGCTGGCGCGCGCGCGGATGACGCGGAGCGTCGCGCGGCGCGGCTCCGACGGCGTCGACGAGCCTCCCGAGCCGCGGCTGCTCGACGACCTGGTGCCCGGCACCGTGCTGCTCCATCGGACGCCGGCCGACGCGGGCGACCAGATCGACGTGACGGCCGAGCTCGTGCGGCGCGAGGGCGAGGAATACAAGGTCACGCGCGCGGCGACGCGCACCTTCGTGGTCGGGCGCTTCGGCCTCGTCAACCAGCTCAGCGCCGACGCGATCTTCCTGAAGCAGAGCGGCGACGACCATTTCCGCACCGCGCCCGCCGCCGCGTGGACGCTCCACTACCGCGTGAGGAACCGGCCCGACGACTCGTGGCTGCGCGACGCGTGGCAGCTCTTCGATCCCGGCATCGGCATGAGCGCCGCGGGCATCAGCACCGACGACGACAGCTTCCAGCCCGGCATCGGCGGCCACCTCAGCTTCTTCCACGACATCCTGAAGGCGGGCTACGGCTACAACCTCGCCGCCGACGCGGACCGCGGCTACTTCTTCGTCGGGATCGGCCTCTTCGAGGCGCTCGAGGGGGTCGGGAGCCTCTTCGGCAGCGGGACGCGCGGCGCGACGCACTGAGGGGCGCGCCGCCGGGCGGACGTGACGGGGGACCTTCGTCTCCGCTCCGTGGATGGCGCGCCGCGGACGGGCGCGGCGACGCGATGGGGGATCGGGCGATGGCGAAGGCGATCGTGCTCTGCTCCGACGGGACGGGCAACTCGGCGATCAAGGATCGCGGGACCAACGTCTTCCGCCTCTACGAGGCGCTCGACCTCCACCAGCACGAGAAGGACCCGCTGCTCGACCGGCAGCTCGCCTTCTACGACGACGGCGTCGGCACGCAGAGCAACCCGATCGCCCGCTTCCTCGGCAACGCGTTCGGCTACGGCCTCGCGCGCAACGTGCGCGAGCTCTACGCGTCGCTCTGCGAGGTGTGGGAGCCCGGCGACCGCATCTACCTCTTCGGCTTCAGCCGCGGCGCCTACACGGCGCGCTACCTCGCGGCGCTGATCGCGACGTGCGGCGTCGTGCAGATCAAGCCGGCGAAGTGCGGCGAGCAGTCGCACGCCGAGCTCGAGAAGGCGGCGCTCGCGATGTTCGAGCTCTTCCGCGCCCAGTTCCGGCGGCTCGGCTGGTTCCGGAGGAAGAAGAGCGAGGCGGCGGCGCAGAAGGAGCGCGACGCGCGGAAGGCGAAGATCGACGCCCTGGTCGCGAAGGGCTGCTGGATCCACCACGAGGCGCCGATCGCGTTCGTCGGGGTCTGGGACACGGTCGACGCCTACGGCTTCCCGGCCGACTGGATCGCGTCGCTCGTCAACCAGTTCGTCTTCCCGTTCCGTTTCCCCGACTTCGAGCTCGACCCGAAGGTGGCCCGCGGCTGCCACGCGATCGCGCTCGACGACGAGCGGAAGAGCTTCCGCCCCTCGCTCTGGGACGAGCGCCGCGAGGATCCGGCGAAGCCGCGCATCGAGCAGGTCTGGTTCGCGGGCGTCCACTCGAACGTCGGCGGCGGCTACCCCAAGCAGGGGCTCGCGCTCGAGTCGCTCTGCTGGATGATCGACCGCGCGAAGGAGGCCGGCCTCCGCTTCGTCGACGAGGAGACGCGCTACTTCCACGACCGGCGCGACCCCGCGGACAAGCTCTACGACTCGCGCGCGGGCATGGCCGTCTACTACTCCTACGAGCCGCGCGACGTCGGCCGGCGTTCGCGCGAGTCGCTGCGCAAGGGCGACAAGCCGCGGATCCACCTCGGCGCGATCGAGCGCATCGCGCTGCGGGCCGACGGGTACGGCCCGCTCGGGCTGCCGCAGGACGTGGCGGTCGTCACGACGGAGGAGCCAGGCGAGAAGCAGCAGGTGATGCTGCGGCGGATCGAGGGGCTGCTGGCCGAATCGCACGGCGAGCCGGTGCTCCGGCGCGCGGCGGTCCCGGTCGCGCTGCGGCGCCTGTCGCACATCGTGATGCTGGTGGCGACGCTGCTCCTGGTGATCGGGATGTACTGGAAGCACCACGACAAGGCCGGCGTCCCGTCCATCACCGAGCCGGTCGCGATGGCGAGGTGGCTCGTCGAGCGGTTCTTCGCGAAGGACGGCTCGTGGATCCTGCGCGCGCTGGGCGTGCTGCCCATCGTCGCATGGGTCGTCGGCAGCATGGCGAAGGGACGGATCGAGCGCGTCGCGTCGCGGCGCTGGTACGACACCGCGGACAAGCTGCGCACGCTGCTCGCCGACTACCACGCGGCGCGCGCGCCCGCTCCTCGCGGCTGACGCGCGCGCCGGAATGCCGCGCTACTTGCCCTGGCCGCCCGCCGCGGCCGGCGCCGGCGACGCCGCCTCGACCCGCAGCGCGACGAGGACCGGACGCGCGCCGACGGCGCCGAGCACGACCCATTCGCCGAGCGCGATGGTGAGGTTGGTCTCGAAGGTCTGGCTCGAGCCCGGGCCGCCGAAGCTGTTGCGCCCCTCGTTGCTGGCGCTGCGCGTCAGGCTGAACTTGCACTGCGAGAGCGCCACGGTGCGCCCCTCCGCGTCGTAGCTCTCGGGCACGAAGGAGAGGTTCCAGCTCGAGCCGTCGCCGCCGCCGGTGCCGACGCTGCAGAAGCGCTGCGACTGGAGCGCGCAGCGGAGCGCGCCGGTCGAGAGGAGGCGGAAGCTCGTGCCGAGCGCCATCTTCGAGAGCGCGGCGGTCAGCTCCTTCGGCAGCGCCGCGTCGGCCGTCTCGCTGCCCGCCGTCGTCTCGACGATCAGCGCGGAGACGTGGACCTGCGGCGACGGCTGGTCGATCCGCCGCGCGAGGTCGACGATCTCGGCGACGCGCGACGGGACGTCCTCGACCAGCACGAGGTTCGCCTCTTCGACGGGCGTCAGGTTGCTCCGCTCGACCTCGCCCTGCGGCGTGCTCTCGCGATAGAGCGAACGCTCGAAGCGGGTGAGCGCGCGGTAGACCGTGGCGAGCGGGACGTGGCGCGGCCGGACCTCCGCGCGCTGGAAGGCGGCGCGCACGCCGACGATCGGATCGTCGTCGCCGCGCGACGCGACCTCGCTCTGCTGCTCCTCGCGCGCCTCCTGCGCGGCGCGGCGGTCGGCCTCCTGCTGGTCGATCTGCGCCAGCGACTCGAGGATCCGCTGGCCGCGCGCGCGCGAGTCGCGGACGAAGAAGGTCTCGCCGAAGACCATGAAGTGGTCGGTGCTCCAGCTGTTCAGCGCGTCGCCCTGCGCGTTGCGCTCGATCACCTCGATGTGCGCGCCGAAGAGCTGGCCCGCGATCTCCGGCAGCGCGGCGAGGTCGAACGCCTTGGGCCAGAACGGCGTGATCACGCAATCGGCGGCGTCGACCGGCTGCGCGATGCCGATCGGCTCGAGGCCGCGGATCGTCGCGCCGGCCGGCGGGCCGCCGCGCTCCTGCGCCGCGAGGGGCAGCGGGACGACGGCGAGCAGGGCGGCCGCGCAGGCGGCGAGAGGGGCGCGATTCATCGTGGCGACTCCGGAGTCGTGCCGCGCGCGGTGGGGGCCGCGCTGGGCGTGAAGAGGATCAGGCGGACGTTGCCCGACCGCAGCACGACGCGGTCGGAGAGGACGACGGGCGCGGGGTCGGGCGCGGGCGCGGCCGCCAGCTGCTCGGCGGGCGCGGCGGCGGGCGGACGCGGCGGCGCGGGCGCGAGGAGACGCAGCGCGAGCAGCAGCGTCGCGGCGGTGGCGAGCGTGGCGCCGAGCCACGGCGAGGCGCGGCGCAGCAGCGGACGCGCGCGCAGCCGCCACGGGAGGCTCGGCGACGCGGGCGGCGCGGCGAGCTGCCACGCGTCGCGCAGCCACTCGACGGTCGCGCGCGTCGCGGCGTCGGGCGCGTCGAGCGGCGCCGTCGCGTCGGGCGCCGCGAGCGCGCGCCACGCGGCGCCGAGCTCGGCGAGCGGCGGCACGTCGTCGTCGTCGCGCGGCGCGGCGCTCATGGCGTCGCTCCGCGCGGCGCGGCCAGCGGAGCGAGGCGCGGCGCGAGGAGATCGCGCAGGCGGCGGCGCGCCGTCATCAGCAGGACGCGCACGGTGCTCGGCGCGATCTCGAGCGCGGCGGCGACGTCGGCGGCCGCCTCGCCCTGCAGGTCGTGGAGCACGAAGATCTCGCGCTCGCGCGGCGTGAGGCGGGAGAGCGACGCGGCGACGAGCTCGCGCACCTCGCCGCGCTGCGCCGAGTCGAGCGGCGAGGGGAGCGCGGCCGTCGCGTCCTGCGCGGCGGCGCCCGACTCGGCGCGGGCGCGCGCGTCGCGGCGGCGCAGGCGGTCGCGGCAGAGGTTGACGACGACCGTGTTGCGCCACGTCGCGAAGGGGCGGCGCGCGTCGTACTTCGGGAGCGAGTCGAGGAGCTTCAGCATCGCGTCCTGTGCCGCGTCGTCCGCCTCGTGCCGGTCGGCGAGGAAGCCGAGGCAGAGGCGCCAGACGGTCGGGTGCTCGCGCTGGTAGAGGCGCGCCACCGCGTCGGCGCCGCCGCCGACCGCGGCCGCCACGAGCTCGTCGTGCGGGCTCTCTCCCGTGGCAGCCATGTCCGTCCGATCCATGGGGCGCCCGAAGTACGCGTGATCCCGAGCGGCCGCTTAGGCTGCGAGAATCGTCCGCCGCCGTGGACCCGTTGCGCAGCGGCCGCCGCCGCGGACCCGTTGCGAGGTGGTGGGGGCGGCGGTCACCGTCGGGCGCGGGCGGCGGCGAGGAGGTCGCGGACGAGGGCGGAGGCGGTGGCGAGGCGGCTGCTGGCGCCGCCTTGGAGGGTCAGCTCGCCGAACTCGCGGGTGACGAAGGTGACCGCTTTCTCGGCGCCTTCGACGGAGTGGAGCGGGTCGCCCGGCGCGACGAGCTCGGGCGCGACGGTGAGGTCGACGGAGGCGCCGGCGCGGCGCGCGCGGCCGACGAGTCGCAGGCGGCCGGGGCCGCTGCGCGCCGACGCGACGAGCGACTCGGGCAGCTCGGTGATGCCGCGCCGCTCGACCTGGCTCCACGCGACCGAGGGATCGAGCAGGCCGCGCGCGAGCAGGAAGAGCTTGATCGCGGTGTCGATGCCCTCGACGTCGAGGGTCGGGTCGGGCTCGGCGATCCCCTCGCGCTGCGCCTCGGCCAGCGCCTCCGCGTAGGTCGCGCCCTCCTGCCGCAGCCGCGTGAGGATCAGGTTCGACGTGCCGTTCAGCACGCCGCGGATCTCCTCGATGCGCGCGAGCCCGAACCACGCGCGCAACGGCGTCAGCGACGGCAGCGCGCAACCCGTGGTCGCGCTGGTGCCGAGGGAGCAGCGCACGCGCGCGGCCGTCTCCTCGAGCTCGGGCATCGCGTGGAGCAGCGGCCCCTTGTCGGCCAGCACGAGGTCGAGCCCGCAGTCGAGCGCCGCGCGCGCGATCGCGAGCCCCGGCTGCCCGTCGGCGAGCGCGGTCGGCGTCGCGAGCACCAGCGCCTCGACGCCGCGCGAGCGCAGCTCGTCGGGCCGCACCGCCTGCTGCACGCCGGGCCACGCCGCGAGCCCGCCGTACTGCTCCTTGAAGCGGACCAGCTCGCCGAGCGGCAGGCCGGCCGGATCGTGGACCATCGCGCCGCGGTCGACGATCGCGGTCAGCGCGAGCTCGAGGTCGCCCTGCGCGGCCAGCTCGGCGCGCCGCTCGTCGAATTGGCGCGCGAGGGCGCGACCGACGTTGCCGAAGCCGACGAGCGCGACGTCGTAGCGGCGCATGGCACTCTCCCTCGCGAGCGGACCCGGACCCCCGCTCAGTGGAACTTGAACTCGATCTCGAAGTCGTCGCGATCGGACGACGGCACCATGATCTCGACCTGCTTCATCTCGCCGCCGTTGGGGAGCCACAGCATCGCACGATGGGAGCCGGCCTGGAGGCCCGAGAGCTCGAACTTCCCGGTCGTCGGGTCGACCTCGCTCCAGTCGCCCCACCACGCGCCCTCGCCGTCCTGCTCGAGCGGCTGCAGCGAGAGGTGCCACCGCCGTTGCGCGCGGTCGTCGGCCGTCGCGTCGCGCGCCGTCACGCGGCCGGCGAGCCGGATCCCGCGTCTCAGCGTCACGACGACCTCGTCGTCGCTCCCCTGCGTGTCGATCTTCCCCTTGCCGCCCACGTACCCCTTCGCCTGCACCATCAGCGTGTAGGCGCCGGGCAGCACGTCGAGCGTGCAGCGTCCCTGCTCGTCGGTGTTGGCGTTGGTGCTGTAGGGGTCGTAGTCCTGGATCTCGGTGTCGCCGGGCTTCACCGTGCGGCCGCAATAGACGGTCGCCTGGTGGATGCCGGCGCCGGAGCCGTCGACCACGCGCACCGCGCGCCGCAGCGGCCGCGAGTCGACGCGCACCTCGCGCGTCTCGCTCGGCCGGAGCGTGAGCTTCTCGCGATGGAGCGTCGACGAGCCGCGCTCCGTCGCGCGGGTCACGGTGAGCTGGTAGTCGCCGGGCCGCACGTCCTCGAAGCGGAAGGCGCCGTGCGCGTCGGTCTGCGTCTGCTTCCAGCGGCGGCCCTGGAGCTGCACCTGCGCGTCGGCGACGCGCTCGCCGTCCACGCGCACCTCGCCGTGCACGATCGCCGGCACCATCGGCACGTCGGGCAGCGCCTCGATGTCGAGCCGCGTCTCCTGGCCCTCGACGATGTCGACGCTGCCCGAGGCGAGCTCCTCGGGCTCGTTGTCGAGGCGCTCGATGAGCGCGAGCGGCGTCACGTTGAGGAAGCGGCCGAAGACGTTGTAGCGCCACTTCCCGGCGCTCAGGTGGCGGACGCGGAAGGTGCCGTCGGCGTCGGTCAGGCCGAAGTGCGGCATGTCCTGCTCGGGCACCTCGTCGCGACCGCTCGTCTGGAGGACCAGCATCAGCGGGCTCGCCGGCGGCTCGCCGTTGGTGAGCACGCGTCCGACGAGGTCGCCGCCGCGCAGCAGCGCGATCGGGAGCGCGACGTCGCCCGCGGCGGCGGCGTGCGCGCGCGCGTCCGACGGCAGCGGCGTGACCGTGAGCGAGTAGCCCGGATGGGTCGTGCGCAGCCGCATCTCCGCGCCGACCGGCAGCGCGGCGAGCGTCGCCTCGCCCGCGGCGTCGGTGCGCGCCGCCGTGAAGGGGACCATCCAGGTGCGCTCGAACGACGACAACGCCGCGACGATCGCGTAGTCGACCGGCGCGCCCGTCGCCGCGTCGGTCACCTTCACCTTCAGCGACCACGCGCCCGGCAGGTTGAGGACCGTCGTCGCGCCCTCGGGCGGCAGCTCGACCTTGGCGTCGGCGATGCCGTAGCCCGGCGCGCGCGCGACGACGCGCCACTTGCCGACCGGCAGCCCGCTCGCGACGTAGCGTCCCGGCTCGACCTCCTTCACGCGGCCGCGCAGCTCCGACGCCGGCAGCAGGAAGGGGATCTCGTGGAGCGGGTTGTCCTCGTGGAAGCGGAAGTCGACGCCGCGGACCGGCTGGTTCGCCGCGTCCTGCACCGCGATCGCGAGCGTCGTCTCGGCCGGCAGCTCGATCGCGATCGCGGCGTCGCCGGCGAACGGGCCGAAGAGCTGCCACGGATCGCCGGCGTGCGCCTGCACGGCGCAGAGGAGGTCGCCGTTCTCGGGCAGGCCGGTGAGCGCGAAGCGGCCGGCGGAGTCGGTCGCGCCGGCCGGCTGGCCGAGCGCCGCGAGGTTCTCGTCGCCGCCGCCGAACGGCAGCGGGATCACGGCGCCGACGCGCACCTTCGCGCCGACGAGCGGCTCCTTGCCCGCCATCACGACGCCGCCGGCGCTGCGCCCGCGACCGAGCCGCTGCGTGCCGATCGAGTGCTCGGCCTCGCGGCCGGTCGGCAGCCCGACGCGCACGGTGCCGAGGAAGCCGGACTTGTCGACCAGCAGCGTCACGATGCCGGCCGGCACGCCCGGCAGGCGGAAGGTGCCGTCGCCCTCCGTCGTCGTCGTCGGCAGCGGCACGCGATCGAAGAGGAGGCGCATCGCGGGCGGCATCTCGACGCTCGCCTTGATGCCCTCGACCGAGATCAGCGCGGCGCAGTCGGTGCGGATGTCCTGGATGCCGACCTGCAGCACCTGCGGCGGGATCGGCCACTTGAGCTGCGGCACGACGCGCACGCGCGCGCCCGCGACGGGATGGTCGTCGTCGTCGACGACCGTGCCGAGGAAGACGACGTGCGGCGAGAGGACGATGTCGCCGAGGTCGACCGTCTGGCCGCGCTCGAACGACGCCTCGACCATCCGCGCGGTGCCGCGGCCGCCGCCGAGGTCGACGCCGAGGATCATCATCGGCGAGCTCTCGACGTCGGCGATCTTGAAGGTGCCGTCGACGGCCGATTCGGCGCGGCCGACGATCGGGTCGGAGAGCTCGCGCGGCATCTCGCGGAAGCCGCCGTCGGCCGCGGCGATGACCGCGTCGACGTTGATCCGCAGCAGCTCGAGCGGAAGGCCGGCGACCGGCGTCCCATCCTCCTCGACGAGACGGCCGCGCAGTCCCGACAGCTCGCGCGTGAAGCTCTCGGGCGGCGGGCGGGTCGTGAGGACGTTCGCGGCGGCGGCAGGCGCGGGCGCGGGAACGGCGTCGGCCTCGCGCGTCGGCGCGATCGCGGGCGCGTCGACGGGAGCGGGCAGCTCGGTCGGCGTGCTGGAGCGCGGCGCTTCGATCCGCGGCGGGCCGTCGAGTCCCGCGCCGTCGCGCAGCAGCCACCAGGCGAAGCCGCCGACGAGGCCGAGCGCGGCGACGAGGAGCACGACCCCAGAGCGGGCGAAACCGGCGTGGCGCGACGGCATGCGGGAGGCTCCGCGGCGAGGTGGCAGGGGCGCCATGGTAGGCCGCCGGAGCGCAGCCGGTTCAGCGCAGTTCGAGCCCGCGCCACGCCTCGCGCAGCAGCCGCTTCGCGACCTTGCCCGAGCCGGTGCGCGGGAGGGCGTCCTGGAAGACGACGCCCTTGGGGACTTGCGGACCGCCGAGATGGGCGCGGCAGTGGGCCAGCAGCTCGTCGGCCTCGACGCGGGCGCCCGACTTGCGCACGACGACGGCGACGACCGCCTCGCCCCAGCGCGCGTGCGGGACGCCGATGACCGCCGCCTCCTGCACGGCGGGATGGTCGTAGACGACCTTCTCCACCTCGGTCGAGAAGACGCTCTCGCCGCCCGACTTGATGACGTCCTTCGCGCGATCGACGATGTGGAGGAAGCCCTCGGAGTCGACGACGGCGAGGTCGCCGGTCCGGAACCAGCCGTCGCGGAAGGCGGCCGCGGTCGCGGCGGGGTTGCGCCAGTAGCCGGGCGTGACGGTGTCGCCGCGGCAGACGATCTCGCCCACTTCGCGCGCGTCGTCGCGCACGGTCGTCCCGTCGTCGCGCACCACCTTCACGTCGACGCCGGGCAGCGGGCGGCCGGTCTTGCAGCGCCACGCGAACTGCTGTTCCGGCGGCAGCTGCCGCAGTCGTTCGGGCAGCAGCGAGAGCGTGAGGTAGGGGCTCGTCTCGGTGAGGCCGTAGGTCTGGACGTACTCGGCGCCGAAGGTCGCCATGATCCGCGCGACCAGCGCCGGCGCGATCGGCGCGCCGCCCGACAGCACGCGCCGCAGCGAGGCGTAGCGATGGTTCGCCGCGTCGGGGTGGTGGACGAGATCGGTCAGCATCGTCGGCACGAGGTTGGTGATCGTGACGCCGCCGGCCAGGAGCGCGAGCGCGCGCGCCGGCTCGAAGGTGCCGGCCATCACGTGGCGGCCGCCGACGGCGGTGATCGCGAACGTGGCCCACGCGTCGGCGAGGTGGAACATCGGCGCGAAGTGGCCCCAGACGTCGCGGCCGTCGAGGCCGAGCGCCGCGATGGCGAGCTCGGCGTGGCGCGTGACGTTGCGGTGGGTGAGGACGACGCCCTTCGGCTCGCCCGTCGTGCCGCTGGTGTAGTAGAGGTGGGCCGGCGCGTCGGGCGCGAGGGCGACGGGCGCGAGCGGCGGCGTCGCGGAGAGGACGCGTTCGAGCAACTCGTCGGCGAGGAGGAGCGGCGGCGCGGTCGCGGAGGGCGCGACGGTCGCCAGCGTCGCGCGCGCCGTGGCGGCGAGGTCGGCGAAGCGCGGCGTCGCGACCAGCAGCTTCACCTCGGCGTGGGCGAGGAGCCGGGCGAGCCCTTCGGGATGGGCGCGCCACGAAAGCGGCACCAGCAGCGCGCCGAGTTGCGCTGCCGCGAAGTAGCTCTCGAGGAAGGGGAGGCTGTTCTCGGCGAGGACGGCGACCCGGTCACCGGCCGCGATCGACAGTGACCGCCAGACCGAGGCGAGCCGCGCGACCCGATCGCCGAGCTCGGCATAGGTCACCGAGCGCGGGCCATCGGTGACCGCCACCCGCCCGCCGAACTGCACCACCGCCCGACTGAGAAGCGACGCGATCACCGGCCGGCTGCCTCCTCCCGCCCACCCCTCCCGCCGATTCAAACCCGCTTCGAAACTGCGGGAGTTCGACTACCGAGCGTCACGGTCCCCCCGGGGACGGTGACGGATGCATTGATAAAGGATTCGCCGGCCGCGAGAATCCCCGCCTTCGCCGCGGGAGCCGGGAGGCCGGCCCCCGCACATGGCGTTGGTGCCGTTCGAGGGGTTTCCTCTCCACGGGTCCGCCGGCCGAGGTCCGTTGGCCGCGCGTTGAACTCGTGTCCTCGGGGAGTCGACGGCTCAGCGCCCTCTTCTTCCCGTTTTCCCGTCGCACCACTTCGCGCCGGGGAAAGAAAGGTCAGCGATGAGCGACGGTATGGAAGGTTCGCCCGGTCCCCATTTCGAAGGAGGCGCCGGACCCGGTGACGGTGGCGGCGGTGGTCGCCGCGGCGGTCGCGGTGGTCGAGGCGGCCGCGGGCGCGGCTCGCGCGGCGGGGGGCATGGCGGTGGCCACGGCGGCCATCGCGGCGGTGGGCGCGGTGGCGACCGCGGACCGCGTGGCGACTTCCGAGGCGGTGACCGCGGCGATCGTGGTGATCGCGGCGACCGTGGTGATCGTGGTGACCGTGGTGACCGTGGCGGCGATCGCGGTGGGAACGGTGGCGACCGTGGCGACCGTGGTGGCCGTGGGGATCGCGGCGACCGTGGCGATCGCGGCGATCGCGGCGATCGCTTCCCGCGTCGCGACGGCTTCCGTCGCCCGAACATGGCGTGGGAGTCGCCGCTCGATCGCGTCGTCCTGAAGGAGATCGACCTCTCGGGCCAGTCCCCTGCGCGCCAGGCGGACGCCGCGACGATGGTCCAGGCGCTCCTCCACCTCAATCCGCGCCGCACCGAGAGCTACTTCATCCTCGGCTACGCGCACGGCAGCCACGGCATCGCGTTCGACGCCTACAAGCCGGAAGAGCTGCAGGGCGCCGAGGCCGCGTGGTTCAAGTTCGGCCAGACGCTCGGGAAGCTGCGCCATCCGAAGGAGGGTGAGGAGAAGCCCGACCTCAAGCTGCTCCTCTCCGAGCCGCTGATCGCGAAGGAGATCCTCCCGATCCTGCTGCGCCAGAGCCTGGCGACCGGCAACCTCGAGGAGGCGATCGGCACGCTCGAGGCGGTCCTCGCCTCCGGCACGCCCGACGGCGAGACCGCCGAGCTCCTGCGCGGCACGCTGGCCGAGGTGCTCCGCCGCGCCGAACGGCCGGGCGAGCACGTCGAGCCCGAGCTCGTCCAGAACCTGCTGACCCGCTGCATGGCGCTGCCGGGCTTCGACAGCCTCGCGCCGGAGATCCGCGCGCCCTTCTATCGCGCGCTCGGGAAGCTCAAGCAGCACCTCGAGCAGTTCGACGAGGCGGCGACGCAGTTCAAGAAGGCGCTCGAAGTGGCCGGCGAAGGCCACACGCTCGCCTCCGTGCTCCACTTCGACCTCGCGGCGTGCGCGCTCGGCCTGCGCGGCGTCCCCGACCTCGAGCCGCGCGCGGACCGCAGCGGCGCCGACGCGGCGCTGCAGCACCTCGACCAGGCCACCGTCGATCCGCAGAACGCCTCGTTCAACGCCTTCTTCACGCGCGGCGTGCTGCGCTACGAGCGCGGCCTCTTCGCCGAGGCGGCGCAGGACTTCCGCGACGCGCTCGACCGCATCGAGCAGTACCGGAACCCGCTGCCGGTCACGCTCGCGCGCATCCGCTACTTCCTCGCGCTGGCGCTCATCAAAGAGGGCAAGCAAGAGACGCAGGAGGACGCCGCGCGCCACCTCGAGACGGCGCTCGAGCGGCTGCGCCCGGGCCCGGAGCAGCTGAAGGAGCTGCTGCCGCTGCTGGAGGAGAAGGCGCCGCGCATCGCGGCCCGCCTGCTCGCGCGCGTCGACCTCGCGCACATGAACGACCCGAACGAGCTCCTCGCGATGGGGCAGCACTTCTGCCGCCTCGGCGACACGGAGCATGCGCTGCGCATCGCGGAGCAGCTGCTCGAGCGGACCGAGGACCTCGGCATCCGCAAGGAGGCGCTGCTGGTCGAGCTGCGCGCCTTCAACATGGCGGGCGAGCGCGAGAGCGCGGCCGATGCGCTCTACGACCTGCGCGACGTCTGCTACCAGAGCGGCGACCTCGCCTTCTGGGAGAAGGTGATCTTCAACGACGACCGCGTCGGCCAGGCGCTCGACAAGGCGCGCGTGCTGTGCGAGCGCGCCGAGCTGCTGGGCCGCATGAAGGGACGCGACGCGGAGCGGTTCGCGCTGCAGAAGACGCTGGCCGACCTCTACCTGTCGCGCGCCGAGCCGCAGTGGAAGCTCACCGGGCTCCGCCTGCTGAAGGACTGCTACCAGGCCAACCCCGACGCCTTCGACGCGGAGCTCAAGCGCGCGCAGGCGGAGTGCCCGACCGACGACCGCCCGAACGACCGCTCGACCGCCGAGAAGGCGCGCGAGGTGCTGGGTCGCCGGCCGAGCGTGATGGTCATCGGCGGCGACGAGCACCAGGACCGCGGCGAGGACCAGCTCTCCGCGCTGGGCGCCGAGTGGGGCTTCGACGCCGAGTGGTGGGCCACCGACTACGTCAACCCCGACCGCGTGCAGGACAAGCTCCAGGAGCACCTGAACGCGCGGCAGCCCGACGGCGTGCTGCTGCTGCACTGGAACCGCGAGGAGCTGGTGCGCGACCTGCGGAAGCTCTGCAAGACCTACCGCGTCGCGACCCGCTTCTGCATCTACGTCGGCACGCAGTCGCTGCGCGCGGGCATCGCCGACCTGATGGACGCCGCGGCCTCGCAGTTCGGCGACAAGGACGAGTCGGCCTCCGCGGCGACGAGCAGCAGCTACTGACATCTTGATCGAGCGCGGCGCGCCGGGGACGACCCGGCGCGCCGCGTCGCTTCGGGGAGAGCGTCGTGCCGACCATGAAGGCGGTGGTGAAGACGGCGCCGAAGGATGGCGCCACCGAGATCGCCGACCGGCCGCAGCCCGTCGCGGGGCCCGGCGAGGTCGTGATCCAGGTGAAGGCGACCGGGATCTGCGGGACCGACCGCCACATCTGGCACTGGGACCCGTCGGTCCAGTTCATGAAGCCGCCAGTCGTCTTCGGCCACGAGTTCTGCGGCCACGTCGCGTCGTTCGGCAAGGACGTGGAGGGATTCGCGGAGGGCGACTACGTCTCGGCCGAGATGCACGTCGTCTGCGGCTCCTGCTACCAGTGCCGCACCGGCCGCGGCCACATCTGCAGCAAGACGAAGATCTACGGCCTGCACCACGACGGCTGCTTCGCCGACTACGTGAAGGTGCCGGCCAGCAACGTGCTGAAGCTGCCGGCGAGGATCAGCCCGCGCGTCGGCGGCTTCCTCGACGCGCTCGGCAACGCGACCCACACCGCGCTGGCCGCCGACCTGCCCGGTCGCAAGGTGGCGATCACCGGTTGCGGCCCGATCGGCGCGATGGCCGGCGCCGTCTGCGAGTTCGCCGGCGCGAGCGAGCTCTTCCTGATCGACGTGTCGGACCAGGCGCTGAAGCGCGCGAAGAACTGGGCGGCGATGGCGGGACGGCGCATCCCCGTGACCGTCCTCGACACGCGCGGCGAGGGGGCCGCCGCGGCGCTCCAGAAGATCCGCGAGCGGACGGGCGACGGCGTCGACGCCGTGCTCGAGATGTCGGGCGCGGAGCCGGCGATCAACTTCGCGCTCGAGATCGTGAGGCCGGGCGGGCAGCTCTGCCTGCTCGGGCTCACGAGCAAGAAGGACGTGACGATCCGCGACTACAGCAAGAACGTCGTCTTCAAGGGCGTGAACGTCCAGGCGATCATCGGCCGCAAGATGTACTCCACGTGGTACGCGATGCTCGGGATGCTCGAGGCCGGCCTCGACGTCGAGCCCGTCGTCACGGCCGAGTACGACCTGACGCAGTTCGAGCAGGCGATGACCACGTTCGATCGCGGCGAGACGTGGAAGGTGGTGCTCTACCCCGGCGGCAAGCCCAAGTCGGGACCGACGCGGGCGGCGTGAGGGGCGATCCATGTACGCGAACGCGAAGCAGCACTACGCGAAGGAGCTCCAGGAGATCCGCGACGCGGGGCTCTGGAAGGAGGAGCGGGTCATCCTCTCGCCGCAGGCGGCGACGATCCGCGTCGCGCAGGGCGAGGTGCTGAACTTCTGCGCGAACAACTACCTCGGGCTCTCGTCGCATCCCGAACTGGTGAAGGCGGCGCAGGCGGCGCTGGGCAAGTACGGGCTCGGCATGTCGTCGGTCCGCTTCATCTGCGGCACGCAGGACATCCACAAGGAGCTCGAGGCGAAGATCTCGAAGTTCCTCGGCCTCGACGACACGATCCTCTACTCGTCGTGCTTCGACGCGAACGGCGGCGTCTTCGAGACGCTGCTGAAGGAGGACTCCGCGGTCATCAGCGACGAGCTGAACCACGCCTCGATCATCGACGGCATCCGCCTCTGCAAGGCCGACCGCCAGCGCTACAAGCACCTCGACCTCGCCGACCTCGAGGCGAAGCTCGTCGCCACGAAGGGCGCGAAGATCCGCCTTGTCGTGACCGACGGCGTCTTCTCGATGGACGGCGACGTCGCGCCCCTCGCGAAGATCGCCGACCTCTGCGAGAAGCACGACGCGCTGCTGATGGTCGACGACTCGCACGCGACCGGATTCATGGGGAAGACGGGCCGCGGCTCGATCGAGCACTGCGGCGTGATGGGGCGCGTCGACGTCGTGACCAGCACGCTCGGCAAGGCGCTCGGCGGCTCGGCCGGCGGCTTCGTCGCCGCGCGCGCCGAGATCGTCGCGCTGCTGCGCCAGCGGTCGCGCCCCTACCTCTTCAGCAACACGGTGGCCCCGCCGATCGTCGCCGCGACGATCAAGGTCTTCGACCTGATCAGCGCCTCGACCGCGCTGCGCGACAAGCTCGAGCAGAACACCGCCTGGTTCCGTGAGGAGATGACCAAGGCCGGCTTCGCGATCCGCCCCGGCGTCCACCCGATCTGCCCGCTCATGCTCGGCGACGCGAAGCTCGCGCAGACGTTCGCCAAGGAGCTGCTGCCCGAGGGCATCTACGTCATCGGCTTCAGCTACCCCGTCGTCCCGATGGGCCAGGCGCGCATCCGCGTCCAGATCTCCGCCGGCCACGAGCGCGTCCACCTCGAGCGCGCCGTCGCCGCGTTCACGAAGGTCGGCAAGAAGCTCGGCGTCGTGAAGTGAGCGACGCGCCGCCCGAGCCGCGCGTCACCGATCGCTGCTGTTTCGTTCCTGGAACAAAACAGCAGCGAGACCGGACATCCTGACGCGGTCGCCGGGTCGGTATCGCCCGCTTCACTCCAGGATGAACGGCACCGTCGTCGACGGGACCGGCGGCGTCTTGCCGCCCTGGAAGACGACGCTGCACGCCCACGCCGGCAGGCCGGAGAGCGCCGGGTCGTTGTCGATGTCGATCGCCGCGGTGGTGGCGCGGCCGTTGCCGTCGAGCGTGAGGACGCCGATGCCCGGGAAGCCGAGCAGCGTCGACGTCGCGATGTCGAAGTCGAGCCGCACGTGGACGCCGCGCCCGACGTGGAAGTTGCCCGCCATGCCGGTCAGCGAGACGAGCGTCGCGGCGACCTTGCCGGGATGGGTCGGCGCGACGTGGCGGAAGGCGACGCTGCCGCCGACCTGGCCGCCCTCGATCTCGAGGCGCGTCGCAGGCTCGAGGAGGCAGCCGGGCAGGTAGTGGTTGTTCGCATCGAGCGGCCGGCCGAACAGGCAGCCGTTCTCCGCGAGGTCGGCGTCGATCAGTTCGACGGCGGCACCGCCGACCGGGAGCAGGTCGTTCACGTAGTCCCAGCGGGTGCCGTCGAAGAACTGGTAGTTCCGGTAGCCGTGAGCGAGCAGGCGGCCCTGCTCGGTGCGCTCGTGGGCGTGGGCGAACAGGTTGTTCATGCCCTTGCCCAGCGACGTCGGGACGAGCCCGGTCCAGAGGACCATCTCTTCCGTGTCGAGCGCCGTGCCGAAGACGACGCCGTCATCGCTGATCGAGTAGGCCTCGGTCGAGCCGCTCGCCGGTGGCGGCAGCAGGCGGAAGCCATTCACGTCGTCGTAGCGGAAGCCGGTCGTCGCGGTCGCCGACACCGTGTCCGCCGAGCCGCTGATCTCCCCGTGCGCGTTGACGTGCAGGAAGAAGGCCGCGAAGTAGCCCGCCGGGACGCCGAGTGCGGCGACGTTGCCGGCGCGGTCCCAACGGAGCACGTGGGTGGCGCCGTTGCTGAGCCAGCCGATCCCGACGATCGTCCCGTCGTCGTTCACGTCGTGGGGGACCGCCTTGGTGAAGTTCGCGGGACGCGGCAGCTCGCGCATGCCGTTGGTCGGATCCCACAGGAACGGGCGGAAGGTCGAGGAGCTGCCGTTCACGGCGTAGCCGACCACCTCGCGTCGCTGGTTCATCGCCGTCGCGTACGACTGCGTCGTGCCCGCCAGCGTGCCGAGCGTCTGCGGCACGCCGTCGATCCAGAGCGTCGCCTCGGTCAGGAACGCGGCGTCGTCCGTGACGCCGACGACATCACCATGGGCGTTCATCGACGTCGGCTTCGGATCCATGCGTCCGGCCGGCGCGGTCAGCGTGCGGTAGGTGAAGTCGAGCTGCGCCGATGCGGTCCGGCCGAGTCCGAGCAGAGCGATGGCGAGGGCGATCGGGCGCAGGCGCATGTCATGGCTCCGTGGTTGGCGCGATGGACGGCCCGCCGCAGCGGCGCCAAGCGCTTCTTCCCACGGTTAGTGTCGGCCGAGCCGCGTCCGGTTCGACGCCGCGGCCGGCCGCGATTGCGGCGACGATCACACGGCGTTGACAGCGGCGTTCTTCGCGAAGCGGTGGTCTCTCAGCGCGGCGTTTCGGCCGATGGGCCGCACCCGCTGCATCCGACCTGCAGGATCAAGACGCCGGTCGCGCTCGGACCGCTCTCGGACGTCGCGTAGCGGACGGTCCGGAAGTCGGCCGCTGGCGCCCATCGAAGCGGGACGCCAGGGTTGTGCGCCATCACTTCGCCGTTCGTGGATCCGTCCGGCGTGTCGGGCTTGATCTCGCGCACGAAGAGGCCGCATCCGCTGCCGCCGTCGCACTTCGGCGACTGGCACTGCATGAGGCCTGCGCCATGAAGCCGCCGCAGCTCCTCCATCGTTTTCCTCGCGAGATCGGCGGTCGCGCTGCGGTAGTGGACGAGCGGCGTCGAGCCGTCGGGTGCCGACGAACTCCCGACCACTCCGAGCTTCGCGAGATCTCCCGCGTAGACGGAGACGTATTGCCGCTCGACGCGGCATGGCACCGGTCGCGGATAGGGCTGCCCGTTCGGCGCCATGCCCACGAGTTGCAGCGGGATCGGCTCGGCCGTGGCGGCGGCCAGCGGCGCCGACGCCTCGTTCGAGCCGCACGCCGACGCAGCGAGCGCGATCGTCGCGCCGCTCACGATCGTGATGATTCGCTCCTGAAACGAATCATGAACAGCTCTTCCCGACGAACCGGCCATCGCGACTTCTCTGCCGTCAACAGCTACCTCGTTTCCTGGCTGCCGGTCGCGGTGCGACGATGACGGCTCGCCATCACGCGCCTGAATGCAGCGAAGTGCAGGATCTGTTCACCGCGTGATGACTCGTTCCTGGGACGAATCATCCATCTCGCGTCACCCTCTCACGCCGTCAGGAGCTTTCTCGCCTCCTCGCAGCCCGGCGCCGGGAAGCCGTAGCCGCTGGCCATCACGCGCGTGAGCGCGGCGAGGTAGAGCGGCCGGTGGGCCGGGCGCGCGGCGGCGTGCTCCTCGCTCGCCGTGAGGAAGTACTTCTCGTGGTGGAGCGCGCCGTCGTCGGCGACGGCGAAGGTCGCGAGCGCGCGGAAGAGCGGGTCGGCGTCGTGGCCGAGCTCGCCGTAGCGGCGCGCGGCGCGGCAGGCGCCGACCTGGTCGCGCTCGCGGACGCGGCCGTCGATCTCCTTCAGCAGCGCGCCCGGCTCCTCGATCGTGCACGCTGCGCCCGCCTGGTCGAACGGCTGCGCGCCGACCAACCGCGACTGCCCGCCGGTGTGGAACGCGCCGGCGACGAGGCTCGAGAAGGCGTTGTCGGCGCTGCCGGCGCGGGCGAGATGGCGCCACGCGTTCGCGGAATCGGAGGCGTGCACGCCGACCGACGCGCCATGCATGCTGCCGACCGGCTTGTTGGTGTCCGCCTTCGCGCGGCCCGGATCGCGCAGCAGCAGGTGGGTCGCGGCCAGCGAGATCGCGGCGCCGACGTCGTCGGGCGCGAAGCCCTCGGCCAGCGCGGCGGCCGCGGCGGCCGCGGCTCCGGCGCCGTCGCTCGCGACGATCGTCTCGGCGAGCGCGGCGATCCACGCGTCGTCGGCGGCGCGCTTGCCCGGCTCGCGACCGGCGAGATGGTGCTCCTCGATCAGCTTCGGCACGACGACCGCGATCGCGGGGGTCGCGCCGCCGCGCCGCACGCGGCTCCCGTCCTCGTCGATGCAGAAGCGCAGCGGCTGGCGCAGCAGCGCGGCCGCGTGCTGCTCGCCCGCGAGCCGCAGCAGGTCGAACGCGCGCCACGCGAGGACGACGCGATGGACGTTCGCGTCCTCGCGCACCACGCGCTGCAGCTCCTCGTGCGCCTTCGCCGGCGATCCCGCCGCGAGCGCCGCGAGGCTCCGCTCCGCGGACGCCTGGTCCCGCGCGCGCATCTGCTCGACGAGGCGCGATCCGTCGGGCGCGTCGTCGCCGCCGCCTTGCAGCGGCTCGAGCGCGTCGTGGTCCGCTCCGCCCGCCGCCTGGATGAAGCGCGTGCTGCGATGGACGACCTTCAGCAGCGGCAGGTGGCGCAGCGGCGCCTCCATCCGCGCGCTCATCTCCCACGCCGGCAGCAGCGCCATGAACGCGTGGTAGCCGTCGTAGTTCGTGCCGCCGAGCGCGCGCGCGTTCGCCAGCGCCGCCGCCGTCACGACGTCGTTCGCGTTCGTGCCTTCGCGCAGCAGCGTCGCGAGCTGCGCGATCAGCTCGTCGGCCGGCGTCGCCTGCATCCGGTCGACCAGCGGATCGAGCGCGCCGAAGCGCAGCCGCTCCGCCGGCGTGAGCGCCGAAGGCGCGAGCGGCTCGCCGAAGGCCCGCTCGGCGAAGAGCACGCCGAGCGCGAAGCTCCCGGCTCCGCTGCCGACGCGCGCGAAGAACTGGCGACGACTGGTGGTGCGGCTCATGGTCCTCTCCCGACCGCGAGCCTCGCCGCGACCGGAACGGCGAGACGCGGATGGCGGGAGAGTATCGAGCCGGGCGCGACGACGCGCCGAGTCGCTCCGCTCAGCCGGCGGCGCGTGACGCCGCGAGCCGCGCCGGGGCGAGCGGCGGCAACGCCCGGAGCGCCGCCCGTCTCCGCGCCAGGAACGCCCGCCGCCGCCGGCGCAGCGCCGCATCGGCGTAGAGCCGTTCGGTCAGCCAGCGCAGGCCGGCGCGCAGTTGCTCGCGGCTCATGCGGGCCGGCTCGAAGTTGACGTCGAAGAGCGTGCAGAGGTCCCAGCGGCCCGGCTCGACGATGCGCCCTTCGCGCTCGAGCCGCTCGTGGAGCGGCGTGCCGGGGAACGCGGTGAGCGCCGTCACCTGCACCTCCCACAGCGCGTTCGCCTCGGCGAACTCGAGCACCTGCTCGAAGATCTCCGGCCCGTGGTCGTCGAGGCCGAGCACGAAGCAGCCGTTCACGGTCACGCCGCGCGACTGGAGCTGGTGGAGACTCGCGGCGTAGTCGCGCGCGCGGACCGCCTTCCAGTCGGCGCGCTGCTCGACGCCGCGCAGCGCGCGTTCGTTCGGGCTCTCGAGGCCGATCAGCAGCTGGCGGCACCCGGAACGGGCGAGGACGTCGCACAGCGCCGGATCGTCGGCGACCGAGAGGTCGGTCTCGGTGAACCACTTCATGCGCCGCGGCGCGAGCGCCTCGCACAGCTCGCGCGACCAGGCGTGGTCGACGAAGGTGTTGTCGTCGGCGAACTCGACGAACGCGCCCGGCTGCACCGCCTCGATCGCGTCGAGGTCGCGCAGGACGTGCGCCACCGGACGGTGGCGGTAGCGCTGCTGCAGCATCACGGTCGAGGCGCAGAACTCGCAGCGCCACGGGCAACCGCGGCTGGTCTGCACGGTGAAGCGCGAGTAGGGACGCCCTGCGATCAGGTCGTAGCGCGGGGTCGGCAGCGTCGCGAGGTCGACGGGCCCGGCGGCGCGGCCGTCGAAGCGGGCCGGCGGCGCGCGGCGCTCCGCGGCGGCGACGACCTCGGGCCAGACGCGCTCGCCCTCGCCGATCACCACGTAGTCGGCGTGCTCCGCCGCCTCGTCGGGCCGCACGCTCACGTGGAGCCCGCCCACCGCCACCTTGACGCCGCAGGCGCGCAGCCGATCGGCGATGGCGTACGCCTCGAAGACCTGCGCCGAGAAGGTGGAGATGGCGACCAGGTCGCAGTCGCGCAGCTCGCGCGGCTCGGCGCCGTCGGCGGGCGCCTCGAAGTAGCGCAGCTCGTGGCCCGGCGGCGTGCAGGCGGCGAGCTGCAGCAGGCCGAGGCTCGGCAGCGCGGCGATCTGCTTGCTGCGCGCGACGAAGCCCGGCAGCGTCAATCCGAGCGCGAGCAGCTCCGGATCGTGCGCCCGGATGCCGCTCATGGCGAGGAGGCCGATCTTCATGGGGAGCTCCCGGATGCCGCGGCGGCGCGGGCCAGCGTGACGAGCAGCGCGCCGATCGGCGTGATCAGCAGCGCGACCGGCAACGCGAAGAGATGGCGGAACGGTCGGCGCCACGCGGAAAGGAAGCAGGTCGTCGGCATCAGCAGCGCGCCCGCGAGGAAGGTCGGCGCGAGCCAGCCGGGCGCCGCGGGGAGCTGCTCGAGCGACCGCTGCAGTTGCAGCGTCAGCAGCCCGAGCGCGATGCACGCGACGTGGCCCAACCGCAGCAGCCGGCGCTGGAAGGAGCCGTAGCCGCCGAGGAAGTCGTCGCGGTGGAAGAAGAGTCCGAGCCCCGCGCCGGAGAGGAAGCCGGCGACGATCAGCGCCCAAGCGAGCAGCGCGAGGACGTGCGCGTCGGGACGGAGCGGCATGCCGCGTCCCCTGACAAACGGCGCGCCGCCGCGCCGCTCGGGGGCGCGCGGCCCGCGGCCGGGTCGTGACGCGTCCGACCGCGAATCGACCTACGCGGCGCCGGTCGCCGGCGCGCCCGTATCATCCCGCCCCCTATGCCCTACGACCCGCATGCGATCGAACCGAAGTGGCAGGAGCGCTGGCTGCGCGAGAAGACCTTCAGCGTGAAGGTCGACCGCGCGAAGCCGAAGTACTACGTGCTCGACATGTTCCCCTACCCCAGCGGGTCGGGGCTGCACGTCGGCCATCCGAAGGGCTACACGGCGACCGACGTCGTGTCGCGCTGGAAGCGGATGCAGGGCTTCAACGTCCTCCACCCGATGGGATGGGACGCGTTCGGCCTGCCGGCGGAGCGCGCGGCGGTGCGCGAGAACCTCCATCCGGCGGTGATCACGAAGCGCAACGTCGAGAACTTCCGCAAGCAGATCCAGCGCCTCGGCTTCGCGTACGACTGGGAGCGCGAGCTCTCGACGACCGACGTCGAGTACTACAAGTGGACGCAGTGGATCTTCCTCAAGCTCTTCGAGAAGGGGCTCGCCTACCAGGCCGAGGTCGCGGTGAACTGGTGCCCGGCGCTCGGCACCGTGCTGGCCAACGAAGAGGTGCAGGACGGCAAGTACGTCGAGACGGGCGACCCCGTCGAGAAGCGCTCGATGCGGCAGTGGATGATGAAGATCACCGCGTATGCCGAGCGCCTCATCACCGACCTCGACGGACTCGACTGGCCCGAGTCGCTGAAGGAGATGCAGCGCCACTGGATCGGCAAGAGCAGCGGCGCGGAGGTCACCTTCGCGATCCAGGGCGCGGCGGCGGGCGGCGCGAGCGGCGCCGACTCGTTCACCGTCTTCACCACGCGGCCCGACACGCTCTTCGGCGCGACCTGGTGCGTGCTCGCGCCCGAGCATCCGCTCGTCGCGAAGATCACGGCGCCGGCGCAGAAGAAGGCCGTCGACGCCTACGTCGCCGCGGCGAAGAACAAGGCGGAGCGCGACCGGATCGCCGACACGAAGGAGAAGACGGGCGCGTTCACCGGCGCCTTCGCGATCAACCCCGCCACCGGCAAGCCGATCCCGATCTGGGTCGCCGACTACGTGCTCTGGGGCTACGGCACCGGCGCGATCATGGCGGTGCCCGGCCATGACGAGCGCGACCACGCTTTCGCGAAGACGTTCGGGCTGCCGATCGTGCAGGTCGTGAAGCCGGCGGCGAGCGGCGCGGCGGCGACGTGCGACGTGCAGCAGGCCGCGTTCGTCGACGACGGCGTCGCGGTGAACTCCGGCTTCCTCGACGGCAAGGGCACCGCCGACGCGAAGGCGGCGATGACGAAGTGGCTCGCGGAGAAGGGGTTGGGCAGCGAGCGCGTGCAGTACAAGCTGCGCGACTGGCTCTTTTCCCGGCAGCGCTATTGGGGCGAGCCGTTCCCGGTGCTCCACCTCGAGGACGGGACGACGGTCGCGGTGCCCTACGACGAGCTGCCGGTCCTGCTGCCGCCGATCGACGAGTACAAGCCGACCGCCGACGGCCAGCCGCCGCTCGCGCGCGCGGCCGACTGGGTCCGCACGAAGGAACCGCGCAGCGGCAAGCCGGCGCTGCGCGAGACCAACACGATGCCGCAGTGGGCCGGATCGTGCTGGTACTACCTGCGCTTCATCGACCCGCGGAACTCGCAGGCGCCGTGGTCGAAGGAGGCGGAGTCGTACTGGATGCCGGTCGACCTCTACGTCGGCGGCGTCGAGCACGCCGTGCTCCATCTCCTCTACGCCCGCTTCTGGCACAAGGTGCTCTTCGACCTCGGACTCGTCTCGACGAAGGAGCCGTTCCAGAAGCTGCGCAACCAGGGAATGATCGTCGCCGCGAGCTTCCAGGAGGCGAACGGCAAGTACCACTACCCGCACGACGTCGAGGAGACGGCGCCCGGCAGCGGCCAGTGGCGCGTCAAGTCGACCGGCGCCGCCGTGAGGACGCAGGTCGAGAAGATGAGCAAGTCGCGCTTCAACGTCGTCAACCCCGACGACGTCGTCCGCGACTACGGCGCCGACTCGATGCGCCTCTACGAGTGCTTCATCGGGCCGATGGAGGCGGGCGGCGTCTGGCAGACGAACGGCGTCGAAGGCGTCTACCGCTTCCTCGAGCGCGCGTGGCGCCTCTTCTTCGTCACGCCGAAGGGCTCGAAGACGGACGTGCCGAACCCCGCGATCGTCGAGCGGCCGATCGCGTCGGACGAGAAGGAGCTCGAGAAACTCCTCCACAAGACGATCCAGAAGGTGACCGCCGATCTCGCCGTGCTGGGCTTCAACACCGCGATCAGCCAGATGATGGTCTACGTCAACGCGCTGACCGGCCGCGAGTCGCTGCCGAAGGGGCTGCTCGATCCTTTCCTGCGGCTGCTGTCGCCCTTCGCGCCGCACCTCGCCGAGGAGGTGTGGGCGTCGCTCGGCCACGCGAGCTTGATCGCCGACGCGCCGTGGCCGGCGTTCGACCCGGCGCTCTGCGTCGACGACGAGATCGAGATCGCCGTGCAGGTGAACGGGAAGCTGCGCGACACGATCAAGGTGCCGGTCGCGGCCGACCAGGCGGCGTGCCAGAAGCTCGCGCTCGCCAGCGAGAAGGTGCAGCGCGCGATGGAAGGCAAGCCGCCGAAGAAGGTGATCGTCGTGCCGCGGAAGATCGTGAACGTGATCTGCTGAGACGGAGTCCGGGCGCGCGGGGTCGGGCGCGCGGCGGGGGAGTCCCTCGCCGCGGCGCCCGCGACGCCGACCTCCGGTTCAGCGCCGCGCCTCCATCCACGCGACGGCGCGAGCCATGCGCGCCGCCATCTCCTTGGCGGGCGCGCGGCCGGGCGCGCCGTGGCCGGGCAGCAGCCACTCGAACTCGAGCCCGACGAGGCGGCGCGTCGACTCGATGACCTCCGGCCACGAGTGCCAGCAGGCGTCGCGGAAGCCGTAGGGCTCGTCGCGCTCCTCGTGCCACGCGAGGTGGTCGCCGGTGAAGAGGTGGGAGGCGGCGCGCGCGTCGCCGCGCGGCGCGCGATGCCAGAGGCACATCGAGCCGCGCGTGTGGCCCGGCGTCGGGATCACGACGAGGTCGGCGGCCAGCTCGACCGGCTCGTAGCCCTCGATCACGCGTTCGACGGCGCGCGTCGATTCGTCGGCGTCGTCAATGTGGATCACCCGTTCGCAGCGGAAGCGCTCGGCGAACTTCTCGTGGCCGGCGACGTCGTCGCGATGGGTGAGGAAGAGCCAGCGGACGCCGCCGAGCGCCGCGATGCGCGCGACCAGCGGCGCGGTGAAGCGCGGCACGTCGACCAGCACGTTGCCGTCGGGGCGCAGCAGCAGCCAGCTCGCGGCGCCGAAGGTCGCCTCGGAGTGGTAGCCGCAGTGGAGCACCTGCGGCGCGAAGGGGCGCGGGAAGAGCTGGGCGTGGCGCTGCACCTGCGCGCGGAGCGGCGACGCGTGGTCGTCGCGCGCGATGCCGATCGACGCGGTCGGGCAGGAGAGGAGCGCGGCGGCGGCCAGCGCCGTCCGCTCGTCGTCGGCGGGCTGCGAGTGGACGCGCGACTGGCCGTCGTGCTCCTCGAACGTGGCGGGCGCGATCCACATGCAGGCGCCGCAGTCGATGCAGCTCGAGTCGACGAAGAGCTCGCCGGGCGCGTTGGCGGGCAGGCGGCGGGAGAGCGTGGCCATCGGAGGGCTCCTGCGACCGCGGCGCGATCGACGGGCAGCCTACTGCGGCGCCGCGCGAGCCGTTCGCTACTGTCCGCCCCCCTGCCGCAGTTTCGAATCGGGTTCAAATCGGCGGCACGTTGATCGCTTGCGGTCACCGAGTGGAGGAGCACCGATGGTCTTCGAGCTCTTGTCGTGCTGCGTCGTCGTCGCCGCGCAGGGTCCGGCGGCTCCGCGCGAGCGCGAGAAGGTGCCGGTGCTGCTCGTCTCGGGGCAGAACAACCACGACTGGGAGTACACGACGCCGAAGATCGAGCAGGCGCTCGAGCAGTGCGGGCGGTTCGACGTCGACGTCACGCTCGAGCCGGCGAAGGCGCTCGCCGACGCCGCGGCGTTGGCGAAGTACCGCTGCTTCGTCCTCAACTACAACGGCGAGCGGTGGGGCGCCGAGGCGGAGAAGAACTTCGTCGCGGCCGTGCGCGGCGGCACCGGCGTCACGGTGATCCACGCCGCGAACAACGCCTTCCCCGGCTGGATCGAGTACGAGCAGATCGTCGCCGACCTCTGGCGCGACGGCACCAGCCACGGGACCTACCACGCGTTCGACGTGAAGATCGCCGACCGCGACCATCCGATCACGCGCGGCCTGCCCGACCTGAAGGCGCACCCCGACGAGCTCTACCACAAGCTCGTCCACACGCCCGGCGTCGCGACGCGCGTGCTGGCGACGGCCTTCTCCGATCCCGCGACGCACGGCACCGGCAAGGACGAGCCGATGGTGATCGTGCTGCAGTTCGGCGCGGGCCGCATCTTCCACACGCCGCTCGGCCACGTCTGGCCGGGCGACGTCGCGTCGCGCGCGACCTTCGACGATCCGCAGCTCGACCTGCTGCTCGCGCGCGGGACCGAATGGGCGGCGACGGGCGACGTGACGCTGCCGACGACCGTCGCGAACCAGCTCTCGCTCGAGGAGGAAGCCGCGGGATTCACGCGGCTCTTCGACGGGCGGACCGGCGCGGGGTGGCGCGCGTTCGGCAAGGAGGGGCTGCCCGAGAAGGGGTGGGCGATCGACGGCGGCGCGATGCACGTGAAGGCGGGCGGCGGCGGCGGCGATCTCGTCACGACCGAGGAGTTCGGCGATTTCGAGCTGCGCTTCGAGTGGAAGGTCGCGGCGGGCGCGAACAGCGGCGTGATCTACCGCTGCAGCGAGGAGCTGCCGGCGCCGTGGCAGACGGGGCCGGAGTACCAGGTGCTCGACGACGCGAAGCACGCCGACGGCAAGGAGCCGCGGACCGCGGCGGCGTCGCTCTACGCGCTCGCGGCGGCGGACGGGAAGCAGCTCGCGGCCGTCGGCGAGTGGAACGAGGGGCGGATCGTCGTCCGCGGCTGGCACGTCGAGCACTGGCTCAACGGCAAGAAGGTCGTCGACGTCGATCTCGCGACGGCCGACGCGAAGGCGAAGGTCGCGGCCAGCAAGTTCGGCTCGATGCCGAAGTTCGCGACGCTCGCGAAGGGCCGCATCGCGCTGCAGGACCACGGCGACGACGTCTGGTTCCGGTCGCTCCGGATCCGCCGCTGGTGACGCTACGCGTCAGTTCGGCTCGAGGCGGGTGCCGGTCAGCTCGAGCAGGGTGATCTCGGGCGGGCAGAAGAGGCGGATCTGCGGGGCGAAGCCGCCTTCGCGGCCGATGCCGCGGGTGACGTAGAGCTGCGTGGTCGCGTCCATCCGGTGGAGGCCGCCGGCGGCGACGTCGCGCGGGACGGTCTCGAGCGTGATCGGCGGGCCGAAACCGGGGATCACGACCTGGCCGCCGTGCGTGTGGCCGGCCAGTACCAGCTCGCAGCCGGCGGCGGCGAACTGCTCCCAATGGCGCGGGCGGTGGACGAGGCCGATCCGCAGCGCGGCGCGCGGCGGGGCCGCGAGGAGCTTCCCCATCCTCCCGAGCTGGTGGGGATCGATGCCGAGCAGTTCGATCGGCGGCTGGCACGGCAGCACGACGCTCTCGTTGTCGAGCAGCCGCGCCGGCGTGCCGCGGAGGATCTCCTCGATGCCGCCCGCGACGACGGCGTCGACGTCGCCGTTCACGACGAAGACGCCGAGCGGCGCCGAGAGCCGCGACAGCACCCAGCGCGCCTGCTCGAGCGCGGTCGACTCGTCGAAGCTCTGCGCGACGAGGTCGCCCGCGATCACGATGAGGTCGGGCCGCAGCTCCGCGACGCGCTCGGGCACGCTGCGCTCGCGCGCGCCGAGCCAGGCCGACTGGAGGTCGGAGAAGAGGACGACGCGGAGGGGAGGCGCGCCGGCGGGCCAGTGGGCGAGCTCGACGCGCGCGCGCTCGACGACGAGCCGGTTCGGCTCGAGGAAGCACGCGTAGGTCAGCAGCGCGACCATCGCCGTCGCGAACGCGGCCGTGAGTCCGCGGTCGCGTCGCCGCCGCGCGCGCTCCTTCGCCGTCGCCGCCGGCTCGCGCCACGCGGCGCGCAGCGCAGCCCACGGCAGCACGAGCGTGCCGCCGAGCCACGCGACGCCGAAGACCGCGAACGAGCTGACGTTGATCGCGCGCTGCCACGCCGGATGGCCGTGCAGCGCCCGATCGACCGCGGGCACGACGACGAGGTGGCCGACGACGACGGCGACGCCCATCACCAGCGTGAAGAGCGCGCCGCCGACCACCACCTCGCGCCGCGCCGGCGTGCCCATCAGCCGCGGCCAACGCCGCGCGACCGACCGGCCGAACCGCCCGCGCGCCAGCGCGAGGCACGGCGCCGCCAGCACGACGGCCAGCGCGAGGTCGATCAGTTGGTAGGCGCCATGGGCCGCGAAGAGCGAGCGAATCGACAAGCCGGTCCCTCCTGCGGCGCCTTCATCGGCCGCCGCCGGCCGCCTGCTCCATCCGCGCGTGGGACGCTCGCCGCTGCCCCGCGACTACTGCTTCGCGGGCTCCTTCGCGCCCTTCTTCGCCGCGGCCGCCTTCGTCTCGGCGACCACCTTCGCGATCTCGGAGTCCAGCACCTCGTCGCCCGGGCTCCCTTCCCATCGCCGCCGGATCGTCCCCTCGGCGTCGATCAGGTAGAGCGTCGGCCAGCCCTGCACGCCCCACTCCTTCGCGATCGGGCCACCGGTCCCTTCCGCGCCGTTCCAGAAACTGCGCCAGGTGATCTGCTCCTCCTGGAACTTCGGCTTCATCGCGGCGAGGTCGGAGTCGCTGTTCACGCCGATCAGGGCGAACGGCTCATCCTTCATCTTGGCCACGAGCGACCGCTCGTGCGGGAACATCGCCCGGCAAGGGCCTCACCAGTAGCCCCAGAAGTCGAGCAGCACCACCTTGCCGCGATAGTCGGAGAGCTTGAAGTCGACGCCGTCGAGATCCTTCGCCGCGATCTCGCGCGCCGGCGTGCCGATCACCGCGAGCCCGGCGACCACGTCGTCGATCAGCGCGGCGTAGGTGCGGCCGTAGTAGGCCGACCGCTCGCCGATCTCCTTCTTCAGCGCCTCGAGCTTCGCGATCTGCTTCTTCGCCTCGGCCAGCGTCCCGGCGCCGCGCGCCTCGTGGCTCGCGCGCGTCCACGAGCACGCCGCCTTCACCGCCGGCGACTTCGAGTCGCGCTCGATCCACGCGAAGTAGTCGGCCGCCGGCTTCTCGAGGTAGGGGACGTGGTACTCGATGCCGACGTGCGACAGCACGATCGACGCCATCGCGTCGTCGTCGAGGTGGTGGTCGATCAGCGACTCGATCACCTCGCCGTAGAGCTCGGCGTGGCGCTCCTTGCCGAGCTGGCCGGCCCACTCGAGCACGAACGAACAGGCCGCGAATCCCGTGTCGTCGTCCGGGTGGTCGGTCGCGAGGTCGAGCGCGCGGCCCACCAGGTCGGACAACGCCTTCGGGTCGGGCCCCTTCTTCGCGCCGCGCGCGAGGACGAGGTTCAACTCCTTCTCGATCTTCTGCAGCGAGTCCTGCGCCCGGAGTCCGCCTCCGACGAGCGCCGCCATCGCCGCGACCAGGAGCCATCGCTTCATCACGCACCTCCGTCCGACCGTACGCCGCGCGCCGGGAGCCGTTCCGCGTCCTTCGGCCGGCGAGGCGCGGGACATTAGCCTCGCGCCGATGAAGGGCGATCCTCTCGGTGATTGCTGGCAGGCGGCCGCGCGGCGCTTCGTGCCGTTGGCGCGCGAGGTCGCGCGCGCGACCGGCTGGCTCGTCTTCCATCCGGGCGACTACGGCGAGCGGTGGCACGCCCGCTTCCGTCGCGCCCATCCGCTGCGCGCGCGACCGTTGCTGGTCTGCGGCCTCAATCCCGGCCCCTACGGGATGGCGCAGACCGGCGTCCCCTTCACCGACTTGAAGCGCCTCGTCGCCGAGCTGCCGCTCTTCGCGGCCGAGCTGCGCGACGCCGGCGAATCGCTCGAGCTTCCCGGCCTCGCGCCGAGCGGACTGCGTCCCTTCCTCACGCGCACGTTCGAGTCGTCGTCGGTCCGCGTCTACCGCTTCCTCGCGCACGCCTTCGGCTCGGCGGCACGCGCCTTCACGCAGCTCGCCGTCGTGAATCCCTGTCCGCTCCTCTTCATCGATCCGGTGGACGGAGCGAACCGGACGCCGGCCGACCTGCCGCGCCGGTTGCGCGAGCGCGGCATGGAGCGCGCGGCGGCCGACGACTTCATGGCGCGCTTCGACGCCGCGCGCGCGGCGACCGTCGACGAAGCGATCACGACTCTCGAGCCGCGCGGCGTCGTGCTGCTCGGCCGCGACGTCGAGGCGGCGCTGGCGCCCGCGCTGACGAGGAAGCTCGGCGCGGAGCGGGTCGTCGCGTGGGAGCACCCGGCGCGCGCGGTGCCCGATGTTTGGTCGCGGGGGCTCGCAGCCGAACTCTCGCGGCGCGCGCTGCTCCAAGCGCGAGGCGCACGATGAGCTCGCGAGCGGGCGCGATCGCGGCGGCGTCGATCGCGCTGGCGCTGCTCGGCTGGTCGGCGTGGCGCTCCCATGCCGCGGATCTCGAGCGCGCGGCGCAGGCCGCTCGCCACGCGGCGGCGCTGCCGTCGCGGCGCGCGCCGGCGAACGAGCAGACGAGCGCGAAGACGGACGACACGGCGAGCGCCGCCGGCGCGCCGCTCTCGATCGAGGTGCAGCTCGCGCAGCCGCGCGACGCGGTCGGCGCGCCGCTCGAGCTGCGGCTGCGCGCGCGCGACGGAGCGACGCGGCCGTTCGACGTCACGGTGCGCGAGGAGCGGCCGAAGCAGCGCTTCGTCTGGCCGCTCACGCTGCCGGTGCGCGAGCCGGAGCTGCCGCTGCGCGTCGAGCTGCGCGGCGATGCGTGGTGCTTCGCGCACGGCGTCACGGAGACGACGATCGCGCGGCTCGACGGGCCGTTCCGCGTGCAGCTCCTCCGCGCGCAGCGCCTCGAGCGCGTCGCCGTCGCGGACGGGACGAAGGCGCCGATCGCGGGCGCGGAGCTGCTGCACGAGAGCGGCGCGTTGCTGGCCACCAGCGACGTGAAGGGCCGGCTGAGCTACCTGCGGCCGCGGCGCGACGAGCCGGCGAGCGACCTCGTGCTGCTGCGCGCGCCCGGCTTCGCTCCCGCCGCCGTCGACGAGGAGCGCGGCTTCCTGGTGGCGCTGCGGCCGGCCGCGCGCGGCGGCTCGATCGACGGGCGCGTCGTCGCGGCCGACGGCACGCCGGTGGCCGACGCGCGCCTCACGCCGGCGTGGCAGGTCGAAGGCGCGCCGCCCGACGACGACGTGGCGCGCGCGCTGGTGCGCGTGCTGGAGGCGTCGCGGCAGCGCGACGTGCCGGCGCTCGCCGTGGCCAGCGACGCGGACGGCCGCTTCACGCTGCCGTGGCCGTGGCCCTGCGCGCTCCGGCTCCGCGTCGACCACCGCCGCCATGGCACGCTCTTCGTCGAACTGCCGCACGCCGCGGGCAACAGCGACGCCGGCCACGTCACGCCCGTCGAGCTGCGCTTCCCCGCGCGCGTCTCGCAACCGCTGCTCTGCGTCGCCGAGGGCGTGCCGGTCGCGGGCGCATCGGTCGAAGTGATCGCGCGCGACGTCGGAGGAGAGCGCAACGTCGCGGCCGGCGTGACCGACGCGGCGGGCCGCGTCCTGCTCGAGCTGCCGGTGGTCGAGCCGCTCTGGGCGATCGTCCGCGCCGCGCGCCGCGCGCCGACGGTGCGCGAGCTCTCGTCGCTGACCGCGACTCCGGTCGCGGCACCGGTCGCGGAACGGCGGCTCGACCTCGCCGGCAGTCGCGCGGTCGCGGGCGCGCTGAGCGACTTGCCCGAAGGAGTGCCGTGGGTCGTGCAGCTCCGCGATGGCGCGTCGCGACTGCTGCTGGCCGAGGTGGTGGTGGAGGCGGGTGGTCGCTTCCGCCTCGAACGGGTGGCGACCGGACGGCGCGTCGAGCTCTGGCTCACGCCGCCCGGCGCCGAGGGGACGCGCTTCCTCGAGCGGACGTTCGAGGACGCGGCGGGAGACGCGGCGCCCGACGTCGAGCTCGGCACGTTGCCCGCGCCGCTTCGCTGAACCGGCCCCCGGCAGCTCGTTTTCGCGGCGCAGCTCCTACGATCCGCGGCGGGAGATCGCGAGCGATGGGCAAGAGTCCGGTCACGCTGTCGGTCGACGTCGGCGGCAGCAACGTGAAGGCGATGAAACTCGACGCCAAGGGCAAGGCGTTGACGCAGCGGATCAAGATCCCGACGCCGCGGCCGGCGCGCCCCGCCGCCGTCGTCGCGACGATCGCGCGGATCGCGGCGCAGTCGGGCGCGTTCGATCGCGTCTCGGTCGGCTTCCCCGGCGTCATCCGCGGCGGCCGCGTGCTGACCGCCGTCAACTTCGACGGCCGGTGGGCCGGCTTCGACCTCGAGAAGGCGGTGGCGAAGGCGCTGCGCAAGCCGACGCGCGTGCTGAACGACGCCGACATGCAGGGCTTCGGCGCGATCCGCGGCACTGGCGTCGAGCTGACCATCACGCTCGGCACCGGCGTCGGGTCGGGCCTCTTCGTCGACGGCAAGCTCGTGCCCAACCTCGAGCTCGGCCACCACGCGCTGCGGAAGGGCGAGACCTACGAGGAGCAGCTCGGACAGCGGGCGCTCGACCGCGTCGGCCGGCGGCGCTGGAAGCGGCGGCTCAAGCTCGCGATCCAGCAGATCGAGCGCGCCTTCTGGCCGACGCGCCTCTGGATCGGCGGCGGCAACGCGCGGCTGATCGACTGGCAGCTGCCGCCCGGCGTCGCGGTCGTGCCGAACGAGTACGGCATCCTCGGCGGCATCGCGCTCTGGCGCGACGACGCGTGAGCGACGGCGAAGCGGAGCAGGCGCGCGCGTCGGAGGCGTTCCTCTTCGCGCTGCTGGCCTCGACCGAGATCGGACCGCAGGCGCGCGTCTGGTGCGTGACGCCCGGCCGCGGTCAGGTCGCCGTCGAGGCGGCGCGCGCGGGGCCGGAGCGGCGCGTGACGCTCACCACCCTCGACCAGTTCCAGTGCGACGCCGCGCGCGAGTCGGCCGGCGGCCGCGACGGCGTCCCGCCCCCGAACCTCGCGTTCGACTGCGCGGCCCAGTTGCCGAAGGGGCCCTTCGACGTCGCGCTGCTGCCGATGCGCGCCGGCGCCGACAGCGAGGTCGCGTGGGAGATGCTGCAGCACGCCTGCGTCGAGCTCGAGCTCGGCGGCCGGCTGCTCTGCGCCGTCGACGAGCCGCGCGACCACTGGCTCGCCGGCCGGATGGAGGCGCTCTTCGGCCGCAAGGTGCGGCGCGACGCCAGCGACGAGGCGGTCGCCTACTCCGGCGTGAAGCGCGCGCCGCTGAAGAAGGTGAAGGAGTTCGACTGCGCATTCGCCTTCCGCGACCGCGGACGGCTGCTGCAGGTCGTCAGCCGGCCCGGCGTCTTCAGCCACCGCCGCCTCGACCTCGGCGCGCGCGCGCTGATCGAGTCGCTCGAGCTCGTCGAGGAGAACGGCCTCGTCCGCGACTTCGTCGAGCCCGGCATGCGCGTCCTCGACTACGGCTGCGGCGCCGGCGCCGTCGGACTCGCCGCCGCCGCGCGCGCCAAGGACGCCTCCGTCCACTTCGTCGACTCGATGCCGCGCGCCGTCGCCTGCGCGCTCGAAGGCGCCGCGAAGAACGGCCTCGAGAAGTGCACCGGCGAAGTCGCGTGCGACGGCCGCGTGACGGGAGCCGCCACCTTCGACCTCGCGCTGCTCAACCCGCCCTACTACTCCCACTTCAAGATCGCCGAGCTCTTCGTCGCCGCCGCGCGCGACGCGCTCCGCCGCGGCGGCCGCGTCCACGTCGTCACGAAGCAACCCGACTGGTTCCTCGAGCGGCTGCCGCGGGACTTCGCGAAGGTCACGAAGCGGGAGCTGCGGGGGTACGACGTGATCGCGGGGATCCGGAAGTAGCGCCGACCGGCGCGCGAGCTCGCGAGCTAGCGCGGCGGCTCTTCCATCACCCGATCCCCCTCCACGAACGGCGGCACGAAGGTCGACAGGATCACCGCCGGCTCGGGCCCCGTCGGCGTGAAGCCGTGCGGGGTGTCGACGGGGATGACGACGAGGTCGCCGGCCTGCAGCGCGCGGTCGCCGTCGCGCAGGTGGAGGACGCCTTCGCCGCTCAAGAGGTAGACGAGCTCCTCGCTCTGGCGGTGGCGGTGGCGCGCGATGGGGGCCGCGACGCGGATCAGCTGCACGGTCGCCTGCTCGTCCTCGTGGAGGGTCGCGCGCGCGACGGGACCGCCTTGCAGCGAGCGCGCCTGTTCCGGCAGCGACCGCTCGATGCGCGCTTCGCCTTCGGGCGGGACGGAGCCGCAGGCGGCGGCGAGCGCGGGCAGCAGCAGCGCGGACGCGGATCGGGCGCGGGAGGTCGGGAGCATGGGCGGATCGTAGCGGCGCGCGCTCCGCTAGCGTGCGCGCGTCGGTGCGAGGAGCTCGCGCGGTGGGACGCTGGATCGGCTCGATCGTCGTCGTGGCGCTGCTGGTGGCGGGAGGCGTCGCGCTCTGGCGCCGCTTCGGCGAGCCGGTCGACGTGCGCGCCGGCGTCGTCGCGCGCGGGCCGATCGTCGCGACGGTCTTCGCGACGGGCTGGATCGAGCCGCGCGAACGACGGCTGCTGCGGCCGGTGCGCGCGGGAGTGATCGAGCAGCTCTTCGCGAAGGAGGGCGACGAGGTGCGCGCGGGCGCGCCGCTGTTCCGGCTGCGCGATCGCGCCCGCTCGATGCGGCAGGCGAGCGTGCAGGCGACGATCGACCGCCTCGACGGCGACCTCGCGGAGGGGAGCGCGCTGCGCGGCGCCGCGAAGGCGCGCATCGCCGAGGCGCAGGTGCAGCTCGAGTGGGCCGCGAGCGAGCTGGTGCGCGTCGCGCCGCTGCGCCAGCAGGGACTGGTGGCCGAGCGCGCGTGGCTGGAGCTCGAGGCGGCGCGCGACGGCGCGAAGGAGCGGCGCGCGCAGGCGGAGGAGGAGCTCGCGACGACGTTGTCGCGGCTGGCGACGGAGCGCAAGCAGGCGGCGGCGGAGCTCGACGTGCTGCGCGCGCAGGAGCAGGACGATCTCCTGGTCGCGCCCTTCGACGGCGTCGTGCTGCAGCGCTTCGCCGAGGAGGGGGAGTCGGTCGATCCGCAGCGCGACGTGATGAAGGTCGGCGACGTCCGCTCGCTCTGGATCGAGGGCGAGGTCGACGAGGAGGACGCGGCGCGCGTGGCGGTCGGGCAGCGCGTGCTGGTGCGCGTCGCGGGCGACGAGTCGGCGCTGGTGGAGGGGAAGGTGCACGAGCTCTTCCCCGACTCGAACAAGCAGACGCGCAGCTACCGCGTGCGCGTCGCGTTCGACGGCGAGAGCTTCACGGCGAGCGGGCCGCAGGCGCTGGCGGGCGCGACGCGCGCGGCGGGCGGCCATCCGCTGCTGGTCGGCTCGTCGTGCGAGCTCGGGATCGTCGTCGGGCAGGCGGGCGACGCGCTGGTCTTCCCGCGCGCGGCGCTGACGGTGCGCGGGACCGTCTTCGTGCTCGACGGCGACGTCGCGCGCGAACGGGACGTCGAGCTCGGCCTCGCCAACTTCGACCGCTGCGAGGCGCGGCGCGGCGTCGCGGCCGGCGAGCGCGTGGCGATCGACGCGCTCGCGACGCTGCGCGACGGATCGCGCGTCGTCGTGCGCGAGCCGGCGGCGCGCTGATGCGCCTGCTGCCGCTCTTCCGCATCGCGCGGCGCCATCTCGGCCACAGCCCGTTCCGCACCGCGCTCTCGGTCGTCGGCGTCGCCATCGGCGACTGCTTCATGATCCTCCTCTCCGCGCTGATGGCCGGCTTCGAGGCGAAGTTCGTCGACGAGACGGTCGAGTCGAGCCCGCACGTGACGGTGCTGGACGAGTTCCGCGACCCGCCCGACGAGTTCGCCGGCTGGCTCTCGCGGCGGACGGGCGGCGTGGTCTCGGTCGAGTCGGCCCACCCGCGCGAGCGGGTCTACCGGATCAAGAAGCCGTGGGAGACGCTCGCCGCGATCGAGGAGCGGCCGGGCGTCGCGGCGGCGGCGCTCGAGGTGGTGGGCACGTCGATCCTCAACTTCGGCAACCGCGAGGTCGGCGCGGCGCTGGTGGGCATCGACCCCGAGGCGCAGGACCGCGTCGTCGCGACCGACGACTACATGACGGAGGGGCGCCTCTCCGACCTCCACTCGGCCAGCGGCGCGATCATCCTCGGCAACGGCCTCGCCGAGCGGCTCGGCGTGAAGCGCGGCGACACGATCGGCGCCGCGCTGCGCGGGGGCGGGACGGCGCGCGCGCTGCGCGTCGTCGGCGTCTTCAAGACGGGCGTCGTGCCGGTCGACGCGGTGCGCGCCTACACGCTGGTCGGGCTCGCGCAGCAGCTCCTCGGGCTGGGCCGCGACGTGAACCGCATCGTCGCGCGCCTCGACGACCACGCCGAGGCGCAGTCGGTCGCGGCCGACCTCGAGGCGACCGTCGGCTACCGGACCGAGAGCTGGCAGGAGCAGAACGAGAACTTCCTCTCGCTCTTCAACATCCAGACGGTCATCACCTACGTCGTGACCAGCGGCATCACGATCGTCGCCGCGTTCGGGATCCTGAACGTGCTGATCATGCTGGTGCTCGAGAAGCTGCCCGAGATCGCGATGCTGAAGAGCATGGGCTTCACGGCGGCCGACGTGACCGTGGTGTTCCTGGTCGAGGGGCTCGCGATCGGCGCGATGGGGGTGCTCTTCGGGTCGATCGGCGGCTACTGGCTGCAGCAGGCGCTCGCCTCGCTGCCGATCCCGATGAAGGGGCTGATCGAGATCGAGCACCTGATCTTCGTCGATCCGCCGCGCGTCTACCTCGTCGCGGCCGGCGTCTCGTTCGCGTCGACCGTCTTCGCGTCGTGCGTGCCGGCGCTGCGCGCGGGGCGGCTCGATCCCGTCGTCACGCTGCGGGGACGCGCATGAGCGGCGCCGCGACCGCGCCCGCCATGGAGACCGTCGCGCTGAAGCGCACCCTCGGCGCCGGCGAGAACGCGCTCGAGATCCTCCACGGCCTCGACCTCGCGATCGGGCGCGGCGAGTTCTGCGCGATCATGGGCCCGTCGGGCAGCGGCAAGTCGACGCTGATGTACCTGCTCGGCGCGCTCGACCGGCCGACGTCGGGCGCGGTGCGGATCGACGGCGTCGATACGTCGCGCCTCTCCGAGTCGGCGCTGGCCGAGGTGCGCAACCGCAAGATCGGCTTCGTCTTCCAGTTCCACTACCTCATGCCCGAGTTCAGCGCGCGCGAGAACGTCGCGATGCCGCTGGCGAAGCAGGGCGTCGCGACGCGCGAGGCGGCCGCGCGCGCCGACGAGCTCCTCGCGCTGCTGGGCCTCGCCGGCAAGGAGCGCCGGCTGCCGGCGCGCCTCTCCGGCGGCGAGCAGCAGCGCGTCGCCATCGCGCGCAGCCTCGCGAACCGCCCGCTCGTCGTGCTGGGCGACGAGCCGACCGGCAACCTCGACACGAAGAACGGCGACGTCGTCTTCGACCTCTTCGAACGCCTCGTCGCCGAGCGCGGCCAGACGATCGTCGTCGTCACGCACGACCCGCGCCTCGCCGCGCGCACGCAGCGGATCATCCGGCTGCAGGACGGAAGGATCGTCGACGACGGGCCGCCGCGCGAGGTGCTGGCGCGGGCGGGCGAGCGGGGGTGAGCGAGGTCGACGGGCGGGCAGGAGGTCGGCTCATCCTCGCGGCGACGGCGGACGAGCGGCGAATCACCGCTCCTCGATCGCCTGCCTCGCCGCCGCGACGTGCTCGGCCGTCGTGCCGCAACAGCCGCCGACGATCGTCGCGCCGAGCGCGAGCCACCGCGCGGCGGCGCTTGCGTAGTCGGCAGGGCTGCAGTCGGCGGTCGTCGTCCACCCAGCGATCGCGTCGGTGTGGCCGATGTTGCCGTACGCGGCGCACGGGACGCGGCCCGCGACGGTCGCCAGCAATTCCGCGAGCGGCACATGGAGCGTCGGCACGGGCGTGCAGTTGATGCCGAGCGCATCGACGCCTTCCGCCAGCAGCGCGCGCGCGGCGTCGGCGATGCGTTCGCCGCCCAGCAGGTTTCCGTCGCTGCGGCAGACGAAGCTGACGATCACCGGCAGGCCGGTCGACTTCGCGGCGCGCGCGGCGGCGACCGCTTCGCGCACCGTGTTCATCGTCTCCGCCAGCAGCAGGTCGACGCCGGCTTCGGCGAGGTCGCGGGCGAGCCACGCGTGCTCGCGCGCGCAGGTCGCGTCGTCGGGGACGAGACTCGGGTCGTAGCACTCTTCCAGCGGCGCGAGCGAGCCGGCGACGAAGGCCGGCCGCGCGCGGCGCGCCAGCGCGACCGCGGTCGCGACCAGCTCGCGCGCGTCGGCGGCGAGGCGGGCCGGCACGGCGCCTGCGACCTTCGCGAGCGCGCGCCGCGTCGTGCGGAAGGTCGCGGTCGTGACGACCTCGGCGCCGGCCGCGACGTGGTCGGCGTGGATCGCCGCGACGGCCTCCGGCGCCTCGCGCAGCGCGACGGCGCTCCAGAGCGGCAGCGGCGTCGCGATGCCGCGTCGCGCCAGCTCGCTGCCGACCGCGCCGTCGAGCAGCAGCGCACGGCGCGCGCGCAGGCGATCGCGGAGGTCCATGGCCGCGGAGCGTAACGTGCCGCGCCCATGGAACGCCCCGCCCTCGACGCGCCCGACGCCGTGCGCTTCCTCGTGAAGCTGGCGCGCGGGCTCCACCTCTACGGCACGCCGTCGCATCGCATCGAGCAGCTGCTCGAGGTCGCGACCGCGCGCCTCGGCATCCCGAGCCAGTTCTTCTCGCTGCCGACGGTGATCCTCGCCGCGTTCGGCTCGCCCGAGCACGGGAGCACCAGCCTCATCCGCGTCGATCCCGGCACGGTCGACCTCGAGAAGCTCGTCCTCCTCGACGACGTGATGAAGGACGTGCTCGACGGCCGGCTCGGCGTGCGCGAGGCGGAGGCGCGCGTCGACGCGATCGAGGCGCAGCCGCCGCGCTGGGGCGCCGGCGCGACGGTCGCCGCGTTCGCGATCTCCTGCTGCTGCGCGGCGCTCTTCTTCGGCGGCACGCCGCAGGACGTCGCGGGCGCCGGCGCGGTGGGCGCGATCATCGCCGGCTTCTCCTGCCTGCGGCGGCTGCGCCCGGCCGTGCAGCGCATCTTCCAGCCGACCGCGGCCTTCCTCGCCGCGTTCCTCGCCACGTTCGCGGCGTCGCGCGTCGAGAACCTCTCCGCGTCGGTCGTCACGCTCGCGAGCCTGATCGTGCTGCTGCCCGGCCTCGCGCTCACGATGGCGATGTCGGAGCTGGCGGCGCAGAGCCTCGTCTCGGGCACCGTGCGCCTCGTCAACGCGGCGGTCGTGCTGCTCGAGCTGGCGTTCGGCGTCGCGATCGGCTACGCAGCCGCGGCGCGCCTCTTCGCGCCGGTCATCGGCGTCGCGCCGGCGCCGCTGCCCGACTGGACGATCGGCCTCGCGCTGCTGGTCGCGCCCTGCACCTACACCGTCCTCTTCCGCGCGATGCCGCGCGACCTCTTCCCGATCCTCTGCGCCGGCGCGATCGGCTTCGCGGGCGAACGGTTCGGCAGCGTCGCGATCAGCCCCGAGATCGGCGCCTTCTTCGGCGCGTTCGCGGTCGCGATCGCCAGCAACCTGCACGCGCGCTGGCGCGACCGGCCCGTCGCGGTCACGCTCGTGCCGGGCATCCTGCTGCTGGTGCCCGGCAGCGTCGGCTTCCGCGGCGCGCTCTTCGTGCTGGAGCACGACGTCGTGAGCGGCATCGAGGCGGCCTTCCGCATGCTGATCGTCGCGGCGGCGATCGTCGCGGGACTCCTTTTCGCGAACGTGATGGTGCCGGCCCGCCACACGCTGTGAGCGTCGCGCGGCGCAGCTACGATCGCGCCGTCCGCCCCGGCGACCGCCTCTCGCCGAGCGCTTGCCGGAGACGCGAAGCGATGCTGCTGGGACCCCTGCTCCTTGCTTGCTGCCAGGCGCCACCCGCCGCGCCGGCGCCCGCCGCGCCACCGCGCGTCGTCCTCGTCACGCTCGACACGGTGCGCGCCGACCTGCTCGGCTGCTACGGCGACGCGCGCGGCATCACGCCGAACCTCGACGCGCTCGCGGCGCGCGGCGTCCGCTTCGCGCGCGCGGTCGCGCCGATGCCCGAGACGATCCCGTCGCACGCGGCGCTGCTGACCGGCCGCTCGCCGCTGTCGCACGGCACGACCAGCAACTACCTCGCGCTCTCCGAGGAGGTGAAGACGGCGGCGGAGCTCCTCGCCGAGACGGGCGTCGCGACGGGCGCCTTCTTCAACGTGATGAGCTTCGACGAGCAGAAGGTGACGCAGGGCTTCGCCGTGGCGGTGAACGACGCCAGCGCCGCCGCCGCCGCCGTGGCGCCGCGCGCCTTCGAGTGGCTCGACGCGCAGCCGGCGGAGAAGCCGGCCTTCGCGTGGCTCCACTACTACGTCGCCCACGCCCCCTTCGACCCGCCCGAGGAGCTCGCGAAGCGCTTCTGGACCGGGAAGTACGACGGCCCGATCGGATTCGACGTGCCGTCGATCTTCCGGCAGAACCAGTCGGCCGCGCTGACGCCGGCGCCGTGGATCGCCGCGCTCGAGGAGCGCTACGCGGCCGAGGTGGCGCTCGTCGACCAGCGCGTCGGCGAGATCGTCGCGGCCCTGCGCCAGCGGGGCCAGCTCGAGAAGACGCTGCTGGTCGTCGTCGCCGACCACGGCGAGAGCTTCCGCGCCGGCACCGTCGCGCAGCACTCGCTCAGCACGCGCGAGCAGACGATGCGCGTGCCGCTGATCGTGGCGGGGCCGGGCGTGCCGGCGGGCGGCGTCGTCCGGCAGTGGGTGATGATGGCGGACCTCTTCGCCACGCTGCTGAAGCCGTTCGGCGTGGCGCCGCCCGACGCGAGCGAGAGCCGCGACCTCGGGCCGCTGATCCGCGGCGAGGAGCCGGAGTGGGACGACGTCGCGTTCGGGACGCTGCCGGTCCCGATCGAGAAGCACCAGGCGGGCAAGCTGCCCGACGTGATCGTCGCGTGGTCGGGGCGCTTCAAGCTGCTGATCGTCGACGTGAACGGCAGCCCGCGCGGCGTGCTGCGCGACCTCGAGGCCGATCCCGACGAGGCGAACGACGTCTCGAAGGAGCACCTCGACGTCGTCGCCGGGCTCGAGAAGCGGGCGCGCGCGTGGTTCGCGCGGCAGCGCAAGGCGCGGCTCGAGCCGGGCGCGGTCGGCGACGACGTGCGAGCGCAGCTCGAGAAGCTGGGCTACGGCGACAAGTAGCGCGCGGGCGGGCGCGCGCGGCGCGATCAGCGACGCAGCTGCGCGGCCGCGTCGGCCAGCGCGGCCAGCTTCTGCTGCGCGACGGCGGCGCTGTTGACCGGCCGCTCGGCGAAGGTCCCGAAGCCGCAGTCGGGATTGAGGAAGACGCGGTCGCGGCCCAGCAGCTCGGCGACGCGGCGCGCGCGCGCGACGATCTGCTCGCGCGGCTCGATCTCGCTGGTGCGCGGGTTGACGGCGCCCAGACCCACCTGCGCGCCCGACGGCAGCGCGCGCAGCGAATCGAGCGGCCCGGCGCGCTCGGTCGCGTACTCCAGCACGAACTGCTTCACCTTCATCCGCGCGAACCACGGCATCAGCGGGTCGTAGTCGCCGGCCAGCAGCACCTCCTCCTTGCGGCTCCAGTTGCCGCGGCAGACGTGGATCGCGGTGATCGTGCCGGTCACGCCGTCGACGACGCGGTTGATCAGCTCGACGGCCAGCTCCAGCTCGCTCTCGGGGCTCGCCTGCGCGGCGAGCGCGGCGCACATGAAGGTGCGCGTGGAGGACTTGCCGGCGAAGACCAGCTCGGTCAGCACCGGCTCGTCGAACTGCACCATCTCGACGCCCATCCGCTGCAGCTCCAGCAACTCCGCGCGCAGCAGCGCCACGAGGTCGTCGATCAGCGCCGCGCGCGTCGGGTAGGCGCCCTCCGACAGCCGCTTCACCCACATCGAGCGCGACAGGAGGTAGGGACCCGGCAGCGTGACCTTGATCGCGCGCTTGGTGTGGGCGCGCAGGAAGCGGGCGTCGTCGGCGACCAGCGGCGCCTTGAGCCGCAGCTTGCCGACGACGGTCGGGTTCTTGATCGCGAAGGCCGGCACGTCGAGCGTCTGCAGCAGCGCCTCGAACCCCGCCTTGTCCTCCACATGGTCGAGCAGGTCGGCCATCGTCATCAGCCGCAGCCCGTCGAGCTTGTCGCAGAGGAACGAATAGAAGTTGTCGCGGCGCTGCTCGCCGTCGGTCACGAGGTCGACGCCCGCCTCCTCCTGCTGCCGGATCGCGGCGATCGTCGCCTCGTCCATCAGCCTCGCGGTGTCGGGCCGCCGCCGCTTCATCGCGGCCAGCAGCGCGTCGGGCCGCGGCCAGCTGCCGACGCTCGTGACGGGAAAGAGGGGAAGGGTCATGGCGAGCTCCGGACAGTCACCGAATCCTGCTGTTTCGGTCCAGGACCGGAACGGCAGCTTTCGGTGACATTCCTACGCCCGCTTCGCGGCGATGCGGAGCGGGACGCCGCGCGCGAGGGTCTGCGCGACGGGCGAGCGGGCGAGAGTATCGGCGAAGAGCGCCTGCACCGTCGCGTCGTCGGCGTCGCAGTCGACGTACAACGCCCCCTCGATCGCGGCGAGGCCGGCGTGGCCCTTCGCCGACTCGACCGCGAGGTAGGCGAGGATGTCGTCGGGACGAGCCGTCAGCGACAGCTCGAGCTGGTGGATGGCGATGCCGCGCCGCGACGCGCGCCATTGGAAGCCGACCGCGAGGCAGCCGCCGAGCGCGGAGAGCAGCAGTTCGATCGCGCTCGGCGCCGCGTCGGCGGTGTCGAAGCTGGCGGGCTGGCCGACGGCGACGGCATGGTTGCGCACGTACGAAGTGGCCGCCATGCCGGCGCTCCACTTCACGCGCGCGCTCCACGCGAACTTGCGCGCCGCCTCGAGGTCGCGCTCGAGCGCGGCGCCGCCCGGCGCGCCGCCGGCCGCGGCCCCCTCCTTCACCAGCAGGAAATGGGTGTAGCCGCCGGCCGCCGGCGCGACCGACTCGAGCGCGTGGCCGACGAGGCGGCACCACGCCGGCAGGTCCTCGCGCACGCTCGACTCGCGGCTGCGCACCTCGAGGCGGCCGCCCTTCGGCAGAGGCGCCATCGCCTCGCGCAGGATCAGCAGCAGGCCGCTCCCGCAGTCGAGGTCGCCGCCGTCGCAGACCGCGTCGGGCGGGCGCGGCGCCGCCTCGCGCGGTCCGTCGCCGTTCAGTAGCTCACGCTCGGCGAGCCGGCCGAGAGGAACTCGACCAGCTTCGCGCCGCCGACGATCGTCGCGCCCGGGATCAGGGCGGCCTCGTCGAGCTTGCGCTTCTTGAAGCACGGCGAGCAGACCCAGATCACGCCGCCGGCCTTCGTGAAGTTGGCCATCAGCTCGCGCAGCGGCGCGAAGCCCTCCTCGTGGATCGTGTCGGCGAACCCCTTCTGCGAGAGGCGCACGCCCTCGATCGAGAGGAAGACCAGCGTCTCCTTCTCGGACGCGACGGCGGCGTTGGCGACGACGAAGGCGACGGTCGCCTTGTCGGCGTTGTCCTTCGCGCAGGTGAGCGAGACGCAGAACTTGCCAGGCATGGAGGACTCCAGGATCGGGCCGGTCGCGGCGAGCGACGCGAGGCGTCAGTCGGCGCGGCGGCGGATGAGATAGCGGGGCGGGGTCGCGGAGACGAGCGCGTGGCCGGTGAGGCCGCACCACGCGGGCAGGTCGGCGGGCGCGCCGGGATCGCGCGCGAGGAGCTCGAAGAGCTGGCCCGGACGGAGCGACAAGAGCCGCGTGCGCAGCTCCAGCACGAGGTCGCCGCAGCCGAGGTCGCCGGCGTCCCAGCGACCGGCGACGCTCGCTTCGGCGCCCTCGTTCGAGCCGGCCGCGCGCGTCGCGGCGGCGGCGCCGGTCCGGCCGAGCGCCGCGTCGGCGACCGCGCAGCTCGCGCCGCGCGCCGCCTCGCGCCCGTCGGCGTGGCGCCAACCGGCGCTCCAGCAGTCGCGATGGTCGACGTGCCGCTTGACCGCGGCGATCAGCTCGGCCCGCTCGCGATGGAGCCCGCGCGCCAGGCAGCCCGCGCAGCGGATCGCGTCCTTGAATCCGAGCACCCACGCGAGCACGACCTCGTGGCCGCAGACCGCCGTGCCGCAGCCGACGCAGCGGACGCCGTCGCCGTGGTCCACGGCGGCGACGACCCGCGGCGTCTCGACGGCGACATCGACGTCGTGCGGCTGGTCACGGAGGTCGTGCTCGCGCTCGCTCACGCGCTCACTTGATCTCGCGGTAGCTGAACTTGCGGGTCCACTGCGCCTTGCCGTCGGCGCTCTTCTCGCCGTAGGGCTTGCCGTCGACCTCGACGTACGCCTTCGCCAGCGCGTTCACCTTGCCGGCCGCGGCGGCCGGATCGAGCGCCAGGTCGCGGCCCGAGGACCAGACGACGCGCCGCTCGTCGATGTTGCCGAAGTAGTAGTCGACCATCTTCTCGTCGGGCCCGTTGTAGGGCGTCGCGATGGTGAGGCGCACCTTCTCGTCGTTGTCGGCGTTCAGTGGATAGGCGCCGCGGAAGATGTCGGCGACCGCGACGTCGTGGCTCACCCAGCCCAGCCCCGTCGCGTAGAACTCGGGCCAGCAGTGGTAGCTGCCGTCCTTGTCCTGGCCGTCGAGCGCCGGCTTGAAGATCGAGCCGTAGACGATGCGGGTCGGGATGCCCGACGCGCGCGCCAGCGCGGCCCAGAGCGAGTGGAAGTCGGTGCAGTTGCCCGTCTTCGTCGTGAGGCAGTGCTCCGAGCTGCCGGTCGCCGACGCCTTCTTGGTCGCCGGCTCCTTCACCCAGTACTCGATGTTGTCGAGCGTCCAGTCGTAGAGCTTGCGCGCGGCGATCACCGGGTTCTTCTCGCCGCCGACGACCTTCGCCGAGATCTCCCGGATCTCGGGCGTGATCTTGATGTAGGTGGTCTCGCCGAGCTCGCGCGCGAACTTCGCGGCG
>Ga0315910_10000170_pt1 | contig 75932 bp, 63 predicted proteins | sample EdamamesoilMG_FD_204470 | JGI IMG/M metagenome (GOLD analysis project Ga0315910, IMG submission 204470) | Garden soil microbial communities collected in Santa Monica, California, United States - Edamame soil | ecosystem: Environmental > Terrestrial > Soil > Garden | place: USA: California...
CAGCCCGCGGACCTCGCGAGGTCCGCCACCTTGAGGTAGAGCCAGCTCTGTTCGGGTTCTCCCGGCTCGATGAGATCGAACTGACCACCCCGAAACGCCGGACGGTCGACGAGGCCGGCGACGATATCCGCGGAGCTGATGTGACCGCCGAGCGCGACGTTGGCCTGAGGACTCTCGGCGCCGTGGCAGCCCGAGCACAGGTACGTCGTGCTCTCGAAGATCGGCCGCACCTGCTCGTGGAAGAATCCGTGCTCCTCCGGAAGAGGCTCGGGCTCGCCCGAACCTTCGGGATCCAGCGCTTCGGCGAGGTCATGCATCTCGTGGCACTGATCGACGAGGGCGTCCACGTAGTCCGTGTCGCTCGAGAGTTCCCCCTTCGCCACGCGGTACCGCTCCCAAACCTGATCGATCCAGCCGTGGAGCTTCCAGAACATGTAGTTCTCGATGTTCACGGGTTGTGACCCGAGCGAGTGCGGGGACTCCGTCACGACCCACTTGAAATGCAAAGCGCCGTGAATACTGCTTGCACCGTTGGCCATCCCGCCACACTGAATATACTGGCCGAGATCTCCCTCCGTCGGGAAGCGCTCGAGATTCTGCTCGATATCCTCGAGGACACTCGCCGTCTCGAGGATCTGTGCCGACCATCCGCTACCAAACCGGTCGCGCCATGGCTCGGGTACGTCCTGCGCCTCGAAGGGAAAACTCGGAAACCCTTCGAAGAGTGAGGTGTGGGTGGGAAAGGCCTGCCGAAGCGCCTGCATCATGTGGCGATGCATGACCAGAAACCAGTAGCCATCCGCAGCGTTTTCGCATTCTTGGTCCTCCGGGACGAGCTCGGTGTGCATACAGATCTCGCTCGATCCACCCGGGAAGCCCCCGGCACCGCAGCGCCGGATGTTGTGCCAAGCGTCGTGGGCGGCCTGCCACGAACGCTCGGTCATCCACTCGAGCACGGGAGCCGGAAGCACGAGGTCGATATCCCCATTGGATGCGACCCACCGGTCTGGCTCGTCGGTGATGAGCGCGTCGCGATGATCCTCGTGCTCACCCAGCACGCAATGATCGTGGACGCCCTCCTCGCCATGCTCGTCCGCGGAGGAGCCCTCGTGGTCGTGACCCTCACTCTCGGCCTCGCCCGTACTCGGCTCGACACCGCTCGTGGAAGACTCCTCGCCGCCAGTGCTCGCACCAGACTCGTCAGACCCGCTCGAACTTTCGGACTCGGATGTCGTCGAACCATCCGCGGAGGAGGCCTCTTCGACGCAGTGTCGAAACCCGTCGCAATCGTCCGACGACCCGGTCTCGTCGTCGTCCTCTTCGTCCTCCGCGGACGAATCGCTCTCGGCGTCGCCGTCGGCGCTCGGCTCCGTGGGGGAGACGACGCAGCTTGCGATCCACGGCGCCGCGACGAGGATCGAGAACTCGCGGATCCCGGGAAACAATCTTCGATGTTTCATTGGCAACCTCCTCACCGCCGCACGATGATGTTGAGCGTTCCGACCACCGCACCACTCGCGTCGCGGACGATCGACGGAATCGCCTCGTCAGGGCGTGGCTCCGTACGGCTCGAGCTGGTCGTGGGCCATGGCCGACTGCTGTATGGCGCTTCATTCGCCATGATCTCCTGGCAGAGATCCAACGCGAAATAGAGCTGAGTCGTGAACATCGCCGGTGGGGCTTGCCCGCTCCCGTCCAGCGCGAACGGTTCTTCGTCCGGAATCGCGATCACGTGCACATGGACCGGGCGGCCCTCGTACCAACCAGGAAAAATGGTCGTGAAGCTGACGACGCCGCCAGCATCCGTGATCTGCAACCCTCGGCAGAAGCGGTCCGTATTCTCCGGAACTCGTTGTCCAGCCCCGGTGTAGGGCTCGTCGGGGTTCTGCGCTTCGAACCCGCTGTAGAACCCGAGCGCGTCCGTATGCCACACGTAGATCTTCAAGTTCGGTACGGGTGCACAGCCAGCGTCGCCATCGAGGACCCGCAGATGCAGACGGAACTCCAAGCCCTCATGCCCGTCCTCCCGCAGGTCCGGGCGAAGCAAGGTCGCGTCGTCGCCAACCTCGTCTTCATCGATACGAAATGGGCCTTCGATGTCGGTGCGGGTAATGCTGCATTCCGCCGCGTCCTCGAAGTTTGGCTCCTCCGGCCCGGCGCCCGTGCTTTCGCCGGATTCGTCCGATGGCGCCGTCTCCGTCGTGGAACCGTCGCTCGTCTCCTCGCCCGCGATCGATGTCGAAGAGCTGGTTTCGTCCGTGCTGCCCGGTGCACCCGAGCTGCCCGGTGCACCCGAGCTGCTCGATTCACTCGATTCGCTCGCAGAAGACTCCGATGATTCCTGCCCTGTCGATCCGGACTCGCTCGAATCCGAGCTGCTGGATTCGACGCCTCCCTCCGAGCTCTCGTCGTCCACCCCTCCATCGGATCCGTCGACCGGCGCGCGTTGGCATCCGAGTTCCGCACCAAACACCGGGGCCGAGAGGGCGAAGACACCGAGCACTTTCAACGCTTGCCGACGATCGACCGTGAGCGGCGTGACGGGCGTCTGAGGGGCCGTCGCTTCGCTCTTGGGCGGCAAATCGGGGGCGCCGTCGCTCCGGCGATCGCCGGAAGCATCCTCGTGCACCGATGTTGTTGGCAGGACGTAGCGCGTATTGATCCCCGACATCGATCGTCGTCTCCGGGTTCTCTTTCCAATGGCTGGTTCCGAGCACAATCGGTTCTTCCAGCACTGATCCAGGGCAACATACCACGATCAAAGAATGAATGCTCCGAAAACTAGCACGATCAATAGCGAGCCACTGTCACGGCTTTCCGTGAATCGCCTCGGAGATTTCGCGGGGATACTCCACGGGCCCCGTTGCCCGCGCGGGGCTCTTCACGGGCTAGTGCCAGCATGAGCGGCCCACCCGCGGGATTGAGCGCCAGCCGTAGCACACCGACGATGCTTCACTGTCGATACGATGTCTATCAATTCATCCGACGACGACGCGCTGTCACAATCCAGCATTCATCACATCTCAAACCCAAGCACCAGCGCGCACACCATTCACATTCAGAATCGACGAGCGCGACGCGATGGACCTGCGCGGGAAAGCGTCAAGTCCCGACCCAGCTCATCCCCGTTACCTGGGACTGCGTAGAGCTCCGGTGCCGGTACCCGGAGGAATGTTTCTTCGGACAATCCGAGGGGTTTCTGGAGACCACGATGGGGGCTTCCAGACCCGATTCACGCATCCGTCGAACGACCCATGACACCCCGCGCTTACCCAACGCCACGCAACGCACGTTGCGCAATGTCATGACCGCGGTGGCCGTCGTGATGGACGGCCACCGAACGCGGCGCACGAACGTCGTTTGGATGCGCCGCCGGAATGACTGTGGTATGGGTATCGCGCCTCATTGATAATTTCGGCGAAGGACAGGTCGCGAGATGACTGCTCGATCCCACATTCTTGGGCTGGTACCCGCCCTTCTCCTCGGTGTCTCCTCGTGTGGTGGCGAAAGTGACGCCAGCGACACGAACGACACGGAACCCACCGGCACGTCCGCGGCGGACTCGACCTCGGAGACGTCGGCGGCCTCGGAAGCGACCGAGGCGAGCACGAGCACCGGGAACGAATCCACGAGCAGCAGCGGCAGTTCCACGGGTGGAGGCTCGACGACCACAGAGGCGTCGACCGATGGCAGCTCCAGCGCGGGGGACGATTCGGAGGCCTCGAGCCGCGGATCCACCGGCGGGAGTGACTCGACCGGGGACCCCGAGTTCGAGCCCTACGCGGTGGGTGGTGCATTCGTGGGGTTGCCCGACTACGCAGACACCGAAGCGCGCGGCTTCGGCATCCTCATTCGCCGGGCCGGCGGAACCGAGGTCTCCGTCGGCGTTGCCGGCCTCATGCCCGACACGGCGTATCCCGCCCATGTCCACAACCAGGCATGTGACGACGAATCGGCCGGTCCGCACTACAAACTCGACCCTGAAATCGAAGACACCGTCGAGGACAACGAGATCTGGCCGGCGTTCACCACCAACGCCAATGGCGTGGGCCACGGATTCATCGAGGTCCCCGGTCACGTCGCCCGAGAGGACGCCGTGTCCATCGTCGTGCACGATCCCATGGCGGACAACGCCAAGATGCTCTGCCTCGATCTGGTGCCCTCGTCTCCGATGGATCCGTTCGTGACCTCGGGCACCGCCACCGTGCTCGAGGGCGGCATGGATCTTGGGTTCGAGGACATGACCGCGAGCGTCGAGATGGAGCGTTCCGTGGAGACGGGCATGACCACCGTGACCCTCGAGGTCACCGGCCTCGATGCCGAGGAAACCTACGCCGTCCACGTTCACGACCAAGACTGTTCGCTCGGCAGCGGTGGCGGGCACTACAAGATCGACTACGAAGTCGCCGAAGCGCTCGAGGAGAACGAGATCTGGCTTCCCATCACCACACAAGCCGATGGTTCGGGAACGAGCGAGGTGACCGTGGACCACTTGGCGCGGGCCGAGGCCATGGCGCTCGTGATCCACAACCCCGATGACACGGGCACCCGCATTGCGTGTGTGGACCTTTGGCCAGGTGGAGAAGCCCCGAACCGCCTCGCCCTGGACGTGGGCTCCCTGCGACTGCGCGCATCCGCCAGCGGGGGCGATGCCGCACCACCCCCGCCCTGCCACATGGCAGCCGCAAAGAAGCCGTAGGCGCGATCGCTCGGGCTCGCGCGGCGATCTCCCGGTCCTCCCACGAACACGCTCTCATCGCGACGGCCCGCGGCCTCGCGATAGACTCGTGGCATGCGATCTGAGGCCCGTCCGCAGCTTCTCCTACTCTTCGCCGGACTTGCAGCGTGCTTTTCTCCCGATGAGACCGAACCTTGCGTCAAGGGTGACTTCGGCTGCGAGTGCTATCCCAACGCCTCCTGCAATGACGGGCTCGTATGCGTGGGGGTGACGTGCCAGACGCCTGCCGGGACGACGGGCACCGCCGACGGCACGACGTCCACGAGCACGGGCGAGCGCGGCACGACGACCGAGACGACGGGGACCGCCGCCGGCACGACATCCACGAGCGTGAGCGATGGTGGCACGATGTCCACGAGCATGGGCGAGGACGGCACCACGACCGACGCCGCAGAATCCACCTCGTCACCGGCGAACACGGAGGGATCGTCGAGCGTCGACGAAACGAGTGGAAGCGGAACCGCGGGGGATCCCGACCTTTCGACGAGCACCCACATGTCGAGCGCCGAAGAGTTCGCGGATACCTCGGACAGCAGCACCGGGTCGCCCCCGGACGCCGTATTGTTTTCAGATCACTTCGAACGACCAGACAGCGATGTCCTGGGTGAAGGTTGGATCGAACATCGGGCTTCGGCTTTTCGCATCATCGGCGGACGGGTGGTGCGTGGGGCCTTGGGTAACTTTTCTGACAACTATGTGTTCCGCCCTGTAGAAGAGAGCATCCTAGACGTCGAAGCGCGCATTTCATTCATTGTAAGCAGCGCGACCGCGCCAGGGAATCCACAGGTCTACGCGAGGGCACAGACGGGACCCGAAATTACTGGCGATGCCCGGGGCTACGTTTGCTACGTCCTCAACGACGGCAACGCCCTATCGCTCAAGCGGAACATTCTAGGATCCCTTACTTTGGTCGATCTTGCGCAGGCGCAGCTCGCGGACCTCGAGGTAGACATCACCTACCGCCTACGTCTCTCCGTTTTGGGGGCAGACCCCGCCGTTGTACTCGATTGTTCGCTCGACCAGTGGCAAGGCGAGGAATGGACACGCGTGGAAACGATTCACTACTCCGACGACGCATCCGACCGCATCAGGACGAGTGGCGTCGTCGGTTTCTCAGCGCCCCTCGCAGACTGGGAGAGCGGGCAGAACTTCGTATACGACGACTTCTACGCCGTATCCCTGGAGGGCGCAGAGTGACCCACGGCTCCCGTGGACGCACGCGGTCCTAGCAGTCGTCCGGCAACCAGGTGGGGCCGAACGCGGACTCCACCTCGAACCGCCACTCCGGCGGTCCCTTGCTCGTCTTGAGCATGTAGATCAACACGCCGACCACGTTCCCGGTAGGCGCACCCGAGGCGGTCGCCTTCTTCCAAACGCGCTGGGCGGAGCAACGGGGCATCCGGATGGGCACTCCGCAGTCGTCGAGCGGAGAGTTCGTCGTATAGGACTTGACGCCGTTCTCTGTCACGTTGACGACGATTGCACATTCGACCGTGGATTGTGCGCCGAGCGGTGCGTTGCTCGGTTGTCGTGCCGCGGTCAGGGAGCGGAACCGATAGGTCACAGCCAAGGGGCGGCCTTCGAGCGTGAGGTCGGCCCGTCCATTGGGGTGCACGCCTTCGGCGATGATCTTGATCAACTCCGCATCGCGGTAATGCTTCTGCGCGAGCTTCTCGGCTTTGGGCAGGAACCCGCTCACGTCGAACGCTGCGAACTTCGAAGGCGCCGATTCGGCCGTCACGAGGTCGTCCGCCGCGACGCCCTCGCGCGGCGACTCGGCGTCCGCCTTGGTCGAGGTCGGCCGGGCTTGCGTCGATCCGGCGGCCGCTCGCCGCTCGGACATGGATCGAGCGTCCGCCTGCGATACGTTCGGGCTCGCGGTGCCAGGTGAGCGATCGGCGTCCTGCCGAACCGCCCCCTGTCCCTCCGCGCTCGCGCCCTCTCCCACGAGCGCTCGAGAGCCGGATCCGCGGGACGCATCCGAGCTCGCCGAAGGTTGCTCGGCGCCGGGACCCGCCGCACCGTCGACTCCAACCGCATCGGAGTTCGTCGGGCCAGGCTCGACCGCGACGTCGGTCGGACCCGGTTCCGCCGCGCCAGGACTCGCGGGCGAGGTCGCTGCCGGCTCGTTCGGCGCGGAAGCGGCGGTGGGAGAGCCCGCCGAATCCACCGTGTGATCCCCTGCCGCGATCACCTCCGCGGCACGATCGCCAAACCACCACCACCCGGCACCGAGCACGCCCGCCACCGCCAACACGACGAACGCAGACGCGAGCGCAACCGAACCGGCGCCACTCTTCTTCGTTGGCCGTGGAGCCCCAAACTGCGCCACCAGCGGAGTCTCAGGAGTCACCAGCGGCACACTCACGCTCGCACGCGTGGAAGGACCTTGCTCCGCACCGGAACGTAAACTCGATCGAGCGTTCGGATCGATCGCGCTCCCGGCAGGCACGGCGCTCCACCCCGCGTGCTCCAGCCCACGCATGGCCGCCTCCAACGCTGCACCGAACTCCAGCGCGGACGCGAAGCGCTGGCTCGGGTCTTTGGCGAGCGCCCGCATGATGACCTCGCCGTACGCCACCGGAAGATCGCCACGAAGGGTCCGCGGCGCCACTGGAACGTGCTCGACGTGATTGCGGATGAGCACGTAGATCGAATCACCAGGGATCGGTTTCTGTCCTGTCGCTCCCTCGTAGAGGATCACCCCGAGCGCGTACAGATCGGCCCGAGCATCGATCTTCCGACCCATGGCCTGTTCGGGCGCCATGTAGTGCGGAGTGCCGAGCACCGAGCCCGTACGCGTTGCCGACGTACGCTCCATGAGATCCTCGCGGAGCTTGGCGATGCCGAAATCCAACACCCTGGCGCGCCCGCCCGTGGTGACGAAGATGTTGTCCGGCTTGAGATCGCGATGCACGATCCCCGCCCCGTGCGCGGCCCCGATCGCACGCAGGACCTCCAGGACGAGCCCTCCCAAAGTCCCAAGCGGCATGGGACCCGTGCGCTCGAAGATCGAGCTCAACACGGTGCCATCGAGGTACTCCATGACGATGTAGGGACGCCCGTCTTCGAGCTGGGCGAGATCGATCACGTTGACGATGGCTTCGTGGCGGATGACGTTGACCGCCTTGGCTTCTGCGAAGAAGCGCTGGACGAGATCGCGTTGCCGGGTGCACTCGTGGGAAAGCACCTTGATCGCCACGCGGCTCCCGATCCCCGGGTGGACACCGAGGTACACCGTACCCATGCCACCTTCGCCGAGCCGCCTGGCCACGCGGAAGGACCCGACCTGCGCGCCCAGCAGGGGGTCCGGACCAGGGTCCGCGAGCGGGGTGCGATCGACGGGACACACCATTCCCCCTTCGACCTTCAAGCCACACTCCGGACACACGCGCATGGAAGAGGGCACGATACCGCGACGCTCGGTGCGCTGTCGATCCAGCCGTGATTCATACGAGTCGCGAATCCCTGAGATTGGTGACCTCGAGCGAGCGCTTCCAGCGGACATGTCGACGCCCGCACGACATCGAGGAGCGCTTCGCTATTTCTAGCTCGGGCCACGATCGTTCCCTCCGCGAGCGACACTGCCGAGCATGCCCTCGACCCAAACTCGTGAGCTGTGCGATGCGCGCAGGGTCCCGAGCCTGAGCACACGCGCGATCGCCCCTCTGTTCGCGCGGCTACCGGCCTGCCACGCCGCGCAGCGGTATGCCGCGATGACGTCGCTCCCCGTGACGATCTCCGACCAGATTTGGCGGGCCCTCGAAGCGCACGAGGGTCCCCTCGCCGGCTTGAGGATCGCGTCGGAGGTCGAACCTGCGACGTACGGTCTGCTGACGCGGATCATCGCCGCCTGTCCCGACGTGCGCCGCGGGTTGCACTGTCTGCAGCGGTACTACCCCGTCCTCAGCGGCGGCACGACGCACGACCTGGATGTCTCGGCGACGGGCATCGAGCTGACCGTCGACGTTCGGCGCCCCTACCCCGTGGACGCCATCATCGAGGGGTTCGCCATGGCGGTCGTCGTGGCATTCCTCCGCAAGCAGGCGCAGGGCTCCCTGCGCGTCAAGGAAGTCCACCTCCATGCACGATTGTCCAAAACCGCCGTGGCGGGGTATGCCGCGTTCTTCGGGGCGCCTGTCCACATCGAGGCACCCAAGGCCCGCTTGATCTTGGCGCGGGAAGACGCGAGCGCGGCGTTGAGAGGACGGGATCCCGAGCTCTTCGATTGGCTCGCGGAGCGCGCGTCGAGGCCTGGCGAGCACGCGCCCAAAGGCCGGGGTACGGCCACGCAGGTCGCCGATCTCCTGCGCTGCAACCTCGGCGAAACCTTGCCCGCCCTTCCGGAGCTCGCTGCCACGCTCGGCCTCTCGGCGAGGACGCTGCGTAGGCACTTGGATGCCGAAGGAACCTCCTTGCGCACGATCTCCGACGAGCTACGTCGACAGGTCGCGCAACAGCACCTCGCCAGCGGGGCCTCGGTCGATACCGTGGCCCGCGTCTTGGGCTTTGCGGATCGCTCCGCGTTTCGGCGTGCGTTCCGTCGCTGGACCGGCGTCGCACCCGGAGCCTTTCGCGGCAGCCTGGACCCCGGACGGAACGATGACCCACGCCGAGGTGTGGAAGCCGAAGCGATCAGTGCGTCAGATTGAGGACGAGCTCGACCCCGGTCACATCCGAGGCCTCGACTTCGGCGGCGATGCAAGTCAGCAGACCGTCGTCGACGTCGTCGGCGAGGGCCGGGTCGCCGTCGTCGGGCTCGGGTGCCGGCAAGGTTGCGTTCAGATTGTCGTCCAAGAACAGCGCGAAGTAGACCGTCCCCGAGGGAAGCCCTTCGACGGCGAAGGGCACACGATGCGCCTCGCTCGACAGGTCGGCAGCCTCGATGAACGCGCTCCCGATCGGCGGAACTCCGTGTGCGCACTCGGAGAACGCTCCGATGTAGATGTTGCCGATCCCATCGTTTCCAGGCGCGATGGGGGCCGTAGCCAGGCGCGCCACCGTCCCCTCCACGCGAAACGTGGTTGGGGCAGAGGTCTCGTCGACCGTGCCCGACTCCGAATCGATTGGCGGCAGCTCGACCTCCGGGTCCATCCAAGGGCACCCGGTAAAGCCGACGACCGCGAAGAAGAGCGATGCATGCAGAAACTTCATGCCCTCGGTCTACGCGGTCGCCCCCACGGACGGCAGGTCCGGGGGGGTCAAGCTCGTGGCCGTTTTGGACCCCAGCTCAGGTCGGGTTCTTGGGCTCGAGGAACCTCGGACGAACGACGATGAGCAACGCGGGCAGCACCACCAGCGCGCCGATCATCGAGGCGAGGATCGAGATCGCCACGAGCAGACCAAAGAACCGCACGGGGAAGAATGCGGACACGATGAGGACCGCAAAGCCGACCACCACGCTGAGGCCGTTGAAGACGATCCCGCGACCGGTCGTGACCAACGTCTTTTCGATCGCGGGTTGCACGTCGAGCCCCTTGAACCGCTCGTCGCGGTAGCGCCACAAGAAGTGGATGCTGTAGTCGATCCCCACGCCGAGCATGATCGTCGAGAGCAACGCCGTGATGAGGTTGAGCTCGATCCCGCCATAGCCCATGACGCCGTAGATCATGGTCAAGGCGATGGCCAGGGGCACCGTGGACAGGAACCCCGCGACGACGGATTTCATGAACAGCCCGACCAGGGCGCAGACGAAGAGCGTCGCCCAAAAGGTGCTCGTGATCTGCCCCCACACGATGTGATGGACCATTTCCGCCATCACATCCAAGAGTCCACCCACGAGCGTGAGCGGCCCCCCCTTCTTCGCCTCGAGGTATGCGTGCGTGTACGCGACGACTTCGCTCGCGGCGGCGGTACCACTCTCGGTCACCTTGACCATCACCTGGGCGTGCTTGAACTCCAGGTCGGCGAGTTTCTCCAGGTCGGCCGGCTCGCCACTCATCGAGTAGAGCAGGAGCAACTGCGCCACCATCTCGCGCGAGTCGGGGATGCGATCGTGGGCCGGATCGCCATCGTTGATGGCCTTGTTCATTTGCCGAATCACCGTCGCGATCGAGCTCGTCGTCCCAACGCTCGGGTGCTTACGCAGATGCTGCTCGAGGTCGTCGATCGCATGCAGGACCTTGGGATCCTGGATGTCGCCCTCGGCGATGACGGAGAACCCTGCCCAACCACCGAGATCCTCGTTGAGGACATGCGTCGAGCGCCAGATCGGCTCGTCGCGCTGGTAGAAGCTCATGGGGTTCGTGTCCACCACCATGCGGGCCACCCCAAGGCCCATGACGAGCGATACCACGGCGCTCACCCACAGGATGGGCTTGGGGTGCCGGGCGACCATGGCTCCGAAGTACGCGAGCATGCTGTCGAGCCACAGCGTCTTGACCGCGGCCCGGCGCTGGCCCTTTGACGCCAGTGGCTTGGGACGCGGCAGCAACGAAATGATCGCGGGCATGAAGACGATCGTACCGAACATCGCAAACGCGACTCCGACCGCGCCGAGCACCCCGAGCTGCTGCGCCGGCACGATGAGGTGCGTCCGCAAGCACAGCAGACCCACGGCGGTCGTGCTCCCCGTCGCCAGCACCGGGGCCGTCAGCTCCAGGATGCCCCCACGTGCGAGCTCCAAGGGAGTCCGGCCATCCTCGTGCTCGGTCTCCTCCTCGTAGCGGGCCATCCAGTGGATCCCGTAATCATTGGCGACGGCCAGCAGGATCACGGGCAGGAGGATCGTGACCGTATAGATTTTCCAACCAAGGAGGGGAATGAGCCCCATCGCCACGATGATCGCGAATACCGTCATCACGAACGGCAGCACGACGCTGCGAAGCTGGCGGAAACAGGCGACCAGAAACACCAACATGACCACGAGGCCAATCGGCAAGAACCGCCGCATGTCGCGACGCATGTCCTTGGTCAGGGCGACGCGCGTGACGGGCATGCCGCCGACCAGAACCTCCTCTGGCCCCTTCTCCTTCTCCACCAACGCCTCCAACGACGCGACGATGAACTCGTCGCTCGCCGAGGGCGCCAAGAACCCGATGATGACGGCGTGCTTGAAGTCCTTGGAGATGAGGTTGCCGTAGACGAGGGGGTTGCTCTCGAGGCTGCGCACGAGAGCCTCGCGTTCGGTCGCGTCCTTGGGAGGTCCCGGGATCGCGGGCTCGACGATCATCTCGCCGTCCTCGCCGCGCAACGTCTTGGCCGACAACGGTCCGAGCAGGCGCTGCAGGCCGTCTACCTCCGCCATCCCGTCCGACAAGCGCTTGATGCGATCCAAAGCGGCCGGGGCGAGCACGTCGTCGGCGCTCACGACCAACATGATCATGTCGGTGCCGCCGAAGAGTCCTTCGATCTTGGCGAGGTTGAGGCGGGTGGCCAGATGCGGGGGAAGCTGGTTCTTGAGCTCCGTGTCCATCTGGACCTTCGGGAGCTGCAGGGCAAAGAACCCCGTGGTCAACAGGACGACCACGATCCAAAACCAGCGAAGACGAACGATCCAGCCTGCAATTGAGGGCATGTTCATGAGTGCCTGCCCCGGCCACGGCAACCGCCCGGGTCCTTGGAATACTGGAAGGGACGGCTCATACGCCGACGTCGCGCAGCGTCTGGAGCACTTGTTCGTGGTGCGGCCCGTGCGTGACCACGACGCCACGATTGTTCTTGAGCGTCCGCCCGAGCCCGAAGTCGAGCGAACGACCGTCGACGTCCGTCACGATCCCACCCGCTTCGCGGACGATGAGCGCGCCCGCGGCGTGATCCCAGATCTTCTCTTCGTAGTCCTTGCGCGTAGGCAGCCGCAGATAGACCTCCGCATCGCCGCGCGCCACGACGGCGTACTTGGCCTGGCTGTCGAGACGCACCGGGAGCCCTTGGATGCCCAGGCGCTGCACGAGCTCGGCCGATTGGTCGTGCTTGCTGTGCCCAGACTCCACCGACTCGCATAGGCGCAGCGCTCGAACGTCGGCTTGCGCGCTGACGGAGAGCACGCGGGCGGTCGCCGAGGGCTGTCCGAGCGGACGAGCGCAGGCACCGGCCCCACGCACCGCCCAGAGCAAGGTCCCGGCGTGGCCATCGCACGGCAGGTTGGGACAGGCGAGCGCGCCGAGGACGACCTCCCCTTCCTCGAGGAGAGCCAACGCGATCGCGTACTGCTCCTTGCGCAAAAAACCCTTCGTGCCGTCGACCGGATCGAGGGTCCAGAGGCGGGCGGCGGAGTCCTTGGCGCCCCCGTGGTCGATCCACGCGAGGATTTGCTCCCGCGTGCCGCCCCCCACCGCCGCGAGCTCGGCTTCCAGCCGCGCGACGAAGGCGGTCTGCTCGGGCAGTCGCAGATCGGCGGATTCTTCTTCGCCGATCACGGGGTCATCCGGAAACTCCTCCCCGAGCGCGCGGCACACGATCGCCTGGGCGGCATAGTCCGCAACCGTCACGGGGCTGCGATCTTGCTTCTCCAGCGCTTCGTCGCCGATCTTTTGCTGAACCGCTGTCGTCACGCGGGCGGCCCGTTCGATGGTCGCGAGCGCGACCTCCAACTCACGGGCTCGGGCGACGGAAATCGGGCGTGGCAAGAGACTCATCGGGCACCTCCGAGCGAGAGCAAGCCGCGATCTCGGAGGACCGCCATCACCTTCTCCGCCATGGCGTTCGGGTCGCCGTCTTGTGGAACGAGGCGCAGATCGGGCTCGACGGGCTCTTCATACGGGGAGTCGATCCCTGTGAATCCCCGGAGTTTGCCCTCGCGCGCCTGTTGGTAGAGCCCCTTCAGGTCGCGCTCCTCGCAGACCGAGAGCGGCGTGGCGACATGGATCATCACGAAGCGGTCCCGCCCGACGCGCTCTCGCGCCGCCTGCCGCGACACCTCGAACGGAGCGATCGCCGAGACCAGCGCCAGAACGCCGGCATTCGCGAACAGCCGTGCGACCTCGGTGAAGCGACGCAGGTTCTCGACGCGATCCTGCTCCGAGAATCCAAGATCGGCGTTGAGGCCGGTGCGGACGGCGTCACCGTCGAGCAGGAAGCTTCGGCGACCGCTCTCATGCAGTTTTTGGTCCACCAAGCGCGCAACGGTGGTCTTACCGGAGCCGCTCAGACCCGAAAACCAAACGACCCCGCCGCGATGCCCCGAAAGCGACTCCCGTTCTTCCGTGCTCAGCAGCGCCCTGTGCCACTCCGACGACTCACTCACCGGCGGCACTCTACGCTCTCGCGCCATCCCGTGTAAACGCAGGAACGGCCTGCGACCACTCGAGTGAACGCTCGCGCGTGACGGCTTTGAAGTTTTTACAATTCAGGTCCACACCGAGCCAAGTCCCTAGCCGCCCGAGATCTTCGTCGAATTCGCGCTCCAAACGGCGCTGTTCGAACTCGCTCAACGTGGGTCGACCTTCGAACGTCCAAAGCGCTTTGATCCGGTCGCGCACCCCTTGAGGCACGAAATTGCGGCGGAGGTATGCGAGCGGGGGGAACTCGACGATCCGGTCTCGCAGGGCGCTCGGACGCATCCGTTGCGAGGAGACGTTTTGCGCCTCGATTTCTTGCCACTTCGGATCGCCCGAATAACCGATGAAGCGGCAAACCCGCTCGAGCTCGGCCTGCGGGTGGGCGTTCAGCCGATCGAAGAACACCGGCAGCACGCGGTCCTTGCCGAACGCCCGGAAGTAGGGCTCGAGCTGCATGGTGTAGCGTGAAAAGTCGAACAGCGCGGGATGCCAGTCGAGCGCTTGCGCGAGCGGCATCTCGAGGACCCGCTGGCTCCACTCGTGCATGTAGTGGGAGACCAACCGGTCGATGGGGTGACGCATCACGTAGATGAACTTGGCGTCGGGGACGGCATCCGCGATGCGCTCGACGACCTTGGGATGCCGCGGGATCTTGGTGTAGTGCGTCGACGACTCGCCGCAGAGCGCCCCTTGGGGCGCTGGGGCAAACAACGAGAAGTAGTATCCCAACCCTCGCTCGAACTCGGGTTCGTCGCTGAAAAAGTTGGGCTCCTTGGGCGTCGACATGAAGATGCCGGGCTGCCGCGCGAGCTGCTCGTGCAGCGTGCTCGTGGCACTCTTCATCGCCCCGATGATGATGAAGTCGGGCTTGCGGTTCATGGCGCACGCATCGTGTACCACAACCCGTCAAGCCCGACTCGGGAGACCGACATCCCACCACCGCCCCGGCGCCAGGCCGAAACGGGAGGGCGTCGAACTTTGGATTAGCATCACCCCTGCCCCTCGCCCAGGTACGAGACCGTGACAAACCCGCGGCGTCCACGACTCGGGAATCTGTGACAAAAGCGACGTTTGCGCGGTTCCACGGGTTCCCAGGTGGCCTCGAACCCCAAGCTTGCTAGCCTTGCGCGCCTTGGCGCCGGGGAACCGCGCCGGGACGAAGAGGACCACGGACTTACGCATGCGAAACTGGACGAACGAGGAGATTTCGCGCTACCTCGGCGATGAGCACGGCTGCTGGCTCAGCCACTCGCTGGATGAAGAGGTTCGCAACGGCGCGGCCTCAGGAGGCTCGACCTCTCAGCTGCTCATCAACCTGCTCGAGCGACGACTGGTCGACGGCGTCCTCGTGTGGCGCATGAAGTGCGGCGAGCCGGAACCCGTCGTCGAGCCGTTCATCGCGACGACGCGAGACGAGGTGCTGCAGGCTCGCGGCAGCAAGTATGCGTCCGTGAGCTATCCGCAGGACGCCCTGCCCCTCATCAACGCGTGGAGTGGGACGCTCGCGGTCGTGACCGTGCCATGCGACGCCTCATACCTGCGTCGCAAGATGAAGGCGAGTCCGGCGTTGACGGCCAAGATCCGCTGCATCGTCACGCTCTTTTGCGGGCACAACTCCGAGCCAGAGCTCACCAAGCTCGTCGTCCGCCGTCACGGACTCGAGTGGGACGACGTGGCCGCATTCCGCTACCGGACGGGCCTGTGGCGCGGACGCCTGACGATCGAGGCGAAGGATGGCCGCAAGGTCGACGTCTCGACGCGTTCGTTCACGCACTATCAGAACCTCCACTTCTTCTCCGAGCGCAAGTGCCTCAACTGCACGGATCACTTCGGCTACGACGGAGACATTTGCACGGGCGACATCTGGTCGCTCGACCAAAAAAACGAGGACGTCAAACCCACGCTCATCGTCGCGAAGTCGCCCCAGGGCCAAGAACTCTTCGCGCAAGCGCAGCAGAACCTCGATTTGACGCCCGTGCATCCGCGCGTCGTCATCAACGGCAACAGCCGCGGAATGACGTATCACTACAACATCTCTGCGCGCGCCAAAGCGGCCAAGCGATTCGGTATCAACATCAAAGATCCGCTGAAGCTCCCGGTGACGCCGCTCGATGAGTTGGTCGCCACGGTCGGAATCTTCAACTTCTGGTGGTCCCACCACCCCAAGTACAAGCATTACATCGAAAGGCTACCGTTCTGGGCCGTGAAGGGTTACATCTACGCATTCAAGGGGCTGCAACAGTTCAACCTGTTTCTCTACCGGCCGTTCCCGCCCACCGACAAAGTCTCCATCATCGGAGCGACGCTCGCGGGGAACCGGGGAGCGGAGGCCATGCTGGTCACGAGCATCGGCAAGGTGCGAGAGAGCTTGCCGGGCGCGCGTTTCGTCATCCATTCGTACTTTCCCACCGAAGACCGCGAGCTTTGCCGTGACTTCGGGGTCGAGATCGTCGATGCCTCGCCCAAAATGCTCGTCCTGCAGTATTTCCCGGTCGCGGTGGCCGACGCGATGCTGCGCAAGGTGGGCCTCGCCTACCCCCGCAACTTGATGCCCCGCGGCCCGCGCGAGCTCAAGGAATCGCGGGCGCTGCTCGACGTCTTCGGTGTCTCGTACAACGACGGCCGAGAGAAGTTCCTGCCCTTCAACGTGCTCTCCAACTGGCCCGCGATGCTGATGGGCACGCCGGTCATCAAGCTCTCGCAGGCCGTGGGGAAGTACGAGGGTCGGCTCACCCGGACCATCGGCAAGTGGATGCTCCGGAAGTGCGAGCGGGTGTTCGCGCGCGGCAAAGAGACGCAGAAGATGACCGAGGACGTCGGGATCCGCGAGAACCTCGATTTCGCGCCGGACATCGCGTTCCTCTACGAGGAGAAGTATTCGCTCACCGACGAGAACACCGACTACGCCGCCGAGCTTTGTGCGCACCTCGATGGTCTCCGCGCCAAGGGCAGCAAGGTGCTCGTGCTCTCCCTGAGCGCCGTCGTGAAGAAGAAGTGCGACAAGTCGAAGATCGACTACGTCGGTTCCATGGCCAAGATCGCCGATCACTTCTTGGACCGCGGATACGTCGTCGTGCTGTTCCCCAATGCCAATCGAGAAGGCAAGGACACGTTGCACAACAACGACCTGCCGCTCGTCGATGCCATCGCCGCGCAGTGCCACAGTGCAAAAGCCGACGCCCATATCGTCAAGATTGCGCGTGGCCTCAACACTGGCGGATTGCGCCGCGTGCTCGCCAAAGGCGACTACCTGGTCGCGTCGCGCTTCCACGCGATGATCGCGGGTCTCTCTCTCGGGATCCCCACGATGGTGCTCGGCTGGTCGCACAAATATCGCGAGATCTTGAGCATGTTCGACATCGCCGATTGGGCCTACGACTACAAAGAGCTCGACGTTGCCAAGGTCACCGAGCGGATCGAGGTGTTCATCCAGAGCTCCGATGAGATCCGGCGCAAGATCACGGCCAACATCGGGCGCGTCAAAGGACTCGCGCAGCACCAGTTCGATTGGCTCGGAGGGTTCTTGCGCATCCAGGCGAATGTCTGCACCACGGACGAACCCGGGTGAGTCTCGCTGCCGGCTCGTCGCGGCCGCGCTGGTGGACTCACTCGGGTCTGCTCGCGGTCGTGGCGATCTCGGCAGTGGTGCGCTGGCCCGGCCTTACTCGAGGCGGCTTCGCCAACCACGACGTCGCCGGCATTCTGTACAACGGCATGCTCCTGCGCTCGGGGGGCCTGCCGTACGTCGATAGCCTCGAGCTCAAACCGCCGGGCACCTTCTATTTGGCGCTCCTGTTCGCGGGGCCCCACTCGACCGACATCGCGGCGTTCCAAGTCTGGGCCAACGTGTTCGCCCTCGCCTCGCTCGCAGTGGTGGGCGTGCTGGGCACGCGCCTTTGGGGACCCGCGGCCGGCCTCGGCTGCGCGGTGCTCTATGCCCTCCACGACGCGGTGCTCGACTCCATGGACGCCAACTACGTCACATGGGCCCAGCTCCCTCTATTGCTTGCCGCCTTGGCGACGACCGCCTCGGCTCGAGCGCCTCGCAAGCACCTCGACCTCCTCGCGGGCGTCCTCGCCGGTTGTGCGCTCCTGCTCAAGCAGCCGACGGGAGCCTCGGCGATCGCGTGGGTCCTCGCCTGCGCGGTCTGGCCAGGCCAAGCGCGCGGATCGGCGGCGCGTCGCGGCTCGCTCGTCGCCCTGGGCGTCCTACTGGCGCACCTGCCCGTGGCCGCCCACTATGCCGTGGAGGGGCAGTTCGTTGCCCTCGTCCGAGGCTACCTCTTCAACGCGCGTGGCCTTTCCTACGTCGCCTACGGGACCACGACGCTCGGCGCCAACGCGTGGATCGAGGGACCGCTCGCGCTCCTGCACACGCTCGCGTTGCCCCTCGCGCTCGCCGGCATCGCCGCTTGGCCTCCGGCCGATCCCTCGGCCCGACGTCAGTGGGCACAACTTTGGCTCTGGGTGGGGCTCGCTTGCCTGTCCGCATCGGCGGGATTTCGCTTCTACAAGGGCTACTTCCTGGCCGTCCTACCGCCGCTCTGCCTGCTCGCCGTGGCCCCTTGGGGCATCACCGAACGCTGGCGATCCGGACCCTCCCGGGCACGCGCCCTCGCGTTCGTCTTGCTGCTGGTACCGCTGCTCATGCGTCAGGTCGCTTGGATCCACGCGGAGCGGCTCAATCGTCGCTTGCCCCACGACTTGGGCGGCCGCCGGATCGCCGAGCACATCGCCGCACACAGCCCGCCCGGCGCGCGCGTTTGGATCTGGGGCTGGCACCTTTGGGACGTCTACCCGTACACCGGCATGCTCAGCGGATCGCGGATGTACAAGAGCACGAGCCTCATCACCACCGACAACGACGCGACCTGGAGGCGACCTCGCAGCCCCTTGCGCTTTCGCGATGGACCGCTCGCGGACGCGCTCATCCGCGACCTCGAGACCACCCGGCCCCACTACATCGCGCTCGGATCCACGGTCCCCCACGCAGAGTTCTCGGCGCTCCGTCGGCTGCTCCAACGTGACTATCGCCGAGACCGTCGCCTTCGCATCGGCAAGGTCGAACTGTGGTCGCTTCGTGAACCCGCCATCGCCATCGAAGAGGCAGCGACGAGAGTGGTCCCACCGTGAGCTCCCGTGAGGCGCGCTCTCGCGGGATCGCCGGTTGACGAGCGGGTCGCACGTCGAAGTCGCAGCCGGAACCCGCGGTCCCGGGTCTCAGTCGGGGAGCATGCGTTTGACGTGCTCGAGTTTCTCGGGGTTGCGGACGACGTAGATCGCGACGATTCGCCCCTCGGCGATCTGCAGGGCCGTGGTCTGAAGCACGTCGCCTTCGCGCGTGACGAACCCAGGCATCCCGTTGATGGTCCCGGCGCGGACGAGGCGGGACATCGTCTTCGCGAAGAGGCGCGCCAAACCGGCACTCAGCTTCATGACGGCCTCGATCCCCCGGATTGGCCGGAGGACGGAGGATGCCTTTCCACCGCCATCGGAGTAGAGCGTGACGTCCTCGGCCAGCATCGTGCGCAGGCTTTGCAGGTCGCCGCTCCGCGTCGCGGAGAAGAAGGCGGCCGCGAGCTCCAGGCCGTGCTCACGCGGAAGGTCGAACCGGGGTTTGGCGGCGCGAACGTGCGACCGAGCCCGGCTCGCAAGTTGTCGACATGCGGCGGGGTCCCGCCGGATCGTCTGGGCGATCTCCTCGAAGCCCACGCCGAACACGTCGTGGAGGAGGAACGCGGCCCGCTCGAGCGGGCTGAGCCGCTCGAGCGCCATCAAGAAGGGCAGCGTGACGTCTTCCACGGCCTCGGGCTCGGCATCGAGGATGGGCTCGGGGAGCCACGTTCCCACGTACGACTCGCGGCGATGACGGGCGGACTTCAGTTGATCGAGACATAGGCGCGTCACGACCTTGCGAAGATACGCCTCGGGCTCCCGGATCGCGGTGTGGTCGAAGTCCATCCACCGAATCAGCGCCTCTTGGACGACGTCTTCGGCGTCCGCGACGGAGCCCAGCATGCGGTAGGCGACCCCGAAGAGACGTGGACGGAGTTGCTCGACGGACCAGGTCACTACGCCCCCTGACGACCCGCGACCGGATGAATCGCGCGGAACCCCACTTGGATGCGATTCCAGCCGTTGATGGCGACGATGAGCAAGGTCAAGGCGACCTGTTCCTCGTCGGAGAAATGCGCCTTCAGTGCCGCGTAGACGTCGTCGCGCACGGGGCCCTCCGACAACCGGGTCAGCGCTTCGGTCCAAGCGAGCGCAGCGCGCTCGCGCTCGCTGTAGAGCGGAGACTCTCGCCAAGCGTCCAAGAGATAGAGTCGGGTCTCCGTCTCCCCCTCTTTCCGTGCGGCCTCGGTGTGCATGTGCAAGCAGAACGCGCAGCCGTTGAGCTGCGACGCTCGAATCTTGACGAGCTCCATCAGCGAATTCTCCAGCCCAGGATGACGAATTCCTCGGCCAAATTCGAGCCAGGAGTGCATCAGGGCGGGGGCCGCAGAAAACGGGTCCAGTCTCGGGATCATGTCGGTTCCTCGCATTCTCGAGCCAAGACGAGGTCGCGCGTCCAGTTGTGACACGCAGCGAAGTTTTTCGCTCGCCGTCCGCGCCAGGTTCGTCGTGGGCCGGAAGGGCTGCTAGCGTTGCCCCCCATGACTCGCGAGTCGTCTTCCCCGGCCTCCGCCAATCCGGGGCAAAGCGTGGAGCAGCTCTCGGCGATTCCGAGCGCAGGGCCCGTCCACACCGAGGACACCATGGAGTGGTTCACGGCGGCGGACGAATCGCGGGCAGGGCTCGCCGGAAACGGCCTCGAGGAGCGCTTCGAGATCCTCGGGAAGATCGGGGAAGGCGGCATGGGGAAGGTTCTCCTCGCCAAAGACCAGATCCTCCGGCGCGTGGTCGCGCTCAAGCAGCTGCGCACCGAGCTCGTGGGACGGCGGGACGCGGTCGAACGGTTTCGCCGCGAGGCGCAGATCGTGGCGCAGCTCGAGCATCCGAGCATCGTGCCCATCTACGCGGCGGAGCGGCGTCGCGACGGGCTCCCCACGTACTCGATGAAGTACGTCCGCGGCATCACGTTGGAAGCGTACATCGAGCGCTGCGTGCGGGTTTGCAAGCGCCGGGAAAATCCCAACGCAGAGCACGCGTTGACGAGTCGCCTGGAAATGTTCGCGAAGCTGTGTGAAGCGATCTCCTATGCCCATTCTCGCGGTGTGATCCATCGCGACCTCAAACCCGAGAATGTGATGATCGGGGCGTTCGGAGAGGTCTACGTGATGGACTGGGGCATTGCGCGCCTCGTCGAACACGACGAGGAGGACGGCCCCGTAGGCGTCACCGCCCAAGACGATCTTTCCGTCTCGAGCAATGCGTCGCCCGTAGGGACCACGTTCGGCACGGTGATCGGCACGCTGACCCACATGCCCCCCGAGCAGGCCAAGGGCGAGATCGATCACATCGGCCCTGCCTCGGACCAGTTCGCGTTGGGCATGGTCCTGTTCGAGCTCGTCACCCTGCGCCCGCCTCGGCCTTTCGAGGGCGACGTGGCCCGGGTGCGTGCACAAGCCTTGCGAGGCGACCGGGAGGCGATCGTCCATCGCTACCAGCGTCGCGTGGCCAAGCCTCTGGCCGCGGTCATCGCAACCGCCACCGCGCCGGAGATCGGGCGTCGCTACACCTCCGTGGCCGAGCTCCAAGCCGATGTGCGTCGTTTCATCCGCGGCGACGAAGTCTCCGTGCGCCGCGACAGCCCGCTCCAACGCGCGGGCCGTTTCATGGCGAGGTACCCGGCGCTGATCCTGAGCACGGTCTTGATGTTCATGGTCGTGGCCGGCTTCGTCGTCGTCGAAAGCCTGCTCGAGGCCGTCGAGGCGCAGCAGCGAGCCCAGAGACAATCCGAGGAGATCGCCGAGCTCACGCGCTACGTGGTCGAGGCCGCACGCGATGTCGACATTCGGGGCCATCGTCTCCAGGCGATGCTCGAGGGGTTGGCTGCCGAGGCGCTCGCGCGGCTCGAATCACCGACGAGCGACCCCGATCTCGCCTCCGTGGGAGAAGAAGACATCCGGCTCGGCGCCCCGGTCGGTCTCATGGTGCATGCGGACGCGCTGGAGAGCGGCGATCCGCCGCCCGCCGCCTACGACTCCGACCGTTATCGCCGACCGGTGAGCTTCGACAACCCGAGCTACTGGCTTGCAGACTCCGGAGACGCAGAATCGGCCGCGAGGGCGCTGCGGCGGCTGCAACCGCTCCGCGACAGGTTCCGCGAAATGACGGTCCGCGCGATGGGGCAAGGGTTCGAGAACGTCCCACAGGACCTGCAGAGCGAGACGCTGCGCGATGAGTCCTCGTTCCTCGAGTTCTCCTACCTCGGCCTCGCGAACGGGCTCATGATCATGTACCCGGGGATCGGAGGCTTCCCACCCGACTATGACCCGCGAGCACGGCCCTGGTACACACGCATGCTCGAGGAGTTCAAGTCTTCCTTTGGTGACCCCTACCCCGAGGTCACGGGACTTGGAGCCGAACTCTCCTGCAACATCCCCATTCGCGCCGCGGATGGTCGGCTGCTCGCGGTCGCGGGGACCTCCATTCGGCTCTCGGACTTCGCCGAGATGCTCGACATGGATCGCGTCTACACCGGAACGCCTGGACGTCCACCGCGTCCCCCCCTGCCCGGATGGAGAAACACCGCGCTCGTCGATCGCCTTGGACACGTCGTCGTAGACTCGGCGACCGAGCAAGCAGACCTCGGCGGAGGGACTCACGGCAACCGAACGCTCGAGAGCCTCCCCTATCCCTCGCCGGAGCTCGTCGAACAGGTCGTCGCTGGCCGCACGTCGGGACTCTTGACGCTGCCCGAGGAGATCATCGTCTACCAGCGCATGACCGAGATCGGGTGGTACGTCGTCGTCAGGGTCGATCGCTCGCTCTACGTCGGCGACCGCGTGGCGCCTACACGCGCTCGATGAGCGTGCGGAGCCCTGGCGGCAGGACGTTCTCCAGGTATTCGAGCGCGATGGCGCGGTCCTTGAGATCACGCCCTCGGAGCCCCGTGTACGCGGAGTGGACCGCATCGGTCGGCAGCACGAGCGAGAGCAGGACGAACACGTACTCGATGCGCCGATCTTCGTGAGGCGGCGTGGAGACCGTCGCTCGGACGCTATCCATGACGCGCACGCGGGGTGGAACCGCCTCCTGCCCAGGCACCTTGACGGGTAGCACCGCGATGACGCTCGCGAGCGCAGCCAACACGTGTGCCGTGGGAATGGGGAGATGCTCGGCTTGAGTATGGATCTTGGCCATCGCGTGCGCGCATTGGATCCGCACGTCGAACAACGGATCGCGGAGTCCCTCGGCGAGGCCCAGCAAGGTTCGCTCATTGACGACCGTCGCGAGCACGCGTGGGATCCGACGTCGAACCCTGGGGGGTTGCCGGAGATCGAGCATGGCGTCGACGAGCTGTCCGGAGATCGCAACGCCGCACCGCTCCAACGCGGAGAGCACGTCCCGATGGAGGTCTTCCCGCGCGAGTAGGTCCATCGCATGGGCAGCCTCGGCCGCGCTCAGCGTTCGTGCCAACACCTCTCGGATCTCGGCAGCTTGGCCGCTGCACAGGGTTCGGATCCGCTGGACGACCGCCTCATCTTTGTTCACGGTGGCGCTGCGCTCGGACTCGAGGCTGCTCGCGCCGGCCGGCGCGAGCTCGCCCACGAAGTCGGCTCCGGCGTAGACCGTGGCCAGGGCGCGGTCGCTCGCGAGCGCATCGCTCGAAGTCCCAACGGCCAGGTCGACCACCTGGTGTTCGAGGGACTGGACGTACTCGCGCCCGAGCTTGCGGGCAAGCCAAGCCGCTGCGCCGGACGCAAGCAAGACGAGGCCGACGAGCACCGTACTCGCCGGAAGCCAGGGGACCGAGCGCACGAAGTGGACGGCGGATCCCGCCGCCAAGTCGCCGAGTCGATCGAACCAGACGTCGTTGGCAGTTTTCGCGGCGCGCCGCTCCGACAAGGATACGGGTACGTAGAGGGTCTCGTACCCCGTGCGAAACACCGAGCTTTGCATGACGCGCATCAGCCCGACCGCGAGCGTTCGCGAGACGAGGCCGGGAACGAACAAGATGCCGAGCGCCCCGAGGCCCAAGGCCAGGGGCATGGCCGCGACCGCGTAGGCAGGCCCGAGCGAGCTCGGCCACCACCGCGTCACCCCGGCCTGAACGAGCAAAGTCGCGGCCGATGAGATCATGTAGAACAGCGCGAAGAACCGCAGGAGGTCTCCGCCTTCGAATCTTTGGGCGGCCGCCTCCTTGAACGCGAAGTCGATGAACCCGACCGCGATCGTGACGAGGAGCAACAATGCGCCGATGTGCCGCAGGTAGGGGCTCTCGCGGAGGACCTCTGCCGTGCTCGGCTCTTCCAAGGCCTCGCGTTCCCGCGCCGCGGGACGGAGCGGCGTGACCAAGACGACGGCGACCGCGTGGAATCCCGCCAGCACCGGAAGCATCGCGATGGGTGGCAACAACGTGGACAACCGCTCGGCGACGAGCCCTCCTGCGAGGCCTCCCGCGGTCGCACCCGCGGCGATCTTGGGCGCGATCCCCCGCATCGTCCGGACGTCGAATTTTTCGCTCAGGAGCGACCAGAAGCCGGAGATGAGGATCGACCCGACCACGCTTTGGTGGAGGAACACGAGGCTCGCGGCCGTCTTGGGCGCAAGGCCGGCGAGGACGTACTCCCCCGCGAACCCAAGGACGCTCAGCGTCAACAAGCCCGGCACGATCGTGCGAGGACCCAAGAGCACCATGTAGCGCGTGAGCAACGGGACGACGGCGCGCGCGCCGACAGCGGCCAGCATCATGACGCGCGGCAGGCCATCGACGCCGTGCGCAAGCAAGAACAACGCGTCGCGGGTGGCCTTCCCAGCCGTCTGTTGCGCGATGAGGACGGCCGCAGCAGCAATGGCAAGCCTTGTCATCCCCACCGTGGGATCGCCGGGCCCCTGCCGCATCGCCGACAGTATAGCCGGGCGCAAGAAAGCTCGATATCTTCCCCGCGATGCGCACCGCACCGACTCGGGTCTATGGGGTGTTCCTGGCCAGTCTTTTCGTGGTTCCGCCGCTCGGCGCTTGCCGCCAGCAGGGGGACACGACGGCACCAGATGCCTACCCGTGCGAGGGCCGCGTGATCAAAATCCTCGCGATGAACGAAGCCATGGAGGGCGAAGATCGCGGGGAAGTGTTCGACACGAACGTTCGCTACCTCGATGAGGTCGCCCGGGAAGAGTATTTGCTGCGCATCGAAGGCGGGAAGGTCACGAGCTCCGAGGGTGGCGGCTACGATACCCACGGCGAGTTCGCGATCTTCGTGCTCTCTCCGGACGGGGCGCTCTACGCCACCACCGAAGACGAGACCGGGATCTTTCATCACTCCTCGTTCCTCGCCGGGGGTCCCGTCGCGGGTGCCGGAGAGCTCATCGTCGCGGGCGGCAGCATCACCACCTTCACGGATCGCAGCGGACACTATCGTCCCGGAACCGCGCATACGGGCCAGACGCTGTGTTGGCTCGCGGAGCAAGGGGTCGACCTGAGCGCGGTCACGTTTCGCAGCATCCACGGCGACACCTCCCCCGCTTCTGCGGTCGTGCGCACCGCCAGCCCCTGAACCCTGGAATCCGCGATGAAGTCTTTGCTCCGCCTCGGCACGGCGTTCATGCTCGGGACGTTGCCGAGCTGTCGTGCCGCGCCGCCGGTCGCCTCCAGCGCTGCGCAAGCGCCTCGAGACACCAAGGACGGACCCCCCTGGACGCACGCGATCGTCGTGGATGCGGGGAGCTCCGGCAGCCGCGCGACCTTGTTTCGCCTCGAACCCGGCACCCCACCGGGAGCGAAGCCATGGCCTGTCGCGGTACCCGGGGCTTCCACGGAGGGCATCCCCCCGCTCACCGACGATGATCCCGAACCGCTCGTCGAAGCGATCGCGCGACTGGTTGCGGACGACGGCTCGGCCCCTCCGCATCAGCACACCGCTCTCTTCGTGTGGGCCACGGGGGGGATGCGAGCGTTGCCCGCGGACCAGGCGAGCGCAATCGTCGGACGCACCCGCGCCCGGCTCGGCGAGCTCGGCTTCGCGGCGCTGCAGGTCGAGATCATCTCCGGAGAGAGAGAGGCATCGCTTGCCCTCGCTGCCGCGCGTGCGCTCCAGGCTCGGGAACCCGAGCTCGCGGCGCTCGAGCTCGGCATCGTCGAAGTCGGCGGGGCCTCGGCCCAACTCGCGTTTGACGACGTGGCGAGCTCGGTCGCCGGCCGCGGCCTCGAGGCCATGATGGAAACGGTCGCGCACGAGCCCGACTTCGCCGCGTGTTTCAACCCGGGCGCACCCATGCCCGTGGAGGGCACGGGCCGCGCCGATCCAGAGCGCTGCATCGGGCTGCTCGAGGCTCGGATCGAGGCCCCCACGTCCGCGCCGCCCGACGGCATCACGTGGATCGGCCTATCGAACCTCGACTATGTCGCGGATGCGATGCGTTTGCCCGAGCGAACGACGGTGGGGACGTTCGAGACCTCCGGACGGGACTACTGCGTGGTTCCTTGGACCAAGCTCGCAGGTGGGCACGGCTCCGGGGACGCGCGGTTCTTGGCGCGCTACTGCTTTGCGGCACTCTACGCGTACGTCTTGCTCACGCGAGGCTTTGGGCTCACAGCGAACGCGGAGATCTTGCCGCGACGAGAGCTCGGCGGGCTACCCGTCTCGTGGACGTTCGGGGCGCTCATGCAAGCCCTGGAAGCCCCCCGCTGACACGCGGGCGTGCGCGAGAGGCTTTCGAAGCGCCCACGTGACCTCAGTGGGTTCGATGGCGGTCCACGAAGTGTTGTGCCGCGCGCTCCAACTTTTTCGCCGCCCCTGCGACCGTCGCATAGAACTCTTCGCCATGGTCTTCCACCGCGAGAGGGTCTGCGCCTGCCGGGCGTGCCTCGATCACGCAGCGCTTGTCGGCGTCTCCCCGGCGACCGGCCTTGTCGTCATGGACGTGCACATCCACGCGCGTAAACCGATTCTCGTGGTGCCGCAGCGCGTGGGCGATCTGCTTCTCGATATGCTCGCCCAGGGCGTCTGATTTTTCGACATCGCTCCAATGGATTTGAACTTGGATCGTCATGGATTGGGTAGCGAGACCTCATGGACAGCATGACCCATCGAGGCAGACCGTGCAGCCCGCGATATTTTCGCCATACTCGACGACGAGCAAGAGCGCCGCGGGACCAGGAAGGACCGCCACCGCGTGCGTCGATCCGGGCGGCGCGACCACGACGCTTCCCGGACCGGTGATGGCACCGGTGCGGAGATCGAGGCACCGCCCGATGAGCACGAGGGTCGCTTCGTGTCCGAGGTGGCAATGCGTGGGAACCGTACACCCGCGAGCAAGACGCACATACGCCGCCCGAGCTCGAGAAAGCCCGGGTCCGCCGTCGACCGGGCGCACCGCGACCCCTGGATACGGTCCGGGAACGAAGGCGTTCGGGTCATCGAGCGTGAGGAGCTGTATGGCGGCGGTCTCGGCGGAGAGATCGAGCATCTTCCCGACGCGATGAGCGAATCGGCCCAGTCGCGGGGTCCGTGCGATGGAATCCAAGATGCGACGCTTGAGCGGTTCCGCTACGAGCGCGCCCGCGGGGCAAAAAGGCGCGGGAGGGCGGGTCATCGAGGACCTCCGGCATGCGGCTGGAAACGAGCCCGGAGCTTGGCCAACGCGCCCGCAGCTCGCGACTTGACGGTTCCCAGCGGGACGCCTGTACGCTCCGCGATCTCGGGGAACGTCAGGCCCTCGAAGTAACCGAGCCGCAAAACGGTCCGTTGCTCGACGGGCAAATGTTCGAACGCCGCTGCCAAACCTCGACGCTCGGCGAGATCGTCGAGGAGGGCGTCGAAGGCAGGGTCGAGGGACACCTCGTCGTCCGGATCCAGCGGGATTCTCCGAGCGACGCGCGGAGCACGGAGACGATCGATGGCGCGGCTACGTGCCTTGAGACGCAGCCACGCCCCGACGGTCCCGCGCACCGGATCGTAGTCCGCTGCACACTGCCAGAGATCGACGAACAGGTCGTGAACGAGGTCCTCGGCCTCCCGCCCGTCGCCGAGGATCGCAGCGGTCAACCTCAAGAGGACGGCCGCGTAGCGGTCGTAGATGCGACCCAACGCGCCATGGTCACCCTCCGCGACAGCATCGATGTCGATGCGATCGACCGCCTGCAGCGTCATCTCGGTTCAAGCTAGCAGCGCCCGCGTGGCTTCGAGACCGATCGCGATCCTCCGTGCATGTGAGGGGCCTCCGAGTCATCGGTGCCCCCCACCTGAGGATCAGCCGCTCGATTCTTCGTCCTCGCGAGCGGGCTCGATCGCCCTCGAACGATGCGCGGCCACGAGCGCGGCCGCGCCCGCGTATGCACTCAGCCTTCGCAGTTGCTCAGGGACTCTCCCACGCAAACGTCGGAGCCCTCCTGACCATTGACGCTGTCATGGCCCGCCCGAGCATCGAGCACGTCGTTCCCGGGTCCCCCCGTGATGACATCGTTCCCCGACCCTCCCTGCACGCTGTCCGCTCCCTCGCCGGCCCGGATACGAAACGCTCCGAACGTGGTGGCAAAGGGATTGCTGTTTCCGACATAGTCGGAACCTTCATTGGCGCAAATCAACGCGCTCCTTGCAAAATCTGTGTACACCACATCGTTTCCACCACGCGCGACGATGACGTCCCCGCTTTGGGCCCAGATGACGTCCGCTCCGTTCGTACCCACCACCGTCGCACAACACTCGAGGTTCGTGACGGGATCCGAGCAGGTGATCCCACAACCGGGGTCGACGCCGCACGTTCCAACCCTGAATTCGTCGGATTCGGACGCGCTCGCTCCGCTCTCGCCGAGTTCCTCCGGGGCCGTGTCGATTTCCATCGTATCGACGTCGTCGGGTAGCGATTCATGATCGCAACCCAGGAAGGCGAACGGAGCCGCAACCACGCAAACCATCACAGTTCGAACTACTGACCGAGTCCTCATGACATTGTCCTTTCGGTGCACGACATCGTGCATCACCAACATGACGCTCCATCACGCCATCGACATCGGCCCCGTGATGGATGCTTCTTCTCGGCGTTTCATCGTCGTTTCATCCGCACGTTGCCCGATGACGGAGGGGACACATGCCTCCTACTGCCCCCGTGCGGGTCGGAGAAAATCCCGTTCCGTGATGACTCTCGCGAGTTCGGCACGCGAACCGATCCCGCAACGATCGTAGATATGGTCGAGATGACTTGCGACCGTACGGACGCTGAGTCCGAGGCGAGCGGCGATCTCCGGATTGCTGTGCCCGCGTGCGATCAGTCGTGCGACTTCGAGCTGACGAGGCGTCAGGACGAGATTGTGATTGGCCGCAAGACCCATCTCGGCCAACAGGGCAAAGCGCAGTCGGACCCGCGGACCCACTTCGATGTCGTCGCCATCGCGGAGGATGACGACGTCGACGCGACGTCGGTTGACGCAGGTGCCGTTCGTGGAGCCCAGGTCGACGAGGTTCACGAGCGACGTCGTCGCCACGACGATGTGTGCGTGCCGTCGCGAGACGCTGTCGTCGGGGAGTTTGATATCGGCCTTCTCATCGCGCCCGAGCACGTATTGGGCGGGACGCAACACGAACACTCGGCCGAGCGCATCTCCGGCGGTCACCGTGAAGCTCGGTTGTGCGCACGAACGCGTGGGCTCGGGCGGCCACGCGTGAATAGCTGTGACGTCGTCTCGCATGTCGGGGATACGAGCGACCCACGCTCGCGGATCGGCGGATGATCCCGCGGCGTTCAGGCTCGGGCTCCGCGCCTCGACCGACATCGTCACGCGATCCCACGAAACCCTCTGCGGCCGTCCGAACGCAGGCACTGCGGCGCGTGCGCAGCAGGCCGCTTGAAGGTTGCCACCTCCCGACCCCTTCCCGTAGCATCGGCGCGCCCGGTGCTCTTCAACTCCTGGATCTTTCTCGTCTTCTTCGCGGTGGTAGTCGGGCTCTACACCGCGCTCGGGACGTGGTCGCGAGCTCCGGTCCGGACCCAGAACGCGCTGCTCCTCGTCGCGTCGTACGTCTTCTACGGTTGGTGGGATTGGCGCTTCTTGCTGCTGCTGTGGGTTTCGACGGTGGTCGACTACTTCGTCGCGCTGCGCGTCGATCGGGCGAGCAGCCAACGCTCGGCGAAGCGGTGGCTCTGGGTCAGCCTCATCACCAACCTCGGCGTGCTCGGGTTCTTCAAGTACCTGGGGTTCTTCGTGGACTCGACCATCGACCTGCTGCAGTTCTTTGGGCTCGGCGTGCATGCGCCCACCCTGGAGATCGTGCTCCCGGTGGGCATCAGCTTCTATACGTTCCAGACGCTCTCTTACACGATCGACGTCTACCGCAAGCGGATGGCCCCCGAGCCGAGCCTCTCTGTTTTCGCCCTCTACGTCGCATTCTTCCCGCAGCTCGTCGCCGGTCCCATCGAACGCGCGGGGACGCTCCTGCCCCAGCTGCGAACGCAACGAACGCTCGACTACGACCAGTGGTGTACCGGAGGCGTGCTGATCTTCCTCGGCCTCGTCCGCAAGGTCGGCATCGCAGACCGAGCCGCTCCGGTGGTGAACGACATCTTCGCCCGCAGCTACACCGCCGGGAGCGTCGAACTCATCGCGGGCGTGTTGCTGTTCGCCCTGCAGATCTATGGAGACTTCGCCGGGTACTCGGCGATCGCCCGCGGCACGGCACGAATCCTCGGGTTCGAGCTGATGGAGAACTTCCATCTGCCGTACCTCGCGACCAACATCACAGAGTTCTGGCGACGCTGGCACATCTCCCTGTCCACGTGGCTGCGCGACTACCTCTACATTCCGCTCGGAGGCAACCGTGCGGGCGAACTCCGGGCGTACCGCAACCTCATGCTCACGATGCTCCTCGGCGGGCTCTGGCACGGCGCCGCGTGGACCTTCGTGATCTGGGGCGGCTTGCACGGGTTTGCGCTCGTCCTGCACAAGCTGTGGGTCCGCAAGGTGGGCGCGCCCCGGCCCATCGTGCGTGCAGCACAGATCCCAGGTGCGGTGCTCGGCTGGGTGGCCACGATGCTCACCGTTCTCGTCGCGTGGGTGTTCTTCCGCGCACCCACGCTGCACTCGGCGACCTCGATCCTGGCGCAGATGTGGCGCTGGGAGGGCGCGTACGCCTTCGATCTGCTCGCGCTACCCTACGAATGGGGTCCGCTCGAGCTCGCGCTCGCGTTGCTGGCCTGGACCTTGATCATCGACCTGCCGTACGCGCGGTGGGGCGAACAGACGGCGATCTTGCGCTGGCCGTGGCCCCTGCGCGCGTTGACCTACGCCGTGTTCGTCTTGCTGTTGCTCGTGGGTGAGGAGACCGCCGATGTCCCGTTCATCTACTTCCAGTTCTGAGCCCGGGGAACGCAAGCGACCGCGACGCCTACCCATGGGGGCAATCGGGGCGGTCGCGCTGCTCGTCCTGTTCGACGTCGGCGTCGTGCGCCGCGACTGGTTTTGGGCGTGGGTCACATACTCCCAAGGAGGGGTGATCGATGCGCTGGAGCAGCAAGTCCTCGCGGACGCCCACCCCAAGATCTTGCTCCTCGGAAGCAGCCGCGTCCGCGATGCGCTCGCCCCTCGCGTCATAGAGCAGCAGCTCGGCCTCGGGCAGGGCGATGTCCTCAACCTCGGGATCACGTTCGGCACCGCATGGGACGCAAAGATCCTCTACGAACGCAACCGTGCGAACCTCTCCTCCGCGCGCGTGGCGTTCTTTGCGGTCGAGCCGTACCAGTTCAACCACTACGACGACGACAGCGAACGCGTGAGCCGCTTCGGGAGCTTCCGCGACCGGTTGGGGTACTTCCACGGGAGCAAGCAGCTCCGCAAGGGCATCGGATACTTCTGGCGGGCGGTGGACGCCGGACCACCCATGCGCAGGTTCATCAAATCCCTGTGGAAAGGGCGACCGGCACCGCCCATCGGAGACGATGGTCGCATCGAGTGGCGGACCGAGGAGGACAACGCACGTGCGGTCCACCGCGACAGTGGACTGGATGCGCAGCGTTATTTTCGCGCCTGGCGCCCCAACAAGTGGCGACGCGACCAGCTGCGCGACCTCATCGGCATGCTGCAAGCCGATGGCATCGAGGTCGTCCTGTTCCAGATTCCCACGCGAGACGACTTCTGGGACCACGTGCAGCGCGACTACATCGTGCACCTCGACGAATACATTCGCTCGGTGGAGGACAGCGCGGCAGGGCATGCGATCTGGTGGTCATGGCGAGGAACGCCGGAGCGCCTCGGCGGTCATGCGTTCTACGACTACGGCCACATGCGTGACTTCGGGAGCATCCGGTACAGCCGCGCGTTCGCGAAGAAGATTCGCCGCTCGTTTGGCCGCTTCCTCGAACTCCCCCCCCCAGAGCCCACGAAGCCGAAGCTCCTCCCGATGCCCAAACCTCCCTCCGTGGCGGGGCAACCGGGTCGCACCAAGAAGGTGAAGGGCAAACGCACGCGGACCCCGAGGCTGCGAACGCCGGTCGCGAGCCCCCAGAAGCCGACAGATCGCCCGAACGCCCCAGCTCCGCGAGCCAAGCCGAACGCCCCTACGGGGTAGGGTTCTGCAGCTGTGCGGCCTTCTTCGCCGCCCTACGGGATGCGAGGTGGGGCCAGATCCCCCAGAGGCTCAAGAGCAACTCCATCACCGTGATGATGATGCGCGAGACGATGGAGATGACCCCTGCGTAGCCGCCCCCGAGCGAAGGCAACAACAGCGCGGTCATCACAGCTTCGCGCACGCCGAGCCCCGCGGGAGCAAACAGCACCACGAAACCGGCGACGAGCGACGCGGCGTACACACCGATCCCTTCCACGGCGCCCATCGCCGGAGCACCCGCCGGCAAGACGCCGCGGGTCATCTCGCACAACGCGAGGCCGGTGACGACCCAGACCGCCGCGAGACCAAGACCGACGAACACGAGCACCGAGGGCGACGGGAGGGCGACGCCTTCGAGGTTGCGGTTGGCCTTGCGCCCGACCCAGTGGAGGAGGATGGGAAACCAGCGCGTGCCCAGGAACACGAGCACGGCGACACCGAGCACGCCCACGATGACCGAGCTCCACAGATATGCCTCTGAGAGCTGCCAGATCACGAGCAACGCAGCCAAGCTGCCGAGCATGTAATAGATGATGAGGAAGACCGTCATGCTGAGGGCGCATGCGGACCCCGGCACACCGAGCTGCTTGCCAAAGATGCCCGCCCCGAGCACCGACCACATCTTGCCGGGCAAGAACCGGCCGAGATGCGACGCCAAGAACACGCGCGCACCGGCGATGTGCGGGATGGCGTAGCCCGTTCGCCGCATCATCTCGCCCCAAAGCCACGCGCGGAACAAGAAGGACACGAGCCAAAGCACCACCGACCAGACGATGGGCCACGGGTCCGACACGAGGCCGTGCCACTCCAGCCGCTCGGCATCGCGGACGATGCTGCGGATGACCCACGCGAACAGGGCCGTCACGAAGAGCGTCGTGCCCCACCGCATCCACAGCGGCCGGGGCTTCTTGGGACGATTCTCAGGCGGCGAAGCGGGTTCCGCAGTCATGAAGCGCCGGGCTCGGCGTCACTTCTTGTAGCTCGACATCCGCGCGCGGGCAAACGCGACGACGTCCGAGACGATGGGAGGAACGAATCGCTCCATGATCCGGGCCGAGTCGATGACGCGGCGGCGTTGGTAGGCCTCTCCAGGGCGCAGCTTGTAGCGAGTGGTGTGCGGCATCGCGATCTCCCGCAGCGGCCGCCCGTTGGAGTAGTAGAAGAGCGCGACCGATCGCCGCGAGCGGTCGTCGGGACACGTGAGCGGCTCCGGATGCCCGTGATTCGAGTCGTCTGCGACGTAGAACAGGACGGCACGGTTGAAGATTGGCGCGTACTTGGCCGTGCAACGCGACATGTCCTTTTCCCAGAACTCGAGGTGTCCCCCGTACTCATCCTTCCAGTCGCGGTTGAGGTAGAGGATGAGGTTGAGGCGCCGATCCAGACGGAGCCGCGGTTCCCAGTTGAAGTCCGCATGGATCTTCAAGAACCCGCCGCGTTCGGTCTCGTGCGTCCCCCCGCCGAGGAGATGAGGATCCGGCACGAGGTGCTCGATGCCCGTCAGGTCCTCGAGGAACTCGACGAAGAGCGAGGCGTTGAACTCACCGAGCAGCTGGCGCGTGAACGGACCGAGCTGTGCGACGCGCGTGATTGCCGACTTGCCTTTGCGCGACTCGTTGGGTGATTGGTAGAAATCGTGGCCACCTTCCTTTGCGCTTGGGAACTCCGAGTTCAGGCGGTCCAGCACCCACTCCGGAAGGAAGTTGTCGATCACGATGTGCGGACATGGTGCCGCGTTGCGCCACGCCGCGCGGTACTGATCGGCGAGCTGGGCCAAGTATTCTGGATTGAAGTAAAACGCATCGATGGGGGCTTTCACCCCGGGATCTACGGACTGCAATGGCTCGGCTACCGTCACGAAACGACTCCTCGCGGCCGCCTAGGCTAGCAGACCGCCATCCACCTCGCAAAGCCAGCAGCCGCGCGGAGACGTGCGGCAAGCTGCCGGAATCCTGAAATTTTTGCCGCATCCCGCGGGGCGCCAAGTCCTCCGCAAGAGGGGTGACGCTCCGTCAGGGGTCAGGCGTCGCTCAACCGGGGCGTCCGGGACCATCGAGATCGTCGAAGCGAGGATCCCCTTCCGCGCCGACCTCCTCTTGTTCCGCGTCGAACACCTCTTCTTCGGCAGGCCCGGGCTTGCCCTGCTCCTTCGGCGAAACGCGCTGGTAGAGGGCGATGCCATGCGCCTCGTCGATCTTGCGATAGGCCCCGCGCGCGACCAACCGCTCCATCCGCTTGCGATTCCCCTTCTTGAGGTGCTCCGAGAAGATGAGCAAATACTCCGCGTTCCGCGTGGTGGGCCACTTGGTCACGTGCTCGCGATTGGACACGTGGGGCCCGAGCGCGCTGCTGGCGGAGATCGATGCATCTGGGGGGATGACCTCCTCGACCAAGCGGCGGACATACTCGTAGCGGTCCAGCCGTTCTTGATTGTAACCGCGGCCAAGGTGGTTCCAGCCCGCTCGGAACGCGTCGTTGGGCCAGAACAAGCCGTACTTGTGCGTGAGCAGCAACGTGCCCACGAGGCACGTCCACATCAGTGTCCAAACCATGCGGCGAGGCTTGAGACCCAACGCTTGGAGGGCGCTGCTCCGGGAGACGCGGTCGATGCCATCGGGGAGCGCCATGAGCAGCACCGGGAACAGCACCGAGGAATACTGGAAGTAGAGCGAGAACATGTACTTCCGCGACGCCGCGCCGATGAACACGAAGCCGTAGACCATCATGACGGTCTTGCGGCCCGCCGCGAGCGGAAGGAACAGCAGCGGTCCCAGCAGGGCCAGGAAGAAGAACACCTTGTCTTCTTTGAGGAGGACCTTGAGCGTGTACGCCGGGTTCGTGAGGAGCGTGATGATGAGGCCTTTCATGCCCTCGCCCTCGTGCGGGATCATCTCCTTGTAGAAGTAGTGGAAGGAGGTGCTCTCCTTGCTCTTCGCCATGATGAGGCCCGGGTCGTTCATGACGTAGCCCTTGATGACGACGAGGTACGTGAGCGCGACGACGATGGTGACGAACCCGGTGACCGGACGTCGTTGCAGGATCGCGTAGGCGCCCACGAAACACGCCAACAGCGACATGTCCTCGCGGGTGAGCAACATCAGGGCGAGCGCGCCCCAGTACAGCCACTTGGCCCCCGAGTCGACGAAGTAGATGATCCAGAGCAGGGTCGGCACCACCAGCGTGAGCGAGTGGAAGTCGAACATGTTCGCGCCGTGGAGGGCCGGATAGAGCACGTAGATCGTGCTGAGGAGCACGCCCAGCCACGGGTTCTGCAGGCGGCGTTTCGCCAGCAGATAGAGCGGGAACACCCCGATGGCCAGCCACGTCGCCTGCAGCACGAGGATGGTCTCCGCCCGCGGATTGAGGCGGTAGATCGGGGACAGCAAGAACAAGATGGGATCGAAGTGCGACGACATGTGCCGGCCCGTCTTGCAGAACGAGCAGCCCATGAAGTTGCCTTGGGAGTTGTGCCAGAAGATGTTGTCGTAGATGCCGAGGTCGAAGACGTGCGTGCCGAGGTTGCGGTGGTCGAGCAACGCCAGCGACGACACGTAGATCGCGTAGAACGCGAACAAGCCCCACACCGCGGCGGAGGCCAGTTGCGGCGCGGCGATCCGCTCGTGCCCCGCGGGGAGCGACGGGCGCATCGCGAGCACGCGGTGGATGAAGACCCCCATCATCGCCGTGATGGTCGCCATGATCGCGAGCGTGATGAACGGATGCTCCGTCTCGATGCCCTGATGCATGAGGCAGGTCAGCAGCGGCAAGGCGATCGCGATGAACCCGAAGTGATTGAGGCGGCTCGCGACCTCGTCGAAGCCAACGTTCGCGTCGCGACGCCGGGCAAAGAAAAACGCCCCTGCGTAGAGCACCACGACGGCCAGGAGGGACGCGGCCATCGCCTCGAGCATCGCGAGACGCAGGTCCTGATCGAGAGCACCCGTCGTCACGAAGTCGATGTGCTCGTAGTTCAGCAGCGGCCAGATCGCGAGCCCGGGAGCCAGCCCGATCAGCACCGTGACGATGCCCCACGACACCGCGTGCGAGCGCAGGATCTCGACCCAGCGGGCAAGCCGGTCGGGCAGCGTCCCATCGGAGCTCGGTGCTGGCGGCGTGTTCGGCGCAGGAACGTCCATTCGGGGCGCATGCTACCAGGCCCCCCGAGGCCGCTGCAGACTCTTGCAAGGCGGCCTCGGGCGCGGGCGTCCGAACCCACGGACCCTAGAATCCCCAGCGGCGGGGTCCGGCCGGCGACCCCTCACGGAAGGCCGGGACGGCTGGGACGGGCACGAGGCGCGAGCGCCCGTTCGGTGGCGATGACCATCGCGAGGTCGAACGCGAACAGGAACAGCCCCTGCACGGCGATCGAGCTGCCGTACCCTCGCGCGCGCGGGTTGCCCACCTGGGTCCCGACCGCCGCCGTGATCGCTCCCACGGCGACGTAGACGACGTCGAGCGCCCCGTTCACGAGGTAGATCCGCTGCGTTCGCTGCGATGCTCGCGAGAGCTCCGTTGGGGTACGCGCCACCTTCTTGGGGCGCGCGAGACGAACGATGGAGGTCAGCGCGAGCGCGAGGTTCACGGTGTTCCACATCGCGTTCATTTGATGGAAGAACCGCCGGTCATCGGCAATGAGCACGGCGCCCGCGATCCCGGTGGCGAGGTTGGCCACCGCCCAACTTCCGAGCGCGCTCGCTCCGGCCCACTGCGTGCGTTCGTAGCGACGACGTTGCGGCACGAAAGCGTCGGGCTGCACGTGGGGATCCGGCGGGGGTGGGATCGCGGTCGAGAGGACGAACAGCGCCGCGTGAAGCATCTGCGCGGACGCGTCCGAATCAGAAGTGGGCCGAAGCCGAGATCCCCGTCCATTGGGGACCCACGACCGGGAGCAGGGTCAAGCGCGACTCCGCGGTACGCAGCGCAGCGCGCTTCATGGGCACGCCAATGCCGAGCAGTACGGCTCCCGTGACGACGGCCGCACCCGCAATCGTCCCCATCGCGATCTCGTACGAACGGTACAGGCCAAACCGATCCTGCACGAAGAGGCTCAACGTGGTGATCGCGATCACCCCACCGACCCCCATCGTCACGGCACCTGCGGTGATCAGGTTGCGCCCCCTCCGGTACTGGGCGCCGAGCTCCGGATCCCGGCGTAAGACGTCGCGGGCAGTGGGCTTCCGCGGCGCCACGGGAACCCGCACGGCCGTGGGTTGCGGCACGCTGGCCGTGGCCGTGGCCGCAATGCGCTGTTCGATGGCCGCCACGCGGGCCTCGACTTCCGCGAGGTGACTCGCGCCCTCCGGGCTCTCTGGATAGAGCGCACGCATCTCCGCGAGGTGTTTCTGGAGCAGTTGCACGGATTGGTGCAGGTGGCGAAGGTCGTGATCCTGGCCGTAGGCGAACTCGTGGGCGAGACCGAGGCTGTAGAGAACGCTGGCTTTGAACCGCCGCTCCTCCTCGCTCGCACCCAGCATCGCGTAGACCTGCGTCCATGCGGCGATCGCCCCGGCGTAGTCGAACGTCTCGTAGCGCGCGGTCCCCTGGTCGTAGAGCTCCTTGACGTCCGTAGCCTGCGCGGCCGAGGGCGCCCCCGCGGTCGCGGGCTTGGTCTCGGTCGCCTTGCCGGCAGCCACCGCCTCGCTGGGGAGGCACGAAACGACGCCCACGCAGGCCACGATCAACGCCGCAGGCAGCAGAGCGAACCGACGCACCCCGTCACGATACAAGACACACCCCACGAACGCGAGGGGCTTGCTCGCCCCATGCGAGGACCCGCGCCGAGCTCAGGATCGACCTTCGGCCAAGGGCTCCGCGGGTGAGGAGCCCGATTCCGACACGTCTTCCCCGCGGCGCACCATGGTGACGTGGGGCAGCTCCGCCTCCAAGTAAACGGGACCCTGTGCACGAAAACCGAGCCGCGCGTACCAGGGCTCGAGCTCTGCGCGGGCGTGGACCAGCAAGGAGCGACCTTCGTAGTGGCGGGCAAGCGCGTGCATGAGTGCGCTCCCGAGTCCCGCACGCCGCTTCGACCGCGCGACCGCAACGCGGCCGATGACGAGCGGATCCGCGGCCGTGAACACGCGGGCGGTCGCGACGAGCCCTCCGTTGGCCTCGACCAAGACGTGCGCGCACTCGTGGTCGCGGCCGTCGAGCTCCGGCTCCACCGTGATCTTCTGCTCCACCACGAACACTTGGCACCGCAGCTCGAGCACGGAATAGAGGTCTCGGAGCGTCAGTGCCTCGAACGGAAGGATGCGAACCTGCGGAGCCATGGCGAGCGTGAAGGGCGAGGCCGGAGGCGCTAGACACAACGGACGCCGGTGCCACCGAGGCCACAATAACCGCCGGGGTTCTTGTGCAGATACTGCTGGTGATAGGTCTCGGCGTAGTAGAAGGTGGGCGCGTCCACGATCTCGGTCGTGATCGGGCCAAAACCAGCTTCGCGCAGCCGCCCCTGATACATGGCCCGTGAGGTCTCCGCCGCGTCCCTTTGGGCGGGCGAGTACACGTAGATCCCAGACCGGTACTGCGTCCCCACGTCGTTCCCCTGACGCATCCCTTGCGTGGGATCGTGGACCTCCCAGAACGCTGCGAGCAGCGCTGCATAGCGGATCACCTGCGGATCGAACGCGATGCGCACGACCTCGTTGTGTCCGGTGAGGCCCGAGCAAACTTCGCGATACGTCGGGTTTGGCGTGAGGCCTCCGGCATAGCCGACCATCGTCGTCGTCACGCCCGGAAGCGACCAGAACTTGCGCTCCGCCCCCCAAAAACACCCCATCCCGAACATCGCGAGCTCGTGGCCTTCCGGAAACGGTGGAAGGATCGAGCGTCCGTGGACGGCGTGTGCGGCGGCTACTTGCATCGCCTCGGGGCGACCCGCGAGCGCCTCGTCCGGCTCAGGCATCTTGATCTTGTCGCGGAACACTCCCATGGAGACAGAGCGTAGTGCACCATGGGGCAGTGGCCAAGGACGCGCACAAGCCCGAGCTCACCCCGCCCGATGAGGGCACACCGCGTCACGGCCCCTACGGTCATGCCGCGGGGGGCCTCGACGCCGTGCGCTCGACGGTGGCCTACACGGCGGCGACCGCCGGGCTCGCGCGGGGTGTCCGTGCGCTACTCCGCGTCAACCAAACGGAGGGCTTCGATTGCCCGAGCTGCGCATGGCCCGACCCGGAGCATCGAGCGACCGTCGAGTTCTGCGAGAACGGTGCCCGAGCCGTCGCCGACGAAGTCACACGCCGTCGCGTGACCCCCGAGTTCTTCGCGCAGTGGTCCATTGCGCGGTTGGCCGAGCAATCCGACGCTTGGCTCAACGCCCAAGGGCGCCTCACGCATCCCATGGTGCGCGACGAAGGTGCCGCGCACTACCGGCCGATCTCATGGGAGGAAACCTTCGCACGACTGGGCTTGCGGCTACGGAGTCTCGAGCACCCGGACCGCGCCGTGTTCTACACCTCCGGACGGACCAGCAACGAGGCTGCGTTTCTCTACCAGCTGCTGGCGCGCGTGCTCGGAACCAACAACCTCCCCGACTGTTCGAACATGTGCCACGAGTCGAGCGGGGTCGGGCTCGGAGAATCCATTGGCATCGGCAAGGGAACGGTCACGCTCGCGGACTTCAGCCTGGCCGACGCAATTTTCGTGATCGGACAGAATCCGGGCACCAACCACCCTCGGATGTTGTCGGCGCTGCGCGAGGCGAAGCTTCGCGGCTGCAAGATCGTGGCGATCAACCCGCTGCGTGAGGCGGGGCTCGTCCGGTTCGCGCACCCCCAAAAGCTCCGCGACCTCGCGATGGGTGGCGTCGAGCTCACCGACCTCTCATTGCGCGTGCGGGTGGGTGGGGACATCGCCCTGCTCAAGGGCATCATGAAGGCCATGCTCGAGGCCGAGCGTGAGCGGCCCGGCGAAGGCTTCGACCACGCCTTCATCGAGGAACACACCGTCGGGTACAGCAACCTCGTGGCGGACCTCGACGCGACGTCGTGGCCCGAGATCGAAGCCGGAGCCGGGGTTCCCCTCGCCGAGATCCAGGCCGCCGCGGCGATCGCCCTCTCCTCCCGCGCCACGATCGCGACCTGGGCGATGGGCCTGACCCAACACCGACACGGGGTCGCCAATGTGCAGACCGTGGTGAACTTCTTGCTCCTGCGCGGCAACCTCGGTCGCCCCGGTGCAGGCGTCTGCCCGGTCCGTGGACACAGCAATGTCCAAGGCGATCGCACCATGGGGATCTGCGAGCGACCTCCCGCTTGGACGGGCGCCCTCGAGCAGGCGTTCGGATTCTCCGCTCCGCGCGAGCCAGGGTTCGACACCGTGGGCGCGATCGAGGCGATGCACCGCGGCAGCGTGGATGTCTTCTTCGCGCTCGGCGGGAACTTCCTCTCGGCGACCCCCGATACGCTCTTTACCGCCGAGGCGCTGCGCCGCTGCCAGATCACCGCCCATGTCTCCACCAAGCTCAACCGCGCCCACTTGGTCACGGGGCGAGAGGCGTTCGTGCTCCCTTGCCTCGGACGCACCGAGGCCGACCTCCAAGGCGGCGTCGCGCAGTTCGTGACGGTCGAAAACTCCATGGGCATCGTGCACCGCTCGACGGGGCGTCTTCCGCCCGCCTCCCAGGACCTGCTCAGCGAGACTCGGATCCTCGCCCGCTTGGCCGAGGCCACGTTCGGCGCGTCCGCCCCGGTCCCTTGGAGCACGCTCGCCGATGACTATGGGAACATCCGGGCCGCGATCGAACGCGTGATCCCGGGCTTCGACCGGTTCGCGGAGCGTGTCGCGGTGCCCGGCGGTTTCGCGCTACCCAACCGCGCCCGCGAGCGCAGTTTCGCCACGCCGACCGGCAAGGCCGCCTTCGTCGTCCATGCGATCCCGCAGATGGATCTTCCGAGCGGCCAGCTGTGGATGACCACCGTCCGTAGCCACGATCAGTTCAATACGACGATCTACGGCGACAACGATCGCTACCGGGGGATCTGGGGTCAACGCCGCGTCGTCCTGATGCACGAGGCCGACATGGCCGACCGTTCGCTTCGCGAGGGGGACACGGTCATCATTCGTTCGCACTTCGGAGGCGAGCGCCGCGAAGCCAAGGGGTTTCGCGCGCTCCGCTATGACATCCCAAGGGGCAGCGTCGCGACCTACTTTCCGGAGGCGAACGTGCTGGTGCCCCTCCAACATCATGCGGACGGCAGCCGTACCCCAGCCTCGAAGGCGGTGGCTGTGACCGTCGAGTGCGAGACCGCGGACGGCTGAGCGAAACGACGAACGGGTCTCGTGGTGCTCGGTGGAAGTTCTGAGCACCACGAGACAACGAGTCCTGGGGAGCGTTCGAGTCATCCCCCATTTCAGTGGCTCCGTTCCTCGCGAACAAATGAAGCGCGTGCGCAGGCTCGTGTTCCGCAGCACGTGCTTCTCGTGGAGAATCGAGTATAGGTAGTTTGTCGTATGCCTGCGCTTCCCCATCCCGAGTTCACGACGCGAATATGTCAAGAGCTCCCTACGAAATCGAACCCATTCGTAGCTCGGGAGCGACGCCTCTACGGATACGCGATCGACGAACTCTGGGGTCGCTGCACCCTCTCCGAAGTCATCTACCTGATGATTGGGGGTGAGCTCCCCACACGGGAACGTGCCCGTTTGCTCGAGTGTCTCATGATTGGCCTCTCCAACCTCGGCCCCCGCGATGTCGGGATCCGTGCCGCCATGACCGCAGGGATCAGCAAGACCCACGAGGAACTCCTCCTTCCGATCGGTCTACTCGCTTGCGGCGGCTCCAACAATGGCAACACCGAGATCGCGCTCGCTCATCGCTACATTCGTGAGCATCTCCAGCACGATCCGCAGGATCTGGGAGCGACCACGCTCGCGGCCCACCTCGCTCCGACAGACACACCCATGCCAGGATTTGGAAGCACCTACGGGAGCGAGGACCCCATCCTGACGCGGCTCGCCAACGCATGTATCGAACTCTCGATAGACACGCCCGCCCTACGCTGGGGCCAGAAGGTGGTGACCACATTGGCACCGCATGGGCATGGCTGGCGGTTTCCGGGGCTCGTCGCGGCCGCCAGTCTCGATCTCGGGTTCGGTGAGCGTGAGAGCATCGCCGTGGGTCAGCTGGCGCGCGCCCCGGGAATCGCCGCCCAAGGATTGGAGCAACTCCACCATCCAATTCACCATAGCCGGTTCCTCGAGGACGAACACTATGAGCGCATCGATTCGCCCGGATGACTATTGGAGAGCACGCCGTCGGCACATTCGCACTGCGACAGGCCAATGGTTGAGTGGGAAGGACGCCATCGTTCGTGGCCGCTCGCTGCTCGGGGAGTGCATGGAAACCCTCGATCTCCGGCAGCTGCAGGTCCTCGAGATCACCGGTCGCCTGATCTCACCACGGCTGTCGGAATGGATCGACAAGTCCGTGTTCTTTACCTCGTATCCAGATCCCCGCATCTGGTGCAACTTCTTGGGTGCGTCGTGCGGAACGCAAGCGACGACCCCGGTCGTGGCACACGCGATCGGATGCCTGGCTGCCGACTCCCGCGCCTACGGGAGCCGCGCGCAATACCTCGCGGCCCAAACGGTCGAGCGCCTCATCGCGGAGGAGGCCGAAGGTGTCCCCCTCGAGGTGCTCGTCGAAGGCGTCCCGAAGCGCCACGGGTTTCCCTCCCTGAGCGGCTTTGCCCGCCCCCTCAAGGTGGAAGACGAACGCCTCGGCCCCGCCCGCGAACTCTCACGACGCCTCGGGTTCGCGCCTCCTGGACCCGCGGTTCTCTTCGCCGAACGTCTTTCGAACTACCTCGAGGCTCAGTATGGCCTGGGAATGAACGTCGCCGGATATGGCGCAGCGTTCCTGCTGGACCAAGGCTTCACACCCGATGAGATCTACCGCATCTCCGCGGGGCGCGTCGCGATTGGCGTCATGGCCTGCTACGCCGAGCGCTTCGGCGAACCCGCCAACGCATTCCTGCCGCTGCACTGCAACGACATTGCGTACCGCGGCCCGGCAGCGCGCAGCGTCGGAGACGAACACCCGCAGAGGTCGCGGTGAAGGACACGCAGTGACGTTGCAAGCCCAGGCCTGGCGCGCGCAGGCGACCGCCCCGGTGACACACGCCGACCGGATCGTCGACCACCTCGAAGCGATGAGGGTGGAGTACGTGTTCGGGGTGCCAGGCGGTCCGGTCGAGCCCTTGCTCGATGCCTTGGCGCGAAGTCAGCGTCGCGGCGGGCCGGCGCTCGTCGTGGCACGCCACGAGTGCGGTGCCGCCTTCATGGCGGACGGCTACCATCGCGCCTCGGGACGCCTCGGCGTCGTCTGTGCAACCACAGGCCCGGGAACGACCAATCTCATCACGGGGGTGTGTTCCGCGATGGCCGAGTCCGTGCCGCTCCTCGTCCTGACGGCACAGCCCAACCTGCCCAAGTTTGGGAGGCGGGCGCTGCAGGAGAGCAGCTGCACCGGGATCGATACCGTGGCGATGCTCCGCCTGTGCACGCGGATGAGCACGCTCGTATCCCACGAGGACCAGTTGCAAGCCAAAGTCGTCGCGGCCTTGATGGCGGCGTACCGCGGACGACCCGCGCCCGTGCACCTCAGCATTCCCTCCGATATTCTGCGCGCCGCAGCCACGCCAGCGGGTCCTGCCCTGCGACTCCCCCCCCGCACGCGTTCGCTGGTCGACGACGCCGGAGTCTTCGAGCTCGCCGCGATCATCGCTCGCTCGGAGCGGATTGCCGTCTTCGTCGAACGCGACATCGGTGCCGCCGGTCATGCGGTCGTGGCCTTTTGCGAACAGCTCGGCGTGCCGTTCGTCGCCGGGCAGACTGGGAAATACGCGATCGACGAACGTCATCCTCTCTATCGCGGCGTGTTCGGCTTTGCGGGGCACGCTTCCGCATCGACACTCCTGGCGGCCCCCCACCTCGACCTCCTCCTCGTCGTCGGTGCCCCGATGAGCGAACTGTCGACGGGCGGCTGGGATGCCCGACTCTGCAACAACCCCAAGGTCGTCCATATCGACGAGGACGAGGAGCACTTTGCGCGTACCCCAGCCGCCGCCCTTCACGTCCTTGGCGCGATCGAGGTCGTCTTCGACCGGCTTCGTGAGCTCCTGCCACCTCGGCCAGCGAATCGCGCGTGGGCGACGGTGCATCCTTCATCGCACACCGAGGCGCCAGCACGCGGAGGCAGCGATGAGGGCCGGATCAAGCCGCAACGCGTGGTCGAAGCGCTGAGCGAGCACATCCCGCAAGACGCACAGATCTACGTCGATGCGGGAAACGCATGGGCCTGGATGACCCATGGGTTCGTCCACCGATTCGACGGCCCCTCCGTCCACTCGGCCGTCGAGTACGGCAGCATGGGTTGGGCCGTCGGCGCGGCGATCGGTGCGGCGCGGGCCAAACCCGGAATTCTCACGATTGCGCTCGTGGGAGACGGCGCTTACTTGATGAGCGGACAGGAGCTCACCGTCGCGCGCGAACAATCGCTCCCCATCGTCTTCGTGGTCTTGAACGACGGCGCGCTCGGCATGGTCATGCACGGGCAACGCCTCGCGGGCGCCGAGCCGATCGGTTGGCAGCTCGGCGAGGTGGACTACGCCCAACAGGCCGCATCGCTCGGCCTCCCAGGCGTGGTGATCCGGACCCCCGAGGACCTGGCGGAGGTCGATTGGGACATGTTGGCCCGCCGCAAAGGTCCCACGCTGCTCGACGTCCGGATCGACCGCGAGGAGTCCCCCCCGATGGGCCAGCGGGTCCGCGACCTCGGCAACGGTCGCGGCCAGTAGAGCAAGAGATCTCGTGCTACACCGTCAGGACCCTCGGCTCCCGCGACCAATATCGCAAGTTCTTGGCGTCCTCGACGAAGCGTCCGATCCCCTTGGCGCCCGCGAGTTGGACCAAGCCATGGTCACCGTCGAGCGAAAGGCCGCAACGCTCGAGCAGCGCCGCGGCTTCCGGTGTGTACCCGATGTATTTGCAATGCACATAAGCGTCGGTCAGGAAGTCCCGCACACGTGCGTCCTCCGCGAGCATCGATGCTCCGCGCTCGGAAACTGCGATCACGATCGCATCGAACAGCACAGAAGGCCCGCCTCCGAGTTTTTCGTCCGCCGCGAGGGTCTCGCCGTCATCGGTCGAGACTCCGCCGATCTTGGGCGCGACGACCTTCAGCTCGGCACCCGCTCCCCGCAGCGCCTTCCGCAACGCCGCCACGGCTTCACCCGACACCCCGTCGGCCACCAGACATCCCACGCTCCGACCCAGCAGGGTCTGCTTCTGGGACCGCAAGATCGAGAGTGCAGGCGACTGCGGCAGATCGGTCCGCACGGGGCGTGCCGCCTCCGCGGGCTCTGGAACCTCCTCCAGCCCGAGGCTCTCGGCCACCTTCGCGGCGAGGCGCGGATCGATGTGGACGAGATGGGATACGACGCGTTCGCGGATCCGGAGGACCTCGACCTTGCTGAGCTCGAACGTCAACGCGTCCGCGATATGCCGCTGTTCGACCTCCGTCTGGCTGACATAGAACTGCCGCGCTTGCGAGTAGTGGTCCGCGAAAGACTCGGCTCGCACCCGCTCCTTGGAACCGCGGACCGGCGCCGGGAAGCTGCGAAACCCGCGGTCGTGTTCGCGTGGACCCCCCGCCTTGCCCCAAGAGTTGGGTTCGTAGTTCGCGCGACCGGCAGGATTCGCCATGGCCATGTGCCCGTCCTGCTGGAAATGATGCCAAGGGCATTTGGGTGCGTTGATCGGCAAGTGCTGGAAGTTTGGCCCGCCGAGCCGCTTGAGCTGGGTATCGAGGTAGGAGAAGTTGCGGCCGTGCAACAACGGGTCATCGCTGAAGTCGATCCCCGGCACGATATTCTGCGTACAGAACGCGACCTGCTCGGTCTCGGCGAAGAAGTTTTCGACGCAGCGGTCGAGCACGAGCCGCCCCACGATGCGCACCGGCACGAGCTCCTCGGGGACGAGCTTGGTCGCGTCGAGGATGTCGAACGGCATCGCGTCGGCTTGCTCCTGCGTGAACACTTGGAGGCCGAGCTCCCATTCCGGGAAGTCTCCGGCTTGGATCGCATTCCAGAGGTCGCGCCGGTGGTAGTCCGGATCCGCTCCATTGATCTTGAGCGCCTCGTCCCACACGACGGACTGCAGCCCTAGCTTGGGCTTCCAGTGAAACTTCACGAACGACGACTCGCCCGCCGCGTTCACCATTCGAAACGTATGCACGCCAAACCCCTCCATCGTTCGGAATGAACGCGGGATCGCGCGATCGGACATGACCCACATGATCATGTGCATGCTCTCGGGCATCAGCGAAATGAAGTCCCAAAAATTGTCGTGGGCGCTCTGCGCCTGAGGGAATCCGCGATCGGGCTCCTCCTTGACGGCGTGGACGAGATCCGGAAATTTCATCGCGTCCTGGATGAAGAACACGGGGATGTTGTTGCCGACGATGTCCCAGTTCCCCTCGCGCGTGTAGAGCTTGACCGCGAAGCCCCGCACGTCGCGAGCGAGGTCGGCAGAGCCCTTGCTACCGGCGACGGTCGAGAACCGCACGAACGCTGGCGTCCGCTCCCCCTGGCGCGCGAAGAGGTCCGCCGACGTGATGTCCGTCAGAGACTGCAACGTCTCGAAGTACCCATGGGCACCAAAACCTCGGGCGTGGACGACCCGCTCGGGAATGCGTTCGTGGTCGAAGTGAAACAGCTTGTCGCGCAGGACGAAGTCCTCGAGCAGGGTCGGGCCACGGGCGCCCGCGCGCAGCGAGTTCTGATCGTCCGAGATCGGCGTCCCCTGACTCGTCGTGATCGTGCCGTCTGGATGGCTGGCGCGCTGATGCGTCTCTCCGCCGGAGCCCCGCGCCGGCGTGGCGGGCTTGGCGTTGCTCTGGCGCTCGTCCGAGTGTCGATGGTCTCCCATGCACCCAGGGTTGCAGCCACCGTGCCGAGCGGAGACGGTCCTTACCGTCTGCCGCGGCCCTTGCCGTGGACGCGAGTGCCTCAACGTGGCGGGTGGGCGCGTGCATGAGCGCTCATCGAGTTCCGCGTGGACGCCCTTCGCGCTTCCTACGCATTCCGCGTCGACGCGCCGGGGATCGAAGCGGAGTGGCCCGGCGCACACCCGCGGTTGACCGCGTGAACACCGTACGGGTGGCTCCTCGGCGCAAGACCGGGATGTGGTGACCTCGCCCGACTCGCGCTCTACGGTCACGGGCCACCCGTGGTGCGACCCTTGGCCCATCGGAGGGCTGGTCGATGATCGCGGGGACACTCGTCTTGCTCACGGAGCTCACTACGTCGGGGGTCCCTCGGCCAACGCCGCCCGAATCCGCGACATCCTCGGTCACCTCTGGCTCCGCCACCCCTGACTCGGTCACCTCTGGCTCGGTCACCTCTGGCTCGGTCACCTCTGGCTCGGTCACCTCTGGCTCGGTCACGCCTGGAGCGCTGCGGTGGCAGCCTCCGGCGGGCTGGTCCTTCGAGTCGGGCGGTCCAGACGCGACGCTGGCCACGACGTTGGAAGATCGAGCCAGAGGGTTGGGCTTGGAGCCGCGAGGCGACCACAGCTTCGTGTACGGGCGCAGGCGTGGTGCACCGTTCTCCGCCGTGATCGAACCGGACGGGAGCGTCGAGTTCGAGTTCAAGCGGGTCGTGCTCAGGGCCGAGCGCCTGTGTGTCCTGGCCGCCTGCATTCCGCTCCGCCGCGCATACGCGGGCGAGCATTTCATCCCGCTCACGTCGCCTTCCGCGGAGCTCGACACCAAGGGGTCCGCGAGATCCGCAGACTACGGCCGCTCGACGTTCGATCCGAACCCACCGGCGCGGTTCGAGAACACCCCGATGCCACAAGGGGCGATCCAGGGGCGCTTTGGCTACGTGGCACCTCCGGTCGCCTCGATGCTCGACTTCCTCGAGGCGACCTACGAGTTCCGGATCGAGGTCGCGCTTCGGCATGCGCGCGCGAGCATCGAACGCGCACGGCGAGAACTACCCCAGCGCTTGGCCCACGAGTGGACCCGTGCAAGCACGCCAGCGGACGCGCGAGCGGGCGTGCTCTCGCTATGGGCCGACCTCGAGTTCCTCCCGCTCGACGGCCACGCCCTCGCCCTGGCGACCCACGATCTCTCCGCGATCGAACGCGAACGTCAGGCCGCCTCCTTGGAGGCCCAACGCAAGGTCATCGAGTTCGTGCTGCAGCACGCGCCGCCGGGCTCCCCACGCGCTTTCACCCCCGGGGAGCTCGCGCTCTTCAACGGGCAACCGGAGCGGATCGTCGCCTTCGAGCCCTACGCGATTTCACGCGTCTCGAGCAACGCCAGCGCGCCTCCGTGACACCTGCGCGGGATGCAGAGCTTGGCCGCGTCTCGCAAATGAGACGATCACCCCGAGTCCTCGGGCGGTGAATCGGCGAGCGCGGATGGCCCCTCCGCGAGCAACACCTTGAAGGCCGCTTCGTCGAGCACCCGCACCCCGAGCTCTTGCGCCTTCTGCAGCTTGCTCCCCGCGGCTTCGCCAGCGATGAGGGCCGAGGTCTTCTTGGAGACCGACGACGCCACCTTGCCGCCGCGCTCGAGCACGGCATTCTTGGCGCCGTCACGGCTGAAGTCTTTGAGTGTGCCCGTGATCACGAGGGTGAGTCCCGCGAGCAACTCGGGTGCGGCGCCCACGGGCTCTGGATCCGCCAAGCGCACCCCGCCCTCGCCGAGCCTCCGCACGAGCGCGCGATTGTCCGGGTCCGCTGCCCACTCGCACAACGAGGCGGCGATCACGGGCCCGATGCCATCGACACCGGCGAGCTCGTCCTCGCGGGCGTCCAAGATCTTCGTGAGGCTGCGGTAACGCATGGCGAGCACCCGCGCCCCCGTCGCCCCCACGTGGCGGATCCCCAAAGCGACGAGCAGTCGATGTACGGGCCTGTCGCGCGCCCGCTCGATCGCGGCCATGAGGTTGCCCACCGAGGTGGTTCCCCACCCCTCGAACGACGCGAAGGCTTCCGGCTTCAAAAAGAAGATGTCGGCGGGCGAGCGGATGAGCTTCTCGCGCAGCAAGAGATCGATCGTCTTGTATCCGAGGCCATCGATGTCCATGGCACCCCGGCCAGCGAAGTGCGCCAGGTACTCGCGGACTCGGCTCGGACACGTGAACCCACCCGAGCAACGCGCGACCTTCTCCCCTTCCGATCGCACGATTGCGCTCGCGCAAAAGGGACAGCGCTCGGGCATCACCCAGGGCACCTCTTCGCCGGTCCGGCGCGACGGGACCGGGCCCACGATCTCTGGGATGACGTCGCCTGCGCGACGCACGATGACGTGGTCCCCCTTGCGAACGTCCTTGCGCCGGATTTCATCCGCGTTGTGGAGCGTGGCCATGCTCACCGTCGCCCCGCCGACGAACACGGGCTCGAGGACTGCGTAGGGCGTGGCGGCCCCGGTCCGGCCGATGTTGATCTCGATGGAGAGGAGCCGCGTGACCTGTTCCTCGGGCGGAAACTTGTAGGCGACGGCCCATCGCGGGGCCTTGGCCGTGAACCCGAGCTCCGCTTGCTCGGCGAACGTGTCCGCTTTGATGACGACGCCGTCGGTCTGATACGCGAGCGTGTGGCGGTCACGCTGCGCCTGCGCGACGTAGGCTTGCACGCCGGCGAGGTCGTCCACGCGCCTCGACGCAGGATTGATGCGGAACCCGAGCGTCCGGAGGTACTCCATCGCGGCGTGATGCGAGGCGGGTTGACCGACCCCCTCGATGCGACCGAGCTGATAGATCCAGATCGAGAGGTCGCGCTCCGCCGTCATGCGCGGGTCCTTCTGACGCAGCGAGCCCGCGGCCGCGTTGCGAGGGTTCGCAAACAGCCGGCCGCCCACCTCGCCTTGGCGCCGGTTGAGCTCCTCGAACGCCCGCAGCGGCATGTACACCTCGCCGCGGACCTCCAGGTAGCTGGGAACTGCGTCCCCGAGCAGGCGCAACGGGATGCTCTCGACCGTCCGGAGATTTGCAGTGATGTCCTCCCCGGTCGTCCCGTCCCCACGGGTCGCACCAAGCGTGAACTGGCCGTTCTCGTACGTGAGACACACGGCGAGGCCGTCGATCTTGAGCTCACAGCTGTAACCGGTGGGCAAGCCGCCCAGACCCCGGCCCATCCGTTGCTCCCACGCCGTGAGCTCCTCGGTCGTGGTGACGTTGTCCAACGAAAACATACGTTCTCGATGGATCACGGGCGCGAACGCAGTGGACGGAGGCGCGCCTACGCGCTGCGTCGGCGAGTCGGGCGTCACGAGGCCCGGATGCGCTGCTTCGAGCTCGAGCAGCTCGCGAAGCAGCGCGTCGTACTGGGCGTCGGATATCTCGGGCGCATCGAGAACGTAGTAGCGGTGGGCGTGATGACGAATCTCCCTGTGGAGCTCGTGCATCCGATCGGCGGGTGACGGCGCGGAACGGTGGCTCACGTCGACGTAGATTGCCGGAATGGTCCGCGTGCGACCACCATGACACGTCGTCGCCAAGGTATCCCGGCCTACCAACCCGATGTTCGTGCTGCGCGGGCCGTCGGACGGCTGACCGAATGTGCCAACGACGGCTTTTTTTCGCGGCGTCCCGTGGCGAACGATGCAGTGGAAGAGTACATTCGAACGGAATGCGCTTGATTCCGTTCACGATGGGCGATGACAGCGACGACGAGCTCTCCATTCGTGGGACGGTGGCATTCGGCGGCGCGGCGTTGACCCTGGCGCTCGAGACGAGCGCAGACGGCAACCGCTTGGAGACCGTTCGCAAAGTGGTGATCGGGGTGGAAGAGTTCGTGAGCTGCTGCTTCCGTCGCGGCCTGCTCGGCGACCGCTTGCAGCTCCGCACCGCGTCCATGGGCGCCTTGGGAGGCATTCCGGGCGCTTCGATGGACACGGTCACCCTGCATTTCGACAAGGCCGATCGCTTGGCCGCCGAGAACCTCGCCGTGCGGATCGGCGCCTCGGTGAGCGAAAATCATCCGCCCACGCAGCCCGTCCTGTGGGAACACAGCGCGCATCCGTAGTCGCCCTCGCAGGTTCCCTTGGGTCCCCGTTGGCTCATCCCGGGGTCGGGCTCCTGACCTGAGGACGCGCTGCGACCAGCGGTGGCTCATTGCAGGACATCCTGGCTCCAGCTCGACCGCGGGCCCGGATTCGGTCCGCCAGCACATCGCGCTGCGCGCTCGCGGGCGGCCGGCAATGGGGTCCTGGCGACCCCAGCTCCGAGCGGGCGCACTTCGTGGACATTTTTGGCGTCAGGTACGGTGGATGGCGACAGCGGCTGCGCTACGATGAAGGCTGTGTCGGTGACGATGGACGACCCGTCCGCGCCGGAGAGTCAGAGGGTGCTGCTCGTCGACGATGACGCCAGCACCCTGTCGGCTCTTTGCGCCGTGTTGAGGGCCGGCGGGTACAGGGTCGTCACGGCCGAGTCGGGAGAAGCGGCCATCGCCTTTTCCGGTGAGTTCACGTTCGATGTCGCGATCTGTGATCGCCACATGCCGGGCATGGATGGCATCGAGCTGCTGGAGAAGCTGAGAGAGCTCCAGCCCATGTGTCAACGCGTCCTGCTGACGGGCGGCTTGGATCTGGCCACCACGATCAGCGCGGTGAACCGCGGGTCCATCACGTGCGTGCTCGAGAAACCGGTGCGGTCGAAGGCGCTGCTCGGGGTCGTCCAAGAGGCCCTCGAGGGGCGACGCCGCATGGTTCGCGCCTATCGGCAGTTGCAAGCGCGGACCTTGGACACGGAGCGACAAGCGGTCGAAGAAGCGCTGAGCGGGGATCATTGCCGCCTTGCGCTCCAACCGATCCTCCGCGCCGCGGACGACGGCTTGTTCGGCCACGAAGCCTTGCTCCGCAGCACGCACCCGAACCTCACGGGTCCGGCCACCATCCTTCCCGCCGTGGAACGTCACGGGCTCATCAGCTCGCTCGCAGAGCTCGTCGTGGAGCGTGCGCTCGAGTGGTTGGATCACGGATCGCTGGCGAGCCGCCTGTTCTTGAATCTGCATCCCGCGGAGCTCGCGGAACCCGATGCACTGATGGAGCGTCTCGTTCGCCTCAAACCGCACGCAGAACGTGTGGTGCTCGAGATCACGGAGCGGAGCTCGCTGTATGGCGTGAGCGCTTGGGAGCGCTCCGTCGAGGTCATCCGGCGCCACGGGTTCGAGATCGCCGTCGACGATCTCGGCGCGGGCTACAGCGCGCTCTCCGTGCTGGCCGAGCTTCAACCCCGCTACATCAAGGTCGACATGAGCATCATCCGGGATGCCGACCAACACACGCACAAGCAGCGCCTTTTGGACCTGCTCTGTCGCTTCGCGGACGCGACCAACGCCTTGCTCGTCGCGGAGGGCATCGAGACTCAGGCCGAGGCGGAGACCGTGCGCGCTTGCGGGGCGCACTTGATGCAGGGATTCCTGCTGGGTCGCCCGCGGATGCCCGCCACGTTGCGCGTGATCGAGTCCGAAGAGACGCGCCCGGTCGCCGTGGGCGAAGAGTCCAAGATCTGACGATCGCGTAAGCTTTCTTGCGGCGGAGCCGCCCGAACGCCGCCCGGACGCCAGCTTGGCGAGGTTCGCAGCCCCGTTTTCGCGTCGGGTTCTTGGGGCACGGACGTCCCGATGGCATCCTTCGGGCCGCTCACGATGTCCATCGACGAGACCGACGACGCCCCGGGCGACGGTGAGACCGGTGATGAGCTTTCCGACGAGTCGTCGGAGCCTTCGCTCGATCTCGATGACGACGCGGACGAAGCCGCGGATCCCAGACCGAGCAGCGACGCGCCGCCCGTGCGTCGGGGGTCGTGGGGCGCGTGGATGGCCGGCGCCGGAGGTGGTCTTTGGCTGCTCGTGGCGACGATGCGGTGCTCGCCGACCCTAGGTCCGGACTTGGCGGTGGACGAGCCGCGAGTGCCCGAACCCGCCGAGGTCGAGCCCGCGACGCAGCCGGCGATCGAGCTTCCCGAGGGGCCGACCGCCGAACCTGCCGCGACCAAACCGGATGGCGAACGAGACGCTCCGCCCGACGAAGAGCGGCAGAGCGACATCGCGGACAACGTGGACGCGACGCCGCCGCGGACCTCGGCCGCCGCGTGGGCACGCAACATCGAGGTCCCGGAGGTCGTCACCTACACGATCCAACGCGGTGGCTCGATGGAGAACGTCGCCAATCTCTTCAAGATTCACCACCACGAAATCGTCGCGCTCAATCCCGGCGTCGAGCTCGAGCGGGAGCTTGGGCCCAAGACCAAGCTCACCGTGTACCGCAGAGAACGGGGCGAGCAGAGCGAGTCCGTGGGGTATGCGAGTTCCGGATCGCTCGAAGGCGCCGTCCCCATGGTCCAAGGCCGCGGGCGCGAGCTCAAGATGATCCCCTGGAAGAGCTGGGCGACGGGCCATACCGTGGCCATGCTCGACCGGGTCCTCGCGCAGTGGGCGGAGCGCGGCGCCAACCAGCCGATCCTCGTCGGCAACATGTCGAGCCGCCACGGCGGGCGTCTCGAACCTCATAGCACGCACCAGTCGGGCCGCGACGTCGACCTCGGATACCTCCAGAAGCTTCGGCCCCAAGAGGAGCACAACTGGCGCGCGATGGACGAGACCAACCTCGACTGCGCGGAGACGTGGGCGTTGCTGTTCCTGCTGGCAAAGACCGGCGCCATCGAGGCGATCTTCATCGACCGTTCGATCCAAAAACTGCTCTATGAGCACGCCGTCGCCAAGCAGCTCATGTCGAAGCGTCAGCTCGGCGAGTGGATGGAGTATCCTCGCGGTACCGGCTCGGGAAGCCCGATGATCCAGCATGTCGACGGCCACATCGATCATCTCCACGTTCGTTTCGCCTGTCGGCCCCACGAATCTCGCTGCCAATCGCGCTAGCTCGTCGTGGTCGCCATGACCCTCGCCAGCGTCGACGACGATGGCATCCTGCTGCCTCGCGCGGTCGAGCGGCAGTGGGTGTTCGACGCGCTCAACGCGTTGTTCGCACGGACGGATTTCCGCCCGTTCGTGGTCGCGCCGATCTTGACCCCCGAACCCGAGTGGTTCCCCGATCCGTGGTCGGCCGATCTCGCGGGTGCCAAGCGCCTCCTGCGGCGTCTCATGCACTACGTCGACGCGGTGACCCAAACCGGGTGGGCCAACGCGCCCCTGGAGCTCAAGCTCTACGCGAACAACGAGGTCAGCGGACCGCTCGCCCCCGCGGGCGCCGGCGCGCTGGTGTGGTGGGTCTCCGCGCATGGAGGCACCCTGCAGTTCGCCGCGCGTGCCGACGCGCTACGGGATCCATCCCAGCTCGTACCTGCGGCGGCGCGGGCGGTCTGCGAAGCCTGGAGGCAACGACAAAAGTTGGCGGTCGCAGGCGATCGAGACGAGCAAAAGCTCATCGACCTCACGACGGTTCACCTCGGGTTCGGGCTGCTCACGACCGACGCCCGAATCCGGTATGGCACCACGCGGAGCGCGACGCAGCTCGGGGTCTTGCCCCCGCAAGTCCTCGCGTTCGCGCTCGCTTCGCAATGCCTCGCCCGCGGACTCACTCGCGCGCAGCGGCGCGACCTGGGGCGGCGGCTCCAACCGAACCAGCGCGCCTTCCTCGACGCCGCGTTGCACCACCTCGAACGCACGGGCTTCACCCACGCCGCGCTCGCGATCCCAGGGCGCGAAGACTGGGGCCCCGCGCCGGAGCGCGTTGCGTTGCTCGCGGCCTTGCCCCACGAGCTCGCACAGAGCGAGGCGTCGAGCCCGGATCCCGATCCGCACGAACACGGCGTCCTCGGCAGCAACCGCGGCCGCCCCGTGTTCCGGGTCCATCGCAGCAAGGCGCTCCGCCTCGCGCGAAGCTTGGGGCTCCCCGTGTTCCTGCTCGGCGTGCTCGCGACACAGATGCCGCATGGCGTCGACATTCCGATGGCAAAGGTCGCCATCCTCGCCGCAGCGCTCGCGCTTTGCGGCCTCGTGATCGGACGCTTTCTCCCAGACTCCCGCTGCTCCGAGCCGCGCTGCGCGACGCCGCTGCCAGCGGACGCGACCACGTGCCCGCGCTGTGAAGGCAACATCGTTGGTGTCATCGCGCATCCCCGCGAGCGGTTGGCCGCCGAAGAAGCGTGGTTGGCACGCACTCCGAGCGCGCTCGAAGACACCTCACGGCCTTGATTTGCCACGGCTCTCATCCGGCGCAAGTTGCGCTCGGATTTGACCACACGCATCGCCGCTCGTACGCTCTGGCCTCCTTCGCCTGGTCTCTCATGAGCAAAAAAAGCAAAATCGCGGCACCGCGAAACGCCAAGAAACCGCCCGCCCAGCCCGAGACGCTCGAGACCCAAGATCCCCCGCCCACGGGTGCGGACGAGCCGAGCTCCGCGGCGCCCGAAGAGGCCCCCGAGGCGGCACGCGACGTCCCGGTGCCTTCCTTGTCGAAGCCCGCGCCCAAGAACAACTACGTGCTCGTGATCCTCGACAGCTGTCGTTTCGACAGCTTCGTCGCCGCCAACACCCCGCGGATGAAGCAGCTGGGCGCGCTCGAGCGCCGCTATAGCTACGCCGCGTGGACGGCCCCCTCACACTACAACCTGATGACGGGACTCTTGCCCCACACGAGCCCGCCCCACGTCTACGCGAGCGAGTACTACAAGCAAGACTTCTACAAGTACTCCGAGCGGCTCGGGATCGAAGGGATCAAGTTCCGCAGCTTCGTCCCCGAGCTCTGGTTCCCCACGTATCTGCGCAAGCAGGGCTATCGCACGCACGCGCGCGTCTCGTTGCCGGTCATCAGCCAGTTCACGAACATCAACCACGACTTCAACAGCTATCGCCTCATGCCGCATCACAACGATATGAAGGCGATGCTGGGCGACATGTTCTTCACCGACGACCGCCCGAGCTTCTGGCTCCTCAACGTCGGAGAAACGCACTACCCGTACGCGCTCCCCGACGAGCCGGAGAACGAGTGGCCGCGGATTAGCGGCGTCCACGGCGTGTTCAAGCGCCTCGACGAGAGCATCGTGGACGGAGAGGTCGTCGTCTCCGACGAGCAATTCTTCGACGAAGCCAAGATGGAGCAGCTCCGCCGCCGGCAGATCGACTCCATCAGCTACATCGATGGCGTGATGGAGCAGCTCTTCGACCTCGTGCCCAAGAACACGTACATCACGATCACGGCCGACCACGGCGAGTTGTTCGGCGAGGCCGGCTACTTCGGCCACGGCCCGATCATGCACGAGAAGGTGTTCGAGGTCCCGTTCTTGGAGGGCAAGCTGCGATGATCCTTTATATTGGTCCTGGCGCCGGGTTCGTTTTCGGCGGCACGTTCATCGCGCTGGCAGCCGCGCTGCTCTCCGGCTTTCTGTCGCTGTTCCTGTGGCCCATCCGGCTCATCCGTCAGTCCCTTACGGGCGTTCGCGCCTACCGCGACGCCAAGGTCAGGCGCATCGTGTTTCTCGGGCTCGATGGTCTCGACCCCAAGCTGTGCGAGCGCTACATGGCCGAGGGCAAGCTGCCCAACTTCAAGCGGCTGGCGGAGAGCGGGCACTACAGCCGCCTGCGGACCACGTTTCCCTGCCTCTCGCCCGTGGCTTGGTCCTGCTTCGCGACCGGTGGGAACCCGGCCAAGCACAACATCTTTTGCTTCCTGACGCGGAACGCCAAGACGTATGCGCCCGAGCTCAGCTCCTCGCGGGTTCGGCCGTCGTCACGGACGATCAAGCTGTTTGGTCGAGAGTTCACCGTGGGTGCTCCGGAGGTCGAGCTGCGCCGCAAGAGCGTTCCGTTCTGGAAGCTCCTGGGTGACCACGACATCCACTCCACGATCCTCCGCGTGCCCATCACGTTCCCCCCCGAGAAATTCAACGGGCACGTCTTGGCCGCCATGTGCACACCCGACCTGCGCGGCACGCAGGGCAGCTTCTCGTTCTACTCCACCGCGTTCGTCGAGCCGAGCAACTCGAACGGCTTGCGGCTCCCGCTACGTCGCGAGGCGGGCGTGTTCCACGGCGAGATCTGGGGCCCCCCCGATCCAGAGAGCAGCAGTGGCGCCCACTTGCGCCTGCCCTTCACGGTGAAACCGGACGCGGGCGGAACGAGCTACACGCTCACCGTGAACGGCAAGAGCCACACGTTCGAACGCGGGAAATATAGCGACTGGATCCACATGCAGTTCACGAGCGGGATGCTCGGCCGCGCCAAAGGGATCGCCAGGTTCCTCGTGACGAGCACGGACCCTCACTTCGAAGTCTACATGACGCCGATCAACATCGATCCGTCGTCACCCGCGCTCCCGATCTCCCACCCTTCTTCGTACGCGATCTACCTGTCGAAGCTCATCGGCAGCTACGCCACGCTCGGCCTCGCCGAAGACACGTGGGCGCTCAACGAGCGCGTGATCGACGAGGCCGCGTTCCTCGAGCAGGCGTGGCTCAATCACTCCGAGCGCGAGAAGATGTTCTTCAACGCACTGGAGAAGACCCCACGCGGCGTGGTGGCGTGCGTCTTCGACGCTTCCGATCGCATCCAGCACATGTTCTTCCGCTACTTCGTGCCCGATCACCCCGGAAATCGCGGGCGCGACACCGAGGTCTACAAGAACGTCGTCGAAGAAACCTACATCGAGATGGACCGCCTCGTGGGCAAGACGATGGCGCAGATTGGACCCAAGGATCTCTTGTTCGCCTTGTCCGACCACGGGTTCGAGACCTTCGTGCGCGGCGTGAACCTCAACTCCTGGCTGCGCGACCACGGGTACCTCGTCCTCAAGGATGGCCGCAAAGTCGGGGGCGACTTCTTCGAACACGTGGATTGGGATCGGACGCGCGCCTACGCCGTGGGCCTGGGCGGGCTCTACATCAACCGCGTCGGGCGTGAAGCCAAGGGCACCGTCAAGCCTGGCGCCGAGGCCGAGGCCCTCAAGCAGGAGATCAAGAGCAAGCTCGAGGGCATGCGAGACGACGAGCGCGACGCCGTAGGGATCCAAAAGGTCTCGATCTCGAGCCAGATCTACAAGGGCCCCTACCTCGGCAACGGACCGGATCTTCTGATCGGCTACGCCAAGGGCTACCGGGCATCGTGGGCCTCCGTGACCGGAGGGGTCACCGAGCAGGTGTTCGAGGACAATGAGAAGGCCTGGGGCGGCGATCACTGCATCGATCCCGATCTCGTCCCGGGCGTGCTTTTCTCCAATCGAAAGCTCGACCGGATGGACCCGGGGCTCGAAGACATGGCCCCCACGGCCCTGTCTCAGTTCGGGCTGACGATCCCCAAACACATGGAGGGCCGTCCGCTCCTATCGTGATGGGTTCGGATGCCGTACCCTCCCCCCGGCTGCTGCTGCACGCGATGACCCCGAAGTCCTCCCCTCGCCTCGCCCGCGCGGCGCTGTTCTTACTCGCAGCGGGGCTCCCCGCCCTCGTCACCGGAGGGTGCAGCCAGCCTCGCGCCGAGCCCAAGGTGCTCGTCTTGGGCTTCGACGGCATGGATCCCAAGTTCGTGCGGCGCTACGCGGAGCGCCTGCCCCATTTGACGCGCCTGACGAACGAAGGAAGCTTTCGCGAGCTCGAGACGGTGATGCCTCCGCAGAGCCCGGTCGCGTGGTCCACGGTCATCACGGGGATGACGCCCGGGGGACACGGGATCTTCGACTTCGTGCACCGCGAACCCGACGGCGTCACCCCCTTCTCCTCCATGGCGAAGGCCATGCCTCCGGACCTCGTCCTCAACGTGGGCAAGTACGTCATCCCGCTCACCGGCGGCGAGACGATCCCCTTGAGGAAGGGGCGACCGTTCTGGGAGGTCCTCGAGGACGGAGGCGTCCCCACGGCCATGATGAAAATGCCGACGGACTATCCGCCGGCGCCGGCCGAACGCGGCTCGCTCTCGGGGATGGGCACGCCCGACATGATGGGCACGTTCGGGACGTTCCAGTTCTTCAGCGACGACCCCGACGAGTTCGTCACCCCAGAGGTCTCCGGCGGCCAGATCCATCGCGTCGAGGTCGACGGCCCTCGCTTGGCGCTGACCCTCAATGGACCGAGCAACGGCTACGTGGAGGGCGAGCCCACGATCCAGATCCCCATGCACGTCGACCTCGACCGCGAACATCGCACGATCCGCGTCGACCTCGGCAGCGGAGCCACCGTGTTGGCGGAAGGCGACTGGTCCGAGTGGCTCACCATCTCGTTCGAGCTGCTCCCCGGGATCACGGGAACGGGCATCGTCCGCCTGTTCCTCAAAGAGGTCGAGCCGCGCTTCAAACTCTACGTCAGCCCCATCAACATCGACCCCGCGGCTCCGGCTCAGCCGATCAGCCACCCCGCGGACTTCTCCGCCGAGCTCGCCGAAGCCGTGGGACCGTTCTACACGCAGGGGATGGCGGAGGAGACCAAGGGGCTCTCGGCCCACGTGCTCTCGCGCGATGACTTCGTGACCCAAGCGAACATCGTCTATGACGAGGAGATTCGGCTCTACGAGCACATGCTCGGGCGTTTCGACCGCGGGATGATGTTCTACTACTTCTCCACGACGGACCAGGCGGCGCACATGCTGTGGGGTGACTACGAGCACATGCTCGTCCCCATCTACGAAAAGGCCGACGCGGTCGTCGGCAGGACGCTCGAGTCGCTCGGGGACGATACGCTCCTGCTCATCATCAGCGACCACGGGTTCGCCCGCTTCGACCGGCAGGTCCACCTCAACTCGTGGCTGATGCAAGAGGGTTTCCTCGCGCTCAAACCGGGGGCGGTCCCCTCGCGCACCGCGGGTTTCGTCGACGTCGATTGGACGCGGACGTCCGTGTACGCGATGGGCCTCAACGGGCTCTATTTCAACCTCGTTGGACGCGAGGCCCAGGGCGTCGTCACCCCTGAGGAGATCCCCGAGCTCACCGCCCGTCTGCAGCGTCGCATCACCAAGCTCAAGGACCCGGAAACCAACGAGCGCATGGTGGAGCTCCTCTACGACGCCAAAGCGATCTACCCCGGCGAACACGTCGAGTACGCGCCGGATTTCCTCGTGGGATTCTTTCCCCCGTACCGCATGTCTCCCGAGACAGGGCTCGGTGCGGTTCCGGCCGACATCGTGGAGGACAACCCCGATGAATGGATCGGCGACCACTGCATGTCCCACACGCACGTCCCGGGCGTGCTGTTCTCGAACCGCAAGGACGCCACGGACGCCCCCCACCTCCAGGATGTTCCAGTCACGGTTCTGCGGGCCTTCGACCTTCCCGTCCCCAGCGAGATGGTGGGACGCGATATCTTCGCGCCACCTTCCTGACCCCAAAAGGATCGCCCATGCCATCCGTCAAGATCGACCAGAACGTTTTCAATCGCCTCAAGAAGTGTGCAGAAGTCGCCGGCTACTCCTCCACCGAGGAGTTCGTGGTGCACATCCTCGAAAAGGAGATGGCGAAGCTCGGCGACGCCGACTCCGATGACGACATCGCGGCGAAGCTCCAGGGCCTCGGCTATCTCGACTAACCCGTGGAACTCCTGCGGCGCAGCTTCGGAGGGCTCTTCGATGTCCTCCTCGCGATCTTTGGTGGGCTCTCGCCGGCGCTCAGCCTCGTGCTGATCTCGTTGCTGCTCGGCGTGCTCCTCTTGTTCATGTTCAAGTGGATCGGCGATCCCGTTGCGCTCGAGCGCAACAAGGACCGGATGATCGCCCATCTGATGGAGCTCCGATTGTTCGACAGCGAGCCCAGGCTCGTGTTCCAAGCGATCGGGCGCTTGTTCTACTGGAACGGTCGCTTCGTCCTCAGCACCCTGAGGCCCGCGATCGTCGCATCGCTCCCGATGATCTTCTTGTTCATCCAGATGGAGCACTACTACGGCATGCGACCGCTGCGTCCGGGTGAAACCGCGCTGCTCAGCGCGAAGTTCCACGGCGCGCCCCCCAAGGACATCGGCCTCGGGAGCGCCACGCCAGACACCGTGGCCGTCGAGACCCCTCCAGCCCAGTCGGCGCGCGGATCGATCGTCAGCTGGCGGATCCGTGCCGTGAGCGAAGGCGACGGTGCGGTCGAGCTGACGCTCGGCGACGCACGCGTCCGAAAGTCCGTGACGGTCCGCCAGTCCCCCACCCAGGTCTCGCAGCGGCGGGTCTTTGGCACCAACGATCATCTCCTCCATCCCGTCGAGCCAGCCCTTCCGCTCGCGTCCGTCGCGTGGATCCAAGTGAACTACCCCAAGACCGACATCACCTTGCTCGGTCTCGCCACGCACTGGCTCGTGTGGTTGTTCCTCGTCTCCGTGTTCGGTGCGCTCGCCGTTCGATGGTTCGTCAACCGCTTCTACCCCGGAGTTCTCTGAAGGTGGCCCGTATGTCCGTCCCGGCGATGTTCTCCCACGGGCTCGTGATCCTCGCGACGCTCGCGACCTTGGGAGTTGGCGCCATGATGTGGAAGGCGGACACGGCAGCGGAACCGCCGACCACGCTCGAGCCGTTGCCACCACCGCCCAAGGTCGCCACCCCGGTGACGCCGGCGCTCCCCAAGCCCCGCAACCTCATCCTCATCACCATCGACACGCTCCGCGCGGATCGCCTCGGGACCTATGGCTACGCGCCCGCCAAGAGCCCCACGATCGATCGGCTCGCGGCTACGGGAGTGCGCTTCGATCAAGCGACCGTTCCGTTCCCCCGCACGACGCCAGCGATGGCCTCGCTCTTCACGGGGCTTTGGCCGCATCACCACGGTTCTCGCGAGGTGTGGGAGCCCATGAAGCAGGGCGTGGTCCTGACGGAAGTGCTCTCCGCCGCCGGGTTCGAGACCTTTGGGGTCGTCTCGAACCCCGCGTGCTCGCATCGCCAGCACTTCGATCGCGGGTTCCGCGAGCTCACCTTGGTCACGCGGAAGTTCGGCACCGAAGACGGAAACGTCGTCACGGACGAGGCGCTCCGCATGGTGGCGATGGCCGACCCCATCAAGCCCTTGTTCTTGTGGGTCCACTACATCGATCCCCACTGGAGCTACAACCCGCCGGCGACGTTCTTGGACCAGCCACCGGCGCCCAAGTGCCGCGAGGTGATGCGCAGGCTCGCCGGTCCCGATCTCAGCACGGGAGAGTTCCTCTCCAACCACTTCAACGTCGCCAAGGACGCGTTCGACGATTGCAGCGCGCTCTACGACGCCGAGATCGCCTACGTCGATGGTCAGCTGCGGCGCCTCATCGACGGCCTCATGTTTCACGACCGTTGGGACGACTCCCTCGTCGTCTTCACTTCGGACCATGGCGAGAACATGGGGGAAGACGACTACTGGTTTGGCCACGGCCCCAGCGTGCATGACGCAGCGCTCCGCGTTCCGCTCATCGTTGCGGGCCCCACCATCCCCGCCGGCAAGGTGGACGACAGTGTCACTCGCGGCGAAGACGTCATGCCGACGGTCCTCGGGCTCCTCGAGATTCCAGAGATCTTGCATCCCGCGATGGACGGCCGGCGGTTCGACTGGCGTTGGAACCCGCGGATCCCGTTGCCGGATCGCAACGTCGACATCGCCTTCGCGGAGTCGGGAACGCCGCTGCGCGCCATCGCGAGCACGTTCCTGGTCACCGGCAACCGAGCCCATTACTGCATCAACGACGAGCGCTACTCGGTCTGCGTGCACCGTCGAAAGCCCCCCAAGTTCTTCGATCGCATCGCCGATCCACGGCTCGAGACCGAGCTCACCGAGATCCCCGAGGACGCGGAGCAACGCCTGCGGGTGGCCCTCCAACGTTGGAAGCCCGAGACCGCGCGGCAGCGTACCGCCCGCACGACGAGCTTCAAGCTGGTCGAGGTGCCCAAGATCGAAGGCGGCTACCGTCGCGCGCTGTACGATCTCCGCACCGACCCTGGCGAGACCAAAGACGTGAGCGAGGAGTTTCCCAAAGAGCTGCGACGCCTGACGCAGCTGCTCGCGCGGTGGATCGACGACGTCCCGATCTACCAGGCGCGCGAACGCAGCAACGAGGAGCTCGAGGAGCTGCGCGCCTTGGGCTACATCCACTGAGGACCCCGGTCCTACGCCGACCATCGGCTTCCGTCGCAACGAAAGCCGAGCGCGCGCAGGACGGTCGCGAGCCGCCGCGACCCCAACCCCAGCCCCGGCCATGCGCCAAGGTCGAGGACGGCAGGGCCGTGCTCCACGGCGCGTTCGACCTCTACGCATACCGCATGCAGCGCGTCGATCCGGATCGCTCGCCCCGCGCGGACGAGGAATCCGAGCGAGGGGTAGGCGCTGCGCGGCAACTCCGGGTAGGGACGGAAGCTCACGCCTTCGGTACGTAGCCGCGCGACAGGCAGCGGCACGCCGTGGTGAACGGACCAGAGCACCGCCCGCAAGCCGCGATGTTCGGGCGAGAGACTCTCCGGCAAGAACACACCGACCCGCCCGAGCACCACGCCTTGCTCGGCGAGCGCGTCCCGATCTCCCGCGGTCAATCGGGACAGCTGCGCCTTCGCGTGCAGGAAGTCGACGGAGCCCAGCCCATGCCCCAGCTGGTAGAGGACACCACGAGCCGCGGAGGAGAGCCCAACGCCCTTGCCCTCCGTCGCCCGCTCGACCAGCTGCGCGGTGGCGTCGCGCGTCCAAGCGACGACGCGCCGATGCAAGCGGTGCACGGCACCGGCCCCCACCTCTGGGAGCTCCAGCATCACGACATCGGGACGCAAGACGTCCGCGCCCGCGTGGAGGCGCGCCAGGGCCCGTCCATGCGCCCGGATCAGACCTTGGTCGTCGAGGTCGAACGCCGCATGCTCGGCGTCGACGATCGCGTCCACCCAGCGATCGCCCACCTCCATCGCGGTCATCGGGTGCTCGGGGACGAGCAAGGCTGCAAGCGCCCCAAACGGATGATCGGCCGGGGCGAGAGGCTCGGCTTCCGGAGTGCGTCCGCGCGCACGCGCGCGCTTGCGGGCACGGGCAGGGCGCGTCGTACCGCCAACGCGATCGACGAAGCGTTCGGTGAGGCGCGCGTGGAGAGCATCGCTTTGCCGGTCTTCGATCTCCCGCGTCCTGGTCTGCCAGGCGCTCGGATCGCGGATCCAGCCGTCCTGGTGGGTGACGTAGGTCCAGGTTCGAATGAACGACATGCGGTTCGTCAGCGCATCGATCGTGCCGTCCACGTCATCGAGGTGCGCGATCCTACCCGCCATCCAGTCCTCGTCGACTTGGCCCGTTGGCCCCATCAGATGCGCGAAGATCTCGGCGATGAACTGGATGTGGCTGTCGAGCAGGAGCTTGCGAAAGTCGGGGATCCGACACACGTCCCAGAGCAACGCGACGCGCTCGGGGTTGTTGCACGCCGCGACGATCTCCGGGTGTTTCGCGAGCGAGACCAAGGCATCGTAGTCATCCGCTTGCTCGACAAGCCTTAGGCACGCGCGCCTTGGGGGGATGCGCAAGCTCTCGACGAGCGCGGACACCGACGTGAAATCGAGCTCGTGATTCCGCCACACCGCACGTCGAACCGGAGGGAAATCGTGCTGCTCCACCATGGTGAACAGCCGCGGACTCAGGCCGCGGTGGGGTCGCAAGCAACCGAAGGTCCCGTCGCGGAGGTATCGCCCCGCCCGGCCCGCGATCTGACCGATCTCGGCGGGCTCGAGCTCTCGAAGCTCGCGCCCATCGAACTTCTGCAGCGTGGCGAACACGACGCGATCGACGTCGAGGTTGAGTCCCATGCCGATCGCATCGGTCGCGACCAGGTAGTCGACCTCACCCGACTCATACATGGCGACTTGGGCGTTACGGGTGCGAGGGCTCAACGCGCCGAGTACGACGGCCGTGCCACCATGGAGCTGACGCAGTCGCTCGGCGAGCTCGTAGACTTCTTGGACGGAGAACGCCACGACGGCCGTTCGCGGCGGCAGGCTGCCGAGCGAGTGAACGCCGCTGTAGCGTAGGCTCGAGAACCGCTGCATGCGTTGCACCTGCGCCGTTGGGACGAGCTCGGACAGCAGCGGGCGCATGGTCTCCGCGCCGAGAAACCAAGTCTCCTTGGCACCGCGCGCGTGGAGGATGCGATCCGTGAACGTATGGCCGCGCTGGCGATGCGCGGCCATCTGGACCTCGTCGACGCACAAGAAGTCGACGTCGATCCCTTGCGGCATCGACTCGGTCGTGCAGACCCAATAGTCCGGGAACCTCGGAACGCGCTTTTCCTCGCCTGTGACCAGCGCCACCCGCGACTCTCCGACCTTCGCGGTCGCGCGCTCGTAGACCTCGCGCGCGAGCAAGCGCAGTGGCAAGCCGATCGCACCAGAACGATGCTCGAGCATACGTTCGAGCGCCTGGTGCGTCTTCCCCGTGTTCGTCGGGCCAAGCAAGGCCAGGAGCGGCATGCCCATCACTGGCGAAGGTCCAAGCACAGTCACGGCTGACTCATGCACGAACCTGCGGTCGTTGACCAGGACGGGCGCCCTCGCCGAGCTCCAAAAAAGGGCGAGCGGAACCCCGGCGACCGCGGTTCCGCCCTGCAAAACGACCCTACGCCGAGGTCTCTACTTGAGGCTGCGTAGCACGCCTTCGACCAAGTCGAACACGAAGTCGTCGCGATCCGCGATGGCGAACGGCGAGCTCTCTTGCGTGAGACGGCCATTGATGATGAGCGAAGCGAGACCATGCACCGCCGCCCAAAGCAGCAGCGCGGCGCCATCGAGGTCCAGATCTTGTCTGAACATCCCCTTGGCGACGCCGGCCTCGCAGGCCTCGCGGACCTGCCGCAGGGGTGCGATCAGGTGGTCGCGCTCCTCGATCTCGAGCTCCGCCTCGTTGACCGGGCTCTCGTAGAAGAGGACTTTGTAGAGCCAGCGGTTCTCAACGGCGAAGTTGATGTACTGCTGTGCCAGTGTGTGGATCCGTTCGACCGGGTCGTCTACCTCGGTCGCCGGCTCCTGCACCTCGAGCAGCGTCCGAACCCCGAGGAATCGGATTTCTTGCAGGATTGCTGCTTTGCTGTCGAAGTGTTGATATAGCGCGGTAGCGCTCACTCCGAGCCGAGCCGCGATGTTGCGCATCGTGACGCTCTGCTCGCCTTGCTCGCTGCCGAGCTGGATGCTCACTCGAACGATCTCGTCGTGGAGACCCGCTTTTGCCGGAAGCCGCACCACTTCACCGTACCACCATTTGTTTGATCCCGACACCAAAGCCATTGAGAAGTCGGGGGCCCGGACCGGTCTTTGAGCCGGTCTACCTGTCCGATCCGTACAGCGTTTCGGACGAAGTTCTCAACGAACGGGACGCATTTGCGTGCGAAGCGTCGCGAAAGAATTCCCAAAAAATAATTTCCGCGAGGACCGCGTTCTACGGGGCCTCAGCCTGCAATTTGGACCGGTTTGAAACCGAGTCACTGTCCTTTTGGACAACGATCTGCGCGCACTCATCGAGCCAGCCGGCGAGCGCGTCGATTGCGGGCAAACGCGTGGCCCATTGGGCCGCTGCGGACGTGACGAACCCCGCAGCCTCTGCATGGCACAGGAAGTCGAACAGTCCATCAAAGTACGCGCCTTCGTTGACCATCGCCAGCGGACGATGAGAGCCGTCGATCATCGTGAGGGTCCATACCTCGAGCAACTCATCCAGCGTGCCCAGACCCCCAGGAAGCACCACGAAGATGTCCGAAAGCGCGAGCATGGTCGCTTTGCGCTGGAGCAAATCAGGCACCACGTGCAGCGCGCTGAGCCCCGGATGTGGGGGCTCCCGTTCTCGTAGGGATTGCGGAAGCACGCCGACGACTTGCCCTCCTGCGGCCAAGGCATGGTCGGCGAGCGAACCCATCATGCCGCGACGCGATCCTCCATAGACCAGGCGGGCGCCCGCCCGAGCGATCGTCTCGCCAGCCGTCGCCGCGATCGCTCGAAAGCGTCGGTCGACCCCGTCACGAGAGCCACAAAATACGCAGACGGTCAGCATCGCGGCACCTCGGGCGCGGGGAGCATCGCACAGCCGACAGACAATCGAACCTCGTCGGCGTATCCCCGCAATCCAGAACCACCCCTGGGGGCAATTCACTCTCGATGCTTGGCGAGAGCGAAGAAACCGTCCTCTTGGGTCGGGCTCAGCACGCGGGTGACCATCGCGCCATGGCGATGCTCGTTCGGTCACATCGCCCACGGATCCTGCGGCTGCTCTTGCGCCTCACTCGCGGTGATCGCCAACTCTCGGAAGATCTGACCCAAGAAACGTTCTATCGGGCCGTCCGCGCGCTGCCACGGTTCGAGGGACGCTGCCGGTTTGGGACCTGGCTGCATCGAATTGCGTACTTCGCCTACCTCAACCACCGCGATCGCGCACCGCGCCATGCTCGGTTGTCCGCGGAGTACGAGGAGCAGATCCCCTCCACGCTCGGCTGTTGGAACACGGGCCAGGCAGATCTCCAGTGGGACCTGGAGTTCGCGCTGGCCGAGCTCCCTGAAGCCTATCGCGACGTCGTGCTGCTGCACCTGCTGGACAACCTCGCGTATCAGGACATCGCAACCACGCTGGCCCTGCCGCTTGGAACCGTGAAAACGCGCCTACACCGCGCGAAGCGACTCATGCGCGAAGTGATCGATCCCGTTCAAGGCGGTGAGCGGCGCGGCAGCGCGAACCAGACCACGCCCTCGATTCCCCCCTCCAACTCCGCACCGCCGACGCGAAACAAAGCTTCGGTCGCGTCCCCCTCCGCGAGGGAGACCTTCGCGACAGCAGCGCCTCGAGGCACGCCGCCGAGGCCGAGCCCGGCATAGAGCCCCGCGCGGCCGCTCACCGCCCGCCCGCGCCACCGATATCCGAGCCCGCAGCGCGCGAGGCCGCCAACGAGCGGAGGGACGCTCGGCAACGCGGCCCCAAGGACGCTCCACGGTTCGACGAAGACGGACGCGGAGGCCTCGAGTTCGAAGGGGGCGTCCCCCATCGGTCGAAAGACGTAGCCCACCCCCGCGGCGATACGCCACCGCATGAGACGAACCGCCGCGTCATGCCCGCGCTGTAGCCCGCGCACCGCCAAGGTGACGAGCAGCCCTTTGGGGGTGCGCACGCGTAGGTCGAGCTCGCCTCCCCATCCCAGGAAACGATCCACGTCCGAAGGTGGACCGAGGCCCAAGCCCGCGACGATCCCTCCCCGGAGGCCAAGCTCGGTGCGCCGAACGGGCGCCACGGTCGACGCAGGCGCTTGCGGGGGGGTCGGGGCACAGACGGCCGCGGGAGGCTCGGGAGGAGCCACCACGGACGGCTCCGACACCACGGGGCAAGGCGGCGACTGGGGCTGCGGAAGCTCGACGTTCTCGCGATCCGCGGTGACCTTTCCTTGTTGGATCGCGAACACGAGGTTCGCGAGCGTCCGCGCGACGACCCGCGTGCGCTCCCGCGGATCGGTCTCGCCTTCGAACGGAATCCGCCGATCGTAGGCCCGACCGTCGCTCGTGACCAACGTGAGATCGACGGCGTCGACGTCTGCGCTCCCACGTAGCTCGAGATGCGCCCGCAAGGCGACCGGCCTTGGTGCGGTAGGAACCCCCGCGGCCACGATCTCGACGTGGGGTAGCCGCAGCTCGAGCTCCTCGGTCAGCACGTTCGAATCGATCGGCCCCGACGCGACCGCGAGTTGCTCGAGCTGAGCGACGAGCTCGACCCGATCAGGAGACTCGACCTCGACGAGGTCGCTGGCCACACGGACCGCGGTCGCGAAGAGACGTGTCAGCAGCACGAGGACCCATACGATACAACGAACGCGAAGACCCCGCGTCGCTCAGGCCGCGGGGTCTTCGTGGTGGTTCTAGGTCGCCCACCCGAGGGCGCTTGGATCAATCGTCCGTGTCGACGTCTTCGTCCGTGTCGCCGGGGAAGCCGTCCGTACCACCGGGGAAGCCGTCCGTACCACCGGGGAAGCCGTCCGTCTCACCGGGGAAGCCATCCGTCTCGAAGTCGGGCCACTCGTCGTCGTCGTCCTCCTCGTCCGTGTCGGCGTCGTCGTCTTCCTCGTCGTCGTCTTCCTCGTCCGTGTCGGCGTCGTCGTCTTCCTCGTCCGTATCGTCGTCGTCGTCACCAGGGCCACCGTCACCGGAGTCGGGACCACACCCTTCTCCGCCGTGACCCGAGTGGTCGTCATCGTCGTCTTCCTCTTCGTCATCCTCGAACGGAGGGCCGCCTTGCTCGTCATCGTCGTCGTCAGCGTCTTCGCAGGGGCAATCGACGGCGTCCGTGTCGACGGCGTCCGTGTCGACGGCTTCTGTGTCGCCTTCGCTGGGCGCCGAGCGGGCCCCGTTGTCACCGTCCGTGCTGCTGTCACACGCGACGCCGCTGACGGACAGCAACGCGCCTACGCTGAGAATGTAGCCGAGCCGGCGAAATAGGCTTGGGTTCGTGTTCATGTGGGTGATGTCCTCGGCGAATGGGTTGCGCAGAGGAGGCCCGGATTACGTGGAATCTTCCTCGGCGTCGTCTTCGTGCTCGTCATCATCCACGGGCAGATCGCCGCTCGTTCCATCCGTAGTCATCCCCACGTCGATCGGAAACTCGCCGCCCCATGGGTGCATGGTGCCCCCAGGTCCGCCATGCTCCCCATCCTCGTCCCCGGAATCGGCATCGGAATCGGCGTCGGAGTCTTCGTCGCCGCTGCCCGAGTCATCGTCTTCGTCGGTGTCGTCGTCTTCGACCGGCGCAGGTTCGCCCTGGATCACGAAGTCACGGACTCCGCATCCGAGCGCAGCAGGAACGCAGACAAGCACGAGACGCAAAGACGATCTGAACATGGGCGAGACCTATCGACACGCGCTCACTCGGACTCGCGTTCACTGCGACCGAGCCGAGACCGCGCTTCGACATGATACACGCCTCGCGGGTACCGTTCCTCGTACCTTTGCCAGCACGCGGACGAATCCTCGGCTCGGCAAACACCGGCGAGCGCGTCTTCGGCGAATCTCCCGGTTGGGAACCGGCGCAGGTACGATTTCCAGAGCCGTACGCGCTGCGCCTTTCCATGGCGCTGATGCGCGAGCGAGAACAGATCTGCGTAGGCCATCTCCGCGAGCGGCGACGCCCCGGCATGGCGCACGACCTTGCCAAGCAAGCGCTCCGCCGCCTCCAAGTCCCCGGCACGCCACCGCGCTTGCGCGAGCTCGGCCCACGCCCGCGGACCGTCCGGTGCCACCTCGACACCCACCGAAGGTGAAAGCGGCGGAGGTGGCAACTCGGCGGGTCTCGGCAACGGTGGGGGCTGTGGGCCCACGGCCGCAGTCGCGCGCGCGCGGAGGGCTCTGTGTCGCTCTTCGAGCGTGCCGCCGAACGACCGCGCATCGTGGCGATCGAGCGCAGCCGAGGCCAACGGCGCCGCAGGTCGCGGCAACAGAGGATCGTTGGAGAACGCCCCCAGCGACAACGCCAACACGGAAGCGGCCGCGACGGCAGCGAGCGCACCTGCGCTCGCCCACGCCACACGACGGGGGACGCCGATGGGCGCCCAGCGCGAGCGTGCGGCCTTCAGGGCCGGCTCCTGCGACGAAGCGCGCGCTGTCTCCATCTCGCGCGCAATCGCAGACTCGACGCCCCCGCGGACGTCCGCCAAGAACCCATCGAACACCTCGTCACGCGGCTCCACGCCGGCTCGACGCAGCTCCACGATGGGGGCGAGCTTCTGGGCATCGCGAACCATCGCGACCGACACACGCTGCGGATCCCGCTCGTGCGCACGTTCGATCACGTGAACGAAGTCGGGCGCGCCGCGGCTCGGCATCTCGCGCTCGAGCGCCGCGGTGGCGTCCGAGAACCACGCATCGAGGAGGTCGTGACTCATTCTGCCCCCCCGTCCAGCCACCCGCGCCGCCGCAGCTCTTTGCGGATACGCTCGCGGGCCCGGCTCGTGCGAACCGCGACGTTACCCACGCTAATCCCGAGTTGTTCGGCGACGGCGTCCGGAGGAAGCCCTTGGAGCTCGCGGAGGACGAAGGCCTCGCGCAGACGCTCGGGCAACGTTTCCAACACCGCGTAGAGCATGTGCAGCCGCTGCTCTTGCTGATGGATCCGGTCCACGTCGGGGTCGCGTCCAGTGGCCGTGACCTCGGTCATCCGTTGCAGGTGATCGTGGATGCGATGGCTCGCCTTGGAGCGCCGCCAGTGCATCCGCACGAGGTTGAGCCCGATCCCGCGCACCCAGCCGACGAACGTCCCCCGCTCATCGAACTCGGCGATCGCCGAGAACGCGCGGGCGAACGCCTCCTGCGCGAAGTCTTCCGCGAGGGAGGTGTCACCGGTGAGGTAGCAGAGCTGGCGATACACGGGGTCGAAGCTTTCTTGGTAGAGCCGGGACCACGCGGTGAGATCACCTTCGCGAGCGCGCACCACCAACGCTCGGCTTGGCTCGTCGCCGTGCGCTGGACTGGCCCCTCCGCGGCGACGCGTGGGCAGAACGAGAGCTCCACCCGGGGTGGAGTCGATGCCGGCTCGGTCCATGAAAAGGCGGAGGCCCCGTACGGGGGTCGAACTTGATGTTGCTCGCAGGCCGTCGCGGTTACAGGTTTTTTTTCGCGACGTTGCGCCGTCACCGCGAAGTGACCGCGACGCCGGGGCGCGGTTCCAGGGGCTTGGGACTTCCGCCGCGCGTCACCAGGGCGGGCTCTCCGCGCAGTGGGCCTGCAGTTGGACGCAAAGCGCGTAGGGAATCGCCGTACTCCAGGCGTTCCAACCGTGCTTGCCGGGAAACTCGAGGTAGTCGTGCGGAACCTGGAGACGCTGCAGATGCGCGTGGAGCTGGCGGTTGGAGGCGAGCATCACGGGGATGTCGCCCTGGGCGGCCCCGAACAGGAGCCGGCTCCCCCCGAGATCCGCGGGCGTCCGCAGGACCGCGTACGGGTCGTGCCCACCCCCCGCACCCGGAGGGCCAAAGACCCGGTCCACGATGCGCGGGGAGGCGAATCGCCGCAACATCGCGCGCGAGTCCGCTTCGTCGAGCATGGGCGCGCTCAGCAGCGAAGCGGAGGCGAACCTCCGCGGATCCGAGAGCCACATCTGCATGCCACCACCACCACCCATGGAGACGCCGACGAGGTGCATCCCTTCCGCCGGCTCGATCAACGGATAGCTCGCGTACACGTGAGGGACGACTTCTTCGAGCACCCAATCTTTCCAGTGATACGTGCCGTCGTACCAGTTCGCCCAAAACCCCCGTTCGCCGCGCGGCGTCACCATGACGAACGGGGGCACGCGACCGGAGGCGATGGCCTCCTCGAGACCGTCCATGACCACCTGCCGATCCGCCGAAGTCTCGTCGTCACCGCGACCGTGCAGCAGCACGACGAGCGGCAACGGGGTGTCTCGGTCCCAACCGGTCGGCGTGAACACGCCGTACCGCAAATCCCGCTGCTCGGCTTCGCTGTGGAGCTCGACATACGTGAGCCGGCCATGCGGTGCGCGGCACCCCGCCGACGCGAGCATCGCGAGGAGCAGTCCCTGCCGGCGGAGCTTGGACACGTGGGGTCGCTCAGCTGGCCCCGCGATTGAGGAGCACGGCGGGCAGGGTCTTGAACAAGATCTTGAAGTCGAGCCACAGCGACCACGAGTCGATGTACTTGAGGTCGAGCTGCATCCACTCGTCGAAGTCGATGTTGTTGCGGCCCGAGACCTGCCACATCCCCGTGATCCCAGGGCGCACCGAGAGCCGGCGGCGCTGCCACGGCTCGTACTGCGCCACCTCGGAGGGCAACGGCGGACGTGGCCCCACGAGGCTCATGGTGCCGATGAACACGTTGAACAGCTGGGGTAGCTCGTCGATGCTGGTCTTGCGAATGAGGCGGCCGATCCGTGTGATGCGCGGGTCGTGCTTCATCTTGAACACGGGCCCGCCCATCTCGTTGAACTTCTCGAGCTCGCGTCGCTTGGCCTCGGCGTCCACGCACATCGAGCGGAACTTGAGCATCACGAATTTTCGACCGTTCCGGCCGCTGCGGACCTGCTTGAACAGCACCGGTCCTGGGTCGTCGATCTTGATGGCGATCACCGTGAGCAGCATGATCGGCGAGGCCAAAAGGATCGCGACCGTCGCTCCCACGAGGTCGAGCAACCGCTTGGCGACCAACCGGATCTCGCCCGTCGGCGTACGGGTCAACCCGAGCATCGGCATGTTGAAGCCCGTGACGTTGGCGATCTCCACGTTGCCGTTGTGAGGGACGGAGGGAGGGATCGTGAGGAGCACGTCCACGCCGCGCTCATCGCATGCCGCCAACGCACGCTCGAAGTCCTCCGGCGAGCGGCCTGGGACGGCGAACACGACCTCGTCGACGACCTCGGAATCGAGGAATTTCTCGAGCTCCGCGAGCCTTGCAACGATGGGGGTGGCCGACTCGTTGGGGACCTCCCCCGGCACGGCGACGTGACCGAGGAACCGGTTGTTCCAACTCGAGCGCTCGACGATGGAGCGCGCGAAGCCAACCGCGTGCTCACCCGTTCCGACCACGAGCATGCGGTGATCGTCGACCCGCTTCGTTCGCTTGATGAGCTCCATCACCAGCGCGCGGCCGGTGCAGAGCACCAAGAGCTGTACGGCACCAAAGATGAAGACGAAGGTGCGGGAGAGGAAATCGAGCTTGAACCAAAATGAAACGATGACGAGCGCCACCAAGCTGATCCCGGTGGCGCGTGCGAATCGCCAGAAGATCCTCCCGTAGCCGACGCGAAAGTCGGACGTCTTGGAGTAGTGGAACACCACCAGCCAAAGCGGCAGCATCCCCAAGAGGACCTTGTTGTACCCCCCGACGCCGAGCACGGGACCGAGGTCCTCGACGAGCGGGGTGAGAGAGCTCGGCAAGTATGGCGTCGCCTGGGGCAGCCACTCTCTCAGGTAGAGCGCGGCCAAGAAGGCTCCGACACTGACCAATACGTCAACGACCGTCAGCAGCTGGCGAAAAAGGGCCGACTGATGTCTCGTCACGAAGTCCTCCGGGCGGGTTCACTCGGGCGGGTTCACTTTACAGCAGAACGCTGATCCTGCCTCTTCGAAGTATGACCACGTTCCACGATGATACAGGGCGACAACGAACGAAACGTTAGATGCCGCGCGAAACTCGCCGAACGTCACGCGAAACCGGGTGTCTCCGTGGCCGCAGCGATCGCCCACGTCGCGTTGACCAGATCGCCGAGCGGGTGGGCGCCGACGGGCTCGTCGGGATCGAGGCCCGCGTCTTGGATCAACGCCCCGAGGATTTTGAGCCCCGTCGTCGTCACGTCCGGCACGGAGACGGGCAAGCGAATTCCCCGCGCCATCGCGTGGTGTTGGACGAGGTTGCGCACGAGCGCGTGCCCAACGTCATCGGAGTGCATGGCCACGCAAAGCAGCGCGGGACCAGGATCCGCGAACTGCACGAGGTCTAGCGCATCGGCCCAGAGGCGCTCGCCTTCTCGCGTCGTCATCGCGATGGGCGCACCAACGCCACGCCCACCCCGCGGTTTCCTGCGGCGCCACGGGAACTTGGTGAGCACCCGCTGGATCTTGTAGTCGGTGAGGTGGGCCATCGCCGCGGTTGCAGTTTATAGCGCACTGCGACGCCCCTGGTAAGGCGCAGGGACGGCTACCATGCCGTATGGCGAAGCGATGGGTCGGCGTCGGAGCGCTCCTCTTGTGGACCGCGTGTACGGTCGTGCCGCCCACGCCGGCACAGGGTCTCGACTGCGACCTGCTCCTCGAGGTCACCCGCCGCGCCCTCGCTTGTGACCCCGCCCTCGAACCCCTCCTCGCCATCGCCAAGACGGGAAGTGACGAGAACGAATGTCGTATCGCCGCCCGGTCGTTGCTCACGTCGACCGCGGCGGTCGGCACGGCGCAGGTCCAGAGCCTATACGCCCCACCGAGCGGCCCGGCACACATCCCGCTCACCCAAGACGAGCGAAGCGCGCTCGGCGGGTTGGAATTTCCTGCCACGATCGAGCTCGTACCCGACCTGCGCGGCGAGCCGGGCTTGACCCCCACGCGCGCCTGGCTCGGCGAGCGCGAGCTCCCGCGCGTGGAAGATGGACGCCTACGCGCCACCGCGCTCCCTGGACTCCACACGCTCCGCGTCAAACACGGCGCGGACGAACGCGAACAATGCGTCCGCCTCCGCGAATGTGAACGCCTCGATCTCGTCCTGCACGGCGCGCACACGGCCAAACACAAGGACGTCCGACAGGGACGCTGCGAGGGCACCGGTCGCTAGAGCGCCGACCAGTTTGATTTCGCGTGCTGAGGCGCGTCTGGGGCCGTCCGCGGGTAGGAGCGAGGCCGAAGCTGTGTCGGGCACACTGCGAGCGCCGAGCGACACAGCCGTGGGCGGTCCCAG